>Ga0257146_1000073_pt1 | contig 11196 bp, 9 predicted proteins | sample CO08A_FD_185958 | JGI IMG/M metagenome (GOLD analysis project Ga0257146, IMG submission 185958) | Soil microbial communities from H.J. Andrews Experimental Forest, Oregon, United States - CO-08-A | ecosystem: Environmental > Terrestrial > Soil > Temperate forest > Bulk soil | place: USA: Oregon...
AGGCGCTGATTCCAGGAGGCGTCTTCGTCTTTGATCTGGCCGGGCCAGGACAGATTAAGCCTGGAACCACGACCAGGGGCTTCACCGAAGGAGAGGACTGGATCGTACTCGTGGAGAAGCGTGAGGATGCGGAGCGGGCCTTGTTGACTCGCCGGATTACCACCTTTCGCAAGGTCGGAGACCGTTACCGCCGCGCCGACGAAGTTCATGGCCAGCGTCTGTTCAAGTTCGCGGATATAGCCAAAGAACTTCGTCGAGCGGGCTTCCGGGTCAGGACTATGCGCGAGTATGGCCAGTACCGTCTGCCGCCGGCCCACGCGGTTTTCATCGCGCGCAAGCCTGCGCGAGGCAATCCGAGCGAGGACTGAGTTGAACAGGAAACCTGTGCAGATCCGTCAAATCCGTTTCATCTGTGGTCTATTCTTTCGAGGAATCGGTTGCGTTTGTCGCAATAGACCACGGATGACACTGATCCGACGGATGCGCCGGATAATCATCGTCACTTGCTAAATGTCAGTTCCACGCTACTAGAATAGAACCCTCCATGGCATCGATTCTGTCGCACCCCGCCGTCCCAATCTCATTGGCAGCAGCTGTGGGCACGCGAGTGGTGCCGCCACGGCTTCTAGCGGCGGCGGTCGTTTGTTCAATACTTCCCGACTTCGATGCATTCGGTCTGTGGGCTGGGATACCATATTCGAGCACCTTTGGTCATCGCGGGTTCACCCACTCAATCGTGTTCGCGGGCATCATTGCCTGGGTCGGTTGGATGATCGCGCAGCGCTTGAAGGCGAAGCGTTGGGTAGTCTTCCTCGTTCTTTTTCTGAGCACGTTGTCGCACGGAGTGCTCGACTCGATGACAACCGGAGGACTGGGAGTAGCGTTCTTCAGTCCGTTCTCCAACTCCCGGTTCTTTCTTCCGTGGCGAGTGATTGAAGTGTCGCCAATAGGAGTGTCGCGATTCTTCTCGACTCGTGGGGTCGAGATTCTGGCCTCGGAGGTCGTGACGGTTTGGCTTCCAGGCTTGCTGTTCGGAGCGGCAGGAGCCTTGTTTCGGAGGCTGAGCCGACACGCCGACGAACGCCAATCGCAAAACCAGGAGGAATGATTCGAGCGGACGAGCTCATCGTGAAGCAAATACTCCAACACGCGGCGACTGCGAGAGGCAGATCTCTGTGTTACGATTATGGGGCTGCGTCCGAAAGGCTAGATCGCGTTCATCAATTGCAGATGGCGACGAGTGAGGGAGAAGAGCATATAGCATGATTGAAAAAGCAACCTTTGCAGCGGGCTGCTTCTGGGGAGTCGAAGCAGCATTTCGACAGGTCGACGGAGTCACGTCAACTCGAGTGGGCTACATCGGAGGAAGCACAGCAACTCCGACTTACGAGCAGGTGTGTTCGAGCAGAACCGGACACGCGGAGGCGGTCGAGGTCGAATATGACCCGTCGCGCGTTTCTTACCGCGAGTTGCTGAACGTGTTCTGGGAAAACCACGACCCCACCACTCTCAACCGGCAAGGCCCGGACGTGGGCACTCAGTACCGCTCGGCGATCTTTTTTCACAGTCCTGAACAGTCAGCCGCGGCGCTGGATTCTAAAGAAACGCTCGGGCGCAGCGGCAAGTACAAACGGCCGATCGTCACCCAGATTACGCCGGCGCCGGAGTTTTACCCGGCCGAGGATTATCACCAACAGTACTTAGAGAAGCGCGGTGTTTCCCACTGCCGAATCTGAACTGTTGGCTTTCTTGTGGCGCCGGGAATGTTTCGCCGCGCGCCAATCATCTAATAAGCGGCGAATAGGCATCCAGACCGAACCTCGTCAGAAGGGTGTCAATGAGTTCAACGAGACCACTGTTCATACCGGTCATCCTTGGGACGCCGAGACAGGGCCGGGTCAGCGAGCACGTCGCGCGATTTGTACTGGAAGAGGTTCGCAAACGCGAAGGCGTGACCACCGAACTAATCGACGTTCGCGAATTGAAGCTGCCGATGACCGATGCAGGCGAAGCGATCAAGGATCCGCAGTTTTCCTCTGCCGTCGAACGGGCGGACGCGTTGATCATCGTTTCGCCTGAATACAACCACGGCTATCCCGGCCTGCTCAAGCACGCGCTCGATTCAAACTTGAAGGAGTATATCCACAAGGCGGTCGGCATTTGCGGGGTTTCGGCGGGTTCGTTCGGCGGAGCCAGGGTGATCGAGAGCCTGTTGCCGGTGATGAGAGAGCTCGGATTGGTTACGATCTTCTGGGACATGAACTTTTCAACCGCGCAGGATGCGTTCGATGAAGCGGGCAATCTAATCGAGCAAGCCTACATCAGACGCTTCGACAAGTTCATCAAAGAGCTGATCTGGATGGCCAAGGTGCTCAGACACGGACGCGAGAACATAACGACTTGAGGAGAGCTTTAGGCCGGCTTACAAGTTGTTGCCCTGCCACATCGAGGTGACAAGAAGGCTTAGCGGCACTTGCGGAAAGCGTTGCTCCGCCGAATAACTAACGTCGCTCAGTGGCAAAAGAGCAAGTCTCAACTCTCCGCGACCCACCCCACTCCCTGGAAAAAACTATAGCGGAATCTGGCGCCAGATTCCGCTATAGCGTCTCACTTCTTGAGGCCCGCAGAGTCCCGAAGAGATAGGCGGATTCCTGATTAGAAGGAAAGTCTGGCCGCTACCTGGAACGCTCGTGGGCCGCCTGTGCCAAACGTTTGACCTACGCGCTGGTTGGGCAAACCGAACACCGAATTTGCTATACCAGGTGCCGGGCCGGCCAGGTTAAAGTTGAAATTTGTCACGTTGCTGATGTTGAAGACGTTGAACACTTCGCCGATGATCCTAAGATCAAGCTGTTCGTATAGCTTGAATGTCTTGGTGACACGAATGTCCTGCGAAGAGAAGAGGTCACCAAGCTGAAAATTGGTCGGAAGCGTAATGCTGGGGTATGTTGATCCCGTCGCGCAGGGGATCGCTAAGAGCCCGCAAGGCGTCTTAGAGCCGGCAACCGTGGAGTTGTATTGACCCACCAACTGTTGAAGATCGCTCTTGCTTAGAAACGCACTGTACTCCTTACCCAGCACCGTCAGCAATGGAGTGTAGGCGCCGCTGGGGTCGTTTGTCCCGGTATTGTCAAACCCGGCTATGTAGGGAGCGACCGGAGGATGGCTGCTGAACTGAGAAACCAGCGAGACCTGGAATCCCCATGGCAGATCGACGATTCCAGAGATGTTCAGATTATTCCTCGGGAGGTCGGGGCCGTAGGTCGCAAAGAAGTCGTCCAGGTTCTGAGTGACATCCAGGATGCTATTGCTGTGCTGGTAGGCGTAGGAGGCTGTCAGCTGGAAGTGGTGGGAGAACCGCTTGTCCACCTTCAGCAGAAGCGCCTTGTAGGACGCCGTTGCACCCGGCCACCAGAAGTTGATGGGTCCTGAAGAGCATTCGGCATTCGGATCGTCGGCCTCTGCGGTAGTAAGGCACCTCCGAATCTTGGGGCCGCTAACCGCGTTGAATTGGTTGAAATCAACGCTGGCGCCGAAGAAACCCCCAGGCGTTCCATGAATTGTGTGCCGGTAGACGAAGTCAGCCTGAACTAAAACATTCCATGGCAACTGGTGCTGGACACCGATATTAAAGTGTTGAGCCTGAGTGGTCGGAAACTCGTGCGGATAAACCGCCCCAAGTGCATTCGCCTGCTTTGAGAGCAGGATTTGGGCTTCAGTTCCTGTTCCCGGAAACTTGGCTTCCTGCTGTGCACGAAGCGTCGGAAGCTGGGCGAGGAAGGTGCCATACCGGTAGGCAAGGGAATTAAGATACGCCGTGGTGAAAGGCAATCCGGATCCGTCAACTCTTGTGACAGAATTGTTGGCGATAAATTGTCTCCCGGACCCACCAATTACCGCGCGTTCTCCGAGTCGCCACCACGCGAGCTGAGTGTCGTAGAAGATACCGAAGCCGCCGCGGATGACCGTGTTGCCACTCTTCCCGAGGTTCCAGGCAAAACCGACCGCCGGTTCAAAGTTCTTCCACTGCTTCTCTGTCGGGCTCAAGTCGTTGCCGTAGAGAGGGGCAAGGTATGCCGGCTTCGAAAGATCGTAGTTCAGAACATTCGATTCATGCTCCCAACCCAAACCGTACTTCAGCGTGAACGTCGGAGTGACCTTCCAGGTATCCTGGACGAAGAGATGAAAGCGCTCATTGCCTCTCGCGTTCTGGAGGTTGAACGACGGCTGGGCACGGTCCCCGATGCCCAGCAGGAAAAAGACGACCGGGAGTTTTTCGAGATCGGCGAATGTCTTGACCTCGAGGGGTAGGTTGAGAAACGGGAAAGCCGCGGCCGGTACGCCGACTCCGAGAAGGAATTCCGGCGATAGGAGATAAGCTCTGGCCGGATCAAAGAACCCCCAATATCCGGTGCCGTCAAAATGCTCCCATTCGCCTCCGAACTGAATACGATGACTGCCTTTTTGCCAGCTGACGTTGTCGGAAACCGGGAATCGACGTAGATCGCGACCCTGCGGTGAGTTGAAGTTGTTGCCGATTGCGAAATTGACCGAGTTGAGGTAGAAGACCTCCGGCCCGCCTTCGCCTATGCAGACCTGTGGACCCTCGTTACACGGAGCCGGAATGTTCCGGTTTTGCCAATAATTGTAAGAGAACTTGAAGTCGTTTACGACGTTGGAGCCGAACAGGCTCGTTATGCTCAATAGATATTGATCGACCCAATTCTTATTGGAGACGAAATTCGACGGCGGCACCGGAATCCCGAAGGGACCGCTGTTTTTGTTACCGTCGTGCGAATAACGGATGAACCCGGAGTTCTTGTCGTTGTAACGATAGTCCACTCTGCCGCCAAAGGTCTTGCCGGTATAGGGTGCCGGAGCTATGGTGCCAAATGTCGCGACTGATTTGAGATCAGGTTGAACGACATAAACTCCGGCTTGATTCGTGTACTCAAAATTGCCAAAGAAGAAGGCCTTGTCCTTTTTGATCGGGCCGCCAACCCAGAAGCCGCTTTGCCGCCGCGCGAAGAATGGATCGTCGGTGAAGTCGTTCCTCTTCAAGCTAGGATAAGCCCCCATATTGTGATCGCGGTAATAGAAATATCCGGCTCCGTGGTACCCGTTGCCGCCGGACCGAGTCACAACATTGATCGCCCCAAACGCGGTGATACCGGTTGACAGATCGAAGTTCGTGCTCGAGAGCTGGAACTCCTGAACGACTTCCTGGGAGAAGTTCTGCCCTGTGCCGCCTTCCACGGGATTGCGAATGTTGCCGCCATCCACTGTGATGGCGGTGTGAGACGCAGCACCTCCAAGGACAGAGACGTTGAACTGAGCGTTGAACTGGGCGGGATTTCCGGGAACAACCGAAACACCCGGTTCCAACTGAGCCAGATTCAAGAAGCTCCGTCCGTTCAGGGGGAGGTTCTCAATTTTCTCTCTGGTCACCACTCCCTGGATTGTGTGTGATTCAAGGTTGAGGGCCGACACACCGCCCTGCACTTCAACCACCTCGTTCTTAGCCTGTCCAACCTGCATCACAACGTTGATGGTCGTTGTCGAACCAGTTCTGATTTCAACGGAATGGGAGCTTGCGGCAAACCCAGTCGATTCGACTCGGACATCATATTCGCCGGGAGGCAGTGATGGTGCCGCAAAAGTGCCGTTTTCTCCTGTTTGCGTGACGCGTGATGCACCAGTGTCTTTGTTAGTCACTGTAACAATAGCCTTTTGAATTACCGCCCCCGACGCATCCGTGACCGTGCCTGCAACCGTTCCTGTCGGTACCTGGGCCGCGAGCGGAGTCGCGAGTGAAAAAACTAGGGAGAATAACGAACAGACCAAAGTCGGAACTCTAAGTTTTTGCATGGCTCCTCCCGAGCGGGGTTTGTAAGGACAAGCTTAGTGCCGTCCCGGTCAACAAGGTGGTAACTTCCGGGGTTCTTCCGACGAAGCGCGCCTCGTCAGTCACTTTTAAGCAGTTGTTTGTCTATATTCCCTTGAAAGTCTCATGTCAAGACGATTGTTGCCGCAATCGCGTAGCTGTCGGAGAGCGCAAGCAGCATGGTCCACAGTCCTTCGTGCCAATGTGTCGACATTCTCATACCGGAGGGCCCTCCATCTGAAAACTGCCGAGTCCGTCACTTCTTCTGGCGTAGCCTCCCAATCAATTCCTTTTGAGCTGCGGCGTCCCTGGCATCCGGCTCCGCCTTCAAATAGCCCTCAAGCTCGCGTGCAGCGCTCTCATTGTCGCCGCGCTTCTCATGAACTCGAGCCCTTTGAAGAAAAACGGTGTTCAGCCGTCGGCCGCTCAATTCCCACGCCCGATCCAGTTCCCGGTCGGCCTCCGACAACGCGACCTCCACCTCTTTGGCGTCGATGGCGAGCAAAGCTAGTTCGATAAGAGCGACCGCGTGATTGAAGTGAGCGGCGACATAATTGACGTTCAACTCGGCAGCCTTTGCAAAGGCATACTCCGCTACCCGGAACTTCTGTTGCCTGGCCATCACCATCCCAAACACATAATAGACCCCTGCTACCCGGTCGTTGATTAACCGCGCTTGCTCGAGCGATTCGAGCGCCTCGGTGTCCCGCCCGAGCCGGTAATACTCGGCTCCGAGAGCAAAGTGAGCATCGAAGTAGGTGCTGAACTCTTGCGTGGCTTCACGCAGAAATGCAATGCCTTCGTAGGTCTTGCCTTCACGTATCTTCGAAATAGCCTTAGCATAGGCCGCGCGCGCCGCCTTGGGTACGTCCTGCACAAAACTGGTGCCGGGCGGACCAAGGGCAGGTTCGGGACGGGGGCGCAGCAAGATCTCGATACTTACCACTTCACTTATTGCCGCCGAAGCAGAATTCACCCTGAGGTTTTCCCTGAGTTTGACTATCTCCCTGGCAGGCTCGTAGCCCGAAAGCGTCACCAGGACTTCGTACTCTCCCGCGCGCAGACCGATGAATTGAAAATCACCATCGTTCCCGGTAGCCAACTGACTGATGACGCCTCCTGTCGACTGTCTCAATTCAACCAGCGCGTTAGTTACGGTGGCGCCGTTATTGGCGCGAACCTTGCCGTGAATCATACTGCTTTGTGCAAGTCCGGTGTTTGTCACAAGAAGAAACACGGTCAGGCTTAAAAGGATTCGATTCCCAATCTGCATGGAGCCTCCTAAGCGCGGTTTGCGGCATTATAAACCAAAAGGCTTGGTTAGCATACGTGTTGTTGTCACGCTCTTGGTAGCGTCGATATCTGGATTTGAGTGTTCTACAACGGAACGGCGGTCTTGCGTGGCGGGTTGAAGAATGGGAGCTTTACCACTTTTGCGCTAACGTTCCGTCGACCCGCTTCAATCGTAATCTCCATCTGCAACCGAGTGCCGGCTTTCGAGTGAGCGGTATCAACGCTCGCCAACGCGATCAACTTCTTAAGAACCGGCGACCAGGTCGTTGATGTGGCCTTTCCTACTTGCTTACCATTAAGGTAAACCGGCACGTGCACGCGAGAGGCTTGCGCCGGCGCCGTAGGCGTCAACCCGAACTTCTCATGTTCCTCTTCGACTTCCGTCCAATCTACTTCGAGTCCGACCAATTGTCTGGCCACACCCTGTTTGTGTTGCCGCTCCAGAGCCGAGTGTCCGATAAAGTTCTCTTTGTCGAGGTGCACCATGCGCTCGAAGCCAAGCTCGTAAGGAGAATACCTTTGCGACGCAATGAGAGCCTTCTTGCTGCTGATGTAATCGACTTCGATGAGAAGCAGGCCGGCTTCGACGCGGGCAACATCCAGCGCCAGCATTCCGGCGGCGTGAATGTCGAATTTTCTTCCGGCCGCCATCAGCGCGTCCCAAACCTTTAATGCGTCGTCCCACTGAATCCATATCTCGAACCCGAGATCGCCGGTGTATCCGGTCCTTGAAATGTCCACGGGAACACCCGCAATCTTGCCGCTTGTGACCCGGAAGTATCTCAGGTTTGCGATGTCTGCGTCCGCTACCGATTTTAGCAACGCTCCAGAGGTCGGCCCCTGGAGCGCCAGCGCCGCAACGGTCTCGGAGATATCCTGAATATCCACATTCATGTTTAGTCCGCTCTGCCGAAACCAGCGCAGGCTGGGGTCGGCCGCGGTCCAGCGATACTTGTTTTCTTCGAGACGGGTGATCGTGCCGTCGTCGATCACCGAGCCCTGCTCGTCGCACCAGCAGCAATAAATGACCTGGCCAGGCTTGATTTTGTGGATGTCTCGAGTGATGACTCGATCCACCAGCCTGGTGGCATCCGCACCGGTGACCATGTACTTGTACAGCGGCGTTATGTCGATGAGCGCAGCGGCATTTCGGATCGCATTGTACTCGTGCTCGTGATGCACCTCGTAAGAGCTGACTGCGTAATAGCCCGACCATTCCCGATAGCTCAAGCTATGACACAGCGCAAATGTTCGTTGATGAAAAGCGGTTCCGACTGGCAATTTGAAGTCTCCACGCGAAAACTGAATTTCGAAACGGCGATTATATTCAGCGGCCACCTTTAGTAGCAATCGGAATTTACAAGCGCTGCGCGGTTGGTTAGAATCTCCGGTTTCCGGGCTTCCGACACGCTTCACCATGAGAGGTCGGCCGCGTCACGACCAGGCGGGCGGGACGCCCGCGCTCCCGGGAGAGAGGCCTTCATTCTCGAAGCCTGGCGAGTGAAGTGCGTATCGGCCAGAGGTTGCGCCTATGGCTACAGTGTTAAACGGCTCAAAATCGAAATACGACGCCATCGTGATAGGCGGAGGCCACAACGGTCTTACCAATGCGGCTTATCTCGCGCGCGCCGGAAAGAAGGTGCTGGTGCTCGAGCGCCGATATGTGCTGGGCGGCGCAGCGGTCACCGAGGAAGTCTTTCCCGGATTCAAGTTCTCGGTCTGCTCCTATGTTGTATCCCTGTTGAGGCCGGAAATCATTCGCGACCTCGATCTGCCTCGTCATGGGTTGGAGATACTCCCGCTCGACGGCACGTTCACCCCCATGCCAAACGGCGACTATCTGTGGCGCGTGAACGATCACGGGAAGACCAGGCGAGAGATCGCTCGTCACTCGAGGTTGGATGCGGAGGCCTACGAGGAGTTTGGTAAGGCGATGCTTGCGATGTGTCGGTTCGTAAAACCGATCCTCAACATGGTGCCTCCCGATCCGGCTACGATGAATCCGCGGGAACTGACAAAGCTGCTGTTCCTCGGGCGACGGTTCCGCGATCTGCCAATTGAAGATAAATACAACCAGGTGCAGTTGATGACTATGAGCGCAGTCGATTTCCTCGACCAGTGGTTCGAGACCGACGTGCTCAAGGCCACGATGTCGGCGTCGGGCATCATCGGCACCTTTCTCGGCGTGCGTTCGCCGGGAACAGCCTACGTTCTGCTTCATCATTACATGGGAGAAATCGATGGCGCGTTCCGTTCGTGGGGCTTCTCGCGCGGCGGCACGGGAGCGATTTCAAACGCGATAGCGAGCGCCGCACGTGAGTCCGGAGCCGAAATCCGCACCGAAGCGCCGATCGCAAAGATCATCGTCAAAAAGGGCCGCGCCGTCGGAGTCGTGCTGGAAAACGGCGACGAGTTCCACGCCGAAGTCGTTTCCTCCAGCGTCGACCCGCGACTCACATTCACCCGGTTCATCGAACCCGGCGCATTGCCCGATGAGTTTCTCGAAGAAGTGCGACGCTATAAGTTCCGCGGTTCATCCGGCAAAGTAAATCTCGCGCTGGACGCGCTTCCCGATTTCAAATGCCTACCGGGGGCCGGTGACCACCTCAGAGGGGCGATTTCAATTTCGCCGAGCGTCGAGTATATGGAGAGGGCCTACGATGACGCGAAGTACGGGAACTTCTCTCGCCGTCCCTACATCGACATGGTCATTCCGACGCTGACCGATCCTTCAGTTGCGCCACCCGGGAAACACATCCTCTCCTGTTTCGTGCAATATGCTCCGTACAAGCTGCGGCCGGGCTTGAATTGGGACGAGCAGCGAGAAGCCTTCGGCAACAACGTAATCGATACGATCGCCGAACACGCGCCCAACATCAAGAACATCATCCTCCACAAACAGGTGTTGACGCCGCTAGACCTCGAACGCGACTTCGGGCTCAGCGAAGGCAATATCTTTCAGGGCGAGCTTTCACTCGAACAACTCTTCTTCTTGCGCCCGGTCCCGGGTTGGGCTCGATTCCGCACCCCGATAAAGAACCTCTATATGTGCGGATCGGCTGCGCACCCGGGTGGCGGCATAATGGGAGCACCGGGACGGCTGGCGGCACTGGAGATGTTGAAGGATATGAAGGGAATCGCGTAGATGCCCGAGACTCGCGATGTAGTCATCATCGGCGGCGGGCACAACGGCCTGGTCACTGCTTTTTATCTGGCGCGCTCTGGATTCAAGCCGCTCGTCCTCGAGCGCCGGCCCCAACCTGGCGGCGCGGCGATAACTGAAGAGATCTATCCCGGCTTCCGCTGCTCAACGCTTGCCCACGTAACCGGCCCGATACTGCCAGGGATCACCCGTGATATGGAGCTCGGACGCCACGGGCTCATTGTGACGACCTCCGACGTGGGAGCTACCACGCTATCACCTGACGGTCGGGCCATGGTTCTTTACAACGACCCGAAGAGAGCGGCGCACCAAATCGGCAAGTTCTCAGAAAAAGACTCCGTTCGGTATCCGGAGTTTCAGCAAATTCTCGGGAGATTCGGGCGCGTAATTGGAGAAGTGCTGATGCTTACTCCGCCGGACATCGACAGCCCGAGCGGAGCCGATCTTTGGGGGATGCTCCGCACCGGGCGGCTCATCCGCAAGCTCGGGAAAAAAGATATGTACCGCTTGCTGCGATGGGGTCCGATGGCGGTTGCGGACCTGGTCGCCGAGTTTTTCGAAACCGAGCTCTTGCGCGCGGTGATTGCTGCTCGCGGGATCTTCGGAACGTTTCTGGGCCCCTGGTCCGCGGGCAGCGGACTCGTTTTGCTGATTCGCAGCGTGGGCGATCCTCATCCGGCTGGTTCAGCGTGCTTCGCCTCCGGTGGTATGGGTGCAGTTACTAAGGCGATGGCATCGGCTGCCACGAACGCGGGCGCGGAGATTCGAACTGAGGCGGATGTCGTGGAAGTTCGCGTAAATAAGGGCAAGGCGACCGGGGTGGTTCTATCCAGCGGTGAAGAGATCAACGCCCAGG
>Ga0257146_1000074_pt1 | contig 11194 bp, 10 predicted proteins | sample CO08A_FD_185958 | JGI IMG/M metagenome (GOLD analysis project Ga0257146, IMG submission 185958) | Soil microbial communities from H.J. Andrews Experimental Forest, Oregon, United States - CO-08-A | ecosystem: Environmental > Terrestrial > Soil > Temperate forest > Bulk soil | place: USA: Oregon...
GTCAACCTCGAAACCCCGGCTAACCGCAAAGACGCCGAGACGCAGAGCCCGCCGCGGAGAAATGCTCACGAAGTGCTTCGTTACCTGGGCATGTCGCGAAGCAAAACCTCGCGAGCGAACACTTCGCCGAAGTGCTTCGCGGCGGACTCGGCGATCTGGACCATATCAATCTGACGGCCAGTCAAGCGCGAAAGGGAAGTCACCCCCTTATCCGAAATGCCACAGGGCACGATCATCTGAAAGTAGCTCAAATCAGTGCTGACATTCAGCGCAAATCCGTGACTCGTGATCCATCGAGCGATCCTCACTCCGATTGCCCCGATCTTTTCGTTGCCAACCCACACACCGGTAAGCCCGGTGATCAGCTTGCCGGCGACGCCAAAATCCGCGATCGTCCTGATCAGCACTTCTTCGAGGTCGCGTACGTAGCGGTGAACGTCGCAGCGGTCCGGTTTTAAATTGATGATTGGATAACCGACAAGCTGTCCCGGTCCGTGATAGGTCACGTCTCCGCCACGGCCGGTTTCGTGGACTTCGATCGAACTCGATTCAAGTTGTTCTTTGCCGGCCAAGATGTGAGCGCCGTCAGCTCCGCGCCCAAGCGTGAACACGTGAGGATGCTCGAGAAGCAGGAGTTGTTCGTTGCCCGCGCCTGAGCGAAGCTCCTCGACGGCTTGTTCCTGAAGCGCGAGCCCCTCGGAATAGCTAACCTGCCCCAGCCATGTGGCTTCGCAAACTGGACAGGGACGAGGCGCCTCAAAAGGCATGTGAATCTGCTAACTGGGCCTATTCCGCGGCTCCCAGAGTCAACGGAGCTGTTCAAAATGAACGTGGGCAACCCAGGGCTACTTCGCTGTTATTGTGATGCAGGCACTGTCAAAGCAATACAAATGATGGCCGCTCTTCTTCGCTGCAATGCCAATAATCACGTATAACACATCGCTCTTCTTTGACTGTAGTGTAAACTCGTATCGCTTACGCTGCCATCCCTGCACTTCAGGGGACTTTTTGGCCTTGTCTTGATAAGAAGCAACCAAGTCTTCCGCTGTTTCTGGCTTGTCCTTAAGGACACCTGTTATAAGCCTCGCGCCAGAAGTCACAGAACCGTTGTCAAATCCATACTCAACTGTAACTCGATAGGTCTTCTTGCGCTCCACGTTGAAAGGCCGGACTATGAAAACCTTGGCCTCCTTGTTGGAATTGGTTGTGAAGAATTTGAGAGAATAGTATCCATCCTGCGCCACCAGCGGACTAGGTGCGATGGACCACGCCTTAAAGCCGCCATCGCTCACGCTCATATCAATCGCTTCCGGTGTCCAGCCTTCCAGGTCTTGCTCGAAGGAGAAAAATTCGCACGGCTCAGTTCTCTTAGTGACCTTCAAATGTACGTCGTCAATGAATTCGATTCGGCGTACTGGATCCGCCCCGTAAAAGCCGATGATGATATGAAACTTTCCTTGGTCGTCTGAGCGAGTAGTGAATGCATATTGCTTATCCACCCACTTGTAACCCACCGTCGTGTTCTCTTTGGTGTCAACGACGTCTTGCAACACAGGGAAGAAGTCGTTCAGCGTTACGGGTGTCTTTTTCAATACTCCGGCTAGATTGAAAAAAGGGTTAGAGCAACAATCGGCAGTGCCCAGAGCATAGTCAATGTTAACATCGTAGACTTGATTCGGTTCTACATCTAAGACTCTTTCGATCCAGATGAATTGAAAGGAATCGTCTCGATTTACCAGAAACCTTAACGAAGTAGCACCGTCTTTCGCCCTCTCCTGGCTTAGCGTTATCGGCGGGGGAAGATCAGGATTCACTTGCGTCGCGTGCACGGTCCATCCTTGAAAGTCATTTTCAAACGAATAGCCCTCGTCGACGTCCTGGGTTTCAGTTGTAATCAAAGTACTGGCAAAGCCGTGAGGCAAAACCATTAGACAAATCAGCAGAAAGTAAGCAATGAGTTTCGTAAGCTTGGCCTCCGCACCGTGCAGCTAGCAATTTGATTTGGGCGTCTGGTTGACTCGATTTCCGTCGTAGTTAGGGCACGTCGGTCGAAAACACAGCGCCACCATTAAGTGTGCCATCGTTAAATCCCCCGCATTCCTTTGCAGTTTGATCATCAAATCGCCACACCGCTTTTGTCTTGGTAGTGCCCGTGAGTCGATGCTGGGGAGTAAAATTAGGATTGTAGAGCCAGGTTGCCGTTACCCCCGCCTCGTCTATCAACCCGTTGAAGTAACCTCCTCCACTCGCGCGCCTCCCTATATACAAGGGACTGGCGCCTGAGCCGGGAGCGAACGTGGATGACTTCGAGGTATCAAGTTGGCCATTTACGTAAACCCTCATCGTGAGGCCGCCCCACACGCCTGCAACATGATACCACTGGCCTGTCTGAAGTGTGATGCCTCCCGTTACCGAATCGAAGTTGGAACTAGTGATGAGATTGCTAAACTGCAACTTGCCCTGACTCGTCACGCGAAGCGCATAACCGCCATCTGAAGTGCCGTATCGCTCGATTATCCCTTGTTCAACAGTGTTACTGTTAAGCTTGATCCAGCCTTCTATGGTGATCCATCCTGTGATGTTGAGCCCTACTACTCCAGAATCCGTCGGTACTTGAACATATCCGCTCGTGCCGTTGAGAGACAAGGAGTAGTAAGTGGGGCTCGGCCAGGACGAAGGGACGTATAACAGCTTGTTAGGAGTGTTAAAGCCGTTAGGATCGTAATCGCTTATCGCGCCACCGGTCGCTTTGTCTGCGAGGACTCTGCTTACGGTGCACGGACAAGCGGTAGGGTCTGTTTCCAGATACATTGCTACGGCGCCAGCCACCTTGGGAGCAGCAGAAGACGTGCCACGGAAAAAGTCATTTATGTCAGAAGTGCCGGTCCGAACCGGGGACGGAGTGTTTTCGCCAGGAGAGAACATGTCCACGACGGAACCAGTGCTCGAAGTTGATTCTCTTGAGTCTGCGCGGGTGCTTGAAGCAACTGTTATGACTTGCGACACCCGGGACGGTGTGAAATTTCCCGCATTGCGATTATTCAGATCGAGATCACTACCACGATTACCCGCGATAACGACATAGATGACTCCTTCTGCGATGGACTTCTTTATGGCTTTTTCGACAGCCGTAGAAATGGACAATAACTGGATACTCATATTAGCCACTGCCGGCTTTATGTGTTGTCCGGTTACCCAATCTACCCCTTGAGTCACGACATCGGCAGGACAAGTTCGATCACAATTGCAAACGCGAACATTGTGAATCGTCACATTCTTAGCAACACCATATGTAGCTGCCCCAACAGCGCCAGCGACCTGTGTCCCGTGCCCTTGATTTGAGCCCTCTACGACCTCGCAATCACTGCCGTCTAAAACTGGATGGAAAGTCGGGTCCGTCGCGCCGAAGTCAGCGCCAAATACAACTCGACCACCGAATTCGGTTGAGTTGATAGGATTCCCGAATCGAGCACGTAAGCATGCACACCGGTCCCTGTTTGGTTGTAAGTATACGTGCCAGTACCAGGGGGCCCTTGAGGAACAGAGTCCAGTTGGTCTATCCGGTCAAGGTGCCAAGCCTGCATGGGGCGAGGAATAGTCGATACTTTGGATGCTTCCTGTCGTACCAAGACAATTCTCCTCAACAAATTCAATTCTAGGGTCGTTGCTGAGGGCAATTGCCTGTCTTTCAGAAATGCCATGAATCGAAAAACCCTTGAGCGCATATCTGTAGATGGCCTTCGGATTTCTGAGGTTAACGCTTGCCATGTTAGATGCTAGCGAATCAATGTCAACATCCGGGACGTCGTCTTTGAAAACAACAATATACTGATTTGGAATTGATCTTCCCACTTTATACTGATTTGGAATTGATCTTCCCACTTTGCGGAACTTTGCAGCAACTGCCTCGTCTTGTCCTTGCACAAGCGGATAGGGAAGTATAAGCACAAAAAAGGCAATCGCCGCGAGCGGCAGTAATAATCTTTTCATTGATATTTCCTTCTGGTTCTAGTGGAACCACTAGAGACTTAAGATGAGTGAGGCCCTGGGACGGTCGGAAACTTCATCGTGCTCACTTTTGTATTTTCCCACACACACTGTACTCTTTCCACTTCTCCTTTGCAACCTGATCCTGAGCGGGCGTGCGCTGCATTCAGCCAACCGGTCTGTGGGTCAGTGGGGTTACACAGGTCTAACTCGTATATTCCGCCGCCTCAATAACCTCCCGCACATCGGCGAGAAACTGGTCCGCGACGGCGCCGTCGATAACTCGGTGGTCAAAGCTCAATCCGAGGATGCACATCTGGCGGATTGCAATTGCGTCTTCGATCACAACCGGACGTTTCTTGATCACGCCCACGCCGAGTATCGCAACTTGCGGCTGATTGATGATCGGCGTGCCGGTCAGTCCGCCAAACACGCCGGGATTCGTGATAGTGAAAGTCCCGCCCTGCACCTCGTCGGGTCTGAGGTGCTTCGACCTGGCGCGCTCGCCCAGATCGTTGACGGCTCGAGCGATGCCAAGCAGTGACTTCTCGTCAACGTTGCGAACGACCGGAACGATAAGGCCCCAGTCCAGCGCCACGGCCACGCCGACGTTGATGTCCTTCTTATAGACGATCTGATCTCCCCACACCGACGCGTTGACGATGGGCCACTTCTTGATGCCTTCGATGACCGCTTTGATGATGAACGGCATGAAAGTAAGTTTCACGCCATCGCGCTTCAGGTATTCGCCTTTCAACTGATCGCGCACCTTGGCCGTTGCGGTGAAGTCGACTTCCATAAACGAAGTCACGTGGGCCGACATTCGCCGGCTCTCGACCATCCGCTCGGCGATCTTTCGCCGCATGAGCGACATCGGCTCAATCTCATAGCGATCGCCTTCTGCGAAGGGCGGCGGGCCGACTTCGGTGTCAACAGCAGCGGGCGCGCGAAGCGGTTGAGGCGGCCGAACCGGGGTTGCGGGCGCAGCCGCAGCCGCGGGCTTCGCTTCGGGTGAAACCGGAACGGCCTGTGGCGCCGCGCCCCGATTCTCGATAAAGCTCAAGATGTCGTTCTTGGTCACGCGTCCGCTGATGCCTGTGCCTTCGATCTTTGAGATGTCAACGCCATGTTCTTCGGCAATCTTCCGCACAAGCGGCGAAGATCGCGTCTGCCGCAGTTCTTCAACTGAACCGGCTTCGGCGCGACTTTGTGGGGCTGGCGGTGGCGACGGAGCGGCGGCCTGGGGCGCGGCGGGCTGTTCGGCTGCAGCCGGTTGAGGCGCGGCGGCTTCGCCGGGTTGCTCCTTTTCCGGGGGAGGCGCGGTTGGAGCGGGCGCGGCCGACTTGGACGGTTCCTTTGCGGCTGGAGCTGGCGGCGCCTCAGGAGCGGTTTCTGGAGCCGGTTCTGCGGCTGCCGGCTTTGCGCCGTCGCCGTCGATCACCGCGACTACGCTGTTCACCGCAACCGTCTCGCCTTCCTTGGCTTTGATCTCGGTCAGCACACCCGACGCAGGCGCAGGTATCTCGGCGTCGACCTTGTCGGTCGAGATCTCGAAAAGCGGCTCATCGCGTTTGACCGAGTCACCAACCTGCTTCAGCCAGCGAACGATTGTGCCTTCCGCGATCGACTCGCCCATCTGGGGCATTTTCACTTCTTCACTCATAGCTCTCCCTTAGTCAGTGGTCAGTAGCCAGTTGCCAGTGGTCAGTTGCCAGTGGTCAGTTGCCAGTGGTCAGTTGCCAGTGGTCAGTTGCCAGTGGTCAGTTGCCAGTGGTCAGTTTTCGGTGATTGCTGAGTCCCAACTGGCCACTGATCACTGGCAACTGACAACTGACCACTGACAACTGTTTCAGTATGCTGCCAGCTTGCGAGCGGCTGTCACCACATCGTCAACCTGTGGCAAGAAAAACTCCTCGAGCGGCGGCGCGTACGGCACCGGTGTGTCAATCGAGGTGACGCGCGTGATCGGCGCGTCCAAATACTCGAACGCATCTTCGTTGATGATCGCCGTCAGCTCGCCGGCCATCCCGCCAGTCCGCGTTGCCTCATGAAGTAGGATCACCTTGCTGGTCTTCTTCACCGTCTCGGCGATCGCTTCCCGGTCCAGCGGCAGCAGGGTCCTCAGGTCCATCACCTCTGCATCGATACTTTCCTGCTGAAGCTTCTCAGCCGCGTCTAGCGCCGTATAGACCATCGCTCCATAGGTGATGATCGAGAGATCGCGCCCCTCGCGCCGAACCGCCGCCTTGCCGATCGGCACGATGTAATCGTCCTCGGGTACTTCCTGTTTGATCTTGGGGTTTCGATAGAGGAGTTTGTGCTCGAAGAACAGCACCGGGTCCTCGTCGCGAATCGCCGCCTTGATCAACCCCTTCGCATCGTAAGGCGTCGAAGGTTCGACCATCTTCAAGCCCGGGGTGTTCAAGAAAAACGACTCGACGTTCTGCGAGTGGAACGGACCGCCGTGCACGCCGCCGCCGCAAGGCCCGCGCACCACCATCGGTATGCCGATGCCCTGTCGATAGCGGCTCTTCGCAGCGTAGTTGGTAAGTATGTCGAAGCAGCACGAGATGAAGTCGATGAATTGCATCTCGGCTACCGGCCGCATCCCCATCATCGCCGCGCCGCAAGCCGCGCCTACAATTGCGCTTTCCGAGATGGGAGTGTCGATGACTCGTTCTTCTCCGAAGCGTTTGATAAAGCCCTCGGTCATTTTGAAGGCGCCGCCATACGCGCCGACGTCTTCGCCAAGGATGAACACGCGCGGGTCGCGCTCCATCTCTTCCCAGAGTCCCTGGCGTATCGCTTCAAGGAGTGTTAGTTGAGCCATACCTGATTCGTGATTTGCGATTCGTGATCGGCAAACAACTCAAGCAGCGCACGTATCACTTTCCCTCTCATCCTAAGAGCCTGCGGTTTTTGCGTTCACATCACCAGCGTACACTCCGCCGAGCGCGGCTTCGGGCGCGGCCGGGGGCTGTTCCTCGGCCCAGGCGAGATGTTCGTCGAGCAATGCGTTCACCCTGGCGGTTACCTGTTTGATCTCGCCCAAACTTGCCACTTTCTTGTCTTCGAGTTGCTTTTCGAAATGGGCAATCGGGTCGCGCTTCCGCCACTGCTCGATCGTTTCCTTCGCCACATACGACTGGTTGTCGTGCGCCGCATGGCCCCGCATTCGAAACGTCTTGCACTCGATAAAGCTGGGTCCGCCGCCGTTCCTAGCGCGGTCAACCGCCCGCTGTGCCGACCCGTATACCGCGAGCACGTCATTGCCGTCGACGATTTCGCTCGGCATACCATATGCCTTGGCGCGATCGGCGAGATTCAAGATCCGCATCTGTTTGCTGGTCGGTGTGGTATACGCGTAGCCGTTGTTCTCGCCGATGATCACCAACGGCAAATTCTGCACGGCTGCGAAGTTCGCCGCTTCGTGAAATGCCCCGGTGCTTGTGGCTCCGTCGCCGATATAGACCATGCCGGCCGTTTTTTTCTTCTGCATCCGGGTGGCGACCAACACGCCGTTCATCACCGCGACAAGCGTTCCCAGTGGGCTTATGGTGCCGATGAAGCCGCGGTTGAGGTCGGTGATGTGAATGTTCTGATCGCGTCCCTGCGATAACGAGCTTGCGCGCCACAAGTAACTGGCAAATACCTCGCGCGGCAGCGCGCCCATCACAAGCATTGCTCCGAGGTCGCGAGTCAAGGGAGAGAGTATGTCCCCCTGGTTCTTGTCCAGAGCATAAGCCGAACCAACAGCGGTGCCCTCCTGCCCGAGACTTCGAAACAAACCGCCAACTATTTTTCCCTGCTTGTAGAGATTGTCGAGCCGGTCTTCAAGCGAGCGAGTGAGCCGCATGAAGTAGAGCAGCTCGAGTTGTTGGGTCTTGTTGAGTTCCATCTTGGAAGTCAGTAGTCAGAAGTCAGAAGTCAGAAGTCAATCTGACCTCTGACTTTCTGATCTCTTCCCTTTCTGATCTCTTCCCTTAGGCTCCGTGTATCACCATCCCGTGCGCGTCTTCAAACGCTTCGTGCAAGCCCTCGGAGACGGTTGGGTGCGCGTGAATCATGTTGATCATCTCCGCGACCGTAGCCTCCATCTGAAGCGCCGCGCCGCCTTCGACAATCATCTCGGTTGCGCTCGGGCCGATGATGTGAACTCCGAGCACTTCGTCATACTTCTTATCGCTCACGATCTTGACCAAACCCTCGGTCGCGCCCACGATCTGCGTCTTCGCAAGAACCGGAAGCGAGAACTTCCCGATCTGCACGTCGAAGCCGCGCTCTCGAGCCTTTGCTTCGGTCAGTCCGATGCTTGCCACTTCCGGCTGGCAATATGTGCAGCCGGGTACGCGGTCATAGTTGATCGGCCGCGGATCCTTGCCCGCGATCGTTTCGACGGCGAGAATCCCTTCGGCGCTCGCAACGTGAGCAAGCCACGGAGTAGGTATCACGTCACCTATCGCGTACACATTCGGCTCGGCCGTGCGCATATGGTCATCGACCTTGATGTAACCGCGTTCCATTTCGACTCGGGTATTATCGAGTCCAAGCCCGTTCGTGTAGGCGCCGCGGCCGACAGCGACGAGGAACTTCTCGGCGGTGAACTCGCGGGTTTCCTCTCCAATGCGAGCGGCTACCGTGACCTGACCATCCTCAACCTTCGCCGACTGAAACTGCGCCGAGGTGAACGCCTTGATGCCCTGCTTCTTGAATGATTTTTCAAGCTCCACGCTTATGTCTTCGTCCTCGATGGGAAGCAAATGCGGCAACAGCTCGATGATGGTTGTGTCCGAGCCGAAACGGGCGAACATCGAAGCAAACTCAACACCGACCGCTCCCGCGCCAAGCACGATCAGCGATTTGGGGATCTCGGGCAACTCCAGAATCTCGTCGCTCGTAATGATTTGTTTGCCGTCGATTGCAAGGTTCGGAAGCGAGCGCGGGATCGAGCCCGTCGCGATGATGATGTTTTTTGTCTGAACGGCTTGGGTTGCGCCGTCTTCTCCAGCGACGGTCAAACGGCCCGGTCCGTCGATATGCGCGGTTCCCTTGAATACCTGAATCTTATTCTTCTTCATCAGGAACTCGACGCCTTTTGCCCCCTTCAGGACGATTTTGCTTTTGTTCTTCTGAGCTTGACCAAAGTCCAGGGTGACGCTGTCTGCTACGACGCCGACGCTCTTGGCGTGTTTGAGTTCGTTGAATACGTCAGCCGTGTGAAGCAGCGCTTTGGTGGGAATGCACCCGCGAAGTAAGCAAGTTCCGCCCAGGTTCTTATCTCTTTCAATGATCGCGGTGCGCAAGCCCAACTGCGCGGCTCGAATCGCGGCTACGTAGCCGCCCGGCCCTGACCCGATCACCGTAACGTCAAACATCTCGTTTGAACTCAATTGACTAGACTCCCTCCCGCAAGGGGGCGTTTCGCATTCTCAGCATATCGCACGCATTGGCCGGGCAGATAGTAACGTTAAACTTTAACCTTCTCATTGCTGGTTCGAGAAATAAGCAAGCCCGACATCAGCGTAATCTACTACTCCAGGGAGACTCTAATTTCGTCGCCCTCGATCATTACGTCGAACTTTTCGACCTTGGCCATCGCGTTCATTGGCGAGACGCCGTTTGTCAGGCTGTAAACCCATCCGTGCCAGGGGCACTGGACGGTTAGATTGCTTTTATCCACAAAGCCTTCACCCAGGGGTCCCCCGCGATGCATGCACGTGTTATCCAGCGCGTAGAACTCGCCATTCACATTGAACAGCGCGATCGGGCGGCCGTTCAGCTCCACTACCATTGCCTGGCCTGACGCCAGATCCGACGTGTTAGCCACCTTTATGAACTCCGGCATTTACCCCCCATTGGCCGCAGCCGCACAGTCAAATAACTGTCGTAGCGAGCGATTGAGCATCTTAGCAACCCGCTACAGGAGCTTTCAAGTTCGATTGCCTGGCACCTTCCGTGAAACAGTTGTTGCGAATCGGGCGTCATCGGCATAGAACCGCGTCTGAACCTCGTCATGAATAGATAGGAACGTCATTTAGAAATAGGATTGCTTCTTTGTAGCCCTCTTCCGTTGTAGAGGCTGCATTTGTTCTTTGTTTACGAGCCCAGGAGCAGCAGGAGCTTGAAATGGCAGCCAGGATGTTTGAGAACGGTGTACCGCCGGACTACTCGAAGTTAATTGTTCTGGGATTCGGGCTGAGCCACGCGTATCGCGTGCTGAGCCTCGAAGAGATCGCAAACGGAGTGCCGCTTCTCGGGCGGATCGAACTTAAACAGACCCTTGAGCGGCTGGCAAATGAAGGCCTGGTGACGCGCTTTTCGGGCCGATTCTGTTTCAATAAGGCGATTCCGTCCGAACTTAGAAGGCAAGTCGAGTCCGCGATAACCCCCAGCGGTACGGTACGCGCTATCAGGCAAGGCGTCCGTTAGTTACTAATGAAGAGATGACTTGAGCCGCCATCGCTCCGGGATAGGGTGGACTTTCAATTGCTCACTTGATCTTTTTTAAGACCCAGTTGCCTTCGTCAAGGACAACGTCGACTGGCCGCTTCGAAACAGCAAACGAGAACGTCTGCTTCCGTGAGTCATTTCTGATCTGCTGCGTGTACGTGCCTCCGTCCGCAAAATGAACGGTCACGTCCAGCGGCATAATGTAAACCGATTGGTTGCGACCGGGAATAGCTTGCGATTGCTTCTGCTTGATCGAAACTGTCACGCTGTAACACAAACCGATATCACACGGAGCGACGTCAGTCGACACCTTATAAACCGGGCGGCCCGGCGCATAGATCCACTGCTGGAAAAACCAATCCAGCGGCGACCCGTAATGCTCCTCGAAGACCTGCTGCAGGTCTCTGGTCGAAGCATTCCCAAACGCGAAGCGCTGTCGATAGTCTTTCAGTGAATCGAAGAACGCCTGGTCGCCAAGCAGATGCCTGAGCATATGAAGCACCCAGGCGCCCTTTATGTAGATCGCGCCGGTGTCATCAAAAGGGTCGTCCAGATTCTCGGCGGTCACAGTCCCGCCAAGCCTCCCTGTCGGCTTGCCATCGTCGTAGCTTTCGCTCATCAGCTTGCCGGGATCGATGTTCCAGTATCGCTCAAAGAACAAGACCTCGGAATAGGTCGCGAAGCCTTCGTTTAGCCAGATGTCGTCCCAGGTCTTCATCGTAACCAGATCGCCCCACCAGTGATGCGCCAGCTCGTG
>Ga0257146_1000075_pt1 | contig 11169 bp, 10 predicted proteins | sample CO08A_FD_185958 | JGI IMG/M metagenome (GOLD analysis project Ga0257146, IMG submission 185958) | Soil microbial communities from H.J. Andrews Experimental Forest, Oregon, United States - CO-08-A | ecosystem: Environmental > Terrestrial > Soil > Temperate forest > Bulk soil | place: USA: Oregon...
CATCCCCGAGTAACGATCGGCAGAGGCTCGATCATCGGCGACCGCGTCACGCTGCAATCGGGCGTGGTCATTGGCGACGATTGCCGAGTCGGCGACGACGCGCTGATCCATCCGAATGTCTCGATCTATTCAGGCTGCGAAATCGGGCGAAGGGTCATCGTCCATGCCGGAACGGTAATCGGCTCTGACGGATTTAGCTTCGTGCCTGACGAAAACGGGCATCAGGTCAAGTTGCTACAGCTTGGACGAGTTATCATCGAAGACGATTGCGAAATAGGAGCGAATTGCGCGATCGATCGAGGAGGCTTCGACGACACGATTCTTCGGCGCGGAGTAAAGCTCGACAACTTGATTCAAGTTGGACACGGCTGCGAGATCGGCGAAGACACAGTCGTTGCGGCGCTCGTGGGATTCGCGGGCGGAACCGTCGTCGGCAGGGGTTGCGTGTTTGCAGGCCAGGCCGGCACCAACCATCACATCACCATCGGCGACGGGGTCACGGTCATCGGTCAGGCGGGAGTTACCAAGAACGTAGCGGCCGGCTCGGTCATCGCCGGGATGGGTCAGCAGTACAATTCGTGGCGTCGTTCGCAGGTGTTATACTCGAAGCTCCCTGAGTTGGCTGAGCGGTTGAAGCAGTTGGAGGGAATTGTTCAAAAGCTGACAGGATCGTCCGAGGAGTAAAGCTGGTTTCAGGATCCGAAGTCATCCCCATTGATACGACAGGAGGCTATGGAAACACTGCTGGACATAACCCAGATCCAGGCGATCTTGCCGCACCGTTATCCGTTCTTACTCGTCGATCGAATCATCGAGTACGAGCTGGGTAAGCGCGTTGTTGGCATCAAAAACGTCACGCTTAACGAGCCTTTCTTCGCGGGGCATTTTCCCGGAGCGCCTGTCATGCCCGGGGTTCTGATAGTCGAAGCAATGGCGCAGACGGCGGGCGTGATGATGCTGGCAAACCTGCCCGATCGCGAATCAAAGCTCGTCTTCTTCACCGGAATAGACGCGGCTAAGTTCCGACGTCCGGTTGTGCCCGGCGACCAGCTGAGGCTCGAGTTGACCGTTCAACGGCTGCGGCCGCGATACATCAAACTGCGCGGCGAGGCGTACGTCGACGGCGAACTGGTCGCAGAGGCGGAAATCTCTTCAGCACTTGTCGATCGCTCGGTGGTCGAGCGCGGCGAACAATTCAACAACGCCGCCTTCAAGCCCGTCGAAAGATGATGGAACCTCGCGAAGTGTCGATCCACCCGACAGCCATAGTCAGTCGAAAGGCGGAACTGGGAAGCAATGTTTCCGTCGGACCTTACTCGATCATCGGCGATGACGTGGTCCTGCACGACGACACTCGCGTAGCCAGTCACTGCGTCATAGAGGGCCCGTCTGCGTTCGGCCGGGCTTGCACCTTCTTCCCGTTTGTATCGGCCGGTCAGGCGCCGCACGATCTCAAGTACCAGGGCGAACCGAGCCGCCTTCGCGCCGGCGAACGAAACGTCTTCCGCGAGTATACGACGCTGCACCGGGGCACCGAAGTCGGTGGCAATCTGACCGAGATCGGCTCGGACAATCTCTTCATGGCGCAAGCTCACGTCGCTCACGACTGCCGTATCGGGGACCACGTGATCTTTGCCAATGGCGCAGTATTGGCCGGTCACGTGATCGTCGAGGACTATGCTACTCTCGGCGCCTTCTCGGGAATACATCAGTTTTGCCGAGTCGGACGGCACGCGTTCATCGGGGCATTCTCGGCGGTCGTGAAGGATGCGTTGCCCTACGCCCGCACGGTAGGGAATCACGCGCGATGCTATGGACAGAACACGCTTGGTTTGAAACGACGTGGGTTTTCGAGCGAGGAGATCAGAAGAATAACGCACGCGTTCCGGCTGCTGCTTGCGGCGAAGCTGAACACGACTCAGGCAGTCGACGCGATAAAAAGAGAGTTGACCGGCTGGCCCGAGATCGACTATCTGATCGAATTCATCGAAGGCTCTCAACGAGGCGTGACAAAGTGACTGTTGATCCGTGAGTCGTGGCTCGTAATCCGTGGATCGATCAGACGAGATAAGAAGATGAAAATACTTGTGCTCAACCAGTCCGGGGTAGAAGAATTGCTTCCGATCCGGGAATGCATTCCGGTGATGGAAGAGGCGCTGGCCAGCCTCGCCAGGGGCGACGCTCATCAGCCGCTTCGCATGATAATTCAACCGCCGGGAGCGGCGGGCGATATGGCGCTTATGCCTTCGTACCGCGCCGGCGAGCGCGCCGCCTACGGGCTGAAAGCGGTTTGTTTCTTCGCAGGGAATACCGTCAGGGGTCTCGATTCGCATCAGGGCGGAGTGATGCTGTTCAGCGCGGACACCGGAGAACTGCTCGCATTGATGAACGCTTCAGCGATCACTGCTATCAGAACGGCTGCGGTATCGGGCGTTGCGACAAAGCTGCTGGCGCGAGAAGACGCGAGCGAGCTTGCGATCATCGGCTCGGGCGTGCAGGCTCGCGCGCACCTGGAAGCGATGTCCTGCGTTCGCGCAATCAAACGCGCGCGAGTCGCAAGCTTGACCTTCGATCACGCCCGACGATTTGCTGAAAGACTTAGATCGGACTATGCATTTCCTATCGAGCCGGTCGACAGCGTCGAAGCGGCGGTTCGCGACGCAGACGTGATAGTCACCGCGACGACAGCCGACCACCCGATCGTTCAGCGCGCTTGGATTTCAGAAGGCACACATTTGAATGTTGTCGGCTCGAGCATACCGACCACGCGTGAGATGGACACAGCTACGATGGCGGCTGCGAGCCTGTTCGTTGACCGGCGCGAGTCTACGTTGAACGAAGGCGGGGATTATTTGTTTGCCATGCGAGAGGGCGCGATCGGGCCAGAGCATATCCGCGCTGAGATTGGAGAGTTGTTGACCGGCATGAAAGCGGGCAGAACTTCGCCGGAAGAGATCACTCTGTTCAAGTCGCTGGGTCTTGCTATCGAGGACCTGGCGTCCGCCGATTACCTCTATCGCAAAGCGCAGGAAACTCGATCCGGGACGTGGGTTGAATTCTGAGACAGTTGAAGGTAGTCAGTAGTCCGTAGTCCGTAGTCAGTAGTCCGGAGCTCGAGGGCGCGCGAACTTCATTACGAACAAGTAACCACCGAGTACGGACTACTGACTACGGACTACTGACTACTGACTACTGACTACTGACTACTGACTACTGACTACTGACTACTGACTACTGACTACTGACTACTGACTGACCGCCAACCATATATGAAATACGGTTTGATAGCAGGCAACGGGCGATTCCCGTTTCTCGTGCTTGAAGGCGCGCGAGCGCAGGGGGTCGAAATTGTCGTCGCGGCGATCAACGAAGAGACCGCACCAGAGATCGATAGCCACGCGGAGCGGGTCGAATGGATGGGGGTCGGGCAACTGGGCCGACTCATTCGCTTCTTCAAACGCGAACACGTCACTCACGCGATCATGGCGGGCCAGGTCAAGCACCGCCAGATCTTCCGGTTGAACGCGTTGCCCGATCTTCGAATGGTCCGCATGCTCACCCGGCTGCCAAAGAAGAACACTGACAGCCTGATCGGCGCCGTAGCCGAGGAACTTGCGGGCGAAGGAATCACGCTGATCGAGTCGACGACTTTTCTGGAGCCGTTCCTCGCTCGCCAGGGAGTGCTTACTCGGCGCAAGCCGAATAAGGAGGAGCGCGCTGACTTCCAATATGGTCTTGAAGTGGCAAGAGAAATTGGCCGGCTCGATTTGGGTCAGACTATTTGTGTAAAGGATCGAGCGGTTGTCGCTGTTGAAGCGATGGAAGGAAGCGACGCCGTCATAGCTCGCGCGGGCGAAATCACCTGCGGCCGGCCCTTCGTCGTTGTCAAGACTGCCAAGCCGAATCAGGACATGCGATTCGACGTGCCGGTCATCGGGGTGCCTACCATCGAAACGATGAACAGCGCCGGCGCCACTGGAATTCATGTCACACCTAACAAGACCTTGCTCTTTGATAAACCGCAGCTTGTCGAACTTGCCGACCAGTCGGGTATCTGCGTGGTTGCCGGCGAGTAGCAGCCTATAGTCAGAGTCAGTGGCCGATGGTAAACTGTCCGGCGAGTGGGAACGATCGAGATGATGAGAAACAACACTGGCGAGCCCGATCCGGAGAGCGCGATCATCGATGCCGAGTTGCTGGTCAAATACCGGATGATCAGCCGCGCTATTGAAACTCTGGAGCGGGCGATCGACAGCGCGCCACGCCACGTTGGGCTCCGTGAGAAACTGGGAGAAATACTGGTTGATGCGGGGTTGCGCGACCAGGCCGCGCAGCACTGCCTCGCGCTTGCCAGCTTGCATATTTCGGCCGGCGATGTCGAGAAGGCTAATGAGAGACTGCTGGAAGCCAAGCGTCTCGATCCAAGGGTCTCGGTAACTGGCCCGTTGCGCGCGGCTCGGCGGACCGAACCAGCTCAGCTTCGCTCCCAGAAGATTCTGTCAGGCAATCTCGCCGAAGTGAGCCTGTTCGACATCGTTCAGATCCTCGAAAACAGCAGATTGAGCGGGGCCCTCACAGTCACCTCGACCGCGGCCAGCGGAGAGATTCATTTCGATGAAGGCCTGGTGATCGGAGCAAAATCGGGCGTTGACATGGGACGCAAGGCGCTGAGCAATCTGGCAGGCGCGGCCGACGGTTCATTCGAGTTCGAAAAGTCGAACGCGGTTTACACGCGGACGATTCAAGCTACAAGCAACACCGCACTGATACTTGATCTGCTTCGCACTAAGGACGAAGAAGACCACGCGCTCGGCAGGCTCGACCCTCTCCAGTAGCCACCGATCAACAAGCAAAAAGAAAGCGAGAGTGAACAATTTGCTCACTCTCGCTTCTGATCTGGACCTTGCGTGCGCGATTAAGGCTTGGGAACCGCGGGCGCTGCCACTGCCGGGTTTGCCTTGTTGTACTCGTTTATGAAGTCCTGGGTGACGTCGGTCCGCTGGTCGAACCAGAGAAGGGTCCCGGACTGGACTGCATTGGCGACGTCGACAAGCAATACGATTCCGCGCGCTTTTGTATACTGTTCGGCGAACTTTCCAAGCTTTGCCGTTATGGGCTCGAACGCCTTATCGCGGGCGCGCCCGGCGTCAGCCTGAATGTCTTCGCCTTTTCGCTGGTAGTCCTTTTTCATGATTGCGAGCTGCTCGGTCTGCTCGGCGATCTTTGCAGCCGACAACGTAGATGCCTGGGCCTTGATGGTCGCTTCAAGCGAACTGATTCTGTCGGCGATCCCCTGAGCCTCTTTCACCCGCGGCTCGAACTGCCGGTTGAGCGCTTCGATCCGGGTCTTGAACTCCGTGACCTGCTGCTGAAACATAGCCGTGTTGATGACGGCGATCTTACCCTTGGGAAGCGCGGCTGGTGGCGCGCCGGCTGCTTGCGGTGTCAACCCTGATGTCACTTGCTGGGCGGAAGCTACGACGCCGAGGAGCGCGAGCGCAACCGCTGTTAGCGCTGGTTTGAAATACCTCATCACTGACTCCTATCCGTCGCTACGGTTTCTTGATCGGGGGTTTGGCCGGCGTTGTCGTGGGCGTTGTTGCCGGCGCGGATGCAGCAGGAGCGACGGCGCCAGAAACCGGGTTAGCCTTGTTGTATTCGACGATGAAATCATCGGTTACATCGGCGCCCGGGTTCCAGTAGGCCAACGCTCCGTTCTGCGCGGCGGCCGCCAGATTGAAGATCGTGACGATGCCGCGCTGCGTGGCATAGGTCGTTACAAACTGAAATAGCTTGTCGCGAATTGGCTTTGTCGCGGTATCAACGGTCCTTTCGTAGTCGGCTTTCAAGTCCTCGTAGTCTCGGGTTCCGCGCCGCTTAAGCTCCTCGTAACCGTTTTGCAACTCCTGGCATTTCTCGGGCGTCAGATTCGGACACTTTGTCCGGATGTCACTTTCCATCTGCTTCAACTGGTTCTCAACGGTTTGGAGCTTCTGATAACGGTCTTTGAACTGAGCATCGACCTGATCATACTTCACCTTGAGCTCGTTGATCCCTCCCCGGAACGCTTCCGTGTTCATCACGGCAATCTTGCCGTCAGGGACTGCGCCACCGGCTCCGGCCGGCATTGCCTGCTGTGCCGACGCCACTCCCGCGAGCGACGCTATTAATACTGTCGCCACCGCGACAAACTTAGTCTTCAACATAGATACTCCTGTAGTTTTTTGTTGTGCCCGGCTGACTGTCAACGTCAGCCGCAGCTTGGAAAAACGTGATTATAGCAGTCACAACTGGCATAACAACAGCAACAATTGTTGAGTCGGACGGATCTTGCTGCTTTCTTATGATGACTCCTTCAATTCATCTCAGCGCGCTTACTAGAACGTGCGCCCGACTGAGAACCTGATCGCGTGCTTCTGTTCCACGAAGAACGGATTGTCAGTCCTCGCGTTCGGGTTCAAGGCGAATATCAGGCGGAACGGCACATTGAGAACCGGGACTTGAACGCGAATTTCACCGCCCATGCTGTACCGGTAGTTGTCCAGGATGCCTGCTACGGTTCGTGAAAGCGCCGCCTCCCGAGACGTCTGCTTATCACCGAATATGAACGCTTGAGTAAATCCCGGCGGCAGTTGCCCCTGGCTCTCCGGAGGCGTTGCCTTTCTTATCTCTCGCGGAGTCGCGACCTCGCCGATCGGGTTCAGAACCACTGTGCCGAGCAACTGGTTGGGGATGAACTCCGAACGTTCGAACTGATTCTGCAGACCGAATACATTGAACACCGAGCCGATATCGAAAAACGGCGCGAATGAAACGGGTCCGATTATCGGTATGCGATACTCCACGTTGAACAGGATCTGGGTGTCCCCGCCGATGAACGCCGGAAATATGCCCGTTCGCGGATCAGGCAGGTCCGTGACAGTGAAAGTGTCGATAACGCTGGGCGCTACCGTGCCGGTGTGCCCTTTGCTTGGCCTGGCCACGGTCAGCGCATTACCCTGAGCGTCCTTGGCAACGACGTCCTGAGTTGTGATGGTGGAGATCACCGGCGCCGTCGGCGAGATCCCGCGAATGCTGTATCCGCGGATCGTCTCTTCGCCGCCAAGGAAGAAACGCGCGAACAGAGGCGTGCCTCCTATGAATGACAGGGAGTTGGATTGGAACGGTACTCCGAACGAACCGATGTTCGAAACCAGCGCCCGGAATCCGAACGTCCGTGTCTTCTGCGGGTCGAGCAACGCCGTGTTTTCGCGGCCCGCAAACAACGGCCGGAACATCTTGAATTCGAAAGTCGGCTGGAGCGTGTTTACCTTGCCGCCCAGGACTCCGCCAGACCAGGACAACCCGAGAGTTAGCGATTTACCCTTAGTAGGATCCAGCGACCCGTTCAATGTGTTGTAGGAAACCGCCGGAGTCAGGGTCGATTGCGTTACTCCGCTCTGCCGGAACGTAACCAGGATGTCGTTGTTGGGATTACTGTCCGTATTAACCGCGGGATCGAGGATATCAGTCGTGCGGAACGAGTAGGATAAGGATAGTCTTGTAAAGCGTCCCATGCGAAACCGCTTCGCAAAGTAGCTCAGAGGCGCGGACGCGGTGACCGCGCCGCCGGCGGTCTTCTGGGTAAACAGAGACTGGCCGTCAAAGGTGTTAAACCCGGTGCCCGGCGTAAAGGTCCCATATCCCTGTCCGACGAACTGGTAATCCTGATAGAAGAGATTGAAGCCGAGGCTGATCGGCCGGCCTTTCACGTATGGTTCGGTGATGCCGACATTGACAACTTTTTGGAGGTTACCTGTCGCAATCGAGACCGAGAAAGTCTTGCCGTAGCCGAACAGGTTGTTTGTCGAATAGTCGAGACCAATGTACGAACCCCCGACGCCAGAGATCCCACCAGTAAAGCTGATCTGCTGGCGCCCTTTTTCTTCGACCTTCAGGGTCAAGTCGACTTGGCCCTCGCGTTCGTTGGTGTTGACTGTCGCGTCCTCTTTCTTTACCTGGTTGAAGTATCCGAGCTGATTCAGACGCAAGATGCTCAGATCCCACAACTGCTCGTTGTAACGTTCGCCCTCGTTTAGCAATACTTCGCGCCGCATAACGTTATCGCGTGTAAACGTGTTGCCGATGAACTCGAGCCGGTGCAGCGTGTATTGCTTACCTTCCTCCATCGTGAACGTGACGTCCACGGTTCCCTTGGCGAGATCGTTCGGATCGTCGTGGAAGTCGGGAGAGAATCCTGAGTTGAACTGGATGTAGCCGCGCGAGCCATAGAGCTTCTTCAAGTTTTCAAGACCCTTTTGAACTGTGGTGTAGCCCTTGACCACATCGCCGGATTTCAGTCCGATCACCGACTTTATTTCGTCCGCGGTGAATTCGGTGTTGTCTTCTACTTTCACCTCGGCGGCCCGATACTGGCGGCCTTCGTCGACCGGGACTACGATCTTCAAGCCTTGACCCTTGTGCCCGACGATCGGCACCGAGTTGCCAACCGGTCCAACTTGTTCGACTCGTGGCTCGCCAAACCGTGCTTTCAGATAACCCGCGTCGGCGTAAACCAGAACCCGAAGCCGATCTAGGTCGGCTTCAAATTTCTCCTTGTGGTAGATGTCCTTCGAGCTGAACGTGGTAAGGAGGCCCACTTCCTTCACCAGCTTCATATGCTTTCTGAGCTGAGAGCTGGAGAACACCTTGTTGCCTTCAAACTCGATTTTGGCGACTCGGAACTTGGGCCCCTCGTCGATCTTGAATGTCAACCCCACTGCTGTTTGTGAGATATCTTCCAGGACCAGGTCGACCTTGGCTTCAGGACGGCCCTCGTTCGCGAGCAACTCCTTGATCACCGCGGCCGCGCGTTTTGCTTTAACCGGATCGTATTGTGACTCCTTCGAAAGGCCGACGGACCGCTTCCGAAACTCTTCGAGAACCGTGGACTGCTGGACGGACTTCAGCCCTTCGTATTTGATGTCGAGTAGGAGCGGACGCTCTTTCACTTCAAACGTGATGATCTTGCCACCTCTTGTCCCCTCCTCGGCAAACACCTTCACGTCTGAGAAATAACCTTGCGCATAGAGCGCTCGAACGTCGCGGTCGAGCTGCACTGGATTGTAGGGATCTCCCTCGCGAGTGCCGATCCAAATCTTGATGGTTGATTCGGGGATTCGCCGATTTCCCCGAATGGTGACCTGTTCGACAAGAACCGTTTGCTGTTGGCTGGCGAAAGCGAGCGGCCGAACCAGGCGTTCTTCGGTTGGCCAGGTGCCAATCGCAGCCACGATCAACGCGATTAAACAAAGAACTCGCTTACTCATAAATGAATTGCACACTCCCTGATAACCCTGAGGTCGTTCTGAGCTTCCGTTGTCTCAAGCCCGCAAGCTAGTCAACCTTTTACCCTGTAGGCCTTTCGGTGCCGCCGCCCTCCGTGCGCGCAAAGTAAGCCCCTTTGCGGCACTGGTGGCTAAGCCCAGTTCGAGGCTTGAAGCTGGCCGTATCGTCCTCATCAAAAGTAGAACGCAAGTTTGACCGGTTATTGTAACAAAAGTGGTCTGGCAAGCCAAACCGACCCAATTTTGGGTGATGCCTGACCAAGCCAGGAACGTCGCCCCGTCGCGAGCCGCAACTGCAATCCGGATCATTTCCCGCTGCTGTACTGTAGGACTCGCACGTCCTCCAGCGTGATCAGCCCGTCGCCAACCATCTCTTGAATCACCGGCAGTAGCACGGACATCTTCTCCCGGCCATCGACAAGCTCCACAACGATGGGCAGGTCTTCGGAAAGCCGAAGGATTTTGGCGGTATGAATTCGCGAGTTAGCGCCGTAACCCATTAGGCCGCGCAGCATCGTGGCACCCGCGATGCCCATCTCGCGCGCTTTCAAGATGATCGCTTCGTAGAGCGGCAACCCCTTCCACTTGTCGGACTCGCCGATAAAAATGCGAAGCAACTGAGCCTCTTCAGGAATCTGCATAGGAGTGCCTCCTTTCTACACCAGCTGAGCCAGCCTGATGCCAAGCCACACCGCCCCAAGCCCGAGCCCAATGCTCGCCGAAACGTTTACCGTCGCGAGGGCAAGTTGTCCGTCGCGCACCAGCGAGAATGTCTCGAACGCGAAACTCGAAAACGTCGTGTAGCCCCCAAGCACACCTGTCAACAGCGCGATGCGGGTCGTCGGGCTCACCAGCAGGCGAGCTTCAAACAACTCGGCCATCAAACCGATAAGAAAACTGCCTGAGACGTTGACGATCAGGTTTGCGTAGGGGAAGGTCGGCTCTTTGACTCTTGAGTAGATAAAAGTGGAAAGGAAGTATCGGAAACCGGTTCCGAGAGCGCCACCGGCTAACACCAGAACGATTCTCAGCATCGAATCAAATGTCTCGTCGCTTACTGCACCAGGAGCGGCTCGTTCATTTCCTCAAGCTCGACTGGCCGGTATTGAAGGGAGTCGCCATCGAGGTAGACCTCCACTATCGATGCTTCGGTGAATCGTCCGCCAATGAGCGCCTCCGACAGCGGGTCTTCTACGTGCTTCTGCAACGCCCGGCGTAGCGGACGGGCTCCATAGGTTCGGTCGGTGCAGGTCCTATCGACGATCCAGCGCTTCGCGTCAGCAGTCATCTGTACTTGAAGCTTGCGGCGAATCAGCGTCCGGTTCAGTTGGGCGACAAGCAGTCCCACGATCTCAAACAAATCAGCATCGGTCAGCGGCTCGAAGACGATGATCTCGTCGAGTCTGTTAACGAATTCTGGATTGAACGTCTGTTTGACGGCTTGCATCACGCCTTCCTCGACCGTTGATTGCTGAGTGCGAGAAGAGGCCTGGAATCCCATGTGCCCGCGCTTCTGAATAAACCGCGCGCCGATATTGGAAGTCATGATGAGAATCGTGTTTTTGAAATCAACCGAGTTGCCAAGCGAATCGGTCAGCGTTCCGTCTTCCAGCACCTGGAGCAGGATGTTGAACAAGTCGGGATGCGCCTTTTCCACTTCATCCAGCAGCAGTACCGAGTATGGATTACGTTTGATTTTCTCGGTCATCTGCCCGCCTTCTTCGTGCCCGACGTAGCCGGGCGGGCTGCCGATCAGTTTCGACACCGCGTGCTTCTCCATGTACTCGGACATGTCGAATCGAATCAGCGCGCGTTCGGAGCCGAACAGAAAATCTGCCAGCGA
>Ga0257146_1000076_pt1 | contig 11086 bp, 4 predicted proteins | sample CO08A_FD_185958 | JGI IMG/M metagenome (GOLD analysis project Ga0257146, IMG submission 185958) | Soil microbial communities from H.J. Andrews Experimental Forest, Oregon, United States - CO-08-A | ecosystem: Environmental > Terrestrial > Soil > Temperate forest > Bulk soil | place: USA: Oregon...
CCTGGGTGCGTTCCTTTCCGGCCAGGAACTGTATGTCGTCAATCAACAAAACGTCGATGTTCCTGTACCTGTCGCGGAACTTGATGGTTTGGTCGTACCTTATCGCATTAATCAACTCGTTCATGAATTTTTCGGATGAGATGTAAGTCAGGCGCAACGATTCGTCTCTGGCCTTGATCGCATACCCAATGGCGTGCATCAAATGGGTCTTTCCAAGACCCACTCCGCCGTAAATATAGAACGGGTTGTAGGTTTTCGCGGGCATATCGACCACCGCCATAGAGGCTGCGTGGGCGAATTGATTACATGAGCCTACAACAAACGTATCGAAATTGTATTTTGGATTTAGTGGCAACTCGGACTGCCCTGACAACAACGGCCTGGGCGCAGCGACCGCGGCTTGCGACGCCCTGGGTCCTGGGTCGATGGGTGTGTCGAGCCCAGGCACGAGGGGTGCACTCGTTTCGAGATGCGTGGCGGGACCCGAATAGCCTTCTAACAGGAATTCAACCTGGTATCCGGGCATGTGCAGCTCTTCGAGGGACTCCTCGATGACGTCAAAGTAGTTAGTGCGGATCCAATCGCGAAAAACCTCATTAGGCACAGTTAGATAGAGGGTAGTAGAATCCCTGGTTGCGCAGGAGATCGGTCTGAACCACGTATCGAAGCTTTCCAGGTTCAGCCTCTTTGAAATTGCCGTTAGAACCGATGAGAGCAGATCAGGCTGCACGCCCGTGTTCATTACAGGTCTCCGGGCCGCGTGTGAGCCACGCAGTGGTTAATCACCAACAAATGAGGAAGTTAGCCGAGCGCCAAAGCAGGCCGCGCCGTGCTTCTCTCCTGTATCGAAATAACAGAAAACGTTGCGGAGGAAAACTCGCGAACAGTATCACAAGTGGTGGCAGCATTTCAACGCCGACGAGTGGTTTGCACGCCCATAGAAGCCTCATCACTTAATATCGAAGTTTTGCACCCAACGGCAAATGGCTGATTCTTCACCGCTTAGCTGGGAGCCTGGTGTTTCACGTGAAACAAACTTGCGTGCACCGATCCCGTTTGTGGCGGTTTAGCGAACGTGTCGGCTGTTGATCGACGTTCGGTTTATGGTATCGTATCGGGACATGGCCAGAATCATAGCCATAGCCAACCAAAAAGGTGGCGTAGGCAAGACGACTTCCGCTATTAACCTGGCAGCCAGCCTCGCAATTGCTGACAAACGGGTGTTACTTGTTGACTCAGACCCACAAGGGAACAGCACCAGCGGCTTAGGGCTACGAGGCAGATTTAAGAATAGTCTATATCACTCTTTGGTTTTGAATCAGTCGCTTGAGTCGATTGTCTTAGCGAGTGAGTTGGCCGGTCTGTCGGTGATACCCTCGGAGAAGATACTGGTGGCGGCCGAGATCGAACTGGTCGACGCTGAAGGCCGTGAATTCAAGCTAAAAAAGGCCCTCCAGCCGCTCGCGGAGAAGTATGATTACGCGCTGATCGACTGCCCGCCCAGCCTGGGGTTGCTAACTCTGAATGCGCTTGCGGCTGCCCACTCGGTGCTTGTGCCGATTCAATGTGAGTACTTTGCCTTGGAGGGAGTCTCCGAGCTTTGGGACACGCTTGCGAAAGTGCGCAGAAGCGTCAATCCAGCTTTGGCGATCGAGGGCTTTCTGCTTACCATGTTCGACGAAAGAACAAATCTTTCTAACCAGGTCGTGTCGGACTTGAGAGCGTTCTTAGGGTCTCAAGTTTTTTCGACCGTCATACCAAGGAACGTACGGCTCGCAGAGGCGCCCAGCCACGGCAAGCCAATTGTGCTGTACGATGTTCGATCCAAAGGCGCCGAGAGTTATCTTCGATTGGCGCGGGAGGTTATTGACAATGTCAAGACGGGCGTTGGGCAGGGGGCTTGATGCGCTCTTTCAGCCGGCTAACTCATTGGGCAACGAGCTGATTGACTTGGATGTGGACTCTATCGATCCAGGCGTTGAACAGCCTCGGCGCGACTTCAATGAAGAGAAACTGACGGAGCTTGCGCGGTCGATCGAGGCAAATGGCGTGATACAGCCGATAGTCGTAAGGCGAGTGGGCGAGCGATTCCAGATAATAGCCGGCGAGCGCAGATGGCGGGCCGCCAAGAAGACTGGTTTGAAACGGATACCGAGTCTGGTTCGCGATGTCGCCGATGCGAACGTACTGGAGTTGTCCTTGATCGAGAACATACAGCGCCAGGAGCTTAACCCGATAGAAGAGGCCAACGCGTATCGCAGGCTTCAGACGCAGCTAGGCATCACTCAAGAAGCGGTCGCGCAGCGAGTGGGCAAAGACCGCTCTACGGTGACAAATTCCTTGAGACTTCTTCGACTTCCCGAGGAGGTCCAGAGACTGGTAGAAGACTCGAGACTCTCCATGGGACATGCGCGAGCTCTTCTTTCGATCGAGTCTCCAGAAAGGCAAGAGCAATTAGCCTCTGAAATGGTGACCAAGCTACTTTCGGTGCGAGAAGCGGAGAGGCTGGTCAAGAACGAACTCACCACGGGGGGATCGCATCCAGCGCGAATGCCGAAGAATGAGGCGCGGCACGATGGAGAGACCGCAAACGTTCTCGCAGCCGAACAAAGGCTTAGCCGAAAACTTGGTGCACAGGTGAAGATAAAGTTCTCAGGTGTCGGAGGCGCAATTGAGATACGGTTTTCGTCCGGAGAAGAACTGTCACGTATCTTCGAACTGCTCGTGCAGAGACAACCCGGGTGAGAGCGTGCCCCGGAGAATCCGCCGCCTTGGGATTTGGCGGTTATCGCGAGGTTGACGGCACGACACTCGGGCTCAAAGAAATCCTCCCGAGTTGAGCCAGCAAGTCTCTGCGTTGTTGGGTTGCGAGCTTAAGATAGATTTAATCCGTGTTCCTGTTGCGACCAGAACTCATGCCGGTTAGTATCCCTGCTTCAAGCGGTTAGCATCCATAACGCGAATCCCAATCGTCCCTGATTTGAAAGGAGTGCCCTAACCCCGAGTGCCGCTTCAGGTGTAACTACCGTCGCGCCTGAAGCGTAGGGCTGGAGCAGGGCGGCACAAGATGAAACCCCAATTTTCGCCCTTAGCTTCCCCTCGAAATTCCCGGAGCGCTAATTCAACACGCCTGGCCGGCACAGGAATCAAGGACCTCAGGATGCGTAAGATATCTCACAGAAAGATTGCAACCGCTTCGATAGCTATTTTGATTTCGTCAGTAATTTTGATCTCCAGTAGTAAGCTCTTGGTAGAAGCTGATAGCGCGGCGCAGACTCTTCCGTTCTCGCAGGACTGGTCGAACACGAGCCTGATCACGATGAGCGATCTCTGGACGGGTGTACCGGGCATTGAAGGCTTTCGCGGTGACGGTCTGACCGGAGGAACAGGCGTCGACCCTCAGACTGTGCTTGCAGCAGACGATCCGGGCGTCCTGGATGTCAACGCAAATCAGGCTAACCCGAATACGTTCGCGACTGGCGGAGTAGCGGAATTTGACACGCTTCCGAATCCAACGATTGCGTTGCAGGGGTCTGGCACAGCGCGGGCACCATACATCAAGCTGTACCTCAATACTACCGGGCAGAGCAGCATCAACATCTCGTACAACTTGCGCGACGTTGACGGCTCCGCGGATAACGCCGTCCAGCCTGTCGCCCTGCAATTCCGTGTGGGCTCTTCGGGCACTTTTACAAACGTTCCCGCCGGATTTGTCGCCGATGCCACGACGGGTCCAAGCTTGGCAACACTGGTAACTCCAGTCAGCGCGACCTTGCCAGCGGCCGCGGAGAATCAATCGCTTGTACAAGTGCGAATCATTATTACCGACGCCGTGGGGAGCGATGAGTGGGTGGGCATAGACAACATCGTCGTAACGGGCGTTAGCGGTGGCTCGACCAACCCTTCAGGCGCCGGGGCAGCGAGCCCTTCAAACGTGATTCAGGGCGGCTCGACGCTGCTCACCGTTACAGTAACGCCAGGCACCAACCCGGCTAGCATCGGTCTGGCAGTGACTGGTGATTTGACATCCATAGGCGGCTCGGCAACTCAGACGTTCTTTGACGACGGAACGAACGGTGATGTAGCTATCGGCGATAACATTTTCTCGTTTCAGGCGACCGTTGCGCCGGCCACGCCGCCAGGAGCAAAGAGCCTCCCGGTTGCGATAACCGATTCCCAGATGCGCGCGGGCAATACAGCGATCTCACTTACTATCACGCCACCCGCGGCGTCGCGAATCCATGATATTCAAGGAGCGAGCCACACATCGCTTTACTTAGGCTTTACCGTATCGAACATTCCCGGCATCGTGACAGCCCTGAGGACTAATGGCTTCTTCATGCAGGATCCCCTGCCTGACAGCAATGACGCTACATCCGAAGGAATATTTGTCTTTACTTCCTCGGCCCCTATGGTCGCGGTTGGCGATGCGGTATCGGTGAGCGGCGCGGTCGCTGAGTTCGGCTCTTCCCCTAACCTGACAAATACAGAGATTGGTTCGCCTACAACTGTAGTTACATCAACCGGCAACGTGCTGCCTGCGCCAACTGTAATCGGCACGGGCGGGCGCATTCCGCCTACTACAATAATCGACGATGACTCGTCAGGGACCGTAGGAAGCGGACCATTTGATCCAGACAATGACGGGATTGATTTCTACGAGAGCCTCGAGGGGATGCGAATACAGGTCAACAATGCGGTTGCCGTTGGCCCACGCACCAGCGCCAACGAGATTGCCGTTATCGGGGACAACGGGGCCAACGCCAGCGTCCGCACCAGCCGTGGTGGCATCGTTATCAGGGCTAACGATTTTAATCCGGAACGCATCATCATCGACGATACTCTTTTGGCCGGCTCAACACCGGCGGTCAATGTTGGCGACACCTTCACCACGCCCGTCGTCGGCATTATGGACTACAGCGGCGGTAACTTCAGGCTTCTAACGACTTCGGCGTTGACGGCGGTATCAGGCGGTCTGATGCAGGAGTCTACGATCCCGCAGGGCACTAACGAGGTCGCTATTGCCACTTTCAATGTGGAGAATCTGGATCCGAGCGATGGCGCAACGAAGTTCAATACGCTGGCGAGCCTGATCGTCAATAATCTCAAGTCGCCGGACATCATTTGTGTCGAGGAGGTTCAGGACAACGACGGTCCTGCAAACAGCGGCACAGTCGACGCGTCGGTTACTTATGGCATGTTGATCTCCGCAGTCCAAGCCGCCGGAGGTCCAACCTACCAAGTCCGCCAAATCAATCCAGTAAACAATCAGGATGGAGGCGAACCGAGCGGCAATATTCGCCAAATCTTCATGTTCCGAACCGACCGAGGTGTCGCCTTCATAGACCGGCCCGGCGGCGGATCCATAATCGCTACGACCGTCGTGAGCGGCGGGAGCGGCCCTGAACTATCCTCAAGTCCGGGGCGGATCGACCCGGCCAATCCGGCTTTCAACAACAGCAGAAAACCTCTTGCGGGTGAGTTCACATTCAATGGTCACAAGTTGTTTCTCATTGGAAACCATTTCAATTCCAAAGGCGGCGACGATCCTCTCTACGGTCGTAACCAGCCGCCAATTCGCTCCTCTGAAACTGCACGCATTCAGCAAGCCCAGATAGTCAATAACTTCGTTGACTCGATCCTGGCACTCGACGCGAATGCCGACATTGTAGTGCTGGGCGATCTCAACGATTTCGAGTTCTCAACCGCAATCAATACGCTAAAAGGGGGAGTGCTTACTCCGCTGATCGAATCCCTGCCTCAGAACGAGCGATACAGTTACAACTTTGAAGGCAATGCGCAGGTGCTCGATCACATTATGGCGAGCAACAATCTCTTCAACAATGTTCCCTTTGTGTATGACGTAGTACACATCAATTCGGAGTTTGCGGTCCAATCGAGCGATCACGATCCTTCAGTCGCGCGGTTTACGTCCGCGCCGACCGCGGCCAAGCTCGCCAGTTTTGAGGCCGAAAGCTATGGCGATCAAGTTTTGCTACGGTGGCAGACGGGCGAAGAAATCGACAATCTGGGATTCAACATCTATCGAGAGGAGAACGGTGAACGTGTCCGGTTGAATCCACAGCTACTGGCAGGCTCCGCTCTCCTCGCAGGCAATGGAATAGAGCTAAAGGCAGGACGGTCGTACTCGTGGTGGGACGGAGGGCGCGCAGAATCTCGATACTGGCTCGAAGAGATAAGCCTTAACGGCGATAACGTTTTGCACGGGCCCGTGAAGGCAAAGTATTCGAACGGCCGAAACCGATCCGCGGTGAAAGAACGCCAGGCGGTAATGCTGAGCATGCTTGGCAGGGATCAACTTCAATTTGGCATCACCAGACCCGTCGAGCCGGCGGCTGAAATCGTTCAATCGGCCGAAATGGCTCGCATCGCGGCGGCGCAGTTCCAGTCGGGATTGAACCTCGCCGCGCAAAAGGCTGTGAAGATCTCGGTCAATCACGAAGGCTGGTACAGAGTCGCGCAACCGGAGCTTGTCCGCGTAGGGATTGATCCGAAAGTCGATCCTCGAATGCTTCAGCTCTTTGTTGACGGTAAAGAGCAACCCATTTCGGTCACTGGAAAGAACGGCTCGGATTTCGGTCCGTCGGATGCGATTGAGTTTTATGGCATTGGACTCGACACGGCTTCGACCAACTCGCGGGTTTACTGGCTCATCGCTGGGTCCCAACCCGGTCTGCGCGTACAGCAGGTGAGGAGCGCGGGAGGGCAGCTCCTGGCCAGTAGCTTCCCTTCAGTGGTCGAACGAAGAGACAGAACAATCTACTTCTCATCTTTGAGAAACGGCGACAAGGAAAACTTCTTCGGGGCAGTTGTAACTCGCGACCCGATCGATCAGACGGTCACACTTGAGCGTGTCGACGCAAGGTCCGCCGGCGGCGCGGTCCTTGAGCTCGCGTTGCAAGGTGTCTCTCAAAAGGCTCACAGAGTAAACGTACTTCTGAACGGATCGGTGGTCGGCGAGGCGTCCTTCGAGGGGCAGACTTCACATGTTGCCAGGCTTCCAATTTCTCAGGCGCTACTGAAGGAGGGAGACAACGTAGTTAGACTCGCGGCTCAGGGCACCGAGTTCGATGTCAGTCTCATCGATTACATTCGGCTGACCTACCAACGAAGCTTTACCGCAACTAATAATACGCTGCGATTTAGTGCCGCAAGCAAACAACTAGTTACCGTTGACGGCTTTACCGCGAGCTCAATCCGAGTGTTTGACGTGACCAGTCCAGATGCCGTGCAGGAAGTTGCCGGGCTGGTCAAACCGCAAAAGAACGGGTTCGCAGTAACGGTTGCCGTTCCGGGCAGCGGCCCAAGGACTCTGCTGGCGTTAACAAGTGATCAGGCACAGCGGCCTCCGTCCGTCACGGCCAACCAGCCGTCGAATTGGCGCCAGCCGAATCAAGGCGCCGACCTCGTAATAGTCACGCACAGCAGCTTGGTGGCGAGCGCCGGGCTGCTCAAGACTTACCGGGAAAGCCAGGGACTTCGAGTCGCTCTCATTGACATCGAAGACGTCTACGATGAGTTCGCGTTTGGCAATAAGAGTCCCTACGCCTTGAGAGACTTGCTCGCATTCGCCAGGGCAAACTGGCAGCGCGCACCTCGATTCGTCCTGCTGGTGGGTGACGCCAGCCTGGATCCAAGAAACTATCTCGGAAGGGGCGACTTCGACCTGGTTCCGACTAAGCTGCTGGACACACAGTTTATGGAGACAGCTTCTGATGATTGGTTTGCCGAAGTCGATTCAAACGGATCGGCGGGAATGTCAGTGGGCCGCTTGCCAGTCAGAGCCGAAGACGAAGCCGCAAGAATGGTCTCGAAGATTATGGGCTACGAGCAGTCAACAGTGCCGAAAGGAGTGTTGCTGGTCTCCGATATTAATGATGGATTCAATTTCGAAGTCGCCAGCGACAGGATGAGCAAAATCGTTCCCGATGGCACTAAAGTCGAAAAGATCTATCGCGGGATGAGCGATGAATCTGCTGCAAAGAAGGCTTTGCTTGATGGGCTGTCGCGGGGGCAGAAGATCGTAAACTATGCCGGGCACGCCTCAGTAGATAGCTGGCGAGGAAACCTCCTGTCCTCGGCCGAGGCCAGGGGGTTGACCAATGGCGAACACCTCCCGGTGTTCGTAATGTTGACGTGCCTCAACGGATACTTCCACGATGTCTCGATTGATAGCCTCGCCGAGTCATTGATGAAAGCGGAGCGCGGCGGCGCTGTGGCGGTCTGGGCGTCATCTGGATTGACCGTGCCATCAGCCCAATCCGCAATGGATGAGCAGGCCTTCAGAGCGCTCTTTAGTGGGAATGAGGGTGAGACGGTGATGCTGGGAGAGATCACCTCGCAAGCAAAGGCGGCAGTCCACAATCTTGATGTGCGACGCACGTGGATTCTCTTTGGTGATCCGACCACGCGAATCAGGCGTTGATGAGAGAGCCCTTGATGCTGAAAAGCGAGGTCGTCATTTCCTCGATTACAGCTGGGAGGACAAGCACAACAGCGACTCGTAGTCATCCAGTCGTTAGCGAAGAACTACAAGCCTCTCACCGGCTAAGGTCTCGCAATGCGTCCTTGCTTGTACAACCGCAGTCGCCCGTCAATCGCCAAAGCCAATTGATCGGCGCCATTTGATCTGGCCATGTCGATCGCTTCCTGGGCGGTTACGACCGCGTCATCGAAGCGTCCGACAGACGAGTAGACCGAAGCTAGAACATCCAATGTTACTGGTTGGCGGCGGGTTACCAGCACCGCTTTCTTCGCCAGGGTAATCGCCTGGTCTGGATCTCGAAGCTCTTTTGCCTCCTGGTCAACCAGGAGCAGGGCCAGCCTACAGAGCGGCTGAGCCCAGTTGGGCGCGACCGAGAGCGTGTCGCCATAAGCCACCGCCGCCTCGGTGAACTTCTTCTGCCGCTCGAGCGTTGAGGCTAGCTGCATCCTGGCGTCGACAGAATTCGGGTTCAGCCTCAACTCCTCTCTGTATTGGTCGGCCGCTTCGTCGAGGCGCGACTGACTTGCAAACACCTGGCCCAGATTGAAGTGTGCTGTGATGACGTTGGGCCGCAGTTCGATCGCCCGCAGGAAATACGGTATCGCCTCCGCCTTCTTCCCCGAATTTGCCAGAGCCATGCCCATGTTGTTCAACGCATCCGTATAGTTCGGCCTGAGCCTCAGCGCCTCGTCGAATTGCTCTATCGCCGCCTGCAGGTCACCTTCATTTGCAAGACTCAGCCCCAGGTTGCTGTGTCCGCGCGGATTGTCAGGGTGCTTTTGGACGACGTCTAGCCACATCCCTTTCCGGCTCTGGTAATAGCTGTTGCGCTCGACGGTGAGCGAACCAAGCCAGGCCACAACTATCCCCACTGCTCCGATCGTCAACCAGCGACCAATAGACGACCGTTCTAGCCTAAGCCAAGACAGAAGGCGGGGCGCAAGTCGGTAAGCACCAAGTACCAGAAGCGCACAGACGGCGACGAGCGAGAGATAGGTGCGATGCTCAACCTCAAGGTCCACGATCGGCATGACGCTCGACGTTGGCGCCAGGATCAAGAAGAACCAAATGCCAATGAAGCCCAGTTCCGGCCGCCTCTTGAGCGCGACGAGGGTGCCGATCACGAGCGCCCCGATCAACAACGCATACGGAACGATCTTGCTTGCACTGTTTGCAAGCGGCCAACCATAGTCAATGCACAGATCGTAAGGCCACACCGACAGCCGCAAGTAGTAAACGATTACGCCGAACTGCGAGAACAAATAGCGCAGAGGCGTGATCGCGAGGTTGAATCCCGCAGACTCAGAATCTTGATGAGCACTCGCGGCCAGGACGGTTGCCGCCAGAAAAACCCAGGTGAAAGCAAGACCCGCATAGAGGCTCGCGCGTCGTTTGATCACTTGCTTCAACGGATCAGAAAAGAACACCCAATCGTATATTGCAACCATTATCGGAGCGGTGACCATGACCGGCTTGCTCACCATGCCCGCCGCACAACTCAAAACCGCAGCAGTGTGCCATAGCGCCGTATTCCTTCCCGAGTGACCTCTAATCACACAGTAGAGAGTCAACAGATAGAATAAGCCGCACATCGCTTCCGATCGCTGGATCAGATAAGTAACCGACTCGGTGTTCAGAGGATGCACAAGCCAGATCAACGCGACGACAAGAGCTAGACCAGTGGATGCCTTTCCGAATCTGTCTTTCAGCCTGTCACTGAGAAGCGTCCTCCGGACCACACCGAACAGGACCAGCCCCGCCAGTATGTGGATCGCCAGGTTGAACATGTGGTAGCTCCACAGGTTAGCGCCGCTCATCGCGTAGTTGATCGCCAGCGACAGACCGACCAGCGGACGCGCGATCTGCTTTGGCGAGAACATCGCTCCCCACGGCGGCCACAGCTGCCGGAGCGTTTGGTCGTCGGTGATCACTACGTCGTCGAAGACAATCTGCCCCCCGAAGCTGTTGAGATAGACGAGAACCCCCGCGACGACGATGAGCGCCGCGCAGGCCCACAATTGCTTGGACGAACTAGTGGTGGCTTCAGCGTGAGGGGCAATTGATGGGACGGCTTTCGCCTTTGTTGTGGTCACGATGTGCCTCTAAGTCAACAGGCTGTGCGCCGCAACACGCGCCCGCCTTTACTTCGGAGTGTTGGCTATATCCAGGACTATTGCCTGCAGGAGCAGTTGAAAGCCGAGGATCAACGGCAGCAGTGCGAGCATGATGGTGCCGGTTGGGGTCGCTCTGCTTGTGACCGCGGTCTCGATCCAGAGGTAGATTCCGAACCCGACGCCCCATAGAAACATCGCCAGACCCATGAACAGAAACAGCGCGACTGGCGAGAAGTCTCTCAGCACGTACCGTTGATAGATTCGCCGGGCGAAGCGTTGAAGTAGCAGAAGCGGGAAGGTAATCCCGATCTTGAACGGGCTCAAGTCTGATACTTCATTGCCGTAGCGAGACGGTATGTCCACGTCGGTGACCCGCGAGTTGTGAAAGTTCAACGCGACCAGCATGTCGTTCTCGAAGAAATAGCGCTTGTGCACCTTGTTGAGATCCAGCATTCGCAGCGAGCGA
>Ga0257146_1000078_pt1 | contig 11054 bp, 10 predicted proteins | sample CO08A_FD_185958 | JGI IMG/M metagenome (GOLD analysis project Ga0257146, IMG submission 185958) | Soil microbial communities from H.J. Andrews Experimental Forest, Oregon, United States - CO-08-A | ecosystem: Environmental > Terrestrial > Soil > Temperate forest > Bulk soil | place: USA: Oregon...
CGGAGCTAGAACATATCACCCCTACTTGGTGCTCACCAGTAATATCTGTACCCTAGAGGTAGCGCCGCCGAATTAGCGAATGCATCGGGGAGGCCGCGCATAGGTTTTCGCCAGTTTACCAGGCGTTCATTTGCTTATTAGCCACCAGCATTGGCGCCCTTCGCTTGGTCCTGCCCGGTTAATTGCTACGGAGCGCTTCAGCCACTATTTCACCCCTCGACGGTGAGCATCACGCGCACCGTAAGCGCAATTCTGTGCCCTCTGATGCGTCTTATTAACCCTCGCTTTTCGAGCCGGGCAAGCATGCGGCACAAAGACGCCCGCCAGGCGTTCTCTCGCGATTTGTCATTGGGTTTCGGGCTCCAAGGAACCCAGAGACAAGCACGGGGGATTGTGCTGCTCTTTCGCAGTTTTCCGACCCAGTTTCCGACCCAGTTTCCGACCTAGACAGTTCTTCACGTGACAGAGCGTTTCTCTATATCCCTCAACCAACCTAATCAGACTAGTAGAAACATTGGATTATGAGACCTGTTGGTGGATCGCGAAACTAGCGACATCAACAACTATCTAGTTGAAACTAAAACGAGCCGCAGCTAGGTCGAAAAACCATTTAGTACCATCGAGTATCATCAAAATACATCGAAGCCCAAAAAAAACGACGAGCAAATGCGTCGAGCGCTTTACCGCGCAGTCTACGCTGAGGACGGACCATTGTTTCGCTACGCCATCGAGGTCGTGCCGACGATCCACATCATCGTGAGGAACGGAATCGTGACGCTCAAGGGCAAGGTCGACAACCCTTGGGATAGCGCATTCGCAAACCTCAAAGCGCGTAGCGTCCCAGGCATATTCGATGTGAAAAATGAATTACAGATCGAAGCGGCGGCGCGCGAGAATCTCCCGAAGAGAATCGACTGAAGGGCGCAGAATTCCGTGGAGACATGAGCAATCCAGCGAGCCAAGAGAACGAGGAGGAAGAAAGATGAAGCACCGTGTCAGCTTTATCTCTTGCTTTATTGCAATTGGCTAAAGAATCTGTGTGTCTTTGTTCATCCCTATTCGTGGCCGTTCACTCGCTAGAGACTCTTAATCAGCGGGTCGCAGGTTCGAGCCCTGCACGGCTCATTTGTAGAATCAGTAAGTTAAAGCCACCGTTGAGGTGGCTTTAATTATGTGCGGACACTTTCGCGGACACATTCCGCTTTAAGAATCGCGCCAGTTGCGGTCTAGATCCGAGTGTCGTGACTCCGCCCGGTTCCGGGATTTTCTTTTCGCGACCCGTCTAAGACGCATTATTTTCCGATTCAACCGAGGCGCCATCGATCATCCATGATGAACTCGATTGAGCAGTTGTTTGGGGGCGCCAAGTTATGTTCTCTCGAGGAGTAGAATCACCCCGAGGTCGTTCGTTCGAGTCCAACCGCCGCTATTCGATTCAGTGGATCTGATTCTACGGTACTTTGCTCTTGCATTGTTCTTTCCCACTATCTGACATAATGCGGCCCGATAAACGACTCAATATCGACGACCCGGCGGCAGAGCATCCGCGCTTCATCAACTACAGGGCGGACAATGGTCTTGCCAGTGACTTTGAGAAACGGAATCGGCCGCACGAGTCAAGATGCTCTGGCGAATATGGAACGCCTGGAGAAGATGGATAACACAATCGCCAGGGCAAACTACGACATCAAGCGCCTGAGTAACAACCGCGCCGAAGCAGAAGAGCACATAAAGGTGATGCAAGACGCAGTCGAGCAGTTGAAGAATTGCGAGGAATGCACCGAGAAAGATCGAGAGATTCAGGCGCTGGCGGTACAGATCTTTCAAGCGAGCCAACAACAAGAGCAGACGAACGCGCAGATCGAACAACTGAGGCAGCAGATAACGGAACGGACTGAACGCATCGCGGAGCGAGAGGAAGCCCGGCTGCGGTTTGGTTCACAGGTGACCACGCTGAAGGACGGCTGGAAGAAGCTTGTCGAGGCGAAGCAACGAGCGAGGGACAAACTTCGTGATGGGGAGTGAACGCCAAACTTGCAAACAACGCGGAGCAGGCGGCGGCGCTTAAGCAACAGAGCGAGCAAAGACAATGAGCGTAATCGAGAGTCAAAAAGAGCGGCGGCACATTCTCGCGAAGCTACTGCTGGCGGCGGTGATCATGGGGTTGGGCGCAACAACCGCGCGAGCACAGACACCATCGCCAGCAGGCGGAGGGGACTTCGCGACCGAAATGGCTCGACTGGTTGAGCGTGCGGCGGAGCTGGTGCCGCTGATCCGCGATCAGGTCGAGAGCCCGTTAATGGGAGAGTTTGAAAACCTGTCGATGTGGATTGCTGCGATAGTGATGATGCTGAGCTTCGCGCGAGTGCTTCGAGAGAACGACGGTGGATCGAAGGATCTTTACTACTGGATAGGCCGCTTGGTGTTTTGCATGATTCTGTTCGGCACCGGTCCAACGATATTAAACACGATGGAGAAGATCGGCCAGGCGGTCGTCTGGGACACACCGATCAAATCGGCTTACGACACTCAAGGGCAGAAATTCGAGGAGAACTACAAGAAGTTCCAGGAAGTCGGATTCACGGTCCAGGGCGACAGGGGACCAATCGGCGTGCTGACTGACAATGAATCACCGGTGAAGTCTATAGATAAGGCCTTGAATCCGTCGTCCTGGAACATGCCGCAGGTCTTCACTGTGGTGACAGTCGCTCGCGGCCTGATGGAATTTGCGGATCTGTTTCTGCTGTTGCTAGGTCAGTTCATCATGATAGCCCTGCGGCTGACTTCTCCTTTCATCATCGCGATAGCGATCGATCAGAAGCTGGCACACCATGTAGCCTATCCTTATGTTAAGGGCGCGGCGGCGTTCACGCTGATAGCGCCAGCGGTGGGCGCGATCGTGGGGATCTTCGCTTACGCTGCTGCAAACGTTCCATTGAGCGCGATCGATTTCAATAGTCCCATCTTCAAGCTGAATCCCGAGACCCTGATGATAGAGAGGGGGACCCGTCGAGAGCGGTCTATCCAACATTGATAGGCGCAGCGATTATGCTTGTAAGCGCGCTGGCATTGTTTGCGTCACCGTATATCAGTTACAGGGTAGCCTCCGGGCAAGTGTTTGAAGGTATGTCTGGAGTGATGAGCGGTTGGATGGCAGCGTTGACTGGGATGGCAGTCGAGGTTGCAGGAGTGAGGCATGGAGCAAATCTTGAGAGACAGGCGCAAACAATCCAAGCTCACGGAACCTACGGCGGCGAAGTGACGCGAGCCGGCGCTTCGTTCGAAGCGGGGAACCTCGGAGTGCAAGCGAGGAAGCTCTCGGCGCTTGCAGCTGCAAGAGGTGCGCTGACCTCTACGCTCGGACAGATATACGGATCGAAGACGCAAGCGACTCAACAGGCACAGGCGGGCCAGTTGTTCGGTGTGAGTTCCGCCGGAGCTACGGCCGCGTTATCGAAGAGTGATATCGGAGTGCGCTTTGAGCAAGGCGTAGGCGATCTGAATGCGCGGCGACAGAGGGAGTTGGAAGTATTCGAAGCACACCGTTCTGCCGATACGACTCGATGGACTGGCGATAAGTTGATCACCGGATCGAGCTGGGGTGCGGACGCCATACGAGGTGCTACAAAAGGAAAGAGTGAGAAAACCGAGACTGTGGGAAAACTGGGTGCTGCGGGATTGGAGGTTGTCGGAGGCGCTGGTGGTCTTTATCTACAGTACAAATCAATTCAAGATAGAGCGGCGGGACAAAAGGGCGCCGTCAATACTTCCACAGACAAGATGATAGATATTCAGGAGCGCGCGGCCGGTGGATTTAGTGGAAACCAGGATGCTTACGTTAAGCAGATGACCGAAATCCACCAGAGATACTCCCAGGATCAGATCACAGCTATACGAGCGGGAGCAGATCAGGCAGCGGGTGGAGCTTCGCGAGGCACGTCGATTACGATGGGTGGAATTAGTCGAGGAGCTTCAATCGAAATGCGAGCGAACAAGGCGATGCTTGAAGGCTCAATTGCTGCCGCGGGTCAGATTCGAGACGCTTCTCTCCAAGCAGCGAAGCTCCACATGGCGGCAACGATCGTGCACCACATGACTCGCGATGCGGCGCGTAGGATTGCTCACAATGCGGTACTGAGTTGCGAGATTATGGGATGGGGGTTATATTCGCGATATGGCATCAACAACAATCAACTTGGGACGGGTCACGCGGGATACCGCCGGAATTGAGAAGCCTGTTTTGATCGCTACGCCCGACATGAGGATTGTGAAAGTGAGCTTCCTCGGGCCACTCCTGATGCTCGTTGCGGGCGTTCTAGTTTACTTGTTGCCGCTAGGCGTTGATCGTGATTTCCAGCTAGTCGGCTCCTTCCTCATCGCGGGGACCGGCTTGGTGGGTATCATATGCCTACTTGCACTGTCCGAGGCACTTTCGAAAGCTGTCTACAGGTTGACGGATGAACATATTGAAGAGGAATACGGGATTGTCTATAAGCGATTGCGCCGAATTCCTCTAAGCTATGTGCGCGACGTGACTCACAGCCAAAATTTCCTTCAAGCGATATTTGGTGTCTCCAGTATCACAGTCTCTCCAACGAATGGAGACAAGATAGTTCTCTCCAACGTCAGGGACGGGAATGAGACGCGAGAGGTCATCTGGAAATTTGCGTTGTCGAGATCGCCGACGGGCAGATGATGCCCTCTCATTCTGTTCTTACTCCCCGTCCACTTCTCCAGTCGCCTAACTGTGTACTACGCGACCAGCACGTCTGAGCTCTCCGAATTGATCTCCGGTTCAAGCTTCACAATTGTCTTGATCGAATTCGAGATCAGACAGTTCTTCTCCGCCTTGTCCAGCAAACGCGCGGCTCGCTCTACGTCACGAGCGTGGCGCACGATCAATTTCGGCCTTAGCACGACTTCCGTTATCTGGTAGCCTGAGGTTTCGATCTTTTCGAGCTTCCCCCTGGCATTCGATGCGAAGCTCACAAAATCGAATTTTGAGAGCTCGGCTATCGCCAGGAACGTCACAACAAAGCAAGCGTTGACGGAGGCAACGTATAGATGCTCTGGTGTCCAGATTCCTGGATCGCCCTGGAACTCAGGTGGCGGGGTGATCTCAAGTGCGGGCAGTCCCGGTGATCGCAAGCTGGCTTTTCTTCCTGTTGCCCACTCCACTTCGGTTTCGTAAAAGTAAGGTAATTGATGAGTCATAGTACTAACCTCTCTGGTTGTGAAGAGCGATCTCTTCTTTATTTCTGAAAACTACTAGCCCGGCCAGATCAGCTCGCGGTTGCTGTCTGAAGTAGGGCCTTTGCCTCCGCCTCGGCAATCACGTGAGCAGTCTTGATCGCGGCATCAGGATTAAGGGACAGCGACGTGATACCCTGCTCGACGAGCCAGGCCGCCAGTTCGGGATAATCAGAAGGCGCTTGCCCGCAAATCCCAATGGGTTTCCGAAGCCCTCGCGCAACCTTGATTACCTGTGCGAGCATTCTCCGGACCGCCTCATTCCTCTCATCGAACAGGTGCGCCACTGTGCCTGAGTCCCGGTCGATGCCAAGAACGAGTTGCGTCAGATCATTGGAGCCGATCGAGTAGCCGTCAAAGAGCTGCAAGAATTCCTCTGCGAGCACAACATTCGCAGGCAGCTCACACATTCCGTAGACTTCCAGCCCGTCCTCTCCCTGACGAAGGCCGTTGGCTGCCATCGCATCGATAACGCGCTTAGCTTCATCCACTGTTCGGCAGAACGGGATCATTACCTTCACATTGATCAGGCCCATGTCTCGTCTGACTCGCAAAAGCGCCGCGCACTCGAGCGCAAAGCCCTCTGCGTAACGTTGATCGTAGTAACGTGACGCGCCGCGAAACCCGAGCATCGGGTTTTCTTCCACGGGTTCAAACTGCTTCCCGCCAATTAGCCGTGCGTACTCGTTCGTTTTGAAATCGCTGGTCCGAACTATCACTGGCTTTGGATAAAAGGCCGCGGCAATGCGGCCGACACCCTCACTCAGGCGTTTGATGAAGTACTCGCGCGGATCTTCTTCACCAATTCGGACGGCAATATCAACAACGGTTTGTAGTTCGTTAAGTTTGGGGTGATTTACCAACGCCATCGGATGAATGCCGATGTAATTCGTTACGATGAACTCGATCCGGGCCAGACCGACTCCAGCGTTGGGAATAGCGGCGAGCGCTAACGCATTACTCGGGTCCCCGACGTTAAGCATTACTTGAGTGTGCGTCCGAGGCACGGTCGAAGCATCTATGCGTTCAATCTCGAACGGGACGCGGCCAGCGTACACGCGGCCCTCTGAACCCTCGGAACACGAGACCGTCACTTCTTTGCCGTCGTGAAGAAGCTGAGTGCCATTGCCCGTTCCGACAATGCATGGGATACCGAGCTCGCGAGACACAATCGCTGCATGAGCCGTACGGCCGCCCTGATCGGTAACGATCGCAGCAACCCGCTTCATAACCGGCTCCCAGTCCGGATCGGTCTTCGCAGCGACCAGAACATCATCACGCTGGACATCGGCGAGACCGCTTACTTCTCTCACAACGCGCACCGGTCCGGTACCGATCTTCTCGCCGACGGCTTGGCCTGTCACAAGCGGGGCTCCAGGAGACCCCTTCAGCTTGTAGACCTCGGCACTCGCCGTCCGCGGCTTTGATGAGTGGACGGTCTCAGGACGCGCCTGCAGAACGAAGAGTTCCCCAGAGCTTCCGTCCTTTGCCCACTCGATATCCATCGGCTGTTGTCGTTGGGCGAGCTTGGATAGTGGTCCTCAATCACGCACGCCCAGCGTGCGAGCTTCAGCACCTCGTCGTCCTTTAGAGAGAATCTGCGTCGCTCGTCATTTGGCGTAGGCTCGCTTCTAGTCCCGCGGCTGCCGTCGGCGTAAACGAGCCGGACTTCTTTGGTGCCCAGTCTGCGGCCCACGATCGGACTGAACCCTTGGGCTAGAGTCGGTTTGAACACGATCCACTCATCGGGAGTGACAACGCCCTGAACGACAAATTCTCCAAGGCCGTAAGCGCTGGTGATCACCGCGACATCCCTGAAGCCGGATTCTGTATCTAAAGTGAAGATGACGCCGGCGCTGGCCGTGTCGGCACGCACCATAGGTTGAACTCCCACCGACAGCGCAACCTGAAGATGGTCGTAACCAAGACGCGCGCGATAGTTAATTGCCCGGTCGGTAAATAGGGAAGCGAAGCACGCCTGGACCGCTCGTACTAAACCTTCGCGACCGCGCACGTTGAGGTAAGTCTCCTGCTGGCCGGCGAACGACGCCTCCGGAAGATCTTCAGCGGTTGCCGATGAGCGGACCGCAAGTTCGGCTTCGCGTCCAAGTCGCTCCGTGAGCCGATCGTACGCAATCAGGATGGCTTCTCGCAGCTCGTTCGGTAATGGCGTTTCAAGCACCGCCGATCTTGCACGCTGGCCGCGAGTGGCAAGCTCGGCAACGTCGTCGACATCAAAATCGCTCAGTATCGCTTTCAGTTTGAGCGCCAGGCCTTGCTCCTCGAGCAATCGACGATATGCGGATGCTGTTGTGGCAAAGCCATCAAGCACATTCACGCCAAGAGGTCGCAGCTCATTGAAGAGCTGGCCCAGGGAAGCGTTCTTGCCCCCGACCGTGGGCACATCCTTTATAGATATCTCGCTGAAATCAAGAGTGTAGACTGGTGTTAGCATGGCAATTCTCCCCGATACGCCCGGCGGATTCAGCTCCGGCCGGATTCTTTGCGTGAACATTCCGCTGGGTTTTCATAAGCTCGGCATCAGCGGCGGCGCGAAGCGCCGTCCGCTGGATGCCGTTGTTACGCCGCTCCTGATCTAAGCGATGACCCGTTGCGCACGAGGACGATCTTGCCTGTCACGCCTCCCTTCCCGAGCAACTCGTGCGCGTGTCTTGCCTCGACAAGCGGAAATCGCTGCGCGATTAGCGGCTTGATCTTCTGCTGTTTAAGGAGGTCAAGCAGGGCGATCAAATCCTGTCGAAACAATGCCGGTCTCAGCCGTTTAAGCCACTGGATGCTGTAGGGGACCACCCGTTTCCGGCCCGGGAGAAGCCAGCCGCCCGCAATATACGGCCCGAAAATGCGGATTCCACGAAAGCGATGACGACGACCTGAACGACCTGAAGCCAATCGGCCCGCACTTAGCGAGGAAGTAAGACCATAGGCTACTACCCTTCCGCCAGGACGGAGAGCCTTGCGGGAACGCCAGATATGGGTGCCACCGATGCCGTCAAAGACAACGTCTACGCCCTCACTCGTGAGGCGGTGAATTTCTTTCACGAAGTCCACCTGTCGGTAATCAATTGGGATACCGCCAAGGTCGGAAACGGCCGACGCCCCTCGCGATGAACAAGTACCGTACATCTCCAGCCCGGCGAGGCGCCCAAGCTGCAATAGCGCCGAGCCGACCCCGCCTGCCGCGCCGTGAATCAACGCGAGCTGGCCCGGTCTGACCTTGGCGGAGCGATGCAGCATCTGGTACGCCGTGACGTAGTTCAGCACGAGGCTAACAGCCTCGGCGGCGTCCAACCCAGATGGCACCGGAACCAGTTCACGTTGCGGCAGGCAGACGAACTCCGCGTAAGCACCGTGGATCGGCAGCGCGGCAACGATCTGGCCTGGTTCGATTCCGGCGACACCGTCGCCGAGCCGGTCCACCTCGCCAACCAGATCCCAACCCGGCGTAAAGGGCACCGGGGGCGTTTCGGGATGGACGCCCTCGCGCGCCATTATGTCGGGCAAGGAAGCACCCGCGGCGAGCACTCGCACCCGCACTTCACCATTCTTCGGCTCGGGGCACTCTTCTTCAACCACCCGAAGTGCGTCGGGCCCGCCGTAGTGAGTGACGATGACGCGCGTGTGTCTCATGGACCTCTTCTTCCCCTGCCGGACACTCGAGCTTGTGCGGCGTAATGACCAAGCTCAGCAACGGCGGGCCGCGCTGGCGAGACAGTGAACTCCGAAAACCAGTCTCGCGGCAGCCATCTCCTGCGACGACGGTTTCGCGTTGTGGACTCTACCCAAGCGGCTGCAGAAGCTAACGCACTCCTTCCCACAGCGCTCGCTCCGCGGATCGAGGATCGTCCACGACCTCCGACGTAGTATCGAAGCGCATCGTCGCCCTCCGGCTGAGATCGTACCTCGGCCAACCGCAGTCACCGTTGGTGGCAAAGGCTACCCATGCGGCGTGCATGCTGTCAGCGAGTTGTTGTGGAGGATCCGCTCCCCAGAGCAACTCAGTCCCGCTGCCCAGCGTGTCGAAAACGAAAGGGATCTCAAGCGCATGGCACGCACCGAGGAGCCCATCGAACTGCGGTGAGCGCCAGGCAAACTCATACATGTAGGTGGACGCGGGGCGCTTCGCGTGTGCGTCGGCTAGACGGATGGCGGGGATGCGCCAATACCAGTCGGTCTGAATAGCCGCGAGCAGGTCGCCGGCGCTGGTGCCCCTATGTGCTGCCCGATAGGCGGCGACTGTCGCTTCGACCGGAAGACCGTAGGCCGCCACAACTGCGGCCAGCGCCTCGTCGGTGGCCCGTTCGATCACACCATCGGGTACGAGGAACAATCGATGCTCGTCGGTGTTCGTGCCGACCATGACGTCAACATCCGAGGCAGCTCCGGCAACAATGCGATCGATCGGACGCGCCGGGATGATGTCCCCGTCGACCACGGGCTGCCATGGCAACATGCTGGCCACCACCTCACCACCCCAGCGCTCCGGGTCGGGATGCGCCATGAGATCGGCCCTCAACTCCGCCTGCGCCGCGAGCAGGCGATCGACGGGGACCGCCGCGATCGCCTCTCGGGTTGCTTCGACGCCAAGCTTCTCGGCCAGGCGCAGGCCAACCCGCCGGGCGGTCGAGGCTGAGCTCACGTGATGAGCCGCCCCACTCTGGGCGATGGCGCGCCGGAACAGCCCTTCGGCACGAGGCATGGAAAGCAGAGTGCCGACGCTCAGAGCTCCAGCCGACTCGCCAAAGATGGTGACTTTTTCGGGATCACCACCGAACGCGGCGATATTCTCCTGCACCCACTCGAGGGCGGCGATCTGGTCGAGCAACCCGAGATTGGCGATTCCGCCGCCGAGATAGAGGAAACCCTCGGCACCGACACGATAGTTAATGGTCACGCATACGATGCCGTCACGTGCGAAACGACTGCCGTCATACCAGGGCGACGCACCCATTCCGTGATACTCAAACATCCCGCCGGGAATCCAGACCATCACCGGTTGCCCGGCCGATCCTAGGTCGCTGGACCAGAGATTCAGGTTCAAGCAGTCCTCACCGGGGACAGCAAACTCTGGGAGGAGCATGTTCACAGGCGGGGGATAAGGCAGCTGGGGCGACTTCGGGCCATAGGTGAGCGCGTCTCGCACGCCGCTCCAGGGCGCAACCGGCTGTGGAGGCCGTAGCAGATTTGCGCCAAACGGTGGCGCCGCATAGGGAATTCCCTTAAACGTGTTCACGCCATCGCCAACGCTGCCACGGACCTCACCATATCGGGTTTTGACAACCGCATTCATGTGTATACCTCCCTCAAAGCACTCATTTCCGCGGTCGGATTCTATTCGTGAACAAATGCGGGCATTTCAAGGTTCTCGTGATCGCCGACACACGGTGAGTCCGCGAAGTAAACTTGATTGCAAGTGCAACGCTTATACCTAGGTCCGCGAGGATAATGACAAGCGCTTTTTAGCGGCAATAAGAGAAACACAGTTTGTGAGGGCGATGCCGAAAGGGGATTTCTCACATTAGGTGGGAAACTTTCCGCTGCTCTGAACACGCGCATCAACCCAATAAACGCATCATTGAGTCGCTTCCGCTTGGTACGGGTGTTGCCCGGTCAAAGAGGTTCGCAGCCACCTCTTGTGCGGAGGAAAGATGAAACGCATCGCGGTCTTGACTAGCGGCGGAGATGCTCCGGGAATGAACGCGGCCATTCGTGCCGTCGTTCGAACCGGCCTGGACAGAGGATGGGAAGTCTTCGGCGCACGTCACGGGTATGCCGGCCTCATTGCG
>Ga0257146_1000079_pt1 | contig 11044 bp, 7 predicted proteins | sample CO08A_FD_185958 | JGI IMG/M metagenome (GOLD analysis project Ga0257146, IMG submission 185958) | Soil microbial communities from H.J. Andrews Experimental Forest, Oregon, United States - CO-08-A | ecosystem: Environmental > Terrestrial > Soil > Temperate forest > Bulk soil | place: USA: Oregon...
CCCAAAACACGCCGCCTCCTCCTCGAAGCACGCAACCTCCTGCTCCGACGCCGCTCGCGCCCAATCTGCCTTCGATCAAACCAGACTTGAAGCCGGCTCCCGGAGCCGACTCCAAAGCTGCCGGCAATACGAATGCCAGCCAACCCCCAACTGCTTCGAGGGCCTCCGGGCCAAGGCTGATTCTGCCGCTTGGTAATATCGACTTCGGCAACGTTAACCAGGGCAAGTCGCTCACTCGCAATCTCGTTGTCAAGAACGCCGGAAAGGCTGACTTGAACATCGAGTCGGTCGTTCCAAGCTGAGGGTGCACAGCGGTGGACTTCCCGAAAGTCCTTCGGCCTGGTAAGGCCGGTGTCATCAAGGTGAAAGTCGAGACAGGCAATGTGGCGGGCCCGAAAGCCAAGGCAATAACAATCAAGTCCAATGATCCGGAGCTGCCAAACCGCATTGTGAACATCAAGCTAACGGTCAAAGGGTGACAGGCGCCAACCCAATGCTCAAATCCGAAATCGAATATCAGGACATGCTTTCCGAATTGGGCCGCCGGATTCGACCAAACGCGATCCGAAAGCTTACTTCGTTGCTGGGCAACAAGGAAGTAATCTCACTGGCGGCAGGAGCGCCCAGCGACGAGACTTTTCCGATCGAGGAACTGGCCGAGATCGCGTCACGGGTGATACGCACCCGCGGACCGGTGGCGCTGCAATATGGACCTACCAAGGGCCAGCCTGCATTGGTGGATGCGGTTGTGGAGATCCTTCGAGCTCGCGGGCTAAAGAGCGCCTCGCCGGCCGAAGTGATAATGACTAGCGGATCTCAGCAGGGGCTTGATCTGATCTCGCGCGTCATCATCGACCCGGGTGAGGTAGCGCTGGTCGAGTTGCCAAGTTACATCGGCGGAATCATTGCACTCCATAACGCTCAGGCAGAAATGATTGGCGTGCGGCAAGACGACGGCGGTATCGTCATCGGCGACTTGCTCGAAAAGCTCGATAGAGCCTCTCGGGAAGGCCGCCGGGTAAAATGCATCTACACGATTCCGAACTTCCAAAACCCCTCCGGCGTTACGCTTGCGACCCAGCGCCGGCATCAGCTTATCGAAATCGCGGACCAGCACGACTTGTTGATCATTGAGGACGACGCTTACTTCGATCTGTATTTCGATCCTGAGGGAGCGCGGTTCGTTCCATTGGCGGCGCTCCGGCCCGAACGAGTTGTTTACCTGGGCACGTTCTCAAAGGTGCTTGCTCCAGGGATTCGAACGGCATACCTGCGCGCTCCAGAAGCGATAGCGAGGAAGATTGAGCTTGCTAAAGAAGGCGCCGATCTATCCTCGAGCGTACTGGATCAAACGATAGTCGCGGAAGCCATTCGCTCTGGCTTGATTAGCAGACGGCTGCCCGAGCTTCGGGATTTCTACGAGGTTCGGTGCCGCGCGATGCTCGAAGCTCTGGAACGCCACGCGCCCGCAGGCTCCCGCTGGACGAAACCTCTCGGCGGCTTCTTCATCTTGTTGGAGCTTGCCGGCGATGTCGACGCCGCTGAAGTCCTTCCACGGGCCATCGCAAGCGGAGTGGCTTACGTACCGGGTCAGCCCTTCTTCGTGGACGACACCGGGGCAAACACGATAAGACTGGCTTATTCGAAAGAGTCACCGGAAGCAATCGCCGAGGGTGTCAAACGAATGTGCCTCGCGATCGCGCAGTGACGCGTGCCGGGAGCTGGCTATGACAGTGGTTGTCATCCGCTGTCTCGACAGGTTGCGAGATTAGATAGGCCCTTCCCTATGTCTCGGTCAATCTAGCTCATCTTGCAGAATCGCTTCTTTCATTCTGGCTGAATCAATCAATTGATCTAACCCACCGCCCTCGGTTGCGGCTCCTGTTCATCCGGGTGGTCGCCGGTGGAGTTGGGAGAAGACGTGTGGTATGCGAGTTGATACATACACGGCAGCTCCCTCGAAACGGCGATGGCTCTTATACGAGATTATCTTGTAGTTGTCTGTCGTCGCCCCAACCTCACATCGAACTAACGCCCCCTAGTTTCGATCCCCCCTTGGCCGCAGTGCCGACGAGTCCGTTGAGCGTCCGCACCATTGCAAGTTGGCACTGCGGCGTATCTTCCATAATTCAAACCGGATTACTTCTTGATCGCGTTGGTTTGCGGCTCGACAGGTTTGGTCGCCGTAGCGACAACCAGTCCCTGATTGGTCGGGAGCACAAGGGTGTCGCGCGAGAAGATCGGTGCAGCCACAATCTCGAAGTCCGGATCGAGTTGATAGATGTTCACCCGACGGCCATCAGAATTCAGGAAGACTGCGATGTAGTCGCTGTGCAGGGGAGCTACGAGATTGGCATCGCCTTCGACAATCGGCGCTGCGGTGATGCGGTTCTCGAGGCGGCGTTTCCAAACTCGGTCGCCAGTGGCGCGCGAAAGCGCGTAGACAAAGTTGTCGTAAGATCCCACGAGCAAACGCTCGCCAACAATCACCGGCGACGCTTCGATGGCCGCGCCGGTGCGCGAGCGCCATCGGAGCTTACCGGTCGAGATATCAAGCGAATAGACATAGCCGTCTCCCGATCCGAAGTACAGCACCCGGTCGTCGGCGACGGGATGGCCGATAATCCTTCCCTTGGTTTGATATTGCCAGATGAGCTGTCCGCGATCGGGGTCGACGGCTCGCAGAACGCCGTCGTCGCTTCCGAAATAAATTACTTCCCGGCTTACCAGCGCCCGGCCGCGAACGACGTCTTGAGACTCAACTTTCCAAATGATCGCCCCGTCCTTCGAATCCAGTGCGTAGAAGAAACCGTCGGCGCTTCCGGCATAGATCCGTCCAGGGCCCAGCTCGAGCGCCGACGAGAACGCCCGAGGGAAATCGCGCACCCAAACTGTGAGCCCGGTGGCCTTGTCCACTGCGCGCAACGAGCCACCAGCTTCCACGCCGTCTTCGCCCCTGTTTTGAGTCGTGATGTAAATCGAGTTTTCACCGGCCGCGACCGATGCGGTGACAAGTCCTCCGGGCTCAGTTGACCACAATAGCAAACCGGTCTGGCGATCGAGACAAGACACGCGACCACCGGTGAGGGGCAAGTAAATCCTCCCCTCATCGAGCGTCGGCGCAAGTGGGGTCGCTCCGCCGGTCAGATGCTGCCAGGTTCGTTTGAATGGAAGCGCCAACTTCGACGTCGACGTCGCTCCTGCTTCTGCAAGGGAGTCTTGCGGGCTCGGCTGTCCCGGAACCGGTTTGGATTGATCCCGGGTCGCTGGCCTTGGTCCAGGCTTCGTCTGCGCGGACGTCTGCTGTGTCTGTCCGAGTGCGAGGGGCTGAGCTACAAACACAACCAAAAGCAGCCGGATAACTAATGAATCTGGCATTGACTCAAGATTCTATCGGAGCGAAAAGAGTGCAGTCAAAGATGTGTCAGCCACGCGAAAAGGAAGAATCAGGGTTTCAAGGTTCAAGACGCAACCCGGTCAGGCGCCGCGGTCAAGTGGTCTCGCGTGTGAGAAGGTAGAACCATCGAGGGCTGGCTGAGTCACCGGTGCGCAGAAAGTCTATGACCTCGAAGCCGGCGTCAATTGCGGTTAGAAAGGCCTGGCGAGTCGCTTCACGCCAGGCTACTCCGGCTTGAGGATCGCGCTGCTTGAGTAGATTGATGTTGTGCGGGATCTCGATCGTGCACGAAGCGGACGACGGACTTCTGAAGTCTTCTCGCTGGGGGCGGTCGCCTTCTCTAAGCACCAGGGCAAGTTTGAGCAGTTCAGAACTGTTGAAATCGCGATTAACTTTTCTAACCGCCGAGGAGCTCTCATCGCGAGATGCGAGTTGCCTGACTCGTTCGGTATTAAGCAGCCATCTAACCCACAGCCGGTCAGTACCGAAGCCTTGATGCAGCGGGCTCGACGTGGCTGCTCCGTAGAAGTTGACTATGTACCGTTGAGAGATAACTCCAAGCTTCGCAAAGTTCAAATGCGCGTTGAGGCTCTGAAGCGGATCGTAGGTCCATGATATTTCGTCGAGACCTTTTTCTAATACGCGTTCGCGCTGCGCGAGCTTGAGATAAAAGCCCGCCTGAAAGTTGCGGTACGCAGGTCTCACTCCCAGCATATGCGAGTGGATCGACGCGCGGCCTTGTTCATACGCCGCGAAGCCGTAGGCAAATCCGATCATCACGCTTCCCTCAAACGCGCCCAGTACGACGCCGCCGGCGTGTCGTGTCGCCATCAACGTGGCCGCGGGAACCGTGTCGAGATCATTGAAGCCCCAGGCTTCCTTTTGCACGTCTTCGATGGCGTGAAACTCCGCGTCGCCTTCAACGTCGCGAATGCAGAAGCTCCTCCCGTCGATGTTCCACTCAAACATGCGATGACCCTTCTCAGCGGTTAAAACTGACCCGGTCAGTCTAGCCGTCGTCCCGAGGCTTGCCAAGCGCGGCGAGCGAACGCGTCCTGAGGGTTGGGCCGGTCATCGTCGCGAAATATGTGTGCAAGCCAAAGCGCCTATACCATTCTCCTTTCGACAGTGCCCATTGTCACGAATCAAGCAGAATGGTAGGACCGGGAGGGAACTATGAGGAAGAGTTTACCCGTTCTACTTGCAATGCTCCTAACCCTTGCATTCTCAGCAGCGGCCAACGCGCACAATCCGCCAATCGGACAGGTTCTAACCGGAACCATCACTGGCACCGTGACTGATCCGCAGGGCGCAGTGATTGCGGGCGCGGACGTCCATGCCACTCACAACCAAACCGGCGAAGCGTTTACCGACAAGAGCAAAGACGATGGATCGTTCGCCTTGTCCGGTCTGCCATTCGGCGATTACAGCGTTCTGATTGCGTGTCCGGGTTTTGCAGATTTTCGCATGCAAGTCACGCTAAGCACCTATCGTGTAGCGTCGCCACACAACAGCACGTTTCAGCTTGCGATTGGTGAATTGCGAGTTGATGCGCAGATGACACTGGATGGGAGTACAGGCCTTGTCTGCATTGTCTGCAACTACACATATTTCTCTCTTCCGTTCGCTGACCTGCCGCTAAGAGACCGTGATCCGCAACGGTTATTGATGATTCAGCCTGGAGTCACGGAGCACGAGGCGAGCTTCTCGATTGCCGGTCGCCGGCTCGAGAACAAGACTGCGTTGCTTGATGGCTTCGACGATCGCGACTCGGCAAACGGGCAATTCATTGCTTCACTTCCGATCGATTTCCTTGAGTTCAACACCGAGTTCACGAATGCCGATACGAGCATCAGTTCCAGCTACGGCCAGAACAGCGCTCCGCTGCTCGCCGCTTTCGGCAAGTCGGGCACGAATCAATATCACGGGCAGGGCTTTTGGTATCTCGAGCGCACAGGTTTCAGCGCGAACAACTTTTTCACGAACCGCGGCGGGCTTGTGAGTGACCAATCTATGTTCGATCTAGCGGGCTTCACTCTGGGTGGGAATCTATCGCTGCCTCGCGTCGTAAATGGAAAGGATCACGCCTTCTTTTTTGTTTCATACGAGCATACCCGTGACCGCGAAACCACTGGCCGGCAGATCGTCGCGCCTCTGGCATCTTTCGTGGATCGTACGGCTGCGATTCAGGGTCCGCTTTTTCAAAGCCTGCTCTCCAGGGATCGTATTCCCCTCTCCGCAGGGAGATCAGGAGGTTTGCAGGACGTGGACGGAGATGGACTGAGTGATGTTGGCGACACGTCTGTCCGCAGCTCATTTTCGCTCACGCGCAATCTTACAGTCGCTCGCATCGATCTAATGCTGACGAAGCAGCTTCACCTGAACTTTCGTTACTACGGGGATCAGTCTCGCCGGCTGGATGACTTTAGCGAACTTGCGTTTACGCCTGCGTCACCGCTCGATGCGTCACACAAGGGTCAGCTTGGAGGCTTGCAGCTTACGGCGTTGATCAATCCCGCAACAATCAACGACTTTCGCATCGGCTACCGCAGGGGACTAGCGTTGCTTTCGGGCGCAGGCTCGGATGCGCCTCAAGTTGTCGCGCTGAATAGTCCTCTCAATGTCGCATCCGGTCCGCCAGAGCTTCCGGAGGATCGAGAGAGTCGTGCGTGGATTTTGGCCGACACCCTTTCGCGAGTGGCCGGCGCACACTCGGTGAGTCTTGGCGCGCAGGTGATTCGGCGGGACGAACGACTTGCGAGTCAGGGATTGGCGCAAGGCCGAATCTACTATGCCGATATGCTCGCGATGGCGACTGATGGGATGCGCTCGGCTGGCGATCCGAACCGGTCAATCGTGCGCGCGGAGCTGGTGCAATCATTCGAGCCCGAGAGCTATCGGTTCAGCGATTTCTACGCGTTTGCGCACGATGACTGGCGCGCGGGTCCGCGATTCGTGCTGAATTTCGGCGCGGCCTATAACATCTATTCGGGCGCAATCTACGGCCGGAGCACTGACAAGAACAACATCGCGCCGTTTGCAAGCTTTGCCTTCGCCCCGACGCATTCAGAAAACATTATCCTACGAGGTGGAGCGGCGATGTTCTATGTACCACCCACGTTGCTGCCTTACGGTGAGATCAAAGCGACGCCACTCTATCCAATTGCTTCTGGCTTTGCGCAAGCGTTTGAGATTGCCGGTTCACCGCTTCCGCGCGCCTGGACCGGCCAGGCCGGCGCAGTCGAAATTGAGCAGGAGTTCTCGCGTAACCTCCGAACTGCTTACACCGAGTCTGCGTTTTTTGCCATCCAGTATTCAATCCGCGACCGATTGATAGTTGAGGCGGGATATCACTCGACGTTCGGGCACAGGCTCACCCGCGCATATCAGAAGGGCCGTGCCCTCCTCGATGGAACCCAACGCACAAGCGAGACCGTCAATGGCGGAAGCGCCACTGAACTGCCGATATTGATTGCATCGGACGGCAACTCGAGCTATCACTCGATGCAGGTCAGCGTGACGAGCCGCGAAAGACGAAGGCTGATCTTTCAAGCGCACTACACTTATTCCAAGTCCATTGACACCGCAAGCGTCGACAGACCGAGCATGTTTCGTTCGCTTGCGCTCGGTCCGGTGAACGAGAATAGTGCTGACCTCGAACGCGGGGTCTCCGATTTCGATCGCCGCCATCGGGGTGCCGGGATCTTTCAGTGGCGAGGGCCTTCGATGGATGGATCGAGCACGCGCTGGCGCTGGGTTCTAAGCGACTGGCTGTTGACCGGAATCGTGATCATACAATCGGGCCCGATGTTGTCGGTTTATTCGAGTGGTGATCTCTTTGGAGGCAATGGAGACTTTAACCGCGACGGCGTGTTGAACGACCGTCCGTCTTATGCCGGCGCGCGAACTCAGAACCCGCTCCGCAACGGCTCGAGCCCTGCCGATGGGTACTTCAACCGTAACCAGTTTGCGGCGCCGGGAGTGAACGGGCGTGAGCCTCTCGGCCGGAACGTCTTGTCGGCACCGGGATATGGCTCGGTTGACCTCTCTCTCAGGAAGAGATTCTCGCTGACCGATGAACATCGCATCGAAGTCCGGGCGGATGTTTTTAACATCGAGAATCGGGTCAATTTCGCAGCGCCGGTCACCGATTTCGTGAGCACCGATTTCGGTCGAGCTATAGATGCCACTTCTCCTCGCACCGTGCGGCTCGCGCTGAGATACTTGTTCTAGTGGCGCAAAGACTTGGCCTTCAAGTACCCTCGAGAATCACTCTGATACTCAGATCCGTACGCAGCTTCGACCGCAATTCGAGCCGTCAACTGGCCTCTGGTAACATCTGCGCAACAGTTCGTACCAATCCGGTTGCTGCCATTCAGAGGCTCATATAGAATCTGGGCGGCTCGCACTGCCTCGAAGGTTCATCGCAGAGCTTGAGCTGCGAGCGTCCACAATCAGTGAGTCAATCGTTCTCGATTCCAGCGGTCAGCGCAATGGAAGGTCTATAATCTCAACGCCCATGGCTATCAGAACACTCTCCCCCGAAACCGAAATCAAGCCGGACTTAGACAAGCACCCGAAGGGACTCTACGTCCTGTTCGCCACCGAGATGTGGGAGCGGTTCAGCTTCTACACGATGGTGTCGATGTTCACGCTTTATCTGCGCGACCCGAATGAGGGCTTCGCATGGACTGCGGCACAAGCGTCGACGCTTTACGCGAACTACATGATGTTCGTTTACTGCAGTCCGCTGATTGGAGGCTGGATAGCAGACAAGAAACTCGGCTATCGACGAGCGGTGATGATCGGCGGGTTCTTTTTCATGGCCGGTCATCTGTTGTTGTCGGTGCGCTCGCTCCCGTTTGTATATGCCGCGTTGACCTGCCTGGTGATCGGCAACGGTTTCTTCAAGCCAAACGTCTCTACGATGGTTGGAAACCTCTACCCGGACGGAAGCCACCTCAAGGATCGGGCCTACAACCTGTTTTACATGGGTATCAATGTTGGAGCGTTTCTCGCTCCTGTTGTCGCGACCTTCGTTCAAAAGAGTTACGGGTTTCATCCGGCGTTTGCGGTAGCGGCCTTTGGAATGGTCATCTCGGTGACGATCTTATGGAGGTTCAAGCACTATCTCGAAGACGAGAAGCATCGCGCGCCAAAGCCGGGCGCGGCTTCAGAATCAAGGGCCGCCGATAAGCAGGGCGTGATGGATGCCGTCCCGGAATGGAGACGCATCGGCGCATTGATAGTCGTGTTTGCTGTCGTTGTCGTTTTTTGGATGGTGTTTCATCAGAACGGCACGACGATCACCTACTGGGCGGATGAGAACACCAACTGGAACGTGCGAGGAATAATCTCAAACGCCATCAATCCTGGCTGGGTCATTATTCTGACCGTACCGCTGATCACATTTTGGAAATGGTTGGACAGCAAGGGGCTTGAGCCCTCGACGCCGACCAAGATGGTGCTTGGGATGGCGATGACTTCAGTTGCGTTTCTGATTTTCTTTGTAGCGGCAAGAACCGGAGAAGCGACGGTAACGGGCGACAACATCTACGCGTTCAAGGTGTCACCCTCATGGCTCCTGGGTGCTTATGGAGTCCTAACCCTTGGCGAGTTAATGCTGTCACCGATGGGACTCTCGCTGGTTTCCAAGGTCGCACCGACGCGATTCCGAGGCATGATGATGGGTGGTTGGTTTGTAGCTACCGGGCTTGGTAACAAGCTGACGCAGATCGCGGTGTTCTGGACAGAATGGAAGCACTCAACGTTCTGGCTTGTGCTGAGCGGCGCGGCGATGGTGATGGCCGTTGTCCTGCTGTTGCTGTTAAGGCCGTTAAAGAAGGCAATGCCCGGAGTCTGATCGCACTTTCGAGAAGGGAATAGCCAAGAGATGGCAACAGACGTTGAAACACCAATCAAAGCAGCCTACGACACGTCGGGGATCGGCGGTCAGCCGGCTGGGCTCAGCACTCTCTTCTTCACCGAGATGTGGGAGCGATTCAGTTACTACGGCATGCGCTCGCTGCTCATTGTGTTTCTCACCGCGAGTCTGCAAAAGGGTGGGTTTGGGCTTGACGATACTACCGCGGCCGCCATTTACGGTCTATACACGGCGAGCGTATACCTGTCTGGGCTTCCGGGAGGCTGGATCGCCGACCGGATTCTCGGGCATCGCGAGTCAGTGTTTGTTGGCGGAATCTTTATCGCGGCCGGCCATTTCAGCATGGCGCTCGGATGGTCGACTACCTTCTACCTGGGGCTTGTGCTCATCGTGATCGGAACGGGCTTGCTCAAGCCAAACGTCAGCGCGATAGTTGGCGACCTTTATCCTGAAGGCGGCGAACGACGCGATGCCGGGTTCTCGATCTTTTATTCGGGCATCAACCTCGGCGCATTCATGGGTCCGATTCTATGCGGATACCTGGGTGAGAAAGTAAATTGGCATCTGGGATTTGGCGCCGCCGGGGTAGGGATGATCCTGGGGTTGATCCAGTACAGGCTGGGCTACAAACGGCTGGGGACAGGCGGCCTCAGAGATCTGAAGCCGTTGGAAAGGAGCTCCGCCAGCCGGACTCTAATTGCAGGCCTGGGTATCGCCGCCTTGATAGTCGTGGTGGCGGCGTTACTGAATTCGAGCGGCGTGATCGCGCTTTCAGCTCCTGGCGCGGCCAACTATCTTGGGCTTGCGATTCCAACGCTGGTGTTGGGCTATTTTGCTTATCAGCTTCTGTTTGGCGGCTTTGATTCCGTTGAGAAAAAACGCATCTCGGTGATATTTGTCCTGTTCGTCGGAGCGACCATGTTTTGGGCGGGTTACGAGCAAGCCGGTTCGTCGATGTCTCTATTCGCCGACCGTTTGACTGACCGGATCGTTTTTGGATGGGAAATGCCGACGTCCTGGCTCCAGTCGGTTAATCCCATTTTTGTAATTTTACTCGCTCCCGTCTTCGGCGCGTTGTGGCTAAAGCTTCGCGAACGGCAGCCATCGCTGCCTGCCAAGTTCGGGCTCGGCCTTGTTCAACTGGCTGTCGGTTTCGCGGTGCTCGCGTGGGCCTCGACGTATGTTGGTGATCCGAACGCGCCCCACAAGGTCGGCATGCGATGGCTGGTCGCAACGTATTTCTTCCACACCACCGGCGAGCTTTGCCTGAGCCCGGTCGGCTTGAGCGCGATGACCAAGTTGTCACCCGACAGGTTGGTCGGTCAAATGATGGGGATCTGGTTTACGGCAACCTCTCTCGGAAATCTGATGGCTGGGCTTCTCGCGGGAAGAATGGGAAGCATGGGGCTGGTCCAATTGTTCGGCGCCGTTGCGATGTGGACTGCAGGGACGGGCCTCCTTCTCCTGCTGATCAGTCGGCCGGTCAAACGGCTGATGGGCGGAGTGAAGTGATATCCTCTTCTTAAGCAAAAACCATATCAGTGGAATGTGGAGGCTTTCATGAAAAAGCGTCGGTCGCTTGGCAAGGGAAGCGTTGTCTTCTCGTTAACCATCCTTCTAATAGTGGCACAGGTCGCGCCCGTAATCGCCCAGCGTAAGGGCGCGAGCTCGCTGCCGGCGGCCGCCGGCTCGGCTAATGGCAAGTTCGACCTCACTATCGACAACATCATGCGGGGCTTCGAGCTTGTGGGCTACGAGCCGCG
>Ga0257146_1000080_pt1 | contig 10999 bp, 11 predicted proteins | sample CO08A_FD_185958 | JGI IMG/M metagenome (GOLD analysis project Ga0257146, IMG submission 185958) | Soil microbial communities from H.J. Andrews Experimental Forest, Oregon, United States - CO-08-A | ecosystem: Environmental > Terrestrial > Soil > Temperate forest > Bulk soil | place: USA: Oregon...
CCTCGGGGCTGTTGCCGAGTCGCGCGATGCCGATACCGGGGTGGATTCGATACGTGGTAGGCATAGTCTCTGCCGTCTCCTCGGGATCAATCGAGAAAGTCGAGGGAAACTCCGTCGAGCCTCAGGAGCTCATTCTCTTCGCGGTAGTCGGCGCCGATGACGACCAGCGTGATCTGCAACGACGAGGCGCCATCTTCAATAAGCCGCCGGGCCGTCTTCGTGACATCGACGCGATGATTGCGCGGAGTGTTGTGGTTGCGCGGGCGTTGGTCGTACTGGCGCGGCCGGCTGGGCGGCAGATCGCAGTGACCGGGGCCACCGACGCACGGACCGTGGCCGAAAATCGCCAGGTAGCCGGCGTAGTGCGGGTCTTCGATCGAAGTGTAGGCGTCAGCATCCGGAAGGTTAAGGAAGACTCTGATAAAGCATGAGCGGTCTAACTGCGGGACGCGATGCAGTCTAACTTCCGCCTGCCGGAACGAGCCTCGAAGCGTTTCAGGCAGGCTGATAGCCTTCGAGATGAAGCGGCCAACCGGAGTCGCCAGACCCACCGGCACAAGAAACGCACATTTGACGTACTCGTACCCGAAACGCGGCATGTCGAGCGTGTCGGCGACCGTGTAGCTCCAGGGCGTGAGCACCGCCGCGAGATCGTTCGGCAGCGATTGCGGGTTTCTTTGTTGCCAGTCAAACCAAAGGCGGTCGATGTTGACGTGAATGGGCCAGAAGATCGGGTCGAACGAGGCCGTCAGGTTGCTCAACATGTCGCCGAAAACCGGCCGGCTGTAGAGATCGTTCCTGGAATGGAAACGCCGGCCCGCAACCTGCACTCCTCGGTTGCGGTGTCTGCCGTCGATAGTCAACAGGGACTTTTTAGCGCTGGGCGGCTCGGGATTCTGGCCGCCCGTCCAGATGTGCATGGTGTTGTGCGGGTTCTGATCGAGAAAGCCGAAAGAATCGTCGTAGAAGCTGCCGCCGCCGAAGTCTCGAAATGTACGGAGCGCGAGTATCTGCTCCATGTCCTCCGGTGTCGGGTAGTGGTAGTGAAAGATCGATCGATTGATCGGCAGCGGATCGTTTTTCGAGTCGTGATACTCCGCCGGATAGCGTAGCGGATACCACAATGCGTTGGCGGCCAGCAGCGCGTCTATGAAACGCTCGCGATGCGCGCCCTCGGTGTACTCGGGCTTGGTGAACGACGCAACCGTGGCGAAGAAGGTTGTCTGGGACGTGTAGACCAGCCCCGGCTCGACCATCTGTTTTAGCAGCTCCGCGCCCGCCTCGGGCGGAAGCTGCGGGTCAGCCTTCTCAACGAGGTAAGTTATCGACTCCCTGGTGAGGAATGCCTTGTACGACCTTGGAATGATCCACCCCTTCTCGGGCTGGTCTGGCCGGTATTGGGGCATCGTCCAGTCCCAGTATGGCAATGTGATTCCCGGGCAGACGTCCTGAAGCGCTTGCTCGAACTCGTACAGATAAATTCTGTGCCAGGGAAGGAAGCGTTCCCATCCGTGCTGGCAGTGATTCTGATGAATCAAGGCCATGTTGTTGTAGCTGCGCCTGTCCTCGGGCCATTTGTTGAAGCGATAGAGCTCACGGAAAGCCCACCGCAGCTTTTCGAGCTGCGGCTCGGACATACAGTCGAGATTCGTGCGCTGTTTGAGCTCGCCGTACTTGTAAGTGTATTCGTTTGGCGAGCCCTCGTAGACCTCGTAACTGCGCGCGACTGGTTCGACGTTGCTGTCGTCGAGCTGCTCGAGCCTGGGTTCGGTCGTCGTGCCGTCCACCTCGAACGATGTCTGGTGGTCGTCAGCCGGGCAGCCATCGTCGATCCAGTCCGAGATGAACAGGATCTCCTCCTCCGGAACGAGTTGGCCGCCCCAGGGCAGAGGCGGATACTGCGAGCCGTCGAACGGCGCCTGGCCACGCAGGGCCCGTATCAGACCCGACCGCGCACCACGGCCGGCCGATGCTGTCTCAGCTGCGGACCCCTCAGCGGTTCCCTCCTCAGCGTGACAGCAGGAGTGGGCAGCAGTTTCGACAGGCGCTATCATTCGGGCGCCGTGGATCTTGACCTCGAGGAATTGAGCCAGCGGCAGATTCCAGAAGCGGCCACGACCGCCGTAATCCACCGTACTTTCGCCGGAGGCCCGATCGAGTATCTGCTTGACTCGTTCATAACGGGTTGACCGTACCGTATCGACCATGATCTTGCTTCCTTCGCGTTAGCGACTGCCGTTGGTTGGCAAGTCGATAAGACTCTTTCTGGCAGGCTCCTTACGGTGCAAGGAAGACTGTCATTACGGACGCAGCGCGTACTCTTGAAGAGGATGGCATACCACGAAAGTTGCGCTCAGTTAAGTTGCCATTTTAATTACAATCTAGACGCAATCGGACAATTTGGGCTTGAAACCTAACTGATGCCTGACCCCACGTCAAGGCTATGTGACTGTTGTGTGGCTAGCACATGATATGCCCGCCGCAATAGCACACGATATGTCCGCTTTCAGCGGCGTAAGGTAGAGCTTCGGCCTAAAGTGGCTGAATGAAGGTTTACCGACAAGCCGCGGTGGAGAGAGCATGAAGATTCAAGAAGTGACTCTAAGAGCAATCGATAAAAGGACCACGCGGCTACACGAGAAGCTGTTTGAGGGAAGGGACGAACTTCGCACTCAGGATCGAAAGTTTCTCATGTTGTGGAGCAGCAGCTTCTTGCCTTCCTGAAACCTGACCTCGATCTTGTTGGGAGGCAACGCGATTTCGACCGAGCCCAGCCCAAACTTCGAGTGGTTGATGACGTCGCCTGCCGAAAAGGTGTTGTTCATGTCGTAAGGCTTGACCGGGCGTTTGGGATCGATGCTGAATGCGTCTCCCTCTTTGGATCGCCTCGAACTGGCGCGCCTCTTCGCGGGCCGCGCGCCGCCTTCGTCACTTGTTGTTGAGGCGGACTTTGCAGCCGCCGGCGCGAGCTTGTAGTTGTGAGTGCCGCCGCAACTCGAGCAGGTGACTTTTTTGACCGTATCACCGTCCATCGCGGCTACTGTGTGCGAGCGTTCGTCTTTGCACTTCCCACAATACGCAACTATCTCTTGTCCCACGCGAGGCTTTCTGTAGAGCATGGCGGTCACTATACCATCCGGGCGGCTTGAACTCTAGGTGACAGGAGTGGATGTCAAAGGAAGGGCCGTGATTAAGAATGGGAGATTGACGTTGTCAATTTGTGGAGGAGCAAATACCCAATAATGCTAGTTTGGTTTTCCGTCAGGATGGCCATGTTTCTGGATCCGGGACACGGCGCAGCCTCAAATCAACTCCCTCAGCTTGCGCGCAGCGCGATAATGAACGCCGTTGGCTTCGCTCGGAAGCTCGCCCGGCCTGAACAGACCATCGACCCATCTGAGATAGTCGCCAACTTGTCGCTTGCCTGCGATCGTCGCTTTGATCCCGCCCCGAGCCTGCCGCGCTGTTACGTGATACACGAAACCATCCGTGCCGAGATAGACCGCGTTCTCCCAAAGCCCGCGCTTCAATTCGCTGCCATCACTGCCAAGAGGTGTTCCTCCGGTTGCAATCCGAAGAGGTTCGTTCGCCGCAGGGTGCTTCGCTGACATATCCCATTTCTACCCAAATCGTTCGGCTCGCGCAATGTGCAACGTGAGCTTCAGCGGCTATACTTCTTGTCGCGCTTACCCGACGAGCACCGGAACCTTCGATGATCAACATACTCTCAATCAACTGCAGCCTCGCGTTTGCGCCCTATCTTGCCGTCGCCGCAGTAGAGTTTCTGGATGCAGGCATTGTTGCATCGCGAGTCGTTCGACAGGCGGGCGGTGGGTTGATCATCAGGCAGGATGGCGAACTCACCCTCAGGTACCGTGGCCGTCAGTGCTCGCTGGGCGCTACCGACGTTCAGCACTATGCCGCGACGATCGGGTTCAGAGCGGAGGCCTTCGACGTCAAGCTGATGCCCGATGAGATAGTCGTGTCGACTGTGGGTCAAACTACCCTGCTTTCATTCCCTCAATCCGAGCTGTGGTTGGAACCGGAGGCGGTCAGCGAAATAATCCGCGTTTTCGAAAGCGACCCCTCGACGCCGAACGACCACCGTCCTTCCGGACTCCCTCAGTGGTTGGACGTCTCGAGTGGAAGCGGGCGCCTGCTTCTAAGCGATGGGCGGACGGGAAGATGGGTTTTGCTGGGCAAGGACCACATTGGCGAGCTTGAACGCCGAGTAGCGTACGGAGAGAAGTCCGGCGACGAGTCGATCAGGCGTGTCCCGCCTACTATCGCTCTAAAGGGCCTGACCGTTCATCTGCAGTCGGCTTTCAACGTTGCAAGCGCGTTAGAACACTTTGCAAGCACGGGCGCCATTGCGCCATTCGAGGAGATCACTCCAACTTACACGCTGACCATCGGGAAATGCACTGAAGGAATTGAGGTCAGAGATTCAGAACGTCGGGCGGCGTTTACGACGAGGGAGGCTCGCAAGTGGGCGGGCATTATTTCCGGCGAGCTGGATCGCCTCAACGCCATGCGAGTCGAGCGCGGGAGGATTCGCACGGTTTTCGCAGACGCCGGAGACGGGCGATGGGTCTTGCAGTGGGGCGACGAAGTCTTTGTTCCTCGCGAGATTTTGGAGCCAGTTAAGGAGCGTTCAGCCTTATCGTCTTCGGCGGGGGGGCTGTTGATGCGACAAACCGGCGAATTCCAACTCCTGCTGAACCGTGAGACCGGCGGTTGTGTTGCCCTTAACGATTTGGAATTGAGTCATGTCGGAGTAGTCCGTAGTCCGTAGTCAGTAGTCCGTAGTTCGTGTCCCAAGGTCCGACTTGGTTCCTTGGGCACGAGCTACTGGCTACTGGCTACGGACTACGGACTACGGACTAACTAGCTAGCCAGGCTTTGCGGTGAGTCGATCAGCGGTCCTTGCAAGGATTGGATATTAGAACGCGTGCGTTTTCTTGGGGGTCTACCTTTTCCAGGAGATGACCCATCTTCTCTTTCTTGGTCTTCATGTAGCCCAACGAATTCTCGTGAGGCTCGACTTCCAGGGACACGCGCTCGACGATTTCGATGCCGGCCTGCTTCACGGCCGCGATCTTGTCCGGGTTGTTGGACATCAGCCGGATTCGGCGCAGCCCGAGCTGCTTGATGATCTCGGCGCAGCACTCGTACTGTCGCAAGTCGGCTTCGAATCCGAGCGAAATATTTGCCTCGACGGTGTCCTGGCCGGCGTCTTGAAGCGCGTAAGCTCGAATCTTATTCGTGATTCCGATGCCTCGCCCTTCCTGCTGTTGATAAATAATGACGCCGTGTCCCTCTGCCTGAATCAGTTTCATCGCCCGCTGAAGCTGACGACCGCAATCGCACTTCAAAGAAAGAAAGACGTCGCCGGTCAAACACTGCGAGTGAATGCGCACAAGACTTGGTCTGTCAGGGCTCAGCTCCCCTTTTACCAAAACCGGGAAGTCTTCCCCGGTCAAATTGCTCTTGAAGGCCATTATCCGAAACATGCCGAATTCGGTCGGAAGGTTGGCTTCGGCAAGCCTTTCTACACCGGCGCAGTTTCGATCGGGGTTCCCGTTATTCGTGCTCATAGGCAGTTTGCGCGTCCGTCTAGAAGTCTAGTGAGCGGGTTCACTAGCGTCAAGCTTGCGACCGGAACGGGCGTGATTAGAAGTGGGACTCTTATGCGTCAATTTTGAACTGTTTGCTGGTAGCCTCCACCGCCCGCGATCCCCAACTCCGTCAGGAGTTGCATGTTTATAGATCGGAGCGACCGAGGCGGCTCACCCCGTCAGGGGTGATATGTTATCGCCCTGCAGATCATTGCACTCCTGACGGAGTGCATCGGCTCGCGGCTCTTTGGGCTATAAACATGCCACTCCTGCGGAGTGAAGAGAGACCTCTCGCGCGCTTTTCCCCAAGACCGCGATTCAGAGTTATGCTTCGCGAAGTCCCACTCTTTAACCACATCCCCGGAGCAAACTAGATTCTCATCAAATCTGACCAAGCCCGGCAGAGCGGCTCTCGCACTCTCGCTATTTTCCGGTCTTGGGCTTTTGCTTTATGGTGACGATTCGGCGGGCTACCTTGATCGCGCCGACGCGGACAGGGCCCGGGTTCATCGCAACCGAATACATCACCGTTCCGTTACCGATGCCGCTGGCCCCTGAGCTTATGACAATCCAGCTTGAGTTACTCACGGCTGTCCACGAACACCCCGGTGCGGCGGCAACGTTGATTGCTCCGACTCCGCCGCCGGACCCGATCGACTGAGTGGCGGTATCAACAAGATAAGTGCAAACGGACCCCGCCTGAGCCACCGTCAACGTCTGACCGGCCACGCTTATCGTGCCGGTGCGCGAGGAACTGTTCGAGTTGGTTCTGACGGTGTAGGTAACAGTGTCGGTGCCACTGCCCAGGCTGTTCGAGGTAATCGTAATCCAGTTCACGTTGCTCGCCACGATCCAGTTGCAACCGGTCGAGCAAATGACTCCGAAGCTTCCGTCTCCGCCCCCTTGCGAGAAGAACTCGCCCGTTGACGAAAGGCTGAATGTGCACGGCGGAGGTGGGCTGGGACTGGCGATTCTGGAAACCGTACCATTCTGTCCCACGACGTAGACTTCTCGAGCCTCGTCTTCTCCAAAAGACGTGATGTTCAAGGATGTGTCTGACTGCACGCTTTGGACGCCACCTTGTAATGTAAATATCTCACCGGTGCAGTAGTCAGCGTAAATGTAAGCGGCACTCGGGACCGCGCCCCGTCCCCCGCGATAGACGTAGCCTCCGGTGATCGAACATCGTCCGCCCGAGTGCGTGTAATCCGCTATCGGCAGAATCGAGCCGGTGGGCGGTGTGCAAACGCCCCCGTTGAAGTTAGGGTTGCAAATCATGCCCTCCATCACTCGCCATCCGTAGTTCCCTCCCAGCGTGATGATGTCTATTTCTTCGCGAGCACCCTGTCCAACGTCCCCACACCAAAGTTGTCCAGTGGTACGGTCGAAAGCCCAGCGCCACGGATTCCGCATCCCGTACGCGTAAATCTCATCGGCGCCTGGAATCGAACCGAAGAAGGGATTGGACGGCGGCGACGAATATGGTATCGCGCCATTCGGATTATCGACATCGATACGAAGTATCTTCCCTAACAGCGCATTTGTATTCTGCGCATTGCCTGGAGGATCATTCGCCGAGCCTCCGTCCCCTACCCCCGCGTATAGATAACCATCGGGACCGAACTCGATCATGCCGCCATTGTGGTTCGTGTTCGTGGGATGCTGAATTGTCAGCAATACGATTTCAGAGCTGAAGTCTCCGATGTTCGGGTCTGAAGGCGAGACATGATATTCGGCGATAACTATCGTTCCACTGTCCGGACCCGTCCCCGGCCTCGTGTAATAGACAAAGAAGCGGCCGTTGCTCGAATACATCGGATGAAACGCAAGCCCGAGTAGTCCTTGCTCGTTTCCGGTGGAGAGCACGCGACTCGATATATTTAGAAAAAGAGTGGTTGAGGTTGCGCCCGGTTGAGCGACCCTGATGTTCCCGACTTTTTCGACGACGAACATCCGGTTCGTGCCGTCGTGTGCGTTCGTGACATAGACGGGGGTTGACAGGCCAGTGAAAACGGGTTCGAGCTGAATTGCGGTTGGAGCCGCGACCTTGTCTTGAACCTGAGAGCTTTCGGGATCAAGCCCAGCACTCACTTGAGTCAGCGCGGGATAAGCGATCACCACGACCGCGAGTAAGAACAGCGCCGCTGTCCGCATTTTCATATTCGAACCTCATCCGGCCTCTGCAATGGCTCATTGCTCAGAAGCCGTCTTGCCGATGCACAGCACAAAAAGGGGCTATTGATCGGGACTGCGCGAGCAGGGCAGCGACGAGGATGATGGTTCCCTTTAGACTTGGCGAAGAGGCTCGACGTGACCATCAAGCCTGTGAGGTTAGTCGCCAGTTCGTTGTGAGGGGCCGTCCGAAGAATCGAACGGCGTCCCTTCTCGAACCACAGTGTTCTGGTTAACTGAACGAGGCCTGAACCGGTACCTCCAGCACAGGGCTGTCGGGGTCGTTGGTCTCGATCCGAACCGTCCCTTTGAATTCACCGACCTTCATTTTCGTTTGGTCCAGCGTCAGGCGAATCTTGTAGACCTGGCCTTCGGTCTCGGTCAGCAATTCGAGTTTCAGGAATGGAAGCGTCGAACTGAAACTCTTGACCTTCAACCCGCCTTCCCGCAACTTGCGCACATAGATCATCGGCCAATTTATGTGGCTCAGGTCAGACGCGACCGGCAGCCTCGGCATAATGATCGAAGTGGGCGACACGAACACACGCGGGTAAACGGTCAAGTCCAGATCAAGCGACGTCTCAGGTTGAGTAGGACTGTCGGTCAGCACTCGAAGCGTCTGCGTGTAGTGGCCGGGCTTGAGCGCGGGATTTGACGCCACCTTCAACTCATATCGACGTCCGTCTTGTATCGGCTCAAGCGTGGCGCTGAAGTCTGTTCCACTCGCGACCACCTTGTTTGCATGAACCGGGTTCGCATGAGTGTTCACCAGATAAAAGCTATTGGCCGCGCTGCTGCCGGTTACGGCGCTTGTAATCCATTTGTCGGCGGGCTCGACATTGAAAGCGCTCGAAGGCTTGACCGGCGCGGGCGGCACTCCAGGAGTTCCGTCGAGTTTGAAGCGGGCACGCAGAAAAAGCGTCAGGTTCCGATGCCTTGGATCATTCGTTACTACCGTGGCCGACTTGGACACCTCTCCGGAGAAACCGTCCGTGTGCTCGACGGCCAATTCAATCTTTCCCTCCTTACCAGGAGGCACGACTTTGTCATAGTCGCCTTTTGTGCATCCTCAGCCAGGTGAGACGCTTTCAATAATCAGGTCGGCCTTGCCGGTGTTTTTGATCTTGAAAGCGTAGCGCAGCGGGGAGCCGGACTTTAGCTCACCAAAGTCGTGTGTGGCAGACTCGATGGCGAACTCCGGCTGCGGGCCACCGGTGTCTGCTGCGGGAGGATCCGCGGATTTGCCAGGTTGCTTCTGCTGCGCGCTGACTGCAAAGGCACAGGCCAGCACGAGCATGAGCAACGAGAATGATCTAACAAGCTTCATAGCGTTCTTTCTCCGAACCGGAGGCTTCTGGACTGGGAGTCGTTTGTTTCGAACAGAGAGTCTAGCAGATCAATCGAGTTGATGTCACAGTGTTTTTCGATTCAAAAGTGATACTCTGCAGCCCTCGCCATTCATCAGCTCGGGCCGCTTCCGGTTCTGATTAAGAGTGGGACTCGCAGCGAGCAAATCAGTTTACGAAGGTCGATGGCTGGTTGTTGGCCCTCCGTCAGGAGGGACATGTTTATCGGTCCATTGCGAAGCGGTTCTGCCCTCCGCCAGGAGGGCCATGTTGACGTTGCGAAGCCGTTGCTTGAACGTCCAGGGAGCAATGGTTTGATGTTCAATCATCTATACTTCGGGTCTGACATGGCCCTCCAGGCGGAGGGCGAGAAACACCACCACTCGCAGTTATAAACATGTCCCTCCTGACGGAGGCCAGCAGTCCAAACCGTCGATCCCCTGGATCTCACACTCTGAAGGCTTCAAGTCCCACGGCTCACACGCCGACCAAAAGATAAAAGGAAGGGGACGCTTCCCGGATTTAGAACTCGGCTCCCAATCGGGAATTGGATTATGGTTGGGGAAAACACGACGCAGCGATCGCGCGCTCGCATCGGAACGGGGCTTCCTGCCAATAACTACCCTCTTGGCGGCTCCGCCAGCAGACGTGTGGCTATTGACAGGCCTTTCATAGAACTTTAATCACACCTGCCGCCTCCTTCTGCGGCTCTGGCACTGCCCACCCTCGCAGGGCTTGTGTTAGTGTAACTGGCTTATGAAGATCGTTCCCCTGGGGACAAGCTCGGGTAAGCCGACGCTCAAGCGCGGACTGAGCGCGCTTGCCGTAGTCTGCGAGCGCGAGTGGATGTTGTTTGATTGCGGCGAGGGCACGCAGATGCAAATCCAGCGCGCCGGACTTTCACCGAGCCGGCTTGCTGCGGTATTCATCACCCATTTGCACGGAGATCATTTCAATGGATTGGCGGGGCTATTGTCGACGATGGGGCTCGATCGGCGCACCCGGGAGCTGACGCTTGTGGGGCCAACGGGGATTCGTGAGTACCTCGACACGCTTGCGCGGCTCAAAGCGCTGTACGTTGAATACCCGCTCGTGCTTCGCGAATTCAGCTCGATCGGCCAGCTTACAGAAGTTTGCAAGACGCCCGATAACACGGTCTCCGCTCACGCGCTCGATCATCGAGTATTTACGCTTGGGTATCGCGTCGAAGAGCGGGCAAAACCGGGCCGGTTCAACCTCGACCGCGCGAGAGAGTTGGGAGTACCCGAGGGACCGATGTTTGGAAGCTTGCAAGCGGGTTCTTCAGTAACGTTGGATGACGGACGAGTCGTTGAACCGGCTGAGGTGTTGGGACCCGAAAGGGCAGGGAAGTCGATTGCCTATTGCCTGGACACTCGTCCGTGCAAAACATCGGTTGAGCTCGCTCGTGGGGTCGACTTGTTGATTCACGAAGCGACCTACACCGAAGAGCTGGTGGAAGAGGCGCGTGAGTACGGACACTCGACGGCTGCTCAAGCGGCTCGCATAGCCGTGGAGGCGGGAGCGCGGAGGCTTCTGATGACTCATTTCAGCACCCGCTATCCGGACCCCACTCCATTGCTGGAAGAAGCACGCGCCGTCTTCGCTGATACAATTCTCGCACAGGAATTCGTTGAAGTCCCAGTGTGAGAGCAGTTGTCAGTTGCCAGTTGTCAGTTGCTAGTTGTCGTCTCCAGTGACAATTCTTAACTCATGTCTCGCAACTGACAACTGGCAACTGACAACTAACAACTACCAAATGATTGTCGCCATTGGAATCGACATAGTGGAAGTCTCGCGGATCGAAGAGGTCTTCGCGCGCCGAGGCGAACGTTTTCGCAACCG
>Ga0257146_1000081_pt1 | contig 10998 bp, 7 predicted proteins | sample CO08A_FD_185958 | JGI IMG/M metagenome (GOLD analysis project Ga0257146, IMG submission 185958) | Soil microbial communities from H.J. Andrews Experimental Forest, Oregon, United States - CO-08-A | ecosystem: Environmental > Terrestrial > Soil > Temperate forest > Bulk soil | place: USA: Oregon...
AAGTTACGTGCGTATAAAGACGCAGCTCTCGGAGCGGCAAGTGATCGTGGTTTGCACGCTGGATCGGCCCGACGAGAAGATCATCCCCTTGTTGTTCGCCGCCGCCACTGCTAAGGAACTCGGCGCGACGAAGATCGGCCTTGTCGCGCCGTATCTCGCATACATGCGTCAGGACCGTCGCTTCCGCGCTGGCGAGGCGATTACTTCGGTCCACTTCGCCCACCTTTTGTCGAGTTTCATCGACTGGCTGGTGACAGTCGATCCGCATCTGCACCGCAGGAGTTCTTTGAGCGAGATTTATTCCATTCCAAGCAAGGTGGTGCACGCGGCGCAAAGGGTCTCGGAATGGATTCGCGAGAATGTGAATGATCCGGTCCTGGTAGGCCCAGACAGCGAGAGCGAGCAGTGGGTTACAGCGGTCGCAGAAGCCGCCCGTGCTCCATACGTCGTTCTGAAAAAGTCTCGTCGGGGAGATCGCGATGTCGAAGTATCGCTGCCAAAAACCGAACAATGGCGAGAACGGACGCCCGTGCTTGTGGACGACATCATCTCGACGGCGCGCACGATGATCGAGACGGTATCTTATCTCAAGCGTGCTGAGATGAGGCCGGCTGTGTGCATTGGAGTTCATGGCATATTCGCGGGCAATGCATACCACGAGTTGCGGACCGCAGGCGCAGCGCGTGTGGTGACATGTAACACAGTCCCACACGCGTCCAACGGCATTGATCTAAGCGACTTTTGGCCGAGGCAGTTGGCGAAATGGGTGATCGAGGATACCAGTCATGAGCCATAATCACAGACGCAGCGGGCGAAGCTCATCTCCGGTGATAGAGGTCGACATCAGGAACGCTCACGACGCGTCCGAGTACGCAGGACTTGAGCAGTATCTTGGCAGCCTTCCGGGAGTCACTGATATTCATCTTGACCGTACGCGCGGAGTTGCGCACGTCAGCTACGATCCCTCTGCAACAACACCGGAAGCCCTTGAGAAGCATCTGCACCGCTGCGGCTATCAATGCGAGTGCTACGACCGGCCAGGCTCAGTTGCTCAGGAAGGCCACCCGCGCGTGGGCGTTAAGGAACAACCCGGGCACGTTGTGGCCATAAAGGCTGAAGAACATGCGGAGGGCGGACACGGGGAACACGCCGGGCATGGCGCTGCGATGGTCACTGACCTATTCCGTCGCTTTATCATCTCGACTCTCGTTTCTTTGCCGCTGGTCCTCTTTTCGCCCATTGGACGAAGCCTCGGTCTGCCTGGCATGCCGCCTTTCGGTTTCTCGATGGGCTTGTTTGGCTTCCTACTGGCGACGCCCGTGGTTTGGTGGGGCGGATGGCCGTTCATCTCGGCGGCCTGGCGCGCGCTCAGGCTTGGCGAGGTGAACATGATGACGCTGATCGCGCTAGGTATCCTGGTCTCTTACGTCTACTCGGTCGCAGCGACGTTTCTATTCGCGGGCGAGGTCTTCTATGAAGCGGCGGCCATGCTCACCAGCTTCAGCCTCGCCGGCCACTGGCTGGAGATGCGGAGCCGCTTCGCTACGGGTAAAGCGGTTGAAGCGCTCTTGAAACTGGCCCCGACCACCGCTCGCGTCAAGCGCGGAGGTGTGGAGACGGAGATTCCGCTTGAAGAAGTAGTAGTGGGCGACGAGATTGTCGTGCGGCCTGGCGCTCGCGTGCCGGTTGATGGTGATGTCATCTCAGGATCTTCCTACGTTGATGAATCAATGATCACAGGCGAACCAATCCCGGTAGCGAAGGGCGTAGGAGCCAAAGTCATCGGAGGCACTGTCAATCAGACGGGGGCCTTCACCTTCAAAGCCACGGCCGTCGGCGCTGACACGGCGCTTTCAAGAATTGTGCAGATGGTGCAGAACGCTCAGGCTAGTAAAGCGCCCGCTCAAAGATTAGCTGATCAGGCCGGTAAGTATCTTGTATATGCCGCACTCGGTTCCGGCTCGTTGGCTTTCGCGGCGTGGTACTTCTTAGGCGAACAAGGATTCTTGTTTGCGCTCACCGCTGCCGTCTCAACAGTGGTGATCGCTTGCCCGGACGCTTTAGCGCTTGCGACGCCAACCGCCATTACAGTAGGCGTCGGAAAGGGAGCGCGCGAAGGCGTGCTCTTCAAGAACGCCACAGCGCTCGAAGCAACTGCCGGAATTGATACGGTGATCTTCGACAAGACTGGGACGCTCACACAGGGCAAGCCTGCGCTCACCGATGTTATTGCGTCTGACGAATTTGTTGAACAGGAGTTGTTGCGGTTAGCGGCTTCAGCGGATCAACCTTCGCAGCACCCGCTGGCTGAAGCAATCGTAGCTGGCGCGAAAGCGCGTGGCATCGTGTTGGCTCAACCGGAGAACTTCAATTCAATCCCAGGACATGGCGTTGAAGCGAGGGTCGAGGGACGGCGCGTTTTGATCGGCAACAAGAGACTAATGGAACGCGAAGGCGTTGCCGCAGACGGACTCGATGCACGCGTTCAAACGCTAACGTCGAACGGCAAAACGGCAATGTATGTAGCTGTAGATCACCAAGTCGCCGGAGTGGTAGCAGTCGCTGACACAATCCGTGACAGCGCGCGTCAGGCGGTGCGGGCGCTACACGAGTTTGGCGTTCAGACCGTCATGCTCACCGGCGACAACCGCCGCACGGCGGAAGCGGTGGCCCGTCAACTGGAAATTGATCAGGTGATCGCGGAAGTGCTGCCCGCGGACAAGGCTAAGAAAGTGGAAGAACTCCAGACTGCGGGCCGCAAGGTCGCCATGGTCGGTGACGGAGTGAACGATGCTCCGGCGCTCGCTCAAGCCGACGTCGGAGTAGCAATCGGCGCCGGCACGGACGTGGCGGTCGAGACGGCGGACGTGGTCCTGGTGAAGAACGATCCGGCGGATGTCTCGCGCTCGATTCAACTCGCCCGCAAGGTGCGAGGAAAGATCAAGCAAAACCTCTTCTGGGCTGCCATCTACAACATCATCGCGATCCCGGTTGCGGCAGGCGTGCTCTACCCTTCGATGGGAGTTCTGCTGCGCCCGGAATGGGCGGCGCTGGCGATGAGCGCCTCGACGGTAACAGTCACGCTCAATGCGTTGCTCCTGAACCGAGTGGGGTTCGTCACGGATAGGAAGCCCGTCACAAGTTCAGATAGCCTGCAATCTTGAGGGCTGAGAGGAGTTGCATATGGAAGCGCAAATCAAGCTAGGTCGCGTCTTCGGCGTTGAGATAGGGTTGCATTACACCTGGCTCCTTATCGCGCTGTTGATCACGCTCTCGCTCGCGGGTCATTTTCAAATGGTCAATCCGGACTGGGGACGCGGCGTGATCTGGGCATCAGCGATTGTGACGGGGGTGCTCTTCTTTGCCGCCATCATCGCGCATGAGTTGTCACATGCGGCAGTGGCCAAAGCGCGCGGACTGCCGGTCAGATCAATAACTCTGTTCGCACTTGGCGGCGTCGCGCAGATTGAGAAGGAGGCCGCCGACGCAAAGACAGAATTCTGGATGGGGATTGTAGGACCGATCACGAGCGCCGTCATCGGCTTTGTTCTTTTGGGAATTGCATTGGCGCTTGGCTGGACCCCGAGGTCCGAGAGGCCGATGTCTACGCCGGAGTCGCCGCTTCTGGCGATGCTTGTATGGCTCGGCTACATCAACATAACGCTTGCCATTTTCAACATGATACCCGGCTTCCCGCTCGACGGTGGCAGGGTGCTGCGAGCCATTATCTGGTGGGTTACCGGCAAAGCTGATCGATCCACGCGAATCGCGGCACAGGTGGGCCAGCTCGTTGCGTTCGGCTTCATCGCGCTTGGCATGATCCGGTTCTTCGGTGGCGCGGGCTTTGGCGGACTGTGGATAGCATTCATCGGCTGGTTCCTGCTTGACGCAGCCCGCGCAAGCTATGCACAGGTGGGAATTGCTGAAAGCCTGCGCGGAGTGCGCGTCGCCGACGTGATGGAAACCGACTGCCCGGTTGTGGATGGCCGCTCGAATCTCCAGACTGTCGCCGACGAATATCTATTGCGCACTGGACGCCGCTGTTTCACGGTCGTCGAAGACGGCCGGGTCGTTGGGCTGATAACATCACACGAAATCAAGCAGGTGGAGCGCGCACGCTGGGCATACACTACCGTGGATACCGCCATGCGCCCGCTTGAGCAACTTCGCACGGTTGCGCCTGAAACCCCGGTCACCGAGGCGTTGGAGGTGATGGGACGTGACGACTTGAACCAGTTGCCGGTTGTATCGGACGGCCGTCTTGAAGGGATAATCTCTCGCGCACACATAGTGCAATTGCTTCAAACTCGGGCCGAACTGAATATGTGATTTCCCATCCCGGGCCGGCGTGAACGGAGGTTCGCACTTGGCACGGGAGCCAATGATTAAATAGAGAAGATCTATTCGGAGAACTTTCATCGAGTCAAACCATGAGCAGCAGGAAACTAGCCGTCGATTCCGAACTGGAAAAGCTGCAGCGCGAAACATTCAGTTATTTTTTGCACGAGACGAATCCCGCCAACGGGCTGGTGATCGACAAGACAGCGCCGGATTGGCCGTCCAGCATTGCCGCTACCGGCTTAGCGTTAGCCTGCTACCCGGTAAGTGTCGAACGCGGATTCATGGCGCGGGCCGCGGCGGTAGAACGAACGCTCGCGACGCTGCGTTTTTTCTGGAACAGCCCACAAGGCCCCGAACCCGACGCGACCGGCTACAAGGGATTTTATTATCATTTTCTCGACATGCAGACCGGGCGGCGCGTCTGGCAATGCGAGTTGTCAACAGTAGATAGTGCTTTTCTGCTGGCGGGTGCGTTGACGGCGGGGGTCTATTTCGACGCCAGTACAGCCGACGAGAGTGAAATCCGCAGCCTCGCCGACTCGCTCTATCGACGGGCTGATTGGCAATGGGCGCAAAACGAAGGCGCAACGGTTACGCACGGCTGGAAGCCCGAAAACGGATTCCTCGAATACCGATGGGAAGGCTACGACGAGGCGATGCTGCTGTACATGTTGGGGCTGGGCTCGCCGACTCATCCGCTGCCCGAGAACAGCTACGCAGCGTGGGCATCCACTTACCGGTGGGAACACTTTTACGGATATGATTATCTTTATGCCGGGCCGTTGTTCACGCACCAGCTCTCGCATATTTGGATCGACTTTCGCGGTATTCAGGATGCCTTCATGCGCGACAAGGGTATCGACTATTTCGAGAACAGCCGCCGCGCGACTCATGTACAACAACAGTACGCGATCCACAACCCGCGCAAATTCGCGGACTATGCTTCCTGCTGCTGGGGAATCACTGCTAGCGAGGGGCCAGGTCCGGACACCATCACGATAGACGGCATCGAGCGGCAGTTTTTCGATTACGTAGGCCGCGGCGTGCCATACGGGCCCGACGACGGCACGCTTGCTCCGTGGGCATTGGTGGCATCGCTCCCCTTCGCGCCCGAGATCGTGCTGTTCGCTCTTGACCATTGTATTCACCAGAAAAAGTTAACAAAGTTCAATTCCTATGGCTTCAAAGCATCCTTTAACCCGACCCACCCGGGAGCAGTCGGAAATCCCTATGGCTGGTGGGTATCGCCGTGGCATTACGGGCTTAATCAAGGGCCGATTGTGTTGATGATTGAGAATTATCGTACCGGCCTATTGTGGCGCTGGATGCGAAACTGCCCATACATCGTAAGCGGTTTGAGGCGAGCGGGTTTTGCCGGAGGTTGGTTATGAACGTGTGAACAGTTCTCTTGTGACGTTCTTAGAAGGATGAGGAAAGATGACTACAGGTGAAATGAAAGAAACATCGCCCCTGTCTGCTGAAGAAGCACGACGGATGCACGCCTACTGGAGGGCGGCGAACTATCTCTCGGTCGGACAAATCTACCTGCTCGACAACCCCTTGCTGCTCGAACCGCTGAAACTCGAGCACGTCAAGCCGAGACTGCTTGGCCACTGGGGCACCACGCCAGGGCTTAACTTTATCTACGTGCACCTCAATCGCGCGATCAACAAGCACGACTTGAACGCGATTTATGTCACTGGCCCAGGGCATGGCGGGCCAGGATTAGTCGCCAACACTTATCTCGAGGGAACCTACAGCGAATTCTATCCGAATATTTCACAGGACGAGCAAGGAATGAAGAAGTTGTTCAAGCAGTTCTCATTCCCGGGCGGTATTCCCAGCCATGTTGCGCCCGAGACACCAGGCTCGATTCACGAAGGCGGTGAGTTAGGTTATGCACTCGCGCACGCGTATGGCGCAGTGTTTGACAATCCCGACTTGCTGGCATGCTGCGTTGTTGGTGACGGTGAAGCTGAGACTGGCCCGCTGGCTGCGAGTTGGCATTCAAACAAATTTTTTGAATCCTGAGCGCGATGGCGCTGTCCTGCCAGTTCTGCACTTGAACGGTTACAAGATTGCCAATCCAACTGTGCTTGCGCGTCTGGCTGATCGAGCTGATCGCGCTTTGAATCAGGGAGGCGCGCGAACGGCACTGAACCAACGATGAGAAGCGCGCCTTATAGTTCTCCAACCACTGGGCTACTCAATCGCTCAACGCTTGGTTCCGCTTGGCGGAAATACGATGTTCCTACCAGATATGCTGCGGTCTGATCCGACAGCTACTCACCGCTGATGAACACTATCCTCAAGATCAACCAGCATGGGCAACGGCAATCAAAGAAACTATGAGAACGCGTCACGGCGGCGTGGGTTGCTGATTCTATGCGACACTTATGCAGATCGGCGCGATCGTCCAGCCCATAGCCGTCCAAGGTCATAGGTCAGACCGGGGTCCACTAAGCGGCGGGGCCTCTTCAACCCTCGAAGTACCCTTCCTCGAGAGCCAAGCGCTGCCAATACATCTGAAAGATTTCGTGCTCGCGCGCGCTTTGGCAGCTCAACGCAGACTATCGCGCGGCTGCCGCCTCGCCGAGATGTGTAGCGTTGTACGGCCCATTCATTGAGCTGTCCCGCCCTCCAAAGGCCGCAGGTAGAAGCTCGTTGCGGCATAGTCAAAGCAATTCTGCGACTGCTCCTTTCGGCCTCGACTAGTGGCCTTTCGCGTCGAGCCAAGAGAGAAGCTCGGCGTATGAGAGATTCGAGACCTCAACTGCTTTACGCGCAAACGTCCGCGCACCCGCAGCGCTGGCGCGTGATGTTGAAGGTTCCGGTCTGCCGAGAAGATCAAGACAGCCTCGGCGGAGCATTGCCCACGAGCGGTTACCTGCTCGGTTGAGGGCGATCAGTGAAGCCTCGACCGGATCTTCCGATCTGGCGGAGAGTTGCCCTTCGACGGTGTCATGCCCACGTGCACTCAGCGCAAGCGGCGGTCTCCCGTCCCTTACGGGGTGGTGCAATTCGACATCCGCTCCGAGGGGCTCGCCGGTGACAATACACTTCGACGCAGCCGATCGGCAGAGATCCCGTCCTCTACGTCCCAGCAAGTATCCATCGGTCGCGCTCTGCTCTGCCGCGACCCATTGCTTGAGCGCGTTCAGGGCCAAACAGAAAACGCGGAAATCGCGCGGCAGAAGCTTCTCCATTGTGGCAGGTACCGGATTGGCTTCGAGAAAGTCGTGAACGGGGCCAGGCTCATCTACGAGTCTTTTCGATTCTTGGAGTAGTAGTTCGCCGATTCGGTCGAGCAGCGGGTCAAACTCTTCGCGGCGAACTTTCCGATTCAGAACGCTACGATCGAGAGCCGCTTCTATTTCGTAATGCTTAACATAGTCCTTCAGGAGCGACAATTTCTGTTCCTTAGACAAAGCGGTCGCATTCACAGGGCGCTCATATGGCATTTTGGATCTCCGAGCTGCTAATACATTTCAGGTTGGGAGCATCTGGCTGACCGTTAGTTGACAGTCTGATCGTCCAAGTCTCTCAGGTTGGCGTGGAAAACTTCAAGAGTGGGGTCCAGTTCAAGCTTCTTGCACATGTTCATGCGACCCGCCATATCTTTATAGAATCCCCATAGATAGACCATTCCTCGTCGGTTCTTCTTCAACCTTGTAAGTGTTGGGACGAGCTTCCGAGCATCGAAGTAAACAGTGCAACTGTTTTCGGGTAGCAATTCGTGAGGGAATCTTACGTCGGCTTCTGCGAGTGGGAACGCCATTGCTTCTCTGTTTGGGAAGAGTAATGCGTGGGAGTCTAGTACCACTGGCCGCTCTCCGACGTTAACCGCCTTCAGAAGCAACTTCGCGTCACTCCTCGTCCTCATTCCTGACGTTTGGTAATATCGAACTCCGAGGTTCAACGTGACTTTAATGTGCGGCCGCTTAGCGCGCTGCACAACGTAAACGCCGTAGCCCGCCACGAGTAGCCCGCCTATTCCAACAATCGCCGTTATAGCGTCCATGGCCTCAACGTAGCACTCAGTCGCTAGATTATACGCGATCTCGACAGAACTACTCGCGTCTGTTCGCCGCCCCTTGCGTGGGAGAGCACTGTCTTGTCGCAGTCCGCTGGAGAGATTCTGATACTGGAGACACCGAACATTTTCTGCAGAGAGTTCTGGTCACACCCACAACACGCACTTAGCTCAGTGGAATTCGACGCTGCCTCTTAGAATCTGTAGCGCTAGTGAGATGAGCATCTCTTCTAGCTTACCTACTGGGTTGAACACGAGCGCCTGGTTAGCCGGGCCAAGGAAGCCCAATTGTCGCTCTCACGGTTCTTGGTCGAGTGCGGGTTGAGTAAGGATGCGCCTACTTGGGAGGACAGACAGCAACGAGAACGAGCGATCATTCAGCTCATTCGGACAGGAAATAACTTGAACCAGATAGCCAAGCAGTTGAACGCTCAGAGGGGAACAATCGACTACGCCAACCTGGAGCAAACTATAAAGACGCTAAGAGCAGTGCTCCAGCAAATCGACAGGCTATGCCATCAGCAGTAACCAAACCAGCACTCCGGGGACGAACCGCGGCACAGTTGATAGATGACGGGCAGCCAGTTCCGTGCGGGTCAACGCGGGCCAAATGGCGAGCCTAGACGAGCTTGAAGAGATAACTCATGGCAACGTCAGCACCGATAGCGAAAGTGAGTGTAGGAAAAAGCGGCTACGGCGTAGCGCACGTCTCTTACATAACGCGACTGTCTGCACTCGATCCTGAAGGCAGAGAAAGGCCCGGCCTGGGGGAAGGACGGGGTCAACCGTCGCTCTTTATCGACGGCGACCTAGCAAAGACCGAGCCGACAGTACGAGGGACGCTTGAAGAGAACCTTCACGAGAAAGCATTGGACAGTGGAAGGACGAACCAAAACCATAGCGCTGCTGACCCAATCTGGACTTGGAACGCACCCGGTTTCTTGACGCTCGACGGTTATGGAGTGAGACCAGAGTTCGAGTCACAGAGAGCTGCGCGAGCGGATCGACGACTCGCGAGACCAGACGCCCTGGATAAGCTCACTCTCAAAGAGAAGATACAGAACGTCAAAGATTACTTCGCGTCCCTTGAGGACTATGAGCGAAGGAAAGGCGGCAGGACCCATTATCGGATAATACTCTCATTTGATGTACCTGCTACGAAGGAACAGATCAGGGATCTGACGAACAGCTTCCTTGAGCAGGCGTTTCCTAAAGCGATCGCGTTCGGCGCTATCCATCGCGATACCGACCATCCGCACGTCCATCTTTACCTCAATTCTCGCCAGTACGACGGTAGGCGTATACAGCTCAAGAACAACGAGTTCAAAACCATCGATGAGAAGTGGGCCAAAATATACGCAGACTTCGCTGGCGACAAGAGTGTTTATGTCGAGTACTTGAGGAAGAAAGACGAGACCAGACAGTGGAAGATAGCCGCCGCAGAAGCCTACCGAAAGGGTGAGCCGATCCCGCCCAAGCCCGAAAGAGACAACGACCGCAGGGAGAGATTGGCCGAGCAGAGATTGTCAGCTCAGAGGTCCGACGCCCGAGAGCGCGGCAAGCATCTCGAGTCCCGTCCCTTGGCCGAACCAATGAGCAGACCCGCATCTGAGAAGGAAACCAGCCGTCTATTAGCGAAGACAGAGGTTGCACGTGAACAGCTCGCACACCTGGTCCGCACGGATGCTTCCAATGCACAGGTCAAATCGACTGCCAGGATCGCTCACGAATTTGCTGCGGCTTTGGATAAGACGCTTGTCGTACGAAAAGAAATAGGCCGGGACAAGCCACCTCAAGCCGTCTACACGACCGAAGAGTGGAAGCAACTTAAGGAGTACCATACCTCCCGCGAACTACCGGTTAGAGATGATCGCGCAGCCGCACGGCTTCAGGCTGGACTGGCAGTCGCGGGCGCTGAGTTGAAGGATGCCCGGGAGAAGGTCGAATCGTTCAAAGTATCGAGGCACCTCTGGAAGTTTGATGTCGAAGGATGGGACCGGGGCGTATCCCTCAAGGAAATCGAGCAAGCGATAAAGACGAAGACAGCAGACAAGTTCAAACTCTACAACTTTCTCAGACCAAGAAAGCGAGAAGAAATAAGGTGGCAAATCGACTATCTCCAGGACGTAAAGACGGACATACAAAAGCAGCTGGCGGCAAGAGAACTCAGTATCGAGAAAAACCTTGGCGCGGGAGAGGTCAGATATCGGGTCGCCAGTAGGCAGGTAGACCAGACAGCAAGAGCGCGTGTTGAGCAAGATACGCAGATGCCGGCTCCGGTTCACGAAGGCGATGAGTTGATCAGGATTGATGCGATTGCAAACCGCACCAAAGACGCTGCTCTGTTGCAATATGTTTATGCCCATATCCGAGACAGAGTACTGAGTCGTCCCAGCCGGGATTCGTTGTCCAGGGTTAAGGGCCGCGCGATCCTTGCCAGACTCGACATGCTCAAGTCAGCAGAGCGATTCAATGCGACCCTTCAGTACGGTGACTTCAGACAGGTTCCACTTAAAGACACACACGGACTCGATTACGCGAAGAGTCTTAAGGAGACTTCTCCGAGGAATGCGCTAGAAACCATCATCCGGCATTTTACAGATACACCGGAGCAGAAGAGAGAG
>Ga0257146_1000084_pt1 | contig 10848 bp, 8 predicted proteins | sample CO08A_FD_185958 | JGI IMG/M metagenome (GOLD analysis project Ga0257146, IMG submission 185958) | Soil microbial communities from H.J. Andrews Experimental Forest, Oregon, United States - CO-08-A | ecosystem: Environmental > Terrestrial > Soil > Temperate forest > Bulk soil | place: USA: Oregon...
TGAGCTCGGGCGCTACCGTGCTGATCGGCCAGGCCTGGGGTGCGGGCGAACCCGACAAGGTGAGGGCCGTCGCCGGAGCTACTCTGACGATCGCGCTTCTCTGCGCGGCGACGATTGCCGTGTTCGGCGGCCTGTTCAGCCGGCCGCTCCTGATTGCGCTGGCCACGCCACCCGATATTCTCGAGGAGGCCAGCGGCTATGCGCGCATCATGATGATCACCATGCCGCTGACCTTTGTTTTCATCCTGCTGACCGCGATGATGCGCGGAGTCGGCGACACCATGACACCACTGCTGGCGCTGGCGATTTCGACTGTCGTCGGCCTTGCGGTGACGCCGGCGCTGATCCGCGGCTGGGTCGGCCTGCCCCGGCTCGGCGTCGCCAGCGCCGCCTGGGCGTCGGCCGCATCCTGCCTGCTCACACTGCTGTGGCTCGCGGCACATCTTCGCCGCCGCCATCATCCACTCGCATTCGACGCGGCGTTTCTGCGCACCATGCGGCTGGACGGGGTACTGCTGCGCAAGATCCTGCGTCTGGGTATCCCTGCCGCGATCGGAATGGTCGTGATGTCGCTGGCGGAGCTGGTCCTGCTCGGCCTCGTCAACGGCTTCGGCTCCAGCGCCACTGCGGCCTATGGCGCGGTCAATCAGGTCATGAGTTACGTGCAGTTTCCGGCGATGTCGATTGCGATTTCGGTCTCGATCTTCGGTGCACAGGCCATCGGCCGCGGCAATGCTGACCGGCTCGGCTCCATCGTCCGCACCGGATTGCTGATGAATCTCGTATTGACCGGTGGATTGGTGGCGCTCGCCTATCTGTTCTCCCGCGCCATCATGAGTTTCTTCATTATCGACGCGGCGGTACTCGAGCTCGCGCAGGGACTGCTCCACATCGTGTTGTGGAGTTCGGTGCTGTTCGGTATGGCGACGGTCTTCTCCGGCGCGATGCGCGCCAGTGGAACAGTGTTGATGCCTCTGCTAATCTCGATCTTTGCAATTGCCGCGATCGAGGTGCCGTCCGCGATCGTTCTCAGCCGCGCCATCGGCATCGAAGGCATTTGGGCCGCCTATCCGATCACCTTCGGCGCCATGTTCATTCTGCAGATGAGCTATTACATGCTGGTCTGGCGCAAGCGCGCCGTGCGCCGCCTGATCTGACTTTCCTCGCGGTCCCAGAGTATTATGGTCGTCATCATGACTATGGACGCGCTGGCGGGGCTACGCCAGAATGCGCTGACAAGAAAACGGGAGGCCGCCTTGACCAGGACGTCGCCGCAATTCATGTTCGATGTCGGTAGCCCCAATGCTTTCCTCAGTCATGAGGCGATTCCGGCGATCGAACAACGCACGGGCGTGAAATTCGAATATGTCCCGATCCTGCTCGGCGGCATCTTCAAGGCCACGGGCAACAAGTCCCCCGCCGAATCGCTTGCCGGCATCAAGAACAAGCCGGAGTTCCACGCGCTGGAGACCGAGCGCTTCGTGAAGCGCTTTCACGTCAAGCCCTACACGATGAATCCGTTCTTTCCAGTCAACACTCTCAACCTGATGCGCGCCGCGGTCGCCGCGCAGCTCGAGGGCGCGTTCGAGAAATATGTCGACGCCGCGTTTCATCACATGTGGGTGGAGCCGAAGAAAATGGACGACCCCGAAGTGGCGATCAAGGCGTTCACGGCCTCCGGCCTCGATGCGGCGAAGCTGTTCGCGCGCGCCCAGGACCCCGACGTCAAGGCGAAGCTGATCGAGAACACGCAAGCCGCGGTCGAGCGCGGCGCCTTCGGCTCGCCGACCTTCTTTGTCGGCAAGGAAATGTTTTTCGGCAAGGAGCAGCTGCGCGAGGTCGAGGAACTGGTTTCGGGAGGCTGACACGTCATTGCGAGGAGCGTAGCGACGAAGCAATCCAGCCTGCTCTCAAGAAAGCGCTGGATTGCTTCGCGGAGCCTGTCATCGGGCGCGCATTCGCGCGACCCGTTGGCTCGCAATGACGGCATAATTGCTGTTAAGCCGAAGGAGAACCACAGAATGGAAAAGCGAAATGCAACCGTGGCGGTGATCGGCGCCGGCGATTATATCGGCGCTGAGATCGCGAAGAAATTCGCCGCCGAAGGATTCATCGTATTCGCCGGACGCCGCGACGGCGCCAAGCTCGAGCCGCTGGTCAGGGAGATCGAAGCCGCGGACGGATCGATTGTCGCGCGCGCGCTCGACGCGCGCAAGGAGGACGAGGTCGCGGCGTTCCTCAATGAGGCCGACAAGCATGCGCCGCTGGAAGTCTGCATTTTCAACGTCGGCGCCAACGTCAATTTTCCGATCCTGGAGACCACCGACCGCGTGTTCCGCAAGGTGTGGGAAATGGCCTGCTGGGCCGGCTTTGTCGCCGGCCGCGAATCGGCGCGGCTGATGCTGCCGCGGGGCAAGGGCAACATCTTCTTTACCGGCGCCACCGCCTCCTTGCGCGGCGGCAGCGGCTTTGCGGCCTTCGCCAGCGCCAAATTCGGATTGCGCGCGGTGGCGCAAGCGATGGCGCGCGAACTCGGACCGAAGAACATCCACGTCGCCCATCTGATCATCGATTCCGGCGTCGATACCGCCTGGGTGCGCGAACGCCGCGAGCAGCTCTGGGGCAAGGAAGCGCTCAACAATCCGGATTTGCTGATGCCGCCGGCGTCGGTCGCAGCCTCGTACTGGCAGCTTTACCAGCAGCCGCGCAGCGCCTGGACCTTTGAGCTGGAAATCCGCCCGTTCGGGGAAAAGTGGTAGTGCTCTATGTCGGTCCTCATGGTGAGGAGGCGCTTGCGCCGTCTCGAACCATGAGGCCACTATGCGTTTCTCATCCTTCGAGACGCGGCCAACGGGTCCGCGCGAAGCGCGGCCCGATGATAAACTCCGACGCCGCTCCTCCAGCGACGAGCGCAATTGCGCTCGCGCAGGGATGAGGCAGACAACAAGAACAAAAAGGAGCTCAGCAATGCGCATTCTCGTGGTCGGCGCCGGCGCCATCGGTGGGTATTTCGGCGGCAGGATGCTGCAGGCCGGCCGCGACGTGACATTTCTCGTCCGCCCGCGGCGCGCGGCTGAGCTGGCTGACGCAGGCCTGGTCATCAAAAGTCCGAATGGCGACGTCACGCTGAAAAATCCGCCGGCGCTGCAGGCGGATCAACTTAACGAAAAATTCGACGTGGTCTTGTTGAGCTGCAAGGCGTTCGATCTCGACGATGCGATCAAGTCGTTTGCGCCTGCGGTCGGACCGCGGACGGCGATTGTGCCGCTGCTCAACGGCATGCTGCATCTGGACGTGCTGGACCGCAAATTCGGACGCGAGCGGGTGCTCGGCGGCCTTTGCGCGATCGCCGCCACGCTCAACGACAAGCGCGAGGTCGTTCAGCTCAACGCGCTGCAGTCGCTCAATTTCGGGGAGCGCGAGGGCCAACTGTCGGATCGGGTCCGCGCCATCGCCGAGGCGATGGCGGGTGGCAATTTCGGCTCGGTGGCCAGCGAGAATATCGTTCAAGAGATGTGGGAGAAGTGGGTGTTCCTCGCCACGCTCGCGGCCTGTACCTGTCTGATGCGCAGTTCGGTCGGGAATATCCTGGCAGCACCGGGCGGCAAGGACTTTATTCTCGGCATGCTCGATGAAAGCAGCGCGGTGGCGACGGCCGAGGGCCATGATCCCCGCGGTCCGTTCTTTGAACGCGCGCGCGAGATGCTGACCACTGATGGATCGCAGTTGACGGCATCCATGTTCCGCGACATCAAGGCCGGCGCCGCCGTCGAAGCCGACCATGTGATCGGCGACTTGATCGCGCGCGGCGATGCCGCGAAGGTTCCGGTGCCGAAGCTGCGCACCGCCTACACGCATCTGAAGGCGTATGAGAACCAGCGGGGATAAAGTCCTCGTAGTGAGGCGCACATCGCGCGCGTCTCAGGATGAGGTCACAAATGCGCGAGATAATGCGCCAGTGCCACGATTTCTTCTTCGCTCAGGGGATAGGCGACATCAGCCATCGCTGCCATGCCGCCGCCGGATCGCACGCCTGACTTGTAGTCGTGCAGCGCCTTGAGCAGGTATTCCTCGCGTTGGCCCGCGATGCGGGCGACCGCTTTCGTTCCGGCGTAGCTGTCGGTGTGGCACGAAGCGCAACGCCGTCCCGCGGCAGCCTGCGCACCCTTGCTGGACAGATCGGGATTGTCGTCCGGTTTTGTGGCCTTGGGCGGAGTGAGCGAGGCAAAATAGGCGCCGAGATTGCGAATGTCGTCATTGTTGATCTGCTCGACGATCGGCTGCATCTGCTCGTTCTTGCGCGTGCCGGCACGAAAGAACACCAGCTGCCACTGAATGAACTGATCGGGCTGGCCCGCGAGCGAGGGGATGTTCTCGATTTGCGAAATACCGCCCTCGCCGTGGCAGCCGATACACAGCGCGGCTTTTTCCTTGCCTGCGGCGACGTCGGCTGCGTGGGCAGACGAACCGCACATCACTGCTATTAGTAACATTCCAACCGGGGTAATCCGCATCATTACTTCACTTCTCCCCGTCGTCATTGCCGGGCTCGACCCGGCAATCCATCTCTCTTGCAAGATGTTTTCGTTTTGATGGATGCCCGGATCAAGTCCGGGCATGACGCGCGCGCGCTCGATCGCCCGTTCGCCAAATGAAGAAGCCGCGGCCACTCGTTCCCGAGCAGCCGCAGCCCCTGATGATCGAAGTCTTACTTCTTGTAGCTGATGCGATAGATCGCACCGGCCCAGTCGTCAGCGACGAGAATGGAACCGTCCTTGTCCAGGATGATATCGGCCGGGCGGCCGAGATAGCCCTGGTCGCCTTCGAGCCAGCCGGACGCGAACACGTCCTGCTTCGGATTCTTGCCGTCGGGCCCGACGGTGACCCGCACGATCCGGGCGCCCTGATATTTATGCCGGTTCCACGAGCCGTGTTCGGCGATCAGGATACTGTTCTTGTACTCGGCGGGAAACTGGCTGCCGGTATAGAACTTCATGCCGAGCGGAGCCACATGCGCACCGAGATTGAGCACGGGCGGCGTGAATTCCGAACATTTGTGACCCATCGCGAACTTCGGATCCGGCAGGTTGCCCTGGTGGCAATACGGATAGCCGAAGTGCTCGCCTAGTTTCGAGACCATGTTGAGCTTGTCGCTCGGGATGTCGTCGCTCATCCAGTCACGGGCGTTTTCCGTGAACCAGTATTTGCCGCTGCGCGGATCGACGTCACCGCCGACGCTGTTGCGGACGCCGAGCGCCACCACTTCGGCATTGCCGGTTTTCGGATCGACGCGCCGAATCTGCGAGACGCTGGTCGGCGGAATCCCGATGTTGAAGGGCGGGCCGAACGGCAGGTAGAACGCGCCATCCTTGTCGACGGCGATATATTTCCAGCCATGCGCGGCATAGGAGGGCATATCGTCATACACCACCTTGCCGTCGCCGAGCTTGTCGAGGTTGGCTTCGGCGTTCTCGTATTTGATCAGCTTGTCGACGGCGATGACGTACAGCGCACCGTCCCTGAACGCGATGCCGGTCGGCATGTTCAGCCCCTTGAGGACGGTCTTGACCTCTTTCTTGCCGTCATTTTCCTTGATGGCATAGACGTTGCCGAGGCCGAACGAGCCGACGAACAGCGTTCCCTTGTCGCCCCAGGCCATCTGCCGCGCGGCCAGCACACCGGGCGCGTAGACTTCGATCTTGAAGCCAGCCGGCAGCTTGATCTTCTTCATCATGGTCGCGAGTTCGGCTTCGGAAGAGCCGGTTGGCGGACCCGACGGCGGTGCGAGGCCCTTTTGGGCTTCGCTCTCATCGCCGAGGAACCAGTCGTCGGGTGGATGGGTCCAGAATTCCTTGGTGCCGGACTCGTATTTTTTTAGTGGTTTTTGCTGTGCGCCAGCCTGTGAAATCCCCACGACGGTGAGGATGGCCGCGCACGCAAGAACCGATCGATGAAATACCGACTTCATTGCGTCACTCCCTGAACAGCCACTACGGCTGCGTTTGTCATTTATTTTTGTAAGCTTTGAGAAGAAACTTGGTGGTGAATGGTGAGGTGGGGCAGATGTGAGGAGGGTCAGACCTCAAAAACGCTATCACATCCGTCGCAGGAGAGAAGCGCGCGCAACGCGGCCCTGTCAGGCGAAAACCAAGTAGGAAGAAATTTTTGGAGCTGGATGCAGTCGATACGGTTTTCCACTCGGCCGCGCCGCACTGCGGTATCCACCGGGGCCCGCACCGGCGGTCGTCGAAGCAATTTTACAAACCGCCCTCGCGAAATCGCGCAGCTGCCGTGACGGCACAGATGCGGCCCCGCGTCTGACATTATCTCCGCGTCACCGTTAACATTCCGCCGCCGCCATTGTGGCGGTAGAAAAAATCGTAGAGACCGGGAATGCCGATGACAGCGTCGTTGACGAAGATGAACAGTTCGCCGTCGCGGGTAGGCTTGATGTTGGCCTGGATCTTATAATCGTCGGGGTCGGGCGAATTTGTAGATGTCGATGACGTTCCGCTTCAGGCCGAAGCCGAACGCGCCGCCAAGAATCGCCCACGGCTTGAACATGGAGGTGCCGACGCCGTCGTCGTAGAATGCGACCCGGTCATTTCCGAACAGGAAAGATTTCATCATCGGCGATCGGGAATCGCGGATCGTCAGTCTAAGGGAGTGGACGCAAAACAACAAAGCCGCCGGGCGGCGGCTTGTCGTTGAACTGTCGCTTTGCCAAAGCGTCGCCGGTGTAGCAGTCCTAAATGGATCGATCATTCTGTCGCCATTCTGCTAGCAATTCCTCGATGCCCTCTTGATCGCCGGCGGCCGAGCGCCAATCGATCAAACTCCGAAAATAGGCCGTTCAAAAGATTTGCTCCGGCCGAAAGCTGCGACGAAAGCTTGGAACGGACATTGGAAAAGCCTGCGGCGTGACATTCGCTGGCGGAAGCATTAATCTTCCCGCGATCGCCCCCAAATGCGGAGCCCTTATGACGGAAGCACTTGGCAACGCAACTCGCCATGCAGCAGGTTTCGCCGACGCTCTAGCGGCGAGTTCCGCACTCCGCGGCGACACGTTTATCGGGCGACTCAAGAGGCGTCTCGCACAGGAACCCGATCGGGCCGCCATCTCTTACTGCGGACCCGACGCGAGGATCCAGTGGCAGTCGATCGCGAGCTTCTGGGCGGACGTCGAACCGGTTACGGATGCAATTGTAATCGCCGGCGGTCAGCGCGAACGAGTTGTCGTGATCTGTCTTGCCACGCAGCGCAAGATGGCGATCGCCACCATAGCGACGCTTGCGGCTGGAGCGATCCCGGTGCTGGTGCCGCCGCCGCGGCTGTCGGTCAACAACGACATCACCGTACTGCACAGCACAATCGCTCGTACTAAGCCGAGCGTGATATTGTGTGAGAGCTATCTCGCCAAGAGCCTGCCGCACGATGGGGACGCACCAGTCGCGCTACCCGATGCGCGAATCTGCAAGACTGAGAGTTTCACCCCCATTAGGGACGCTTTCGCCATGCAGCTGACTTCGGGCACGACGGCCTCGCCACGGATCTGCGTCTGGGACCAGAAGAGTCTGCTGTACGGGATCGACAGCGGCATGAGCGCGATGGGACTTTGTCGCGACGACGTGTGCCTGAGTTGGGTGCCGTTCTATCACGACCTCGGTCTCGTCAATAATCTCTTGCTTTGCCTGGCAAACGATATTCCCCTCGTTGTGATGGAGGCCGCCGACTTCGTCCGCAACCCAGCGGTATGGCTGAAAGGCCTCTCGGCCTCGGCTGCGACGCTGACCTGGGGGTCGAATTTCGGCTATGCGCTCGCGGTCGAAAAAGTAGCGCTTGAAACGCTCGAGGGAGTGTCGCTCGAAAAGGTCCGCGGCTTCTGGAGCGGCGGAGAGCGAATTCACAGGAGCACGATCGCTGCCTTTGCTGAGAAGTTTGCGCCGTTCGGCGTCACTTGTTCGGCGATGCACGCGAGCTATGGGGGTGCAGAGAACGCCGGCGGCATGACGTTCACACGGCTGGGGCATAAAGGCGCGCGGCACGAAACCGTGGATGCGGTGCGTCTCTACGACGATCTGGTCGCCGATCCTGTCGGCGACAATTTTCGTGGCTCCACGTCGCAGTATGTAAGCGTCGGGGCGCCGCACCCTGGGCTGGAGATTCGCATCCTGTCCGAGTTGGGAGAACCTCTTCCCGATGGCAGGATCGGCCGGATCGCCGTGCGCTCGCCTTCGCGCTTTCTCGGTTACTTGGAAGATACCGCCGCTACATCGTCAAGATTTTCTGGCGAATACTTGATGATGGGGGATCTGGGCTACCTCAGGTATGGCGAGCTATTCTGGACGGGCCGTTGCGACGAGCTCATTTCGGTCAGAGCCCGCAAGATTGATCCGAGCGAGTTCGAGGCGCCGTTGACAAACATTCGCGGGCTTCGCCGGGGATGCTTTGTCGTCTTCGGCATCGACGACAGGCGGGCAGGCACACAACATCCGGTGCTGGTCGGCGAGTTCCGCGAGGGGGCCGGCGTGTCACCGGAAGCCGTGGCGCTGGCGTGTCGGGCAGCGGCGGTGAAATCAACCGGCGTGACGTTCGGTGATGTGGTACTCGTCCCGCCCGGCACGCTGCTCAAGACGACCAGCGGCAAGCGCCGCCATAAACACTATCGCACCGTCTATCAAGTCGACGGCTTCGCCGGTCTTCGCATCAATGCGCGCCGCTGACCGTCGAGGCTGGACATTGAAGGGGACGCGTCGCTCCAGCGCAAAATCTTCGAAGGGCATTTTCCAGGCTATAGTCTCATGCCCGGTGTACTGTTTACCGAATCGTGGCCCATGCTGCGCGAGTAAGGTGTCATCTATCAAGATTGACGACAGTGTCATCTGCAGCACCGAGATCGTGTTCGGGCTGCCGTTTCCGAGCGATAAGGCCGACGATACAAGCAAAGTGACTGGGCGCATTAGTCGTCCGCTGGAGGTGGCGTGATGGCTTCCCCGCGCGACGCCGTGATCAGTGGCATCGGCCTCGTCTCAAGCCTTGGCGAGGGTGTCGAGGCCCATCTTGAGGCGCTCGAAGGTGGCCATCACCGGGTGGATGCCTCGACTTTCGCGCCCTATCCGGTGCATCCGGCTGTGCCGCTCAATTGGGACCTGCAAATCGCCAAGAAGGCCGACCAGCGGCAGATGGGCGCCTGGCAGAAGCTCGGCGTTTATGCAGCCGGGCTCGCGCTCACCGACGCCGGCCTCAAGGGCGACAAGGAGCGGCTCGCCGAGATGGAACTCATCGTCGCAGCCGGGGGCGGCGAGCGCGACTATACTGTCGACGAGCAGATCCTTTCGGGCATGACCAAGAGCAACGCGCCGGACACCTATCTCAACGAGCGGCTCATAAACGATGTGCGCCCGACACTCTTTCTCGCGCAGCTTTCCAATCTACTTGCCGGCAATATCTCGATCGTGCACGGCCTCACCGGCGGCTCCTGCACTTTGATAGGCGAGGAGCAGGCTGGTATCGACGCGTTGAGGGTCGCGGTGGCTCGTATCGGCGCGCGCCAAGGCGACATTTTCCTCGTGGGCGGCTCGTGCAATGCCGAGCGGCCCGACATTTTGCTTCACTATGCGATGGACAGCATGTTGTGGCGCGGCGCGTTCGCGCCGGTCTTCGAGCGGATTGGCAAAGGCGGCTTTATCCCAGGAAGCGGCGCGGCCTTCCTGGTGCTTGAGGCAAGGGAGCATGCCGAGCAGCGTGGTGCCGCCCCGATCGCAACTGTGGGCTCGGTCGGGGTCAATCGCGTGAAACGCACGGCCGGGGCCGTCGGCGCCTCCCTTGAGAATCTTTGGTCGAAGAGCGCCAGAAACTTCGACTTGAAGGGGGGGCTGATCCTTTCGGGCGCCACCGGCGTCACCGGCATCACCGAGGAGGAGCAGGCCGCGCTCGCGAGGCTCGCGCCTGGCGCGCGCCTGGTGGCGACCGGTGACCTTTTTGGTCATATGATCCAATGCCATCTCATGGCGGGCGCCGCCCTTGCGGCTGCTGCCGTGAAGGCTCAGAGAATTTCGGAAGCAGTGGTTAGCAATGTAGGCCATGTGCGGGGAGAGGGCCTGGTGCTGATTGGTCGCGCCAAATAATACAGAGAAAACGCCATGGCACATCGTGACAAGCTCGGCAGGCCGGTCGTCGCCGTAACTGGTATGGGGTTGGTCACGTCGCTCGGCGAAGGCAAGGCCGACAATTGGGCAGCCCTGACGGCGGGAAAATCCGGCATCCATACAATCAGACGCTTTCCTATCGACAACCTGCGTACCACGATCGCCGGTACCATCGACTTCATTCCGGTCGAGCCGATCTGTGCGCCGACGCTTGCGCGGGAATTCGCCATGCGGGCGGCCGATGAGGCGGTCGGTCAGTCGGGCCTCGGCCGCAAGGGCGACTTCCCGGGCGAGCTTTTTGTCGCGGTTCCTCCAATGGAACTCGAGTGGTCGCAGCGCAAGGCGCTGGCTTACGCGTCAGGCGCCAAAGCAGGCATCGTCTACGCCGACCTCATCGAGAGTGCTGGGACCGGCCGCTTCAAGACCTGGCACGATCTATTTCTGCTAGGCACGGTCGCAGACCAAATTGCCGAGCGCTTCGGCACCAAGGGCTCACCGATCACGCTCTTTACCGCCTGCTCGTCGGGCGCTACCGCGATTCAACTCGGCGTCGAGGCGATCCGCCGCGGCGACTCGCAAGCGGCGTTAACTGTGGGGACCGAAGGGTCGGTGCATGTCGAATCGGTGATCCGCTTCTCTCTGCTCTCAGCGCTGTCGACCAAGAACAATCCGGCCACCGAGGCCTCAAAACCGTTCTCGA
>Ga0257146_1000085_pt1 | contig 10785 bp, 8 predicted proteins | sample CO08A_FD_185958 | JGI IMG/M metagenome (GOLD analysis project Ga0257146, IMG submission 185958) | Soil microbial communities from H.J. Andrews Experimental Forest, Oregon, United States - CO-08-A | ecosystem: Environmental > Terrestrial > Soil > Temperate forest > Bulk soil | place: USA: Oregon...
TCCGGTCGGTAACGCGTTGAGTTCAGTACGAGTTTGAACGTACGAAAAACCCTGCGATTGCAATTCGCTCACGAGGTTGCGAGTATCGCCGCTATTGGAAGCCGTTCGAGCATTGAACCGCTCTTTTCCGCCCCCCATTATCACGTCAAAGGTTGGGCCGCTGGTGAAGACGCCGTCAACGTACTGCCTTGCGATGTCGAGCAGGAGACTGCGAGTGATTGAATGGCCGCCCTCCCCCGCAGGTGTTGCATCGGTGACGTCAGCCGTAGTCACGATCCCGGTCTTGTAGCCATAGAGACGCTTCAGATACTCCCAGAGGGTCTCTATCCGCGGATTGTTCAACGCGAACTGCTTGGTGGCCTGAATGTTTCCGGGACTGAATCTGAAATCGTCATTGTCGGGAAAGACGCCCAGGGCACCGTCGATGGTCTTGTTTCCCGTGCACCAGGCAGTCGCGGTGTTGGCCGAATCGGGGACTATGCGATCAAGAGCGTAGGTCATTACCATGCCCGTCACCGGCATCTGGTCCATATCCTGAAGGTCATCAAAGAAACCTTGCCGGAAACGGTTGTCTGTGCTCTTCGCCACGATCCGGCCGGCGTCACGATAGGCTGTACCCATCGCATCGCCGATGAAAAGGATGATGTTCTTGGTTCCGTTCAAATTGAAGTCCTGAACGCCAATGCGGCCTGTGGCGGTGCCCGTCAGTCCGCCATCGGTTACGATTGCCTGTAGAGTTTTCACGACCGGAGCCGCGTTGTGCTTACCATTCGGCGATGGGAAGCTGAGTTTTCTGAAGGTCCAAGCCTTGTCCAGACCGGCCGGATTGTTGTCGTTGTCCGTTGAGACTTCCGGAGCCGCGAGCGTCCCGGTGACATTATGCCCATCGATCAATATTTGTACCGTGGCGCTGAGGCTCGCCAGGTTTGTGGCTTCGACGCGGAGATCAAACTGCTGATCGGCGATCACCCTGAATCGTTCGGGCAACCGGATCTTGACCGTCGGTCCAGCGTAGGGCGGTTGAACATTAGCAGTGACGGCGGGCGCCGCCTTCAGCACGGCGGTCGCCATGAAAGCAAGCATCGCGAGCGCGATCAATTTCTTCATGAGTTGGTCCTTTCAAGTTGGTCAGGCGCAGATTTGCACCAATGTAAAGTTTCTTTGTGCGCGTCAAGAACATCACTGAGTTTGACAGCGCCTATGAAAACAGAGTCCTAAGCCTGCTCAGTCGCAAGCAAACTCTGAAATGAGACTATAGAGACCGGGAGTTAAAACAATGGGGCGTCGTGATTAACTCATTATGAAATCGAAGTTGCTGGTTGCGGAAGTGGTAAGGTGTACAACGGGACCTTTGATGGTAACAGCTCCGGTTTCGTAGTTAATTTCATGCTACTCAAGTCAGTAGCAGGGCAACTGTTCCGCGCCCGCGGCCCCGTCAATCCACGAGCGCATTTCTTTCAGCGTTCGCCGTCGAAGATTCACAGAAGATTCAAGAAGACTTCACCTCGATTTCAGCAAGGCTCATTACCATAGTGTTGGCTCGCGTCCCGGCGGACGCGAAGGGCGCCAATCATCTCATGGAAGATGCGGGTGGCCCGGCAGTTTGAACTGTCGTGCGCGGCGCAGCACCGAACGAAGGTGAGCAAGCCAGGAGGAGTCTTCGATCATGGAGAACTTTGAACGTGGCAGACCGGCCTTCGGGTTGAATGCGCAGTTTGACGACTCGGTGCGGCGCAGGCTCTTCCCTCTGGCGAGGCGGGCGATCGAGCGGCTGCTTCTCCTGCCGCAGCTGGACGAGTTTTACGCGGAAGTTGCTCAGCGAAATCAAGAGCTGGATTTCATGGAAAGGATTTTAGAGGCTCTAAACGTCAGCTATCAGCTCGGGAAGGACGACCTCGCTCGGATCCCAACGAAGGGGTCTGTAATCGTAGTAGCCAACCACCCTTTTGGAATAATAGACGGCGTTATCCTGGCTTCGATACTGCGCTCCGTGCGCTCCGACTACAAGATACTCGCCAACGTTTCTTTGAACCGAGTAACAGAGCTATGCGATACGCTTATTCCCGTAGACCCTTATGGAAGACAAGAATCAATCAAGGCAAACTCGCGATCGATCAGAAAAGCCGTGGACTGGGTGCGGAGTGGCGGAGCCCTGGGAGTTTTCCCCGCCGGAGAAGTCGCTCACATCCATTTACGAAAGCGCGAAGTAACTGATCCGGCGCGGCATCCTTCGGTGGCTCGAATCATTCGCAGAACCGGGGCGCCGGCGCTGCCGCTCTACTTCGAGGGTTCGAACGGGCCGCTGTTTCACGTTGCCGGGATGGTTCACCCTCGTTTGAGAACCGTCATGCTGCCGCATGAATTGCTGAACAAACGCGACACCGCCGTCAAAGTCGGCATCGGCAGACTCGTCCCATTTTCGAAACTCGCTGCGTTTGAGACCGACGGAGGCATGATTGAGTGCCTGCGGCAGCGTACTTATCTCCTCGGCAATCGGCGGAGCGGAGCTTGTTACAACGAGCCGCCTTCGGGATCGACTCGTAAAAGGAAGGAACAGCAACCAATCACACCGGAACTACCGCCCGCGCTTCTCGCGGAAGAAGTCTTCGCGTTGCCCACCGAACAGCGGCTCGTAGTGAGCGGTTCTTACGCGGTGGTTCACGCTGATGCCCGCCAGATTCCGAATGTCCTGCGAGAAATTGGCAGGCTTCGGGAGATCACTTTTCGCGAAGCGAGCGAGGGCACTGGCAAGGCGACTGACTTGGACGAATTCGACGCGCACTACGTTCATCTATTTCTCTGGAATCGAGAGACAAGCACGCTAGTCGGTGCATATCGCATAGGCAAGACTGATGAGATTCTAAGGCGTGTCGGAAGCCGGGGACTTTACACGACCTCGTTGTTCAACTACAACTCTGACCTCCTCGAAAGAATTGGGCCCGCCCTCGAGCTTGGGAGATCGTTTGTTCGACGCGAGTACCAGAAACTGGTTGCGCCGCTCTTCCTGTTGTGGAGAGGTATCGTTCAATATGTCCTGCGAAACCCCCGGTACAAGGTACTGTTCGGCCCGGTAAGCATCGATAGCGAATATCACCCGGTGGCGCGCAAGCTCATTGTTGAATGTCTGACCGGGCATCGCTACACGCATGAGCTCGCAGCCCTGGTGAGAGCAAAGACTCCTTTCCGGGCAAAAGCGATTAAGGGACGTGGCTTCCGCCCAGGGTCGGCCCTGGTGGCAGACATCGAAGATGTATCGGAGCTGATCTCGGACATCGATAAACATAGAAGAGGAATCCCGGTCTTGCTAAGACAGTATTTGAAACTGGGCGGAAAGGTGCTCGGCTTCAACATCGATCCGGGCTTCAGCGACGCCTTAGATGGATTGATTCTCGTGGATCTTACACAGACCGACGGCCGGCTGCTTGGGAAATTGATGGGCGAAGAGGGCAAGAAGCGTTTTCTGGAGTTCCATCGCAATCAGTTGCTGCTGGCCAGTTAACGGATGAACCTGCGTGCGATATTTGGGGGCGGGACTAGTCCCTGTCCGGAGCGCGAACGCTACGACTGTCACTCCGAATGAAAGGGATGCTAGCCGGACAGGGACGAGTTCGGCCCCTGCCGCCACGGCGATCGGGCGGATTTGACCGCCATCCCTCCTGAGTCCCGCCGAGCCGAAATCGCACCCAGATTTCGTCGCGAGCTGAAATTAGTTCCCCACAACAAATCATCTCCAGCATCTACCACACGCGAAAGAGTACTAGTATTCATACAAGTCATATATTATTACGTCCTTTCAGAAATTGGTCGGCGGTGTCGGCCCTTTTTGTGGGAGACCTGCTCGGGTCCGTCCTGATTTAGAGGATGGAAGCAACTATGAGGTATGAACACCGCGGCGGATGCGGAGACGTTGATCCGTCCTGGAGGAGCAGAGATGGAACCTGGACTAACAAGCGCCCTTGCTGCTGTTATGGGTGCTCTCGTCGGAGGCCTTTCCTCTCTGGCGAGCACTTGGGTTGGTGAGCGAAGCCGGAATAGGCGCGATCTCTTGCAGAGGGAAATCGGAAAGCGGGAGACCACCTATTCTGACTTTATCGAAAAGGCAGCACAGCTCACGTATGACGCAGCTACGCACCGCGCCGCCGACGTTGTGGGAGAGACCGCTCTTGAGCTCGTCAAGCTCTACGCCGTGGCGAGCCGAATTCGGCTATTTGCCTCTGACCGGGTACTCCTCGCCGCCGAAAAGGTGATCGAGCAGCTCCTGGTACGATTTGGAGATGAAGTACTTACTGATGAGCAACTGCGCGAGAGCATCCTCCAAAACAAGGAGGACTTCCTCAAAGATTTCAGCGCCGCATGTCGAAACGAACTTCAAGGTCTCCAAAGGAAATTGTAGTCATTGGCGAGAGCACTAACCGCCGAAAAGCGGGCTCTTCATACATGGTGCGCCTGGGCGCTTTACGCCCAACACACGGCGAGGTCTCGAAGACGTGGGCGGTAGGTACGTTCCAGAAATTTTGGACTCTAGTTCTGGAAGTTGGGTAAGAATCAAATCAATTACAGACCTGAGGGTCCTTTCTTTCGTGGGGTTGATCAACTGAAATGATTTTTCTATCCGCAGGTCTGAAATACCACGATACTACAGTCAGGATTAGAAGCAACAACGAAGGAAATATTTCATTCACGGAATCACGCGATGCGAAATGCGAAAACACCGCTCCCGACATAGCAAAGAAAAAGCCCGCATAAGCCCATTCCTTTAGTAAAGGAAATTTAGGAACAAGCACTGCTACAACTCCCAGAATTTTCCAAATACCTAGTATTGTTAGAAAATAGACGGGATAGCCCAAATAAGTAATACCATATACCCCGGGCGGCGCCACGGCTCCTTCCGCTTTCACTTTGAGCAACTGCAATGTTCCAGTTGCTAGCATTCCTGATGCAAGCCAGATGGTAGAAATCCAATAGATAATTCTATTTCTCTTTGTCATTGTTTTGCGATCCACCTCGATTCACTCCTTTTGATCCGCCTGGGGCGGCCAGTTGGGCGTTTCAATACCGAACTGCTTTGCGTACTCGGCGTTCAATCGGTGCCCAGGCTTCTATCGGCGTCGAAGGGCGCCCACTCGCGTAGATGCGCCGGGTCGGTCCGATGGGTGTTCCGCTGAGAAGGTGATCCAGAACATCGAAACAAATGTGCCACCCGACGCGTTGCCCGCTCCAACTCTCCCCTCATCTCGATAACCATGTGTAGGGCTAACTCTCAATTCGGCAACTGCTCTGCGATCAGATGCGTTATCTTGGGCGGTTCCGGGCCGAGGTGAAACGCCAAAGCGCGTTCCTCTACTGCACGATCTTCCGCAGTCACTCTCTCGTGCTGCCGCAAGTGATCAACCCACGAGTCAGTCACAAAGATTTCAATGTATCGATTCGGCTCAGCTGTGTCGCGAAGCAAGTTCCAACGGATGGCTCCGTCTCGCTGCCGTATTCTTCGCATCTCTTTCATCGCTTGCAAAAAGTCATCTGCCCTGTTCGGATCGATTCGATATTCGAGGTAAGTAACTGCCGGACCCTCCTCGGGCTGTGGATCAATCAGTACGATTGGTTCCGGCCAATGCATCGAGGGCGTTAAGGAAAGATTATCCTGGCCAACCAGACGATTGCGCCACGTCGCTGCAACGCCAAGGAGCAACCCGACTGCGGCGAACAAAAGCGCGGCAGAAACGCCAACGCGCGCGGCTACGAACCCCCAGACTGCGCTTCCGGCGGCGAGACCACCGGTGAAGATGAGCAGGTAAACAGCCATTACCCTTGCTCGTACCCAGGAAGGCGTAACCGTTTGTGCTGAAACATTCAAACTGGAAAGTACTGAGATCCAGGCGACGCCACCAACTGCCAATGCGATTGCCAGCAGACCGAAGGAGCGCACATAGGCAAGAGAAATAGTAGCCAGGGAAAAAACGATCGTCGCTAGAACCACAACGTTGTTATTCGAAAGTCGCTCTCGAAATTTTGGTAACGACCATGCGCCAACTACGGCGCCAATGCCGATGCATCCCAAGAGTAGCCCGTAACCGAATGAGCCGAGACCTAGGCCTCTGCGGGCCTGTTGAGCCAGCAGTGCCCAAAGCGCGCTGGCGCAGACAATGAAGACACCGCTGCGTAACAAAACCGTTTGTAACGCCGGTGAGTGGCGAAGGTAGCGCGTCCCGGCACGCATTGCCCCTATGATGTCTTCGGGCGGTAGCCGACTCTCTCGCGGAGCAGGCCGCCAGCGATAAATCACAGCCACCACCGCGATGAACGAGACCGCATTGAGAAAAAAGACTGCCCACGGGCCCGAAGCAGCAATGATGAGGCCCCCCAAGGCTGGCCCTACTGCCCGAGCGATGTTAATGCCCACACTACCGAGCGCGATCGCCGCCGCCAAATCGGACGAAGGAACCAACTCGGGGGTAATCGCTTGCCAGACCGGATTACTTATCGCCGATCCGATTCCGAGAAGAAAGGTCATTAATAACAAACGCGACGGAGTCATATATCCGAGCAAGGCGAGTAGGCCCATCGCCCCGGCGGTTAGGAACATCCAACTCTGCATAACCAGAAGTAAACGACGCCGATCAACCACATCGGCGAGTGCGCCCGCGGGCAGGCCGACAAGAACGACAGGCAAACTGCCGGCTGTTTCGACCAGGGCAACGAGAGCAGGTGAACTTGTCAGCGAAGTCATCAACCATGCCTCGCCAACATCCTGCATCCATGTTCCGATGTATGAGGCTACGGAAGCTATCCACAACGCGCGGAAGATCGAAATGCGGAGCGGACTCCAAGCTGACGGGTGTTCAGGGGAATCCTCTACCGCGTGGTCTTCTATGGCCAACGTAATCTTCTCCGCGGACTTCGCCATCCTTGCCACCTTGGTCAACCACCGAAAGTGAGGACAACGCGGAAGCGCACTTTACCGCTGTGCATTTGTTCGTAGGCCTCCGCCACTCGATCAAGCGGATACTTCTCAATCATTGGATGCACACCGCTCAGCGCACTGAATTCCATCGTGTCTTGCGAATCCTTCGCTGTCCCCGAATACCAGCCCGCAACTGAGCTCCGTCGCATGATTAAAGAGAACACACCGATCGTCAGTGGCTCGGCCGGCGCCGCCGGCACTACCAGTTTGCCATCGGGCGACAATCCATCAGCTAATGCCGAGATAGCCTGCGCGTTCGGTGCGGTCGCGAGGATCACACGCGCACCTCCAAGTTTTTGCAATTCCGCCACGGCGTCTGTAGCCTTCGCATCGATGTAATGATGCGCGCCGAGCTTTAGTGCCAGCGGCTCTTTGTCATTCCCTCGGTTGATCGCGACTGTTTCGAATCCCATCCGCCTCGCGTACTGGATGCCGAGATGTCCCAGTCCGCCGATGCCCTGTACGGCGACCACCTCGCCGGCCCGGGCGCCCGAATTTCGAAGCGCGTTGAAAACTGTAACGCCTGCGCACATGAAAGGACCCGCTTCCTCGGCGGGCAGCTCATCTGGAATCGCAGCCAGGGCCATCGCCGGTGCAATGATGTACTCGGCGTACCCACCGTCGAAGTCGATCCCAGTGACCTTTCGATTGACGCACATGGCGAAGTCACCGCGCCGGCACTGCTCGCACACGAAACAGTGTCCGCCGTGCCAGCCGATGCCGACTCGTTGACCTTTTTGCCAGGCAGTAACATTGTCACCGAGTGCATCTATGCGTCCCGCGATTTCATGACCCGGCACGCGGGGATACTGAAGCCCGGGAAAGAGACCTTCTTTGACCAGTGTATCGCTGTGGCAAATGCCGCACGCCTCGATTTTCACCCGCACTTGCCCGGCGCCAGGATCCGGAATATCGCGCTCTATCAATTCCCAATCTCCGCGAGGTTTGCTGATCTGCGCCGCTTTCATTTTGGTACTCATGATTCCTCCTATTCCATTTAATGGACCCACGCTAAGCATAGGCCTCAGTTTCGTGGGTCAACCGATTAATAACCATCGACATCAGTGACAGCCTTGGCAAACTCCCGCGGAGCTTCCTGAGGCAGATTGTGCGATGCCCCCTTGAGCGTCCGGTGCGAATACTTGCCCGAGAACTTCTTCGAATAGGCTATTCCTGACTCGCTTCCTCCGTCCACTGAAACAGAACCATATGCTCGACCATAGCCGTTTTCATTTCACAGCCTCCCTCGAAAATGAAATCGTTGTACGGATCAATGACGAGAAGCGCGGTGATCTCTTTGTCAACTTTAGGTTTGCCATGTCCCTTCCTCCAATCCGTTCATTTAAATCGAACGTCAGATTGGTTGAATGCTAAGGGCCCGGGCCACCTTAAGGTCTCCGTACCGATGCAGCAGTGCTCCCCGGACGAGCCGGACCGATGACGATCACGCCGTTAGTAGTTCATTGCGGCAGATCTTCGCCCGCCTGCTCCGCCGCCATGTACGCAGCGTACCAGTCCGGCCAATTCTCGTCGCGCTGGCCGCCGGTGCGCTTCTCGTGCTGGCCGTGGGCGCCCTCCGCACGCCGAAGCGCGCTCGCCAGATCCGCCGTGGATGCGAATGCGGTTTGAGCGGTGTCGATTCGTCCGGGAAGCCGGGTGGTGATCTCCTGCAGCAGCCAGCCGTTTCCGTCCGGATCGCTAAACGAGGCGAATGAGCGGTAGCTGCGACGCTCGGGGTCCGGACCACTGACGCGGAGCCGCCCAAACAGGTAAGGCTCGTCTATGCCAGCGTACACGCCGTTGGCTTCGTGAAACACCTCGCTGATTTCGACGCCGCGACCAAGCAACGCGTCGCGGGCGGCCTGGATGTCGGAGACGATCAGGTACATGCCCTGGGCGGAGCCGGGTGCCGCCGCGGTGACGTTCTTGCCGAAGATGACCGAGCACCCGGAGCCAGGCGGGGTGAACTGGATCACGCGCAAGTCGTCACCGGAAGCGAAGTCGGCGTCGAGCCGCCACCCGAGTCTCCCGTAGAACTCCTTCGCGCGGTCGACATCCGAGACGGGGATGACGACAATCTCGAGCTTAAAGTCGACTCTTGCGACGCTCGCGCCTGTGGCGTCGTTACTCTTGATGTCATCTGTCAGATTTGCCATGTCTCTTTCCTCCTATGCGTTCACCTGAATCGAAGTCAGATTTGTTGAATGCGAGCATCCGCAGACACTCAGGCCTCTTTTGCGGACGCGGTGAATGTTGCCGCATTCTTCCTGACGAACTCCTGCACACTCAGCGGCTCTTGCCCCGTCAGCGTGAGCACGTCGTCCGACATCCGATCGTAGCGTCCCGCGCGGTGCAGATCGGCCATCGTCGCGAGGTGGTTCACCAGGTGAGCCGGCAAGCCGCCCTCGAGCAGCCCGCTCCGCCACGGCTCGACCGGAATGTCCTGAAAGGTGATCGTGCGGCCAAGCGCCTTCGAATACTCCTGTGCATAGAAATGCATGTTCTCGGACTGAGGACCGGTCAGGTGATAGATCTTGCCGATGTGCGGCTGAGGACTGGCGAGCAGCACGGCGACAACCCTTGCAACGTCTTCCGCTGCGACCGGCGACGTCTTGCCCTCGCCGAACGGGAGTCTGATCTGATTCTTTTCTCTGACCGAATCCGAAGTGAAGGTCAGGAAGAAGCCTTCGAGAAACACTGTCGGCCGCACATGCACGACCGGCAGACCGGACCAGTTCAGCGCCTGCTCGGAGAGCCAGTGCAGCTTGTGCTGCGGGCTCGCGGTGGTTTCGGTAATGCTCATCTGTGAGACCGTCATCTGCGACATATTGATGAACGCCTTCACCCCGTGATGCTTCGCCACCGCCGCCGCATTGACAGTCGCGGCCAGATAGGCGTCCGAAACCGACATGCCGAAGTACATCGTCTCGCAGCCCGCAATCACCCTATGCATCGAATCGAGATCGAGCAGATTGCCGACCACCACTTCCGCACCCATGCCGCGCAACGCCTGTGCGCGTTCGTCTTCACTTCGCACCATAGCACGCACCGTTTTGCCTTGCTTCAACAGCAGTTCGGTGACTGTGCGCCCTATCGCGCCGACGCGACCCGCCGCGCCGGTGACCAGAATGGGATTTGCCATGTTCTTCCCTCCCGTGTGCTATCAAAGGAACGAAACAGCCGGACTGGAATCCCTCATCAAGAGCTCGCCTGGCGAACTCAGAGTTGATCCGCTCAACGTCCGAACCTCGTCAACACCACCGTCTCACACTTTTTGATCGCTAGTACTGACGGAGCGTCTTCGAGCGGGACCGTAATGCCTTCAAGCAGCAAGCTCCTTCCCTCTGGAAAATTAAGCGCGTGGATCTGGAGCGTGTTGCTATCGTAATCGTAGAGAGCCAGACTTGCGTAACCGTGCGACATCACTCGACGAAGACAGGCGGCGACGGTTGTTAGAAGTTCGCGCAAGTCGAGTGTAGAGACCACGGCGTTACTGACGTCCAACAGCAACCGCAACTGGTCCCGTTCCTTCGCAAGCTGCTGCTGCGCCGACTGAGCCTCCTGAAAGTTGAGAGCATTCTTACTCCGCGGCCTCAATCTAATGAGGCGCTCATCGAGTTAGAAAGTCGCTCTGCCTCACGGGTGAAGCGAGGCGATTGGCATTCCGCAACAAGTTGTTGGTAGCGAGTCAAGCGTGCGGCAGCAAGATCTCGTTTCGCCGCAGCGTCGTCGAGCTTCCCTTCACTCTCCGCGCGCTCACTCTCAGCGAGCAAAACCTCGATGTAGAGCGGGCCCAACCATAGCTGGCTCACGCGCGACTCCGT
>Ga0257146_1000086_pt1 | contig 10649 bp, 8 predicted proteins | sample CO08A_FD_185958 | JGI IMG/M metagenome (GOLD analysis project Ga0257146, IMG submission 185958) | Soil microbial communities from H.J. Andrews Experimental Forest, Oregon, United States - CO-08-A | ecosystem: Environmental > Terrestrial > Soil > Temperate forest > Bulk soil | place: USA: Oregon...
ATGGTCGGCTCCACAAGCCAGCTTTTGTTTGAAATCGTCACCAACGCGCGCTCCATGATCCGGCATGTCATTTGGTGTTTGATCGCGAGGCTCTCATGATGTCGTCAGCCTCCATGATTTCGCGTGACGCGTGCGTCGCTCGGGATGCCGCAGACCCGCTTCGCGGTTTGCGCGACCGCTTCATGATTCCTGAAGGCCTCATCTATCTCGACGGCAATTCGCTCGGACCGATGCCGCGAGCCGCGGCGAGCGCCTTGAACCGTACGATCGAACAGGAGTGGGGCCACGACCTTATCAGGAGCTGGAACAGCGCGGGATGGTTCGACATGCCCGTCCGGCTCGGCGACCGCGTCGGGGCACTGCTTGGCGCAGTTCCGGGGCAAACGCTGGTTTGCGACACTACATCGATCAACCTCTACAAGGCAGTCCATGCCGCAATCGGATTGAGACCCGGGCGCGACGTGGTCGTCGCCGAGGATGAGTCGTTCCCGACAGATCTCTATATCGTCGAAGGCGCCATGAAGTCCGCGGGCCGTCCGATGACGCGACGATTGATTGGTACGGATGGCCCCTCGATCAACGCCCTGCTCGACGAAACGGTCGCGGTCGCCGTGCTCTCGCATGTTAATTATCGCACCGGCGCGCTGCTCGACATGGCCACCATCACCAAACAGCTTCACGACGCCGGTGCGCTGGTGGTGTGGGACCTCTGTCATTCGATAGGCGTGGTCGAAATCGCGTTCGACCTTCATGCGGTGGATTTTGCAGTCGGCTGCACCTACAAATATCTGAACGGAGGTCCCGGCTCTCCAGCCTTTATTTCCGTCGCAAAAGCCCATCAGGCCGCCGCAAGACATCCGTTGTCAGGCTGGTGGGGGCATGCTGCCCCATTTGCGTTCGATCGCGATTTCCGGCCCGACGAAGGTATCAAGCGCTTTCTGTGCGGAACTCAGCCGATCATTTCCCTGCGCGGCGTCGATGTGGCTCTCGACGCGATGGAGGGCGTGGAGGTGGCCGCTTTGAGACAGAAGAGCCTCGCGCTCACGGAGCTTTTCATTGCACGCGTTACGGCGCTTTTGCCGGGCCTTGATATCGTGACACCCCGCCAACCATCGTTGCGCGGCAGCCAGGTCGCGATATCCTTCGACAAGGGTTATGCGGTCGTGCAGGCGATGATCGAGCACGGTGTGATCGGCGACTTTCGGGCGCCCGACATCATGCGCTTTGGCTTTGCGCCGCTTTACATTCGTTTTCAGGACGTCTGGGATGCGGCCGACATACTCGCCGGGTGCATCAACGCAGAGGTTTGGCGCGATCCCCGCTTCAATCGTTATCTGGATGTAACCTGAGCGGTGCGAAGCCGCCGGTGAAAAGTTACCCCTGCGCGAACGCGGTTGCCCAGCTGAAATCGTAATGGGCGCTGATCGCCTTCATCATGACCGTAGCGATCAAAACGAGAATGATCTGTAACAGCGTTTTCGTCGTGAATATCTTTGCAAACAGCGTCATGTGATGCTCCCAGCAGGCGTATACGGCACCGAGGCCCGCTAATCAAGAACGGCGCAACGGTTTCCGGCGCAGGAAATGAGGTGGGACAATTCGAACGAATGAGCCACATCAACGCTAGTCGAACCATGGCCATTCCGCCGCGCCGTCGTGGGTGACGGCGCCGCCGGGCGCCTGGCCGACCAGCCGCGCGTACTTGGCGAGCGCCCCTGCCCGGTGCCGCGGCGGCGGCTGCTTCCAGGCCTGCCGTCGCTTTGCGAATTCACTGTCATCGATCAGTAGATCCAGGCGGCGCGCACCCGCATCGATGCGAATCCGATCCCCCTCCTGCACCAGTGCCAGCGGGCCGCCGATGAACGATTCCGGCGAGACATAACCGATGCACATCCCCCGGGTGGCGCCGGAAAAGCGCCCGTCGGTGATAAGCGCGACCTTCTCTCCCATTCCCTGTCCGTAGATCAGCGCGGTGACCCCCAGCATCTCGCGCATGCCGGGACCGCCCACGGGGCCTTCATTGCGGATGACGAGAACGTCACCTGCCGCGTATTTGCGGTTGCGGACGGCATCGACGCATTCCTCCTCATCTTCGAACACGCGCGCGGTACCTTCGAATACCAGTTTTTTGAGGCCAGCCACCTTGATGACGGCTCCGTCAGGGCAAAGGTTGCCCTTCAAAACCGCGACGCCACCGTCCGGACTGATCGCCGCGCCTGCAGAGGTGATGATCTCGCCGTCAGGCGCATTGGCGCCGCCGTATTCTTCGGCAACCGTCCGGCCGGTGATCGTCAGGCAACTGCCGTCGATGTGACCGCTTTCGATCAGCGCGCGGACCACCACAGCGGTGCCGCCGATATCGTAGACATCCTTCGCGGTATATTTTCCGCCCGGGCGCAAATTTCCGATCAGAGGTGTTCGCGCAAAGACCTCGCCGACGTCGTCTAACGTGAAGGATATGCCGGCCTCGTTGGCAAGTGCCGGCAAATGCAGCGCCGCATTGGTCGATCCGCCGGTAGCGGCGACAATGGCCGCGCCGTTTTCCAGCGACTTCCGTGTCACGATTTCGCGCGGCAACGGTCCGCCTCGTCGCAGCATTTCCATCACCAGACGTCCGGCCCGGCGCGCTACTTGCGCGCGCTCCGCATAGACGCCGGGGATCATCGACACGTTGGGGATCGTCAGCCCCATCGCCTCGGAAACCATCGCCATGGTGTTGGCGGTGAACTGTCCGGCGCAGGCGCCGATCGTCGGCAGGCAGGACCGCTCGATGCCCGCAAGCGTCGCCTCATCGATTTCTCCGGTCATGAAGCCGCCGACCGCCTCGTAGGAATCCAGCACCGTAAGAGTCTTACCCCCGAACCGCCCGGGAAGCGCGCTGCCGCCATAGATGAAGATCGACGGCACGTTGCAGCGGATCATTCCCATCATCACGCCGGGAAGCGTCTTGTCGCAGCCGCCGAAACCGATCAATGCATCGTAGGCAAGACCATGGACCACAGCTTCGATTGAATCGGCAATCAACTCGCGCGAGAGAAGCGAAAACTTCATTCCCTCGTGATTCATGCTGATGCCGTCGGAAACCGAAATGGTGGTGAATTCCCGCGGCGTGCCGCCGGCCTCCGCGATCCCCGCCTTGGCGGCATCGACCTGGAAGTCGTGGGTCATGTTGCAAGGCGTCTGTTCGCCCTTCATGCTGACGACGCCGATCATCGGCCTGGCGAGCGCCTCGTCGTCCAGCCCCATCGCCCGCATGAAGGCGCGGTGCGGCGCACGATCGAGACCATCGGTCGTCACGCGTGATCGCCACTTCTTCATGGGTATGAATCTCTCTTCAGGGTCGTTCCGGCGCTCGCTGGAACGACCAGTGAATACGTCTTCCTACTGCAGCGGTGCGACAATGGTCGGGTGCTTGAATTGCGCGACGTCCATCTTCGGCAGCATTCCTGTCGCTGCATAAATGTCGAGCATCTTCTGGATCGCGTCGAAATTCGGCGCGGCTCCCGGATCGCGGCCAAAATCATTGTCCTTGAGCAGATAGGTGTCCAGTACCGGCACCGGCGCCTTCAACTGTTCGGAGACGACCTTCAGCGTTTCCTCACGATTGGCCAGCGCTTTTTTCATGCCGGAAGTGATGTCGCGTACATAGGCTTTCACCAGGTCCGGATTCTTGTCGACAAAGTCGGCGCGGCAGGCCTCGAGAATATGAACGATGTTGGGCATTTCCTCGGAGAGCGAAAACAGCTTACGCGTGCCGCCCTTGGCCTCAGCGCGCGCCGCGAAAGGCTGATTCATGTTCACGGCATCGACCCGCCCCTGACGCAGTGCGTCCTCGGAAACGGCGAAGCCGACCTCGACCAGCTTGATGTCTTTCGCCGGGTCGACGCCGTTCTTTTTCAAGAGCATCGCGAATGGACCGTAGGTGCCGCCGCCGATCACCGAGATGCCGACGGTCTTGTCCTTGAGATCGGCAATGGTCTTGATCGGCGAATCGTCCTTAACCGCCCAATAGACCGAGAAGCCGCCGGGCTTTTCGAAGACGTGTTGGGCCACGATGTAAGCTTTCAGGTTTCCGCCGACCACGCCGTTCGCCAGCGATAACGGCGCCTGTGTCGCGCAGTCGAGCGCTCCCGCCGCCAGCGCCTGCGTCATCGGCGCGGTGCCCTGAAACTGCGTCCATTCGATATTGTAGGTCTTGCCGAGATCGGGGAATTCCGCGGGCCGCCGCATCATCCAGTATTTCGATTCCTCGGCCGGAATGGTCCAGCCAACGCGGATCGTTTGTTGCGCGTGCGATGAGTTCGCGCTCGCCAGAACGGCGACCGCAGCCCCGGCCGCCACGATCCATTTCGAAGGTATCCGCATCATGCCCACTCCACTTTTCCGACGCCAACAGACGCCGCTCGGAATTACGTCAGCTAAACCTTTCATGGTTCAAACAATCAGGCAAGCCATCGGGGCGTGCTTGCGTGCGGCTTCGCCCGGCAAAGTCGGGCCCCGGGTTGGGCCCGCACCCTGAATCGGCGCGGCCCGCGGCCAAGGTGAGCGCAAGCAGTACGCGCTGGCGTGCGGCGTCAAAATGCATCAGTTGTCAAACTCGATGCGGTGGTTCAGACTGCACGTCACAGGCAAAAAAAATACAAAAAACAAGCCACACGGGAGAGCGAATTGTCCGACAGCAAGAAAAGCAATGTGACGCGACGCACCCTGCTCAAGGCTGGTGCCGCGATGCCGCTTCTCGGGATTGCAGCACCCAGCGTACTGGCGCAGGCGCCGTTGAAATCACCGACCAAAATTCATGATTTCATGACCAACGCCGACGTGGAAAAAGCCGAGCAGGAAGGTCAGCTCGTGTTCTATTGTCACGAGAACGAGCCCGGCACCGCCGGCATCATGGAAGGATTCCGCAAGGATTTCCCGAAGATCAACACCAGCTACGTCCGAGCGCAGACCGGCGCGCTCTACACCAAGATCCTGTCCGAACGCTCCGCCGGCCGTTTCGACGTTGACGTCATTCAACTATCCGACCTGGCGCCGGCTGTCGATTTCCAGAAGAAGGGCGGCTACGAACACTACGTGTCGCCGGAGACTCCGGCTTACAAGGCGGACCATCTGAGCTCGCCGGCTGGCTCGTTTTTCTGGACCGGCGTCGACCCCGCCGGGATCGCTTACAACTCACCCAAGGTCTCCGCCGCGGACGCGCCGAAGACATGGCAGGACATTTTGAACCCTCGCTGGAAGGGCTCGATCAGCTGCAAGATTTCCGCCTCCGGTTTGCAGTTCGTACAGTGGTACACGCTGCGTAAGCTGTATGGGGCGGGCTTCTGGAAAGAGTTCGCCAAGCAGAATCCGCACGCGTTCGATTCCCGCGTCCAGTTGTTCGATCGGCTCGCCAAGGGCGACGATACGATCACCGCGATCGGAGAATATCCGGCCTACATCCTCTTCAAGGACAAAGGCGCCAAGGTTGAATTCGTAGCACCAGCCGACGGGTTGCCGGCTACGCCTCTGATCGTCGGCGCCGTCAGCAAGGCGCCGCATCCGGAAGCGGCCAAGCTGTTCGTCGATTGGGCGATGTCGAAGCGTGGCCAGGCCTGGTATCAAACCAACCCCAATCTCTATTACGGGTCGGTGCGCACCGATGCGCCGCCAATGCCGACCGGGGTGCGGCTGGGTGATCTCAAGCTGCTCTACCCCGCCGACTGGGACGACTACGCGGCAAACCGCGATGTCTTTGCCAAGGAATGGAACGGCATGCTCGGCCTGTGAGCGAAGCAGCCGTGCAATCTGCGAAATCGCCAATCTCCGCCCAGCAGATGGCTGGGTATGGAGTTGCGGCCGTTGCTGCAGTGCTGGTCCTATACCCGGTCTTCTTTCTATTTCAGGCAGCGCTCGATGTCGGCGACCCGCAAGTGCGGCCGCCGACCGCATACGGTTTTGACAATTTCAACGGCATATTCCAGTACCCGCAGATCCTGCTCAACACATTGACGGTGTCCGTTGCCGCCACGGTGATGGCGCTGGTGTTCGGTTTCGTGATGGCGTGGATCCTGACGCGGACCAATGTCCCCGGCCGCCATCTATTCGAACAGCTGATGGCGGTGCCCTATTATTTGACGCCGTTGCTCGGTGCGCTGGCCTGGAGCCTGCTCGGCTCGCCAGAAAGCGGCTTCATCAACCAGATCTGGCGCGCACTCGGCGGCACTGGCCATCTCATCGATATCAATACGGCGTACGGAATCGCCTGGGTCATGGCGCTGTTCGAGGGCTCAGTCGCATTCGTCATGATCGCCGCTGTTATGAAGTCGATGGACCCTGCGCTTGAGGAGGCATCGCAGATCATTGGGGCGAGCCGCCTCCGCACCATGCTGCGTATCACCCTGCCCTTGGTGATCCCCGGCGTTCTCGGCGCCGCCATCTTTGTCTTTGCCGAAATGCTAGGCTCGTTTGCCGCCGCCCTCGTGCTCGGGACACCCAACCGCTATTATGTCATCACCACGGCGATCTACCAGCTGGTGCAGCAATATCCGCCGAAGATCCAGGTTGCCGCCGCCATGGGCGTGTCGCTGTTCGCGGTGATGTTCTTCATGCTGTTCCTGTACCGGCGCATCGTGATGGCCGGCAGTTACGTTACCATTACCGGCAAGGCGTTCCGGCCGCGGGTGGCCGATGTCGGTCCGCTGCGCTACCTGTTGCTCGGCGTCTGCGTACTTTATCTGCTCGCCGCGGTCGGCCTGCCGCTGGTCACGCTGCTCTACGCATCGTTGCAGAAGATTGCCGTCGCCTTCCCCACTGCCGAAAACTGGACGCTGGACAACTTCCGCGTCGCCATGACCATGAACGCCGTCCGCTCGGCACTCACCAATAGCTTGCTGCTCGGCTTTGGCACCGCGACCATCGGTGTCGTGCTGATGGGACTGCTCGCCTGGCTGATCTACCGCTCGCGACTGCCCGGCAGCGGCCTGATCGAATATGTCGTCATGTTTCCGCAGGCGGTGCCTCGGCTGGTGTTCGCGTTCGGCCTGATGTGGGCCTGGGTGGTTTTTCCGATTCCGATCTACGGAACGCTGTGGCTGCTGCTGCTCGCCTACCTCACGGTGTTTCTGCCGCTTGGTGTGCGCACTATCGCCGGGGTCATGCTGCAGATCGACAAGAGTCTGGAGGAATGCGCGCAGATGTGCGGTGCGCCTTGGGCGTTCCGGGTGCGGACGGTGACAATTCCGCTGCTCATGCCGGGTCTGATCGCCGCTTGGCTGCTGCTGTTCATCGCCAGCATCCGCGAGCTTGGCGCCTCTATCTTGCTGATGGGCCCGCATTCCAAGGTGATCACGCCGTCGATCGTCGAATCATGGTTCGGGACCAGTTCGGAGCTCACCGCGGCGCTGGCGCTGATCCAGACGCTGGTGGTCGCCATCGCCATGATCGTGCTTGTCGCTGTCACGCGCCGCGTCGGCGCTCACCCCGTCGACTAGGATGTCAGGAATCATGCCAGCGTCGCTGCCGGAGCCCCCAGCATCGTCTTCACCGTCGAAACCACACATCGAGGTCGATCGGCTTGAATTATACTATGGCAGCGTTCCGGCGGTGCGCGGCGTCAGTTTCAACGTCCTGCCCGGCGAACAACTGACGCTGCTGGGACCCTCCGGCTGCGGCAAGACCACCACATTGCGCGCGATCGCTGGTCTTGAGCAGCCGACCGCGGGCGAAATCCGCATCGACGGCGTCATCGTTTATTCGGCGAAACAGCGCATCAACATGCGCGCCGAGAAGCGCGGCTTGTCGATGGTGTTTCAATCCTACGCCATTTGGCCCCACATGTCCGTATTCGAAAACGTGGCCTATGGACTGCGCGTGCGGCGTACTGGAGCAGCGGAGATCGCGGAAAGGGTGCATCAAGCGCTCGACATGGTGCAGATGCGCAGTTTCGCATCGCGGCGGGCGGCACAACTGTCGGGCGGACAGCAGCAGCGGGTTGCGCTGGCGCGCGCGTTCGTGTTCTCGCCTTCGGTTCTTTTGTTCGACGAGCCGCTATCGAATCTCGATGCCAAATTGCGCGCCGATATGCGCATCGAACTGCGCGAGCTTCAGCATCGCCTCGGCATCACCTCCGTTTACGTGACCCACGACCTAGAAGAAGCGCTGGCGATGTCGGACCGCATCGTCGTGATGCGTGACGGGCTGATCGAGCAGACTGGCACGCCGGACGAAATCTACCGGCTGCCGAATAGCGCCTTTGTCGCGGACTTCGTCGGCTCGGCTAACCTCATTCGTGGCCGCCATCGCGCCGATCTCGACACCGATGGATTGACCGCGCTCGAAACACCTGCCGGCCACATCGTCTACGGCATGGCCTATGGACGCCTCGTTGGCGCCGAGCTGGTGGTTTCGGTGCGGACCGTGCACCTTCGTATTTCGGCGGAACCGCCGGCCGCGGTGCAAAACGTCTGGCGTGTGCCGGTGCAGCAGACCGTGTTTCAGGGAGACTTCACTCAGGTCCACCTCGGTTGGGGCCCGCAGCACCTGATCGCCCGCTGCGCCGCGATGGAACCACTGGCGGCAGGCCGGGAAGTCTACATTACCGTTGAGCCGCGGCATGTCGTGGTGTTGGGCGCATAGCTTCTTCGGGGGTCGTCACGTTCTGGATGCAGGTAACAGGAGAAGTGCAATGGCTGGAATTGGTGGGACCGACGCGCGAAGCGCGGAAAAGCTCGGCTATCTCGGGCTCGGGATGATGGGATTTCCGATGACGCGACGCCTGGTGAGCGCGGGCTATGACGTCACGGTCTGGAACAGGTCTTCCGGCAAAGCAGCTGCCCTGGTGGCGGCCGGCGCGAGGCTTGCGCCACAACCGCGCGATGTTGCCGCTACCGCCAGCATCCTCTTCATGTGCCTTACTGACGCCGCTGCGGTGGAACAGGTGGTGTTCGGCCCCGACGGCCTTGCCACGGCGACCGGCTCCGGAAAGCTCGTCGTCGACTTCTCGTCGATCCACCCGGATGCGGCGCGCGCCATCGCCGCGCGGCTGAAGTTGGCCAACGGCATGGGATGGATCGATGCGCCGGTCTCGGGCGGCACGATTGGCGCCGAGGAAGGCACGCTGGCGGTAATGGCTGGCGGCGATGCCGCCGATATCGAGCGAGCGAGGCCCTATGTTCTGGCAATGGCGCGACGGTTCACGCATATGGGCCCAACCGGAGCAGGCCAGACCACCAAGCTCTGCAATCAGGTGATCGTCGGTTGCGCCATGGCCGTGCTCGCGGAGGCGACGCGGCTTGCAGTGAATGCCGGGATCGACGCCAGCCGGCTGCCGGAGGCACTGGCCGGCGGCTTTGCCGATTCCATACCGCTGCAATTATTCGTACCGCGCATGGTGCAAGGCATTCATTCGCCGCCGCTCGGCCATATAGCAACGATGCTGAAAGATCTGGATACGGTCGTCGACGTCGCCCGCGGCACATCGAGCCCGGTCCCAATGTCGGCGCTGGCGGCACAATTGTTCAGACTGGCGAAATCAGCGCGTGGCGCGGATGCCGATGCGCTCGAAATCTATAAGCTGTCGGCCGACAAGACTGGTTGAGACTTGATCGCAGTGCTAGGGCATGATCCGGAAAAGTGGGTACCGGTTTTCCGAAAAGATCATGTTCAAACAAAAAGATAGAGCGGGATGACGATTCGAAGAAAAATCATCCCGCTCTATCGCACTCCTTCAACTTTCAACCTGCCCAGGGCCCCGCAGATGCAAGCGGCGTCGATCGAGACCGGGCCGTTGCAGTGGCTGAAAAATCAATTGCAGCCGCCCGGAGGGGCGTTAGAAATGGTTCTCGCATGGGAGCCTCCAACTGAAACAGGGATCCACGCCAATGTACGACCCATCAGGCGTTAAGACGTCACCCGAATTTCCCGTGCCTGCGCAGATGAAGGCGTGGGTCTTGGGCGGCCCGGACGAGCTTTTCCTGCGCGACAAGCCCACACCGGTTCCGGGGCGCGCGGAAGTCCTGGTCCGCATCGACGCGGTCGCGATCTGCGCAACCGATCTTGAGGTCATCCACGGCGGCTCACCGGCGAGCATTCAGGGCGGCCTGCCCTTCAACAAGAATTTTACGCCCGGCCACGAATATATGGGCACCGTTGCAGCACTCGGGCCCGGCGTCGATGAATTTGAAATCGGCGAACGCATCAGCGTGGAGATCCATGCGGGGTGCGGCCAGTGCAAGCGATGCCGCCAGGGCATGTACACCTCCTGCCTTAACTATGGGAAACCCGACAAGGGTCACCGCGCCAACGGTTTCACGACCGATGGCGGTTTCGCCGAATATGCGATCAATCATATCAACACGCTGGCGCGGGTGCCGGACACGATGAGCGACGCGGAAGCCACGCTTGTCGTCACCGCCGGGACTTCAATGTACGGTTTGACCGAGCTCGGCGGGCTGGTCGCGGGCGAGAGCGTGGTAGTCATTGGCCCCGGCCCGATCGGACTGCTCGCGGTGGCCGTCGCAAAAGCGCTCGGGGCGAGCCCGGTTATCCTGACCGGAACGCGCAACAAGCGCCTCGCTATCGGCAAGGAGCTGGGCGCCGATCGCCTCATCAACATCGCCGAGGAGAATGCCGTCGAGGTGGTCAAACAGCTCACCGGCGGAATCGGCGCT
>Ga0257146_1000087_pt1 | contig 10622 bp, 7 predicted proteins | sample CO08A_FD_185958 | JGI IMG/M metagenome (GOLD analysis project Ga0257146, IMG submission 185958) | Soil microbial communities from H.J. Andrews Experimental Forest, Oregon, United States - CO-08-A | ecosystem: Environmental > Terrestrial > Soil > Temperate forest > Bulk soil | place: USA: Oregon...
GAAAGCCGCAACGCGGAAATCCAAGTCGAACCTCTCGGACAACTTGAAGTTCTTGGTGAGTGAACTGTCGATTTCGTAGGTCCCCGGACCGCGGGCGATGAAGCGACCCAGGTTTCCCCACGTTCCCTTCGCCGGAAGCGCAAATGCCGCCGGGTTCAGCCAGTTGTCTATCGTCTGATTCGCCGGATAGAGCGGCACGCCCGGCACGAGATTCGGACGCTGCCCGGAAGCGTTTCCGTCCGGGAGATCCGTCGACTTACGGGTCACCGTGATGTTGATCGGCAGTCCAGTGCGAGCGTAGGCGATTCCGGCCAACGACCACCCGCCCAGGATATGTGACGCAATCCCACTGTTCAGGTACCTACGTTCCGGTCCGAAGGGCAACTGGTAAACTCCGTTTATGGTCAGCACGTGGCGGACGTCAATATTGGTATCGCTCCGATCGCAAGCCCGGCAGCTTTGGTTCTGAAAAGCCACCGACTCGCCGGCGCCAATAGAAGCATCGGTTATTCCGTGCGACCACATGTAATTCATCTGGAAAAGCAGACCGTTTACGAAGCGGCGCTGGACGGACGCTTGCAAGGCGTTGAATACGTTGTTGCCATCGTTAGCTTTCAGGCCAAAAGATCCGAAGCCTGCCAACGGACGCTTGAGGGTTGCGGGGTCGATCAGGTTGACGGTGTGTCTGGTGAACAGGTGACGCCCCACGCTGCCAACGTAACCGAGTTGGGCAACGAAATCTCCGGGCAACTGTTGCTCGACTACGAAATCCCAGTTCTGGTAAGAGAGGTCCTTGCGGTGTCGGTCGATGGCTTTCGGGCTGAAGAGCTGGTTCTTCGGATCCAGGAACGCCACGAGCGGATAAGATAGATCAGGAAAGTCGGCCGAACTGAGGGAGAAGCGGGGTACTGCGCTCTCGGCCGGATCACTAAAATCGTCATTCTGGTTTCCGCCGTAATAGATGCCGTAGCCAGTCCGGAATACTGTCTTCCCGTTTAGAACCGAGGGCGCCCAGGCTAGCCCGACTCGCGGCCCGAAATCTCGCGTGTTCGGATCATAGTAAGGTGTGCCCTTCGGACAAAAGCCGCCACAACCAATGATGTCGACCACCGCGGACCGATTAAGGATCTCATGGGCAACGCTGTAATACTCGTAGCGCAGACCCAGGTTCAGAGTCAGGGTTGCGCTGGCCTTGAACTCATCCTGGAAATAACCCTGGTAAAAAGTGCGACGGTTGCCTACCACTCCCTCGCCCACTAGCAGAGTCGCCGAGTCAGCCTTGTTGTTGATGAAGTCGGTCTCCGACGCATAACTGATCGACGAAGTGGTAAGCGTGTTGCCGGAATTATTGAGCTGAATGCGACGGATGTCGATGCCGGCCTTCAACGTATGGCGGCCTCTGACCAACGTGAGGTTGTCGATATAGGAAAAAGTGTTGCCGACTTCCGTGTCCAGCGACGTCCCGCTAGCCGAGTCGAATGGGCCGGGGCTTACGTCGAGGGGAGCCGTACCGAAGGTGAAGTTATGGAAGTTGGCGCGGTTGAATCCGAATTTCCACTCGTTGATGGTCAATGGAGAGAAGACGTGCTGTAACTGAATGACCACGTTTGTCGGGGTGTGGGGAATAACGTTGTGAGTCCCGAGAGCGTCGGTAGGGTTATCTATAAAGGCATCGTCGATATTGTATCGGGCATACATCGTGGTCTTGTCGGAAACCACATAATCGAAACGGAACATCCCCGCATCCTCGCGGACTGTGTCGGTAGCTACCAGAGTGACCTGGTTGGTAATGTCGTCAACGGGCGTGCCGCCGGTTGGGTATGCATCAAGGATCCGTTTCAACACCGGTGAATGCGCCAGCACCTGCGCGCGAAAGGCGGAGTTGGGTACGAAGTTGATGAAAGTCTGGCCGAGACTCTGGCGAAGTCCTTCGTAGTTTGCGAAGAAGAAAGCCTTGTCCTTCCTGATGGGTCCTCCGAAGCTGCCGCCAAACTGATGCAGAGTGAACGGCGGGAGTCCGGTCGTCGAATTGTCGAAGGGAGACCTTGCATCGAGGGCATCGTTGCGGAGGGCATAAAAGGCGCTGCCGTGATATTCGTTTGTCCCGGTCTTCGACACAACATTGATCTGCGCGCCGCCTGCAGCACCGCTCTCAGCAGTGTAAACACCCGTACTGACGTGAAACTCAGCAATTGCATCGAGAGCGATGTTGAGCCGGGTGTCGGCCTTCTGCGTCTGTTCTTGTACTCCGCTGGTATCGATGCCATCAAAGGTGAAGTTGCTATCGTCCAGAGAGTGGCCGGAGAAGCGGATCGCGCGCTGAGCGCCGTCACCATAGTTTATTGCGCCGGGCGCCAGCAACATCAGGCTCGCCCAGTTGCGTCCGCTGATCGGGATCTCTTTGATCTGCTCAGGCTCGATCAAGCCGCCCACTTCGGCAGAGCTGCGATTGAGAGTCTCGGCCCCCGCGGTAATTTGAATCGCGCTGGAAATAATTCCGACCTCCAGCCGTACATCGACCGTGCGCGGTTGACCGACAGACAATTCAAGATTGTTGATTTCAACTGAGTTGAACCCATCTTTCGATATGCTGACCTTGTAGCTACCAATTGGCAACGCGGGAAATTCATAGATCCCGGAGGCGTCGGTCATCGTCTCGCGATGGAGACCGATAATGGGAGAGAGCAGTGCGACTTTTGCACCCTGGAGTACCCCGCCCGATGTGTCGGTTACCGTGCCGCTAATCGCAGCCTGGTGTACCTGAGCGTCAGGCGGCGAGGCCAGCAAGATGATTGTTGATGCTATTGACAACAGCGAGAGCGCAAATCGACGACTCTTGTTCATGACGCATGCCTCCAATGCATTGCCAGGGGAGAGAATTAGGAATGAGGTGATTGCCCCGGATTAGGGGATGCACCCAAAGCTTACTGCAGCCGGGTTGCACGAATGTTAAGCTTCTGTGAGGTGTAGGTTAAATGGGTGGTGCTTCGCAGAACTCTACATGGCGTTTTCATTGGCAAGCAGAAATCATCCTGGCGATCGGTCGTAGAGCGCATGGCGATTGGGCTTCACCTTGGATACTTCAGCTCGTCCCGAAATTCATTGATATGCAGTCTGTTTTTTTTAAGGATTCAAGACGGGATCATGATGCGATTGATATACATATCTGGCGGTCCCGAATCCTATTGCACTCCCGACCAGCACGTCAGAAAGGAAGTGATGGCTACCCGTGAAGCGCGACACACTCACCAAAGCCGCAATCCCGTATGCTGTAACCGGTACCCACCGGTGCTTCCTATACTCTAGTGCGATCACTGTGGCTACCGCCCACACTGCCATCGAGTGTCCGGAAGGGAACGAGTTGCCTCCGTCAAGGAAATCCCCACGCCCAGAGTCACTGTGCGGCCGCGGACGCTGGCTGATTGCCTTGATGACTGTGGAAACAATGGCCCCATCGATAAGCGCCTCTCCGGCAAGCAAGCCAGTCTCGCGTGCCCTTGGATTGTCAGTGATGCGCCCAACCAGGTAGAAAGCTCCTGAGACGCCAGCGGCTGCATATCCGGATCCCAACTTGCTCAAGTCGTTGCTCACCCTCAAATTGGTGCCAATGGAACTGAACTCCAATCCCTCCTCTGTGGTGAACCGATCAGTAGCAAGAAGAGCAACCGTCCCCGCTGTTAGGGGCGCCAGCCACCAGGCGTCTTGTGGGTGAAGATGCAGCGGAGATGTCCATATTGCCCGCTGATCTCGCAGGATGTTCGAGACGAACTGCCGTTCCGGTGAAGGCTTCGTCGTCGACTGAGGGCTGGGAGTGGTAACAGGCGGCGTTTGTTGCTGCGAGGGTTTGGGGGTCTGGGCCGATGCGCCGGCGATGGCAAAAATGGTGAGAGCAAGCGCCAGCACGCTTCGCTTCGAGTTTGATAACAGACCGTTCATGACCTACTCCTGACTGATTGGTCACACGGGCATCCCGTTCAGCATCGCACCTCGAGTATCACCGGTCAATCGCTGGAAGGATTTCGTGTCGCTGGAAGGATTTCGTTAGATACTAGATCATCCCTCGCTGGACTAGTACATCACGCGGTTCTTTGAGCGGAGTTGAGGGTGCTGCAAGCACCGCACTGATGCTGGATCGTGCATCAGGGCCAGCCGGTTACCTGAAAAAGTAGTTGTATCCGACAACCATGTTCTTCAGCAGTGGGGCCGGAATTGAATTAGCGAGAAACGCGCTGGAAATTGCGTGAGTCAATGCATTTGCAAGCAAATTAGGCTCGCGCTCGTACTCGCGCGCCCAGATGTAGCCACCCAACGCGCATACAAGCGTTAAGACCGGATTGGGCAGATGGAGAACCGCAAAAAATACCGCCGTTGCAAGTATACTTTTCCCTTCAACGATCACTCGTAGTCGACGATTTGCGTAGGCAAGCAGCATATACTGCTGAAGAAATGCCCAGAAAGGCACTGAGAGCAGCATCGAATAGAACCTCATCCCGAATCTAAGAGTTCCGGCTGCAAGACCGACTGCGACTGTAATCAATACGAAGACAAAGAGAGGAACTGAGATTCGCGCCAAGACCGCCCAGATGTTATCGAGTCTGATGCCCAGGTCGCGCGCGCTCACCCCATCACGCGCAAAGCAGACGATCAGCAACGCCACAATAAGAAGCGCCAATACCTCGTAGACTGCGCGTGGGTGGTCCGTCACGGGAGCGATCCACTCGATACCCTCAACCAGGAGAGTGAGGCTCGCGAGTTCAACGAATGCTGCGCGAACGTTTTGGCGCGCGTCACCTCCCGGGCTGAGCATTCGTTTGGTTGTCAGCCGGGTTGCGTCCGTCGTAGAAAATAACTGCGGATCGGTCAGCCATCGAATCGAAGCCGCGAATCTGTGAAAGAGTACCATCGTAGGCTTCTCATTCTACGCGCAACGCGATCATGGGATCGATGCGCGATGCTCGACGCGCCGGAACAAAACAAGCAGCCAACGCGACCAGGACCAGGAGCAACGGAACAGCGATCAGAACGGCCGGATCGGTCGGGCTAACTTCAAACAGCAGGCTTTCAATCGCTCGGGACATCGCGGCAGCGCCAGCGATACCAATCGCTACGCCGGTCGCAATAAGCACCATACCTTCTCGTAGAACCAAGCGAAGTAGAACAGCCTGCGGTGCCCCTAGTGCGAGCCGGATCCCAAATTCCTTCTTTCGGCTCGCAACATATAATGCCATCGTTCCGTAAATGCCTACCGCTGCGAGCAACAACGCTAAAACCGAGAACGCGGTCAGCAAGATATTAGTGAGCCGCTGACTGTTGAGCGTACGACCAATCACGTCGTTCATGGCTCGGATCGAGTAGACCGGGATTTCGGGATCTACTTCCGAGACCTCGCTCCTTATTGCGCCGATGAGTGTATTGAAAGGGCCGTCGGTTCTGACAGCAAGCTGCGCCTGAAGCGTCGGTCCCTGCGCCAGGGGAACGTAGATGTGAGGCTGCAATTCTTCCGCAAGTCCGACTTCCTTTATTCCGCCCACTACTCCGACGATGGTTAACCATGTCATATCGCCAGTGGTCTCGACTCTTTTTCCCAAAGCGTCGCCGTCCGGCCAATACATCCGCGCAAGCGTTTCATCTACAATCGCTACAGATTGAGAATCGGCGTTGTCTGTTTCGAGAAAATCCCTTCCACGTAGCAAAGGAATTTCCATTACTTGAAGATGTCCGGGCGCCATCGACACCAGCTGCGCTTGTACTCCTTCAGCGGTATCCGGCGGATGGCCCTCCACTATGAAGTTGTCGGTGTTGCCGCCGCTGGTAAACGGGAGACCTGAAGTGATCGCCGCCGAGCGAATTCCAGGCATGCCACTCATACGCTCCATGAGGCTCTGGTAGAACTGCACCGTCTGTTCCGGTTTTGCATACTTGCGGGCCGGCAGCGAGATGAGCATCGTGAGCAGCCTATCCGGGTTGAATCCCAGACTGACAGACTCGAGATGGTGAAGGCTCTTCAACAGGAGTCCCGCGCCGATCAACAGGACAAAAGAAAGCGCAAACTGCGCGGCTACTAAAGCTCGGTTCGCGCGGTGGCTTGAACTGCTACCGCGTCCTCCTTCGTGCATCGCCGCAACCATCCCCATGCGATAGGCCCGAAGCGCCGGCATCAGCCCAAAGAGCAGGCCGGTCAGTACGGCCAGACCGGCCGTGAACGTTAACACGCGCGCGTCGAGCGCGACTCCTTCGATTCTCGGTATTCCCTCGATAGGCAACCTGTCGAGCATTCGAACTCCCAGCCAAGCCAACAGAACGCCGCCCGCCGCACCGATGACCGAGAGCACAAGGCTCTCGGTCAAGAGTTGCCTAGCGACCCGAGACGGACTGGCGCCGAGCGCGAACCTGACCGCAAGTTCCTTTACCCGCGAAGTCGCACGAGCCAACAGCAAGTTCGCGATGTTGGCGCAAGCGATCAACAGCACCAGCCCGACTGCGCCAAGCAAAATGAGGAGAGGCTTTTGTGTAGCTCCGACCATCGCGTCCTTCAGCGGCGTTACAACCGTCTTGAGAGCAGAGCCTTTGTCCAGCGGCACCCTGGCCTCGCTCGTATCAGGATGCTTGCGAGCATAGTCCCAAAGTCCCTCCGTTGTTTCGGCTTCCGCGTCCGACGGTAATACCCCTGGCGCCAACCGTGCTATCGCTCGTAGGAAGTATGGCGCGGTCCTGGTTGGATTGATGGCAAGGGGAACCCATATCTCGGTCTCCGGCCGAGGAAAGCTGAAACCCGCAGGCATAACCCCAATCACCTCGGTCGCGATGCTGTTGAGGTTCAAAGATCGGCCGATCATATTCGGATCGCCGCCAAACTGGCGCTGCCAAAACCCAAAACTGATAACGCACACTCCGTTGTTGCCGGGCGTGTCTTCGCCGGCGCGAAAAGTCCGTCCGAGGAGTGGCTGAACCCCGAGCACTTTGAAGAAATCGGCGCTGACGTTACCGACTGAAACGCGTTCCGGATCACCGCCTCCGGTGAGATTAGCGCCGCTTGTAGAGTAAGCGGCAATAGCTTCAAGTGAATGGGTGTTGTTGTCACGTAAAGCGGTGAAAGTGGCTTGCGACAGATTCCAGAGCGGCAGTCCGAGTTGCGATTGCGATTGCACCAGCCTGACCAGCCGATCGGGTCGTTCGAACGGGAGCGGTCGCAGGAGAATACCGTCAACCAGACTGAAGATCGCAGTATTCACCCCGATTCCCAGGGCAAGCGTTATCACCACAAGGGCGGTGAAGCTGGGGTTCTTCAACAGTATCCGCACCGCGTAGCCAGCGTCGAGCCATACCTGCTCGATAAGCGCTCCCATGCGCACGTCCCTGACTTGCTCCTTCACTTGAGCAAGACCTCCAAACTCGATGAGCGCGTTTCGACGCGCCTCTTGGACGCTCAAGCCGGCAGCAATCTTCTCGTCGATCAGCAGGTCCAGATGCGCGCTCATTTCTTCATCGAGTTCGCGCTCGGCATGTTCCCGATGAAATACGTTGGATAACAGGCTTCGAAAGCGAGAGAGCAAATGCATAGTCAGCTCCTGTTCGAACTTCGGCGCCACTCGTCCAACTTGCAATTGGGCACGTGGGGAGCGGCCCGGATTTGAGAGATAACCAACAAAGCGCTAACCTATGAGGTCGCTTCCAGCGCAAGAAAGATGGCCCCGGCGATCCTCTCCCAATTGGCGGTCTCAGTTTCCAGGTGCTTCCGTCCCTTCCTTGTCAGCTTGTAGTACTTGGCTTTGCGGCGGTTTTCCGACTCGCCCCACTCCGACACGAGCCAGCCCTTCTCCTCGAGTCGATGCAGCGCTGGAAAGAGTGAGCCCGGCTTAGGGTGAAAGGTGCCTTTCGTTGACTGATTGATTCGACGAGCAATGCCGAGCCCGTGATTCGGGCCCAGACCCAGCGTCTTGAGGATCAGCAGATCGAGCGTGCCTTGAAGAAGATCGTCGGTTCCCTTTGTCATGAGCTCTCCTATAGAACAACGATAGGAGGGTAAGTCATACACCTATCGAATGTCAATAGGAGACGCGGAGGGTGACGAGTACGCGCGACTTGCTTACACGAACTAATGTCAATATTGTTTTCCGGCAATTCGTCTGGCCATTTCAAGCCAGGCGCAACAACATGAGGAGTGTTTGGCCTGCGCTTTTACCTATGCATCGCTAAATGTGGATTCCTGAAACAGCATCTGTCGAAGGTTTCGAACGCTATGTGCGCGGAAAATGCTTGTTCGACGAAGTAGGATTACAATCAACTGGAGGAATCGGAAATGGACATCAATAGAAATGGCTCACAGCCTTCCGGCAGAGGACCTGCCGAGTATTTTACCGGCGCCGTACGCATTGACCCCCTGTTCCAGGCACCCGAGCCGGCACGCGTGCTCGGCGTCAGTGTGACGTTCGAGCCCGGCGCTCGGACTGCATGGCACGTCCATCCGCTCGGACAGACCCTGATCGTCACGTCCGGGTGTGGCTGGGTGCAAAGCTTGGGAGGACCAAAAAAGGAAATCCGGCCGGGCGATGTGGTCTGGTGCCCGCCGCGTGAGAAGCACTGGCACGGCGCCACGACCTCCACGGCCATGACGCACATTGCAATTTTGGAACATCTCGACGGCAAGACCGTCGACTGGATGGAAAAGGTTAGCGACGAACAATACCAGGCTTGATCACCGAAAAAACGAGACGAATAGGAGCAAATGTCATGTACAACGCGAAAGCTTACTCCGCTGCCAGTGAGACATCGCCGGTTGCCCCGGCCACGATCCCGCGGCGCGATCCCAGAGAACACGACGTACAGATCGAGATACTCTTCTGTGGCATCTGCCACTCGGATCTCCATTCAGTACGTAACGAGTGGAGCGAATTCGCGCCCACCGTGTACCCAATTGTCCCGGGCCATGAAATTGTCGGGCGGGTCACCAGGGTCGGCTCCGCAGTTACCAGGTACAAGCCCGGCGAGCTCGCCGCAGTCGGCTGTATGGTCGACTCGGACGGTACCTGCCCACAGTGCAAAGATGGCCTTGAACAGTTCTGCCCGAACATGATCCTCACCTTCAACTCCCCAGACAAGCAGCTCGGAGGCGTCACTTATGGCGGCTACTCCGACAGCATCGTCGTCGATGAACGCTTCGTCCTGCGCATCCCCTCCAAGCTGGATCTCGCCGGAGCCGCGCCGCTCCTCTGCGCCGGGATCACAACATACTCGCCTATGCGTCATTGGGGCGTCACAAAAGGCAAGAAGGTCGGAGTGGTCGGGCTCGGCGGACTGGGTCACATGGGCGTGAAGCTTGCTCGTGCGTTCGGGGCGCACGTCGTCGTCTTCACCACTTCACCGGACAAGAAGGAAGACGCGCTCCGCCTCGGCGCCGACGAAGTCGTGGTCTCTCGCAACAGCGACGAGATGCAGAAGCACGCCGGCAGCTTCGACTTCATTCTCGACACGGTCTCCGCCGATCACGACATCAATGCCTATCTCAACCTGCTCGGCCTCGACGGCAACATCACATTAGTCGGTGCACCCCCGAAGCCTCTCGCCGTTGCGGCGTTCGCCCTCATCCCGCGGCGCCGGAGTCTCTCCGGATCCAGCATCGGCGGGATCTTGGAGACTCAGGAAATGCTCGACTTTTGCGCCGAACATAACATCACTGCCGACGTCGAAGTCATCCCAATCCAGAAGGTCAATGAAGCGTACGAGAGACTGCTCAAGTCTGACGTGAAGTATCGCTTCTCCATCGATATGGCTTCTCTCAAATCTGACTAACTCGGGTGACATTCAAAGGAGCAATGATGCAGAAGCGCAAACTTGGAAATAGCAACCTGGAAGCTTCGGCTCTCGGGCTTGGCTGCATGGGTATGAGCTATGGATACGGTCCGGCTGCCGATAAGCAGGAGATGATCTCTCTGATTCGCACGGCGGCAGAACGGGGCGTCACGTTCTTCGATACCGCTGAAGCGTACGGTCCATTTACAAACGAAGAACTTGTTGGCGAAGCACTCGCTCCCTTCCGTGGACAAGTTGTGATCGCAACGAAGTTCGGATTCAAACTTGATCCCGCGGTGGCGCGCGGTTTGGCTGGGGTGGATAGTCGGCCGGAGCACATCAAAGAAGTTGCCGAAGCATCGCTCAAGCGGCTCAAGGTCGATACCATCGATCTCTTCTATCAGCACCGAGTTGATCCGGACGTGCCAATCGAAGACGTGGCGGGAGCGGTGCAGGACCTGATTCAGGAAGGCAAAGTCAAACACTTCGGCCTTTCTGAAGCGAGAGTGCAAACTATCCGTCGCGCACACGCAGTCCAGCCCGTCACTGCGCTGCAGAGCGAATACTCGCTGTGGTGGAGAAATCCTGAAACGGAAGTATTACCTACGCTCGAGAAACTCGGAATCGGGTTCGTGCCATTTAGTCCGCTTGGTAAGGGCTTCCTCACGGGAAAGATCGACGAAAACACGACGTTCGATAGTTCAGACTTCCGCAACATCGTCCCTCGTTTCACGCCGGAGGCTCGCAAAGCGAATCAGGCGCTTGTTGATTTGCTTGGCAAAGTTGCAGAACGGAAGCACGCGACTCCCGCACAGATTGCACTCGTCTGGTTG
>Ga0257146_1000089_pt1 | contig 10593 bp, 5 predicted proteins | sample CO08A_FD_185958 | JGI IMG/M metagenome (GOLD analysis project Ga0257146, IMG submission 185958) | Soil microbial communities from H.J. Andrews Experimental Forest, Oregon, United States - CO-08-A | ecosystem: Environmental > Terrestrial > Soil > Temperate forest > Bulk soil | place: USA: Oregon...
AGCGATAGATTCGACGGCCAGACACATCACCATCAAGACTGATGCCGGGCCTGAGCTGAAGATCGCCTTTGAACAAGCAACCAAATTTCTTCGTGTACCTGCGGGTGCATCAAACCTCGAAAACGCTACGGCTATATCGGCATCGGAGCTTAGTGTGGGCGACCGCATATTGGCACGAGGAGGTAGTGGCGCTGATCCAACTTCGTTCGTGGCCACGACCATCCTCATCATGAGCAAAGCCGACATTGCAAAGAAACACGCGGCCGAGCGAGCGGAGTGGGAAAGACGCGGCGTAGTAGGCGTGATCACCGCGCTCAACCCGTCCTCAACAGAGATCACGATCAACGCTCCCACTAATGCTGGCGCGAAGCCAATGGTGATTGCTCTCTCGTCTGGCACTGTGCTCCGTCGATATGCGCCAAACTCGGTCAAGTTCAGTGACGCTCGTTCGAGCCGCTTCGAGGAACTGCATGTGGGCGACCAGATCAGGGCGCTCGGGACTACCAACGAAGACCGGTCCCGATTCACGGCGGAAGAACTGGTTTCGGGTTCGTTTCGCACCATCGCGGCGACGGTCGTCGAACTCGACGCCGCGAAGAGCACTATTTCGGTGACGGACTTGGCCACCAACAAACGCGTGCAAGTGCAGATAACTGCCGATGCCTCTTTGCGTAGGCTGTCTGCTCAAGTCGCCCAAATGCTGGCCGCCCGTAATCAAAGCGCAGGACGGACGGCCGCGCCGGCAGGGGCGGCGGAAGGAGATCGCTCGCGCAATTCTAGTTCCGCCAGCCCTGCTAGAGAATCAACTCAGCAAGGTTCCAGGGACCTTCAGTCTATGATTGAGAGGTTGCCACCTCTGAGCTTGGCGGAGTTGAAATCTGGTGATGCCCTCATCCTGTCATGCACAAACAGCGAGGACTCCTCGCGCGTGACCGCTATCACGCTCCTCGCGGGAGTCGAGCCATTATTGAGGGCCTCGGCTCGTGGCGGACGTTCGTTCGACCTGGGCTCATGGAATCTAGATCTGAATATGAACGTAGGTGTGCCGTGACTCTCGCGCCCCATTCGAGCCGTCGCTAGAACGCGCGCTTTAGTTTGAGCGTGACCTCGACCAGATGGGATTCTCGTTTGATTGTAAGTCTGTACGAAGCTCCCGCTCGTTTGAACAGGATACTCAATCGGTCCAGTGTGAAATCCGTAGCCGGCCTACCATCGATGGCTGTAATAACATCACCTTCGAGGAGCCCCGCTTCCGCCGCAGGAGATTTTGGAACGACTCCTCGTACGGTAAAGATATTGAAGCCCGGCCCTTCTGCAATTATGTCTGCGCCACTCATATCGGTTTCGATCGGCTTATCGAAATTGGCATTGGGCTCCAGAATCATTCGATTTCGTGAGTAATCAAAAATGACCTTAAATCTCCGAAGAAGCTCTGCGCCTACAATTCCGTCCTGATCGGGATTAGCCTCCACGCCACGTGTAGTTTTGGATAGACGAACGACTGGACTCTTTATAACGAACCGCCCGAGTTGAAGCCGGTTCCCGTCTACTATAACGACTTGCTCATCCTGTGAAGTCGCTGAAGAAGAGGGTGGAATCGCGTGATGAATCGGCTCCAAAAGCTTGTTGCGCTCAATGAAGGATCTGTTGAGCTCGAGAAAATAGCTCGTACCGGTGTCGATCAGAAACTTTCCTTGTGCGGGATCGCGCGCAGTCAGTGTTATTTTGGCGCGAATATACGGGAGGTTCCCTTCAACTGTAATTGGGATGCTTTCTCCCTTTCCCCGGTATTGATAGGTTCTTGGGTCATACAGATTAATCTTCGTCGCGGTGTAATCAATTTCGATGACGAAGCGGCTAAAGAAATCGTAACCGAGCAGACCATTAATACTCCGACCGAGAAGCGCGTCTGAAGATTGTAATTGGATCGTACCAGTACTCTGATTTGCTACTTCAACGCCGGGGAAGCCGAAGACTACATTCTTGACGAGGCCTACATCGATCGATCTATCTCCAGATCTTCGACCTTCGAGCTTTCCTTGTACTCTAAGGCCGAGACGTTCCGCCAACCGTACATCAATTATTGAGGCTGCCGCTCCGGTGTCGAGAATAAACCAGGATGGCTCTGAGCCATTAACCCGCGCCTGAATGAAGATGTGATTACTGCCACCGAGTTCGAACGGGATTCCCAAGGCTGCCCGGCCTAAAAGAAAATGAAGGTCTGTAGAGCTTGCTAGCGGCTTCTCAAACTCACCTGGGCTGAGCGGCACATTTAAGCGCACTTCTTGGATCGTCAAGACGAGATTGTGGGTACCCTCGCCGACAGTTTGACGCAATTGATATGGCATCTTAAGGCCATCAACATCGCGCCAGTCGCTGAAATATGTAGTGCGTATACGCTCAGCCTCGCGCCGCTCCAACCTCAGCGGCAAGGATGTCGCCTTATCAAGGTAAAAAGTAACTGGTCGTCCGCCCTGGGGGAGGATATTCAATACATGAGCGTGTTTGGTTTCATCTTCACCAAGCTGCTCAACACGTCCTTGCATGCGGCCAGGGAACAAATACGAGTAGCTAGCAAGATAGGCAGATGTTACTTCGCTTTCGAGGTCCGCACCTGTGAGTTCCTGGACACTGCCATTCTGATCGACGATCCAACCTATGTGGCCGTTGAACACCGTGAGTTGTTTGTACGCTTCTCCAAGCTCGATGTTTTGTTTGTGCTGGCCCTTAGCCACTCGCCATTCTTCGAACAATCCGCTCAGGCCGCCAGTTTCTACTCTGCCGCGAACATAGATGTTCTCGATGCGCCGAAGTCTCTCTGATCCTCCCAACGCGCGCTCCCAGCTTCTCAAAACTTCGTCTTCTTTCGAGCCAGGCAGCGCGCGCTGGGAAGAAGAAAAAGCTCCTGTTACTGCGGCAGCTTCGCCCTTCGTGAAGAAAACAGTGTCACTGAACTCTTGAGCATCGCGCATTGGCGAGCGTGATTCAGCTCCGTGTGTATATACTTGCCGCGCAGAACTCACAAGGAAGCAGATGATCACCACCAGATGACGGACATTCCTCCGCCGCACGCGCTGCAATGTCGAGCATTTCGCGTCACGTATTGCGTGATCTCGCTTTGTCCTAGTCATAACGACCTCGCACATCACGCTAGGCCGCCGACTGATTAGGTCAGGCGCGCCTTCAGAAGGAAAAAAGCAATCGCTCCTGAAAGCGGTAAAGGGTTGGAATAAACGCATCGAGCGGCACGAAGAAGTTCGGGTACTGTCCGCTGCTTCGAAGTCCATGCCTCACGAAGCCCATAGTCTGTAGCGACACGTTCTTAGCCAATGCAATATCCCATCGTACCATGTGAACTCGGATGTTAACTCCTGACCCAGACCCAGGATCATCATCGGTGAATTGCGAAATCAACGAATTGGCGCCCTTAATCGTGAAAAAGTACGTAAAGACCGAGTCTCCTCGTTTGGTCAGGTTCCCAACCTGGAGAGTCGTCATCATCGCATCTCTTTCATGTGCGCCCGTGCCGAAATTACGCAGCAGCTGTACATAGAGCGAAATCGGATACCGATGGTCTCCCCAACTGAACCCCGTGTTATTGATCCGATAAGCCGCCCGCCCGATCTGGAAATTCCCAGCCGTGTAAATAGCTCCCCCTGGCGTGGTTGTGGCATTACCAACGCCCATCAGCGGGCCTGATAGTAAGATTCCTATGCCGGAACCTACAAAGAGAACGCCCGCCTGTGTCGAGCCAAGCTGTATCTGATTTGGATTGCGGTAGAGTTGAACATCTGACGTGAGCTGCTGGCTCCACTGCTCATTTAGTTTTTGATCAACGACGAAGCCCTGGTGAAACAAGTTGGCTGCTCGCCCGGTGCTTCCCACCTTTGCCCCCGCTAAGTTCAAAGGGCTGCCCTTCTCTACAATGGCGACGACTGGGTTGCTGAAGATGTATTGTCCGGCGCGGAATTCGATGTTCGTGATTCCACCGGGTGCATTCTTCAGGGGCATGCTGAATCTCTCGCTGAACCCGTTAAACCGAATATCATCGTCAAAAGTGAAGAGTGAACGGTCAGCAAAGATCGGCAACAACCGGCCGGCCTGAAGCTGAATGTTCTTGTTTGGGTGAAAGTCCATCCACGCTTCATTAATAAAGAACGGATGCTTGACAACTATGCCGGTGAAATCTTGATCCGAAGTGAGCTGGTTGTTAACCGGGCCAGTAGATAGCTGACCGTGAAAGCTCAGATACGGAGTGGCGTCGGCATCGAGATTCAACCTGAAACGATAGCGCATTCGTACATTTTGCTGATGAAGCGACGGTGGATCAGGCGGCGTACTCGCTGGTCGAAAAAACGCGTCAAACCGGAGCCGAAAATCACCGCTGAAGCGAATGGGGCCGACCTTTCGAACAGTGTCCTCAACCTTCTGTAGCCGATCTTCTATTGTCTGCTGTGCCTTGGGCAGATCCGGCTTTTGAATATTCGGAGGAGCTGCAGTCCCCGTAGCAGCCATGGCTGTCGGAGCACCAGCTAGAACTCCACTTGACGTTTCCAGAGGGTTGGCGCTCGTTTTACCCGCGAGCAACTCTATGGTTCGCCCTTGTTGCTCAATGATTTTCTGCATCTGGCTGAGCTTCTCATTCTGCAGCCGTATCGATTCCTCAAGAGCACCAAGTCTATTTGCGGTGTCGGTCTCAGCCGCGACCGCCCGATTCGGAGAAGATGTAGAGACATCGCGTTCGCCATTTCTTGAATCAGCTTTCGAGTCCAAGGTTTTCTCTTCAGGTTGAGCGTCAGTAGAGCCGATCTTCTCAGGACCAGCCTTGTCAGCATGAGGCTCACGCTTCGTCTCCGCCAATGCACCCTCGAAAGGACTTGTTGCTCGACTGATTGGTTTCAAAGGCTGGGCACTTCCCCCTATTACAGCCGAACAGATGATGAAAGAAATGCTGATCAGGCTTCGTGTGAGCTTTTGACCTGTCTGTCGATTGAATCTCATCGGTATGGCTCCTCCTTGAGCCGCTTGGACTAAATTACCTATACCGTAGATATTCTCGATTACGAGAATCCCCTTGCTCGCCCCAATTGGTATCTAGCAACGCTTAGCGTACATGTGCCAGGCATTTCTCACCTGGCGGTTGCACGCATAGCTAGAATTTCATTATGTCCCAGCGCGTTTGATGACCGCTGGGCAATCTTGTTCCGTGCCCTGAGCTAACGCAATCTGGATACACCCCTACGACCCAGATATATGCTCTGCACGGACCCTAATTGTGTAGAAGGGATTATTCAGGGAATGAGAAGGCAGTCGACTGCTCGCAATAGCGAGTAAGTCTAGTTCTCCTGTCCCCGACTTACGCACATGACGTAACGGCGCGGCGCAAACCCTCCTGGCCGTTAGAAGTCTAGTCGCGGCGTAATTGCCCTTCCCTAATGCCTACGAGGTTAGCTGACGGGCTCGGGCTAGGAAGTGCCCTACGCGAAGCAAGCTCCACGATACGCCCCTGTTCCGTTTTCCGCGGAACGATGGTTCCCCCGTGTTGTCCTTCGTCCACACATCAAAGACGCCATGAACAACTTCGGCAGACAAATTGTCAACGAGAAAAACATAAACTCTCGGCCGCACGATTGTCAATTCAGCATTCAACATCTGGGTGCGCGTCAGCTTTTTGGGATAGTAAAAGCCATGGGACGTAAGATAGCGGCGCTGTGCGGTGGTGTGATTAGCGGGCGCAACCACAACCAAGAATGACCTCCCAGCTAATCGTATAAACTTTTGATTCACTTTGGAGCGGGTGGCTTTGGTACTACTTGGATTCCTTCGCGCAATTCATCTGTGCCTCGCATCGCCACTTCATCACCCGGTTCAAGGAGGCCGAAAACCTCTATCAGGTCGCCCATCGTCACGCCGCGCTTTACGTCAACCCACTCTGTATTGCCATTGCGAATTCTGATGACGAAAACTCGTTCCGTTGTCGTAGCGATTGCAGACGGAGGTACAAACAATGAAGACTCCTTGCGCCGAACCGGCCAGACAACTTCTGCATACATACCCGGAGATAAATGAGTCGGCGAGTTTGGTACGTCTAGTTCGACCGGCATCGTTCGTGTTCTTACGTCCAATGATTGCGAGATTCGCTGAACCTCTCCGATGAAGGTCTGACCCGGAAATGCCGGCACGCTGAAATTCACCCTGTCACCCTGAGCGATGCCGCCAACATTGGTTTCCGGAACAGCTACTACGAGTCGCAGCTGTGAGATTTGCCGGATTCTCAGCATTGTCGTCGAAGCCGGTCCGCCAGATGGCCCAACGAGGCTGCCTTTGTGTACATTGCGCTCGATAACGACGCCATCGAAAGGCGCCGTGATACGCAGATAAGATTCGATGTCTTCAACTGAATGAGCGGCTTCACCGACTGCTTTCGCGTTTTCTGCCAGAGATATCACTTGCGCCCGGGCCGCCTTCTCGTTCTCCTCATAAAGCTTGACGCGTGCGCGGTCAGCTTCCACAAGCTTCTCTGCAGTCTCGACATCATTGCCGGCGACGACGCCGGGCGTAGCGGAAGCAGCCTTCAGGCGCTTGTACGTGGCCTCATCAGATGCAAGCTTTGCCTCGGCTTCAAGACGTTGGGCCGTGATGCTTCCAACGCGCGCCTCACCTTCGATCTTTTGTGAGAGCGCCCCTCTTGTCTTCGCGGCGCTTTCACTACGCTGGGCGGCAAGCTCCGGCGCACTCATTCGAACGAGTAGTTGACCCGCTTTGACAGCAGAACCGCGATCAACACCGATCCACTCAACGAAGCCTGGCACCTTGGCATAGATGGCAACGTCCTGGTAAGCCTGTAGCTCACCGGGCAGACGAAGCTCGCGATTCAAGTCCTGCGATACCACCTTAGTGACCGTCACTGATGGCGTCTGAGCCGCGCCTTCGGCGCGAGCATCCTGACCGGGGGCTTTATGCGTAGTGGTTCGAACGATCAACCACGTTATCAGCACGATTGCCACGCTACCGACGATCGATGCGAGTATTACGTTTCGGCGAGTCATGTGCATTTTCTACTCCGTTCCTTCAAGAATCGATTCTATTTGATCGAGACGCTTTGTCCGGTATCTAAGGCTCTTGCTGAATCGCGGCTACATCATCAGGATGTTGCGAGACCGACTCTCGGCTTGCCCCTCGCTGCACGATTGTAAACACGAGTGGAACGATCATCAGCACAGCTACCGTCGAGGCTATAAGACCACCTATAACCGCTCGGCCAAGTGGCGCGGTTTGTTCTCCTCCTTCGCCAAGCGCGAGCGCCATTGGCATCATTCCTGCAATCATCGCAATGCTGGTCATTAGTATTGGCCGTAACCTGCTACTTGCGCCGTAAACGGCCGACTCCTCCGACGGCTGTCCTTCCCTTCGGCGGTGCTCCGCAAAAGTGACAAGCAGAATGGCGTTTGCGACTGAAACTCCGACCGCCATGATCGCACCCATGAACGATTGAACGTTCAGCGACGTACCGGTGACCCACAGCATAACCGCAACGCCGAGCAGGACTGCGGGCGCGGTAGACAAGACAACAAGCGGCAGACGCAGCGACTGAAAGTTGGCTCCCAGCAGGAGAAAGATAACTACTATCGCGAGCGCGAGACCGATTCCCAGGCCTGTCAGGGTCTGGTTCATAGGCGGCACCTGTCCTCGTATATTGACCGACACCCCACGCGGTGGGTCGCCTGCGCGGCGTACCGCTGCCGTTACATCGGTTGCTACGCTCCCCAAATCTTTTCCAGCGATGTTGGCGGTGATCGTGACCATGCGTTGCTGGTTATAACGATCATACTCGCCGGGCATCGTGCCGTAGCTGACCTGCGCTACATCGCCCAACAGCGGACGCGGAGCTCCATTCGGCATCACCGGCACACTTTGGAGCTCCTCGATAGTACTCATCCGCGATTGAGGGATCTCCACCTGTACTTGATAAGAAACCCCACTTGCGGGATCACGCCAGTAGTTCGGCTGTACGTAACGGCTGGAGGAGGTGGCTGCCGACATGGATCGGCCGACCTGCTCCACCGTAACACCCAGTTGGCCAGCGCGTTCACGGTCAATCGCAATGTCAACTGTCGGATAGTCGAGTGGTTGGGCAAACTGAAGATCCCGTAAAGCAGATATCTTCTGCATCTCCGAGATCACTTTATCGGCAAAACCTCGATTCGCCGCGAGATTGGGTCCGCTCATTGAGACCTCGATCGGAGTCGGCGCGCCAAAGTTCATGATCTGGCTGACGATGTCGCCTGCTTCAAATGAAAGGCTGACCCCAGGAAGGATGGTCGGAAGCTTGTTACGTAGTCGTTCTTTAAGTACTTCCAGGCGAACGCCGGAACCTGGACGCATCGCAACCAACAGGACGGCCTCTTGCGGCCCACTCGACCAGAGATAAATAGAGTTGATCGGATAGTTCGGCGGCTGAGTGCCGACGAAGCTGAGCGTAATCTCGACATTATCCGGCCCGGCCTCTTCGCGGATAACATCGAGCGCCTTGAGCGTGATGATCTCAGTGCGTTCGACCCGAGTTCCTGTAGGGGCGCGCAGGCGAAGCTGGAACTGACCAGTGTCTACCGTCGGGAAAATATCAGTGCCGATTCCACGCCCGATTAACAAGATACCTATAACGGCGATGATCAGATACCCTGTCAGGACAGCCCATCGCAACAGGAGCACGCGCGCCAACAACCGCTGATACTTGTTCTGCACTTTGTGGAGAAAAGACTCCTTCTCTATTTCTGATGATTTTTCGCGCAAGAGCCACGTAGCGAGCACTGGGACGAGCGTGTTTGATAATAGATACGAGGCCAACATTGCAAAGCCCACGGCCAGCGACAAGGGGATGAACAGAGAGCGGCTGATGCCTGCCATGAAGAAGGATGGGATAAATACCGCTACAATCGAAAGCATCGCAAGCAGGCGAGGCGTGATAGTCTCACGCGTAGCCTCAAAGACAGCCGAAACGAGCCGCTCTCCTCGAGCCCTGTGGGTATGAATATTCTCGATCGCGACGGTTGCCTCATCAACGAGAATACCGATCGCAAGCGCCAGGCCTCCAAGTGTCATGATGTTGATCGTCTGCCCGGCCAGCCACAGTCCCACCAAAGCAGTCAGCAGCGCGAAGGGAATTGTTGTTACAACGATCAAGGCGCTGCGCAGATCCTGCAGGAAGAGCAAGACCATCAAGCCAGTTAGAATCGCTCCTAGCGCCCCTTCGATAACCAGCCCGCGAATGGAGTTCTTGACATATGTGGACTGATCAAACTCAAAGGTAACTTTGATGTCGTCAGGAAGCAGCGATTGCATCTTTGGCAGCTCTGACTTCACTCGGTTAACCACATCCAGAGTGGAGGCATCGGAACGCTTGGTGACGGGTATGTAGACTGTCCGGCGCCCATTGACCAACGCATAGCCTGTTAAGATGTCGCTCCCATTCTCGACCGTTCCAATGTCCCGCAGAAACACCGCCGGTCCAGATCCCATTCTGATCGGCAGAGTGCTCAGTTCCTGGATATCGTTAACAACTGAATTCATCGGCGCGATCCGGTTGAGATCGCCCGTTCCCACATTACCTGCGGGCAGGATGCTGTTTCCCGTCGCAACGGCCTTGATTACTTCCTCGGGCGACATTTGATAAGAGCGTAGCCGCTCCGGGTCGACGCGAACCACCACTGTCCGCTGGCTGGCGCCAAATGGCGGCGGCGCAGAAACTCCCGGCAAGGTCGCGAACGTGGGTCTCACGCGGAAAAGAGCCAGGTCCTGAATTTCACTCACGCTGCGCGTCTCGCTGAAAAACACCAATTGGCCAACTGGCACACTGCCAGCGTCGTAGCGGACAACAAAGGGTGCTACGGTGCCCGGTGGCATAAACGCGCGTGCGCGCTCGACGTAAGATACAGTCTGCGCGAGGGCCTGATTCATATCAGTCCCAGGGTGAAAGTAGAGCTTGATAAGTCCGACATTTTGGATCGACTTGGATTCAACGTGCTCTATTCCTGTTATGTAGAGAAAATGGTACTCGTAGTACGAAACTAGATAGCCTTCCATCTGCGCGGGGTCCATCCCGCCATAGGGCTGTGCTACGTAGACTACAGGAAGATTGAGATCGGGGAAGATGTCAACCGGCATCCGGATCAGAGCCAGAATTGAGCACAGAGCTATGCCGATCACCAGGATCAGAATTGTGATTGGGCGGCGCAGAGCGGTGTTAATCAGCCACATAGTTACTTTCTCCTCTGGACCGGCGCGGTTGATACTTGCTGGATGAACGGCTTGATGTCGCCGTGAACAGCCGCTGCGGCGAGTAGCGCACGCCAGACACCGAGTCTTGCAACTGCGTCGTCGATTTCGGCCTGGGCCAGCAGGCGCTGTGCTTCTGCTACCTCGGTCACTGTTGCTAACTGCGCATCGTATCGCGCTCGCGCTCTCAGTGCTGACTCTTGCGCGGCACGGAGCTGGATGGGTGTGTTCGCGGCTATTCTCAGAGCGGCATCCAGGAGGGCCCGCGCTCGTGCATCCTGGGCCTTCAGGTTCTGAACTGTCTGGTCATATCGAGCT
>Ga0257146_1000090_pt1 | contig 10591 bp, 8 predicted proteins | sample CO08A_FD_185958 | JGI IMG/M metagenome (GOLD analysis project Ga0257146, IMG submission 185958) | Soil microbial communities from H.J. Andrews Experimental Forest, Oregon, United States - CO-08-A | ecosystem: Environmental > Terrestrial > Soil > Temperate forest > Bulk soil | place: USA: Oregon...
GGTCAGAAGCCCGTAGTCAGTAGTCCGTAGTCAGTAGCTCGTGCTTTGAGGTCTTATTCGCTCTTTAGAAATACGAGCTACGGACTACTGACCACGGACTACGGACTCCTGCCGCAAAAAAATGGGAGCCCGAAGGCTCCCGGAGGTTCACACGAGGAAGATAAAACGTCGTGTTGGAGGAAGGACTATAGCGGCGGCCCACGACGCATACCCCAAACCGCCGTTACACTCGTCAGAACGAATACCGAACCTGGATGCGTCCGTAGCGGCCCACCTGCGTTCCTACTGGGCCGAGGATTCCGCCGTCGTTCAGGCGAACATTGTTGAAGAACGGGTTCAGCACATCGCCGTTGCTGTTGTCGGCGCCGCTGGCACCTGCCCATGTGAAATTCGGGTGATTAAAGATATTGAAAAACTCGAATCGCACATCGATCCTGTTGCCCTCAAACGGAAGTCTGAACCCTTTGTTCAAGGCTAGGTCCAGCGTATTTATCCTGTTTCCGCGAAGTATGTTGCGTCCAGCGATGTTGGTACGAATCGCCGGATCGACCAGGTACCGTACTTGCGCGGGATTGACTGGGTTACCGTTAGCGTCGACATATCCGGTCGGCGATTCAGCGCCAAACACGTCAGCTCGAATTCCCACCGAAGTGGCCGGCGCGTTTAGGTTTACGATGGCCGGACGGTCGTTGGTGTTCTCGAGATCGCCGTTGAGGTCGATACCTCCTACGAACGGCGTCTCGACGTTGCCCGACTGAATGCGATAAACCCCCGAGACGGTCCATAACCCTGCGACCTGGCTCATCCAACCTTCCTTTGGTCCCGGAATATCGTAGACGAAGCTCCACACCGCGCGATGCGGAACATCAAACCCGGCGACACTGCGGTCGATGCTTCGATTGAACGGGTTGGACGCTCTGCTTGCACCGCCGGTGGTCACAAAGACTTCGCTGGCCACATCGTCAATAGCCTTCGAATAGGTGTAAGCGAAGCGGAAGAGCAGGCCGTTCTTCAAGGCTCGCTCAACGCGAGTCTGCAGAGAATGGTAGATCGAGTCGCCGCCGTTGGTTCTTGCGGAAATCGATCCTCGATCCGGATGCACACGAACGCCGTCCACTCCGGGATTCAACTGCTCGTTGATGAACTGACGCAACCCACGCGTCCCAACGTACGCCGCCTCGACTATCACGTTACCGGGGACCTCTCGCTGGATGCCAAAGTTCCACGTCCAGGTCATCGGGTTGCGCAGGTTAGGCAGAATCGTGGTCACTGCAGCTAGGGGATTGAGGAAACCTGTTGCCGGCAGTGAGTCAACGCCCGCATTCGGGAATCCTCGCCCGCCCACAGTGCGGCCGAGAAGCGAGACTGCCTGCGCGTTCGGCGGGGACGCCGCTGTGTTGCTCAGGATGTTGTTGAAGAACAGGTCGTACGCGGCGGCGACTCCGCCACGAATGACCGTCTTGTCCTCACCAAACAGCCGGCGGGCGAAGTGCGGTGTGTATGCGAAGCTGAAACGCGGAGCGAAGTTGTTGTTATCGGCCTGTTGTTTCGCGGGCGTGTCGGGTGGCACGTCAAACCCGGCAAAGGCCGGAAACGGAATCACGTTCGACGGAGTACCGTAATTCTCATAACGCAGACCAAGGCTCAGGCTCAGGTTCGGCTTGATTCGCCACGAATCGTTTACGAAGTACGCCTGCTGGAATGCATTTGGATAAGTCACCGGGCTTCCGAACGTCTTTGCTGCAAACGTTCCGTTGGTGCCCGAGAATCCATCAACGAAGTTTCCGAAGGCGGGGAACCCGCCACCGGCGGAGAACGTCAGCGTTCCCTGGTTGTTGAACGGAACGAACTGCTTCGCAATCTGGCGAACCATGTCTACGCCGGCTCGTATCGTGTGCGCGCCGGCTGTGTAAGTGATCGTGTCCTGGAACTGGTAGTTGTTAAAGATTCGTCCTTGCGGGAAGAACGTCGTTATGAGCCCTCCCAACACTCCGACAGGGCTGACTGTGACTCCCGAAAACAGGAACTGAGGTCCGAAGTTGAGCGCCGCGGCATCCTGAGCGCCGAACAGAACGTTGAATCGGCCGTACGAGAATCGGAACTCGTTGGTCATTCTCGACGACAGGAGGCGCGTATAGTTCATATAGTAGTTCTGCACTCGGCTCGGAACGTCTACGGCGAAGCCTGCGAACGGCGTGGGGAATTGATTTACCACGCTCTGGTTGGTGAACAGATAGCGCGCCGCGAAGCTGTCCTTGTCGCTGATTGTCCAATCAACGCGTCCCAGAACGTCGTATGTGTTGACCGGTCCGGGAGCGGCCGTCGTCACAGTCCCGAACTGCGCGTCGGGACGCCCGCCGCCCAGCGGTACATTGATGAGATTCGTCGCACCGCGAAGGCCGCCAACTACACCGAGGTAGCGATCGAGGTTCGGGCTACTGCCTGACGGGAACAGCGAACGAAGGGTGTCGAAGCCTTGCTGAGTCGGCACGACCGCCGAAGCGGAAGAGGCTCCGATGCGCGTTAGCGTAGGCTGAAACGTTCCGAAAAAGAACAGCTTGTCTTTCAGGATCGGACCGCCAAACGAGCCGCCAAAGCTGTTTTGAATGTAGACCGGTACAGAGGTCAAACCCTCGTTTGCTTTCTGTCCGGCGCTCAGCGAGCTCAGTGCGCTCGTGTCGATCACATCGTAGACAGACCCGTGAAACTTATTTGTCCCGCCACGAGTGACCACGTTGACCACCGCGCCTCCCGCGCGCCCGTATTCGGCCGAGTTGTCGCCTCCGAGCACGGTCACTTCCTTGTAGCCGTCGCGCAGGATCGGCTGAATCTGCTGTCCGGTGATTGAGTTGTCGTTGTTGTCCGCGCCGTCAATCAACTGGTTGTTCGCGCGAGCTCGGAGCCCGTTGATATTGAACTCTGTCCCCTGCACGAAGCCCCCGGTAAGGATTCCCGGATCGGTCACACCGGGTAATGTGAACACCAGGTTCACCGGGTTCAACCCGGCGACCGGGAGATCGACTATCTGGCGGCTTTCGAGCGTGTTGGCTCGCGCGCCATCTTGCTTCTGCAAGATGACCGCCGCGTCGGCATTCACGTTGACCACTTCGGTCTGCGCGCCGATTTCGAGTTGCGCGTCCGTGGTGGTAGCCTGGGCCGCCACCACAGTTACGTTCTCGAGCGTGATGGTCTTAAACCCTGAAGCCTTGACCTCGATCGTGTATGCGCCGGGATCGACTGCGTCCAGGCGAAAGCTTCCCTCTGATGACGTGGTCGTCTCGCGCGAGACGTTCGTCGCGGTATTGGTGATCTTTATCGTAGCTCCGGCGACCACCGCGCCGGACGGATCGTGGATTGTCCCGACGACAAATCCTTTGCTGGATTGCGCGAAAACCGTACTGGAAAACAATGGCATAAGCGACGCCGAGAACATGAGTAGCGCCGCTACAAGAGCCAAAGATTTAAATCGACTAAGGTGCCTCATTTCTTCTCCTTTACTTCCATGTTGTTTCTACTTCTTTCCAGAGCGGGCTGAAACATCGTTAGTGAGCAGAACTAAAGACCCGGCGGCGTGAGTAGGTTGAGTCGTGCCCTACATCTGAGCGCCTCACGCCGCCGGGCCGACTCCTAAAAACATGAGTCGTCCACGGCTAGAGTGTAGGTTTGCACGGAAGATCGCGAAATAAGTTTGGGACGAGCCGACAGGATGTGGGGACGAAACGGCCCGAAAGCATGACGACCCGCAAGTCCTTGAGAACGCTACTGTTTTCCGGGGGGCGCTCTGGCGCGGAGGGAGTGTTAACCGTCGGGTCAGTGCTTCGCCACGAACTTTTCGGGCCACTTCGAAGGGTCAAGCCAATCCAAGCCGTCCTTCACCTTGGTTGTCGTCTTGGTGGCGGGGTCATACACGAACATTCCGTGCCTGCCAATCGTGAAGATCGGTACTCCGTATTTATCAGCAATGTTGAGATCGTCACCCTGCGGCCGTGGATCGGCGTTGTTAGGATGGGTGTGAACGATCGCCACCGTAGCAGGGTGCCAGCCGAAGGTGAACGCCCGGTGTTGATTGGTCCACCCGAGCAATCTGGCGCCATACCCACCGTCGGCCATCCGCAGGATCAACACCACACTCTCGTAAGACGAAGTGCCGTTACCGACGCGCATCCACGCCTCTCCGAACTCGTCGATGACCTTGCGGTCAAAGGTCGATATGACAAAGCCAGCGCTCTTATGAAATCCCGCTCGGTCGACGCGTTCAGGTTCAGCGCGCGATTCGAGGGCTCCCCGCCCGACAAACAACATCATCGGAGAGAATCCCAGGCCCTGGGCTTGAGAGAACGGTGCAATCGCGAACGCAACCAACAGAATCAGCCGCGGATTTCTTTTCATAGCCGGCTCCGATGATTCGGTATTTACCGCGCCGGCCGGGCTTGTCGTCGAAGGTCGACTGCGGTGGATAGCAATTCCAGCGCGTTCCCGCCCGAACGCGCCGACTTGCTATTCGCCGAGTCTAGATTGAGTTAGTAGCTGTGAATACTACTTTGGGATGAAGGAGTACCGGCTTGTGACAGGCTGACCGAATTCCGTGACGAGCGTCGTTCTCTTATACCGGTCTTCCCAACAACTCTTGAAGTTTCTCTCGGTAGCTCCGCGACAGCGTAAGTTGAACGCCTTCGCGCATTATGATGCGATATTCGCCGTGAAACCACGGCTGGAGTTCCTGTATTCGATCGATATTGACGATCGCCGAACGATGGACGCGCAAAAACTGCTTGGGATCGAGTTGGGCCTCAAGCGCGCTGATCGTGTCCCTCAGCAAATAGGACTCCTTGCCTGCGTGCAGCCGTACATAGTTTCCCTCGGCTTCGAGCCAATCGATTTCCTCGGCTTTGACGAAGAATACATGCCCGTTCATCTTGATCACCAGCCGCTCCAGGTGGACCGGTCGGGTCTTGATCTGCTCGAGCGCGTTAAGAATTCGCTCGCTCATCGCATCGCTCGTCTTCAGCAGTTGTTCCTTGGCATGGCTGACCGCCCTCTGGAAGCGTTCGCGGTCGAACGGCTTTAGCAGGTAGTCCAGCGCGTAGATCTCAAAAGCGCGAACTGCGTACTGATCATACGCAGTCACGAAGACGACCGCAGGCATCTGCGAAGGATCGAGCGATTCAAGAACCTCGAACCCATCTATCCCGGGCATCTCGACATCAAGGAAGATCAAATCGGGCTTAAGACTTGAAATCGCCAGAATTGCCTCTTCGCCATTTGCGCAATCCCCTACGATCTCGATCTCCGGGTCTGCTTCGAGCATCTCGCGAATTCGCTCGCGCGCAAGCGATTCGTCATCCACTATCAATGTACGAATACACTTCGAGCCTGACATACGATCCACTCCTTAGCGGCTTTAACGAGAGAACGTACCGGTTAGTTCGATTTTGCGTTAAGTGTTTGCTGTTTAAAGGGGATTTCGAGGATTACGGAGAATCCGCCCTGGGTGGTATTGATCATGTCAAGACGATGGTCGTTTCCGTAAAGCTGCTGCAATCGCGCCTGGGTATTTGCCAGCCCTACGCCCTCTTTTATTATCATCCCGCTGTCTCCATTGGGCTGGAGACCCGACCCGTTGTCGGTAACTTGCACGTGTAACAAGCCATTGAGCCGGCTGGCTTCGATCTCAATTCGACCCGCCGAGGTCTGTGGGGCGATGCCGTGTTTGATCGCGTTCTCGACGATCGGTTGCAGGATGAGGTTCGGCAATCGCGCATCAAGCACCTGCGGATCGATCTTGAAGCGCACGGTCAGCCGATCGCGAAAGCGGATGCGTTCGATGTCGAGATAACATTTCAGAAACTCGAGCTCCTGCTGGACCGATACTTCCTGAGCGCCCTCGTTTTCCAGCGTCAGCCTCAAAAAGTCCCCGAGCCGCGCGATCATATTGTCTGCCGCCTCAGCGTCCTTGTACACAAGCGCCGATATCGAGTGCAAAGTGTTGAACAGGAAATGAGGCTGAAGCTGCATCTTAAGAGCTTGAAGCTGGGAGAGCGCCAGTTGAGCTTCCAGACGCGTGGCTCTTATCTCTCCTCCCCGATAGCGGCGGTAGTAATCGAATACATACGTGATCAGCACGATCAGCCAATAAATCATCGCGCCGTAATCAAAAATCAAATAGACATTGAGCAGCAGCTTGACCAGCGAGAACGAGCGCTTGGGATCAGATATCAAGTTGATGAACATCAGATCATGGAATACTCGTGTTCCGAATCCGATGACCACCGATGCGAAGATTTGAATCAGCAGGTTTCGAAGCCATCGCTCCCGAACTACCGGAAACCGATGGGCAAGGAACAAAACCAGTGGGGTCAACGCGGCCCACACATAAGCGTAGGAGAGTTCGAGAGCAAATATCCGACGCCAACCGACTTGGGTTTCTCCGCGGCTGTAGGCCAGATACATCTGGCTCCCAAGGAATAGCCCGAACAGGGTCCACAATCCAATTGTCACTCCAACCCGGACCCAGCGGCGCTCTAGTAGCTTCTCAGTTTCCATCTCCAACCCAGGCGACAGGACGTTTGTCTCCATAACGATACCACATCGCCCGGCCGCTTCCGGCCAGAAACCCAGATTGCCGACTGATTGTAGTTTTGCATGCGCGCTGCCGGCGGATGAGACAACCACCTTGCGGTTTCCGCCGAGCATGGCAGTAGATAGACGGACGAGCATTTGTTCCTCGCCGTACCGTTCAATAGCCGTCACACTCGGTACAAACCCGCTGATTCTACGTTCGAATCTAAAGGCACAATATACTATGTGACTAAGCGTCTTGAATGGGTGATGAAACGGCCTTGCTGCGTGACGGACCGGCCTTAGGATTTTCGGATCGGTGATCGGGGCGACGCCGCGTTGCCCAAATCTGCTATCGCTGTGCTATGATGCAGTCAAGCAACGAGGGCGCTCCGGACAAATTCGCGAGAACATCTTCGTTCGAGGTAAGCGCGCAATGGGTAACACAAGCAACCCAACCCCAGGTCACCGAGCGCGCTGGATTCGAGAACTCGCTCGTTCTCAGCAAGCTGACAAATACCAACAGGCGAGGTCTAACCATGGCACGCGGCAGAAAGTTCAGATCAACGCGGCGCATCCCCGACAGCGAACGATCGCTGTTCGAGCAAAAAATAACTGGCCGCTATGCGCGCACGCTCGACCGAACTGATCTGCTCAGCTTGATTCGCGGCGGGGAAGACACTCATATCGAGTTCAAGATCCGGCTGGTCAACACCGACAAAGTCATCGCCGAGATTGTGGCGATTGCAAACGCTGGCGGCGGCGCCCTGATCTTCGGCGTGAACGATCAGCGCCGGATCGAGGGGCTGGACGACCCCGAACAGGTCGAAGAACAACTCATAGACATCTGCCGCAACCAGATCAAGCCGCCGGTCTTCCCACGAATCGACAAAGTGTCGTATGACAACGGCACACGCATCGTCGTCTTGCAGGTTGACGACCGCCGCGCACCCCATCGAACGCCCGACAACCGCTACTTTCTGCGCATCGGCTCAACCAAACGCGAAGCCGACGGCGGAGAGATCGGTGCCCTTTTTTCCCGATCGCGAGTCGCTTCGTTCGAAGACATGCCGCTGGTGACCGCGGGAGTTGAAGATTTTGACGAAGCGCTGGTGTGGAGCTATGTCCGCGATTTGGAAGGCGATGCCTCCCGCGAGCCGGCAAACTTCCCCAGCGCTGGCGAGCTGTGCGACCTGCGTCTGGCAACAAATCATGGCGCGACCGTGGCCCCGACGCTTGCCGGATTTCTTCTATTCGGAAGAGGCTCGTTAGTCCCCCAGATAATTCCCCAAAGCCAGATCTCGCTCACCCGTTTTTCAGGGACGAGCACCGAGTCTCCGGTGGTCGAGCGCACCGAAGTCTTCGGCAATATGACCGGGCTTTTCGACGGAGCGCTGAGGTTCCTTAAGCGCTACGTCGATCTTTGGGACTCACGGCCTCCGCGCGCGCACAACAACGGCGCTGAACCCGTCCGCGCTCGGGCGAACTATCCCCGCGACTCGATAATCGAAGCGCTCACGAATCTGATAGTTCATCGCGACTACTCGATTGTAGGGTCACCATCTCGCGTGCTGATATTCGACGACCGAGTCGAGTTCATCAACCCAAGCCGGACAGCGGGAACGAGAAAGTCAGTCGAGTATGGCGCTACGCTTCCACCGAATCCCAGGATTCATCACGTCTTCACAAGCGCCGCTTACGGCATCGAGCTGGCGCAGCGAGGCATCCCGGCTTTGCGCCGAGAGCATCGGGGGTTCACGCGCCGCGAGCCTCGCATTTCGTTGCTGGGAGATGAGTTTCGACTCGAGCTTTATGGAGTTTGATAAGCACGAGGCGGGCTTGTTTATCCTCTGCGGATCAGCTTGCGTTACATGCGTCTCTTAGCTGTTTCTCTCTCGTTGCTCTTTGTGCCCGCGCTCGCATCGTGTGTCCGCACCAACGGCATTCCAAACGCTAACTCCGACCAGCCGTCCGGCACTCACGCGAGCGAGCCGGCGAGGAGGAAGTGTGTCAACTTGAACAGCGCCACCGCCGAAGAGCTCCAACTGCTGCCGGGAATCGGAGAAGTGACGGCTCGCAAGCTCGTCGAGTACCGCGAACAGAACGGTCCTTATCGCCGCCCCGAAGAGATCATAATCATCGAGGGCTTCAGCGAACGAAAATATCGAGCAATCGCGGACCTCATCTGCGTTGAATGAGACTGTTGGGAGCGCAGTTACTTGTCATCGTCTTGGCGATTGCAGACTACAACCATGATAAGTGGCACATTCGATTGTCCGACGAATTGTCGTTTGCAACCCACTGCTGTACATTGAATCTCTCTCCAAGAGCACGATGATGAGCGAAGAGCTGCCGATACTTGTAGAGGTCACGCGCGGCGCGATCGTCGAATCGCGTCACCGTGGAGCGATTGTCGCCGTCGAGCCGGATGGGACGATTGCGGCGCAACTCGGCGATGGTGATCTCATTACGTCGACCCGCTCTACCATCAAACCATTTCAGGCGATCCCGTTCGTCACAAGCGGAGGTGCCGATCACTTCGGAGTCAGCGAACGCGAACTCGCGCTTGTATGCGCATCGCACGAGGGTGAACCTTTTCACGTCGAAAGAGTAGCCGGTTTGCTCGCGCGGGCAGATCTGGATGAATCGGCGCTCCGTTGCGGCGCCCACGCCCCCTACAACGCGGATGCAGCGCGGCAGCTCGAAAGAAACGGCCTGCCGTTCACTCAGCTACACAACAACTGCTCGGGCAAGCACACCGGAATGCTTCTGACCGCTGTCCATCGCCGCTTGGAACTCGACGATTACTACAAGGCCGAGCACCCAATTCAACGCGAGATCATTTCGGTGCTGCGGAGAATGGCTGATCTCGAAGGCGATATTCCGACCGCGATCGACGGCTGCAGCGCGCCGACATTCGGAGTGGCGCTTCGATCACTTGCGCTTGCGTTCGCGAGGCTTGCGAACCCGCAAGCCGCCTCGCTCGATGCGGAGGTCGCCGTCGCTTCAACGCGAATCGTTCATGCAATGATCGCCCACCCCGAAATGGTCGGCGGCACAAAGCGGTTCGACTCCGACCTGATGCGAATCGCGCGAGGCAAACTTGTCTGCAAGATCGGCGCAGAAGCCGTGTACGGCATCGGTGTTATCCCCTGCGAACGCTACCCGCGCGGCCTTGGCATCGCGCTCAAGATCGAGGATGGCTCGTATCGAGGGCTCGGTCCGACGGTGATTGAGACCCTCGGGCAACTCGGGGTGTTAACCGAATCCGAGCAAGCTGAGCTGGCAGCCTATTATCGGCCGGACGTTGATAATCGTCTTGGCCTAAAAGTAGGCGAGGTCAGAGCGGTGTTTGATCTGCATGTTCGATGAGATCGTGCGGCCAGCGCTCCTCGACTGCTCTGTCCTTATGGCCGATACTTCATTGGTAAGACCGCACGGTTTGGACTAGGGGCTCAACGAATATGAATCAGAGCATAAGAAGTTTCTTTCCGATTACAGAAAACTACATCTACATGAACCACGCGGCTGTCTCGCCATTGTCGGCGAGAGTGCGCGACGCGATGATCGCAATAACTGACGATATTGCGCGGCACGGGACCGCCCACTACGACGACTGGTATCGAACCTACGAATTGGCGCGAAGCTCGGCGGCCAAACTGATTAACGCGCGCGCTCACGAGATCGCGTTTATGCCCAATACCTCGACCGCGATCTCTGCCGTCGCTAACGGACTTGATCTGCGCGAAGGGGACAACGTGGTCACTTCCGGCGTCGAGTTCCCGGCGAACATCTATCCCTGGATGCGATTGGGCGAAGAACGCGGAATAAGAATGAAGCTCGCCCCCGAGCGGGACGGCCGAATCGACCCGGATGAGCTCCTTGCTCTCATCGACGATCGCACGCGGGTAGTCACGGTAAGCTGGGTGCAATTCGCGAGCGGCTTCCGTTCGAACCTCTCGCGCATCGGGAAGGCATGCCGCGAGCGCGGAGTGTTCTTCATGGTGGATGCGATTCAGGGACACTCCGCGCT
>Ga0257146_1000091_pt1 | contig 10580 bp, 8 predicted proteins | sample CO08A_FD_185958 | JGI IMG/M metagenome (GOLD analysis project Ga0257146, IMG submission 185958) | Soil microbial communities from H.J. Andrews Experimental Forest, Oregon, United States - CO-08-A | ecosystem: Environmental > Terrestrial > Soil > Temperate forest > Bulk soil | place: USA: Oregon...
TTCCGCCGGGCAGGATCAGCGGCAGGATCACTCGGCGGAAGGCGTAGAGCGGCGAGGCGCCGAGCGAGGCTGCGGCGCGCGCCAGGTTCATGTCGAAGCTTTGCAGCGTCGCGCTGACCGGGATCACCACAAAGGGCGTCGCTAGCGCGGTGTGCGCTAGGATCAAACCCAGGTAACTGCCGGTAAGCCCGATCGGGGCGAAGAAGAAGTACAGGCCGACCGCGGTGATGACGCCCGGCACGACGACCGGCGACAGCACGACCGCCAGCACGAGCGGCTTGAACTTGCTCTTCCACTGCGTCAGACCCAGCGCGGCTAGCGTGCCGAGTACCATGGACAGCACGGTCGAGGCGACGCCGATGATCATGCTGTTCTTCAGCGACATCATCCAGCGCGGGGAGCTGATGAAGTCCTCGTACCAGCGCAGGGAGAGGCCCGGCAGCGGATAGGTCAGGTAGGAGCCGGAGCTGAAGGACAGCGGCATGATCGCCAGGATTGGCGCCATCAGGAAGATGAACACCAGCGTGGAAGCAACAATGGTCGTGGTCCACGCGATGCGCTGGCTGGGCGTGCGGGGCGAAGGGTTGCCGCTCAATTCTTCATTCCTCCTGTGACTTGCTGGCCATGGACCAGTTTTCCGTAGACGGCGGCGAGCAGCAGGGTGGCGAGCAGCAGCACCGCGCCCAGCGCCGAGGCCAGGCCCCAGTTGACCGTTTCGGTGGGGTAGAGGGCGATGAAGTAGCTGATCATTTGATCGGCGGCGCCGCCGACGAGTGCCGGCGTGATGTAGTAGCCGAGCGCCAGGATGAAGACGAGCAGGCATCCCGCCCCGATACCCGGCAGCGTCTGCGGCAGGTAGACCCGCAGGAAGGCGGTGACGGGCGACGCACCGAGCGACGCGGCGGCACGCATGTAAGCCGGCGAGATCGCCTTCATGCTGCTGTACAGCGGCAGGATCATAAAGGGCAGCAGAACGTGGGTCATCGCCACATACACGCCGAAGCGGTTGTAGATCAGGCGCAGGGGCTCGTCGACGATGCCCAGCCAGCGCAAGCTGTTGTTCACCACGCCCTCGCGCTGCAATAGCACGATCCAGGCGCAGGTCCGGACCAAAAGCGAAGTCCAGAAAGGCAGCAAGACGAAGATCATCAGCAGGTTCGACCGGCCGGCCGGCAGCGTCGCCAGCAGGTAGGCGACCGGGAAGCCCAGGATCAGGCAAAGCGCCGTGACGCCGAAGCTGATGGTGAAGGTGCGGGCGAACACGTCGCGGTAGATCGCCTGATCCGGCGGGGCCGCGACGATCGCGCCGTCCACGTTCCGGGTCAGGTCGAGCGCCGCCAGCAGGTAGAAGCTGGTCATTGGGCCGCTGGCGCCCTTGATCGCCGCCCAGGTGGCGCGTTCGCCCCAGGCTGGATTGATCCTGCCCAGCGCCTCCTTGGCCGTGCCGGGCTCCGGCGCGGCTTTCAGGTTGCGCGCGGTGCTGGCCAGGATGGTGCGGAAGCCGTTCAGTGCGTAGTTCAGCCGCTTGGATGCGATGGCGACGGTGCCGGAGGCGCGCGCCGCCTGTATGTCGCCCGCCAGCGCCGCGTAGGCCTTTTCGTCTGGTACGTCCTTGCCGTCCCAGTCGGCCAACGCCGCCACCGTATGGGGCAGGGCCCGACGCACCTCCCAGTCGTCGACCGAGCGCCAGAGCATACCGGCGAGGGGACCCAGGAAGGTGAAGAGCAGGAACAGGAGAAGCGGCAGGACCAGCGCCAATGCCTTGAACTGGCGCCCCCGCTCCGCCCGTTTCAGGCGGCGCTTGAGCGGCACCTCGGTCGGCGTATCGGCGCCGGTAAAGAACGCAGCCGTCATAGGTTGAGCCTTTTCATCAAGATCTCTCACCCGGTCCAAGGAACGCCGCGAGGAGGACCACAGGCGATCAAAGTGTCAGTCCTTTGCCTGTACCCCTTCGCCGACCGCCCTCAGGTCACGCGGCCAGTAGGCCGCGTCCGTTGCAGAAGCATTTGCGCGAGGGTTTCTTCAGCACCGTCTGGCCGGAGTCGAGCGGACTTGGGAACGTTATTTCGTTGCCCACTTGTTGAAGCGCTCGGTCAGACGGTCGATGTTTTCAAGCCAGAAGGTAACGTTGATCTCCACGGCGTTCTTCATGTTGTCCGGCGCGGTCGGCAGATCCTTCAGCACGGTCGGCTGCAGGTGGGCCGTAGCGTCCTTGTTCGAGGTACCGTAGGCAATGTTCTCCGACAGCTTGGCCTGGTTCTCCGCCTTGCCGACGAAGTCCAAGAACTTGTAGGCGGCGTCCTTGTTCGGGCTGCCCTTCAGGATGACCCAGCTGTCGAGGGTGTAGAGCGCCCCGTCCCATACCATGCCGAAGTTCTTCTTCTCGTTCTTGTTCGCGGTGTCGATGCGGCCGTTGTAGACCGAAGTCATCGCCACTTCGCCGGACGCGAGCAACTGCGGCGGCTGGGCGCCGGCCTTCCACCAGACAATGTCGTTCTTGATGGTGTCCAGCTTCTTGAAGGCGCGCTCGATGCCCTCGTCGGTGGCCAGCACCTTGTAGACGTCCTTCGGCGCGACACCGTCGGCGATGAGGGCAATCTCCAGCGTGGTCTTCGGACCCTGACGCAGGCTGCGCTTGCCCGGATACTTCTTGGTGTCGAAGAAGTCGGCCCAGCTCTTCGGCCCGTCCTTCAGCTTGTCCTTGTCGTAGCCGAGAACGAAATCGTACACGATGGCGCCGACGCCGCAGGAATTGACGGTCGGCGGCAGATAGGCGGCCTCGCCACCGATCTTCGAGTACTCGATCTTCTCGAACAGGCCTTCCTCGCAGCCAACCGCCAGTTCGTCGCTCTCGACCTGGACGACATCCCAGGTGGCAGCACCACCCTGCACCTTGGCGCGCAGCACACCGATGCCGCCGTCCCAGGACTCGTCGTTCATCGGAACACCGGTCGCCTTCTTGAACGGCTCAAAATAAACCTTCTTCTGGGCATCCTGATACGCACCGCCCCACGACACTACGGCCAGGTCACGCGCCTGCGCGGTTGCGGCCAGTACAACGACAGCGGTGAACGTCGCGGCGAATCCCAGCGCTATCTTAAGCTTCGGCATCGTCTTCGTTCCTTCTTTATGTGAGGTTGCGTCTTGGAGCTGGATGCGTCCCGGCCCGATCGCTCGGGGGCCGACCGCAGGGTTCGATCACACCGGATCAAGGGCCAGGCAGTCTTCGGGGCGGAAGGTGATGGACACGCTTTGGCCATGGCTCAGGCCTCCATGCGCGCCCGGCTGAAGCTTGACCATGAACTCCTCGTTGCCGGCGACCTGGAGCACGGCCAGCGCGTGGTCGCCGAGGTAGATGGTGTTCTGCACCGTGGCCGGCAGGCGGTTCGGCCCCTCGCTGGCCGCCCCGTCCGTTAGGATGGAGACCCGCTCCGGCCGCACCGACAGGGAGGTGGCGGCGCCTGCGCCGGCCACGTTGACCGCCTGGGCCACGACGGAGCCGCCGGAGGCCAGGGCGACGCGGCAATATCCCTTTTCGATATTTTCGATGGTGCCGGCCAGCACGTTGTTCTCGCCGATGAAGTTGGCGACGAAGCTGTTCACGGGGTGCTCGTACAGTGCGTTCGGCTTGTCGATCTGCTGCACGATGCCGTCGTTGAAAACGGCGATGCGGTCCGACATGGTGAGCGCCTCGCTCTGGTCGTGGGTGACGTAGACGACGGTGATGCCCATTGTATCGTGCAGTTGCTTGATCTCTAGTTGCATTTGCTCCCGCAGGCGCTTGTCCAAGGCGCCCAGGGGCTCGTCCATCAGCACGAGCTGCGGGTTGAAAACCAGTGCGCGGGCCAGCGCCACGCGCTGCTGCTGGCCGCCGGACAGCTGCCCCGGCCGCCGGTGCGCCAAGTTTTCCAGCTTGATCATGCGTAGCGCCGTCCGCACGCGCTCCTGCGCCTCCGCCTTGTTGATCTTGCGAACGGACAGCGGGAAGGCGACGTTCTCCTCGATCGTCAGGTGCGGAAACAGGGCGTAGTTCTGGAAGACCATGCCGATGTCGCGCTTGTGCGGCGGCATGTTCTTGATGGGCCGGTCAGCGAGGTAGATCTCACCGTGGGTCGGAACCTCGAAGCCCGCCAGCATCATCAGCGTGGTCGTCTTGCCCGAGCCCGAAGGGCCAAGCAGGGTGACGAACTCGCCCTTCCTGATGTCGAGGTCGAGGTTCTTCACCACGAGGTGTTCGCCGTCGTAGGTCTTCTGAATACCGGTAAAACGCACCAAAGCTGGCGTGGGCGTGACCATGCCGCCTTCCATGCCTTCCTCCTGTCCCGTTGATGAGCCCCAGGTCGGAATTAGCATCAGCGAGGATTTCCAGAAGATGCGGCGTCGACTCTACGACGGTGCACGAGCGCTACGTCCAGTACGTGACCAATCCGCAAAGACCATCGGCAACAGTCAACATCGGACTCGGCAATCAAAACTTCTTTGCCACTGGCCATGTGCAGTGCTTTCTCCGGAAAGCGTGGTCGACAATGCAGCGAACGGCGCGCTGACGCTGCGGGTCGGCTCGATCAGGCGCCCCTGATCCCACCGCCCGCGCGCTTGCACTGGCAGGCCTGCAGGTGGAGTCCGCAACAGCGCCGTCAGCACCTCGTCCAAGGTGGCGAGGAACAGCTTAGCATCCTTCGACGAGAATACCAGCGGCGGGCGGATCTTCAGGATCTGCCCTTCATTTCCCGTCGCGCTGATCAGCACCAGCCGCCGGCCGGCTTTGATGACCTTCAGAACCGCATGGGCCACGGCGCAGGACGCCGGGTTGCCGCCAAAGGTATTGAAATAGCGGATGCGCTTGCCGAACGCCTCGATCATCTCCGGCCGCAATAGTGCCGCGGATTTTCCCACGCTCTTCAACGCATCGATCACGGCGGCGGAATCGATGGCGTCGCGCATGACGGCGTGTCCGATCTCAAACGGACTTGCCGACGATGCCGAATTACCCAAGACGATGGCCACATTATGCATGAGCTCGATACCGGCCGACGTGGACGCCACCGACGAAAACAGCTCAAAATCTCGAAGGATGCACTGGTCGCCCGCCTTGCCGTCGATCTCGCCAAGCGCCACCGCCGCCTCAAGCGCCGAAGCGCCACGCGAATAGGCCATCGAACCGTACGCGCTGTTTGTAACCGTCTTATTCCCGCGAGCAGACGCCGCTTCTTGGAGCGCGCGAACCCTTTGATCGCCGCAAGGCGGCTTTGGCGAAAGGGCAGATTTCGACATCGCCTCAATTATTTAAGCCAGGGAGGAAGACCACGAACCGCGGCGAAAATCGGCTGACGCATTGCACCAGACCTGGATCGGAGCAACGCGTCAGCTCATCAAACAATCGGGGATTTGCCCCCTTTTTTGGCACATGTGTTGCATGAAATCTGCCGGGTTGGGGCGCCAAGGTACCCAGGGCCCAGCTTAAGACAAATGCGGATTGATGCGGATGACGACCACGGCGGCGCTTGAACTGGTGCAACTTACGAAGCGGTACGGCAGCGTAACCGCTGTGGATGCCATCAACCTCAAGATTCCAGCGGGCTCCTATTGTTGCCTGCTCGGGCCGTCCGGCTGCGGCAAGACATCCACACTGCGCATGATTGCGGGCCATGAATCTGCGACATCCGGAGATATCATTGTCGGGCCAAGGAATGTCACGGATCTGCCGCCTGCCGGACGCAACACGGCGATGATGTTCCAGTCCTATGCCCTATTCCCGCATCTTTCCGTCATTGACAATGTTGCCTTTGCCCTGAAGATGAAGGGCGTTGCCAAGGCGAAACGACTTGCCGAAGCCGACAGACTGCTCGAGCTTGTCGACATGCAAGCTTATGCGCAGCGACTGCCGGGGCAGCTTTCCGGTGGCCAGCAGCAACGCGTGGCCCTCGCCCGCGCGCTGATCACCTCTCCTCAGATACTGCTGTTGGATGAGCCGCTTTCGGCGCTTGATCCTTTTTTGCGGCTGCGCATGCGAACCGAACTGAAAAAGCTTCAACGGGAGCTTGGTATTTCCTTCATCCATGTTACGCACGGACAGGATGAGGCAATGGCGCTTGCCGATATCGTGGTTCTGATGAACGGTGGCCGGATCGAACAACAGGGTTCTCCGCGCGAAATCTTCAACCACCCCCTGACGGAGTTCACGGCGAAATTCATCGGCGGCCACAACGTCATTGCCTTTGATGACGAGACCTTCGCCGTTCGGAATGATCGTCTGATGCTGAAAAAAGCGGGCGAAGCCGTTAACGGTCCGTCGATCGCAGGCATCGTCAGCGAGGTCGAATACCAGGGAACTTATGTCCGCGTCGCGATTGCCATCGAAGGCGGAGCCGACATCTCGGCCCAACTCACGGAAAGCCAGTTCGACGCGGCCAACTACACTGTCGGCGAGCGCGTTGTCGCCACGTGGGACCCGGCGCAGGCAAGCCCATTGAAGATCCGCAATTCTGTAACCGTCCCGTCGCCCGAAAAGGCGGCTTGACACCTAGGGAGATGATCATGAGCAGTCTTTGGAAATTCAAGAGTGGCGTCAGCCGTCGCGCTGTGTTGAAAGGCGCTGCCGGAGCAGTCGGCCTCGCAGCAGGTTCGGGCGGAATTACCGGGTTTCCTTACGTCCATTCAGCCGAGCCGAAAGTTCTGCGCTATCTCGGGACAGCGGTGAACGAAGGCGACGAGATCTCGAAGAAATGTCTGGAAGATACCGGGATCAAGATTGAATACATCACGGCAACAACCGACGATGTGACCAAGCGTGTGATCACCCAGCCGAATTCATTCGATGTGCTCGATACCGAATATTTCTCGCTGAGGAAGCTGGTGCCGTCTGGCAATATTTTCGCGCTCGACGCAAAAAAGATCAAGGAATTCGACAACATCACCCCGGTTTTCACCAAGGGCCAGCTACCGAACGGCAAGAAGATCGGCAACCAAGGCACGGCACCATGGAAGGTGCTCTATCTTGAAGGTCCGAACTCCAAGACATTTTCCGCCACGCCGACTGAATTCGTCACCCTGATCCCGACCGTCTACAACGCGGACACGCTTGGGATTCGACCGGATCTGATCAAGCGGCCGATTACATCGTGGGCCGAACTGCTCAACCGCGAATTCAAGGGCAAGGCCGCGATCCTCAACATTCCGTCGATCGGCATCATGGACGCCGCGATGGTCGTCGAAGCCACCGGCCAGCACCAATATGCCGACAAGGGCAACATGACCAAGGCCGAGATCGATCTCACCATGAAGGTCATGACCGAAGCCAAGAAGGCCGGCCAGTTCCGCGCGTTCTGGAAGGATTTCAACGAATCCGTCAACCTCATGGCCTCCGGCGAAACCGTCATCCAGTCGATGTGGTCTCCAGCGGTCACCAAAGTACGCAGCATGGGAATTGCCTGCACCTTCCAGCCGCTCAAGGAAGGCTATCGCTCGTGGGCGTCGGGGTTCTGCGTGTCGAAGGCGGTTTCAGGACCGAAACTCGACTGGGCCTATGAATTCGTGAACTGGTATCTGTCAGGCTGGGCCGGCGCTTATCTCAATCGCCAGGGCTATTATTCGGCCGTTCTCTCCACCGCCAAGGCCAACATGACACCCGACGAATGGGGCTACTGGATGGAAGGCAAGGCGGCTGTCGGAGATATCAAGGCGCCGGACGGCACCGTTCTCGAGAAAGCCGGCGCCCTGCGCGACGGCGGCTCCTACGAGGACCGCATGGGCAGCGTTGCCTGCTGGAATGCCGTCATGGACGAGAACGACTACATGGTCCGCAAGTGGAACGAGTTCATCGCCGCTTGATGCCATCTTGAGTCTTGCCGCGCTTGAGAGCGCGGCAAGACGCTCTTCCGACGTGATTCGAGATCGGGCGTTCCATGACGCAAGACCGTAAATCCTTCGTCGCGTGGCTTCAGGCCGCGCCGATGATGCTAATCTTCGCGCTGTTCTTTCTTTTGCCGCTGGTCTTCGTAACCATCGTCAGCACGTGGGACTACAATGAATACGAGATGATCCCTGCCTTCAGCCTGCGCGGCTACTCAGATACGTTCGAGGGATGCATCGCCGGTCTGCCGGACCTGTGCACGATCCTGAAAACCTATCTGAAGACCCTGAAATTATGCGTGCTGACCTGGAGCCTGACGCTTCTGATCGGCTTTACCGTCGCCTATTTTCTCGCGTTTCATGTTCGATCCAAAACCTGGCAGATCGTACTCACTTTGCTCTGCACCATTCCGTTCTGGACCTCGAATGTGATCCGCATGATCGCGTGGATTCCGCTGCTTGGCCGCAACGGCCTGGTCAACCGGGGCCTCGAGGGCGTCGGACTGATCAACGCGCCGTTGGAATGGCTATTGTTCTCCGAATTTTCCGTCGTGCTGGCCCTCGTCCACTTGTTTACCTTTTTCATGGTTGTGCCGATCTTCAATTCGATGATCCGCATCGACAAGAGGTTGATTGAAGCCGCCTACGATGCCGGAGCCACCGGGTGGCAGACCTTGGTGAATATAATCATTCCTCTGGCAAAACCGGGAATTGTCATTGGCTCGATCTTCGTGATCACCATCGTGATGGGCGATTTCGTGACCATCGGCGTGATGGGCGGCCAGCAGATCGCATCCGCCGGAAAGATCATCGAAGCCCGGCTCAATGCCTTGCAATTCCCGGCCGCCGCCGCCAATGCGGTTATCCTGCTCGGCATTACGATTTTGATCATTTCTTCGCTGACGCGGATCGTCGATATCCGCAAGGAGCTCTGAATGGGCGAAGGCCGCTCGCGATCCTTCTATGTTCTCGCGGCGTTCTTCACCGCCTATGTGCTGTTTCTGTATGGGCCGATGTTTGCGATCTATATTCTGTCGTTTCAGGGGCCCGACGGCGGCCTGACTTTTCCGATGAACGGCGTATCGCTGGTGTGGTTCAGCAAGGTGTTCTCCGGCACCGGCATTGTCGATATCGGGGCTGCCTTCAAGCGGTCGCTCAAGCTCGGCCTCGCTGTCATGGTGCTGACGGTCCTGTTCTCGGTTTCGGCTGGCCTGGCCTTCCGCAAATCGTTCCGGGGCGCGACATTTCTGTTTTACGCTGCGATCGCGAGCCTGATCATGCCGTCGATCATCACCTCGCTCGGCATCGCACTGGAATTCCGGCTGCTCGATGATTTCATGATCAAACATGGCAGTGAGGGTTGGACGACGGCGATGGGGCTTTTCACCTCAGGCCTCGGCGCCCATCTCACCTGGACGCTGCCGTTCGGTCTTCTGATCATGTTCGCGATTTTCAACCGCTTCGATGGCCGGCTTGAAGAGGCGGCGCGCGATCTTGGCGCAACGCCGTGGCAGACATTCCGGCATGTCGTGCTGCCGATTATATTGCCGTCTGTCGTGGGCATTGGTTTGTTTGGCTTTACACTGTCCTGGGACGAACTCGCGCGTTCGAGCCAGGCCATCGGTTCCGTCAACACCCTGCCGCTTGAATTGCAGGGACTGACGACAACCGTTACAAAGCCGGATATATATGCGCTTGGAACGTTGACGAGCGCGGTGTCCTTTCTCGTGATCTTTACGGCGTTGATCGTCATTCTTGTGCTCCAGGCCCGCCAACGGCGCCATGGATCGGACGCCGGCAAGGGAATGGTCTGACTAGGCTTCATGCGCATTCTTGTCGTCAATCCGAACACTACGGTCGCGATGACCGAGACGATCGGCCGAGCCGCCCGCGCCGCGGCGACTCCGGGGACGGAGATCGTCGCCGTCAATCCGCCGGATGGCCCGGTTTCAATCGAAGGCTATTATGACGAGGCGTTCTCGGTACCGGGACTGCTGGCTGAAATCGCCAAGCGCGATGCTCTCGGCTGTGCCGGCATGGCCGACCTCGCCGCGCGTCTGTCGGAACAGCATGGCCTTCCCGTTGTCGATGGCGTCGCGAGTGCGATCAAGCTGGCGGAAGCCCTGGGCGCGCTGGGTTTTAAGACATCAAAAATCGGTTCCTATGCCGCCCCGCGGCCGAAGGCCTATCTCGGCTCGTTCGCATCCTTCGCACCGCGCTAGAGATCCTCGCAACAGGATCGACAGGAGAGCGCAATGTCTAAGCTGGATCTTGCTATTCGTGGCGGTACCGTTGTCACGGCTTCCGACACATTTCGCGCCGATGTCGGCGTCCGGGAGGGACGCATCGTCGCGGTTGCCGCCGAGATCGAGGAAGCGACCCGCGAGATCGATGCCTCCGGGCTGCTGGTGCTTCCGGGCGGCATCGACAGCCACGTCCATATCGCCCAGCCCTCCGGCCCCAATGTCGTTATGGCGGATGATTTCGCTTCGGCGACCGCCGCCGCCGCCGCCGGCGGCAACACCTGCATCATGCCGTTCGCCCTGCAACAGCGCGGCATGAGTTTGCGCCGATGCGTCGAGGACTACGTGCGCCAGGCGGAGGGCGAATGCCACATCGATGTCTCGGTTCACTTGATCATCACCGATCCGACGCCTGAGGTTCTCGGACAGGAGCTGCCGGCGCTGCTGAAGGCCGGCTACACATCGTTCAAGGTGTTCATGACCTAC
>Ga0257146_1000093_pt1 | contig 10548 bp, 9 predicted proteins | sample CO08A_FD_185958 | JGI IMG/M metagenome (GOLD analysis project Ga0257146, IMG submission 185958) | Soil microbial communities from H.J. Andrews Experimental Forest, Oregon, United States - CO-08-A | ecosystem: Environmental > Terrestrial > Soil > Temperate forest > Bulk soil | place: USA: Oregon...
CAGCACAGCCGCCGGCGCGGTTGGCCCGATCGAGACCAATTCGACAAGGCCCGTCGCGGCGTTGAACAGGAAAAAGCCCGGCATCAATGAGACAACGGCGGAGAAGGCGACAGCCGCGAAGGGCAGATGCAAGCGGTCGACGACCGGCGTCGCGAGGACGCTGACGAGCATGCAGGCGACGAGCGCCCCGGTTGGAGCACTTCCCCCAGCGACGGAGATCAGCGCCCAGCGCGCGGCATGCGCAAGCATGCCGACCGCGATCGGGAACGCCAGCAGATGCCACGGCATTGAGAAGAAAGTGCCGAAGGAGGCGACAGCGCACCCTGCCGCAATCACGTCGATGACCAATGGCACCGGCGGAGATGATCCAGCTATCGCGAGGTTTGCGCCGACCGCCGTGAACCCGAACAGGCCGCCGGCGCAGATCAGGAGCACGATGACGCCGGCATAGGCCAGGCGCGCGATTCCCAGCGCGATTCGCGTACGAGCGAGGTCGATTGCACCGTTGAGGATATGCGGACCGGGGACCAGCACCATGCAGGGACAGAAAGCGACCACCGCTGTTGCATGCGATAGCTGGAAACGGCTGGCAGCAGCAGCGACGACACCCGCGACAAACGCGGCGCAAAGCGGCTGGATCAGTGGATTATTGCTAAAGCCGGACAGCCAGCGGCGGACGAGCGCACCGATAGCGGCGCTGGCTGCGATCAGCAGCAGGCTCGTCGCATCGAGCGTGCCGAAAATGACGCCAAGCGAAGCCGCGCCGATGGCTACGAAACACGTGAAACGTGGCGTGGAAGTTGGTGGCAGACGGCCAGCCGACTCAAGCGCGGATTGCGCAGCCTCGGCCGACAACGTGCCGTCGCAGACCTGGTCGATCACCGTCGTGACGGCCAGTACCCTGCCCATGTCGACACCGAGCGGCTTGGCGGGGACGATTTGTGAGATGGGCGCGCCGTCGAGTTCGACGGTGAGCTCGCCCCAGTAAGGTAGCACCTTGACCGTCACGCCGAGAGCGCGCCCAAGCCGCTCGGCAGCGTTAACCGTCCGCTCTGTGGTCTGCCCGTGAGCAAACAGGAGTGTGGCTGCCAGCGCGGTCGTCTTTAATGCCGCCTCGCTCGCTAACGGCTCGGGGCACGGTGTTTCCTTTTTCAAATTGGTCAATTGCGTTGCGCGGTCCAATAGCCCGAACATCGTGCGCTCCCAGCGCGGCCGCTCCATTTTCCGCGACCGGACGTCCCGAAAAACCTGCCCGTGCCGGACGCAAACTTGTCATGAACCGTCACCGACGCATGAACCGAACCAGATTTCGCGACGTATCCCTTGAATTTTACTAGGTTGGGATGAGTCACAATGCCGTCGGAAACATTGACAGTGAAGTTGTAAGTGGGATCGCATGTGCCCGCTTGCGTCACGAAGGCGAGATCCCAGGAACCATCATAGGCGGATCGCGCGTGTGCGACAGATGCCGGGGCCACAAAGCAGACTGCTGCAATCATCCAGAGCGAAGGCGTCTTCATTAATAGTTCTCCGTGAGGCGAAGCGGCCGCTTCCAAGCAAACGCGACAGACCTCGTCGATATTCGAATTGGGGAGCGGCGCGTTGCGGATATTCGAGCGACGATCTGCCTTAGGAAAAGCTTGCGTAGAGCGCTTGTTGAAACGTGCTCGAATTATCCTGAATCGTGCGATCGCGACGCGTGTCGCCAGATCTGAACGCGTCAGCTGACAGTTTTGAGCATGATTGGCCCCAATCGAGCAGCCGTGTTCAATCGCGGCCGAGGGTGGGGATGCATATTGAATGCACGCACTGCGGCTGTTCGAACTGAACACGACCGCTCTCATTTTGAAAGAACTCGGAGCAGCAAGATGAACGCCAAATCCATTACTGGGCAGCTTGGCGAAAGACGAACTCGCTTCGCATTATCGTCTGATTCTGCTCATCCGCTGGCTGACCATTGGCGTGTGTCTGAGTTCGTGGCGCTCACAAAGCCACGTGTGATGATGCTTGCCGTCTTCACCGCGCTCGTCGGATTGAGCCGCGCTCCAGTTCGACTTGATCCGCTAACCACTCTTGCCGCGGTTCTTGCCATTGCCGCGGGAGCTGGAGCCGCTGGCGTGCTCAACATGTGGTACGACGCCGATATCGATGCGGTCATGACCCGCACCGCGACGCGGCCAATTCCCCGCGGCAAGGTCTCCCGGTTCGAGGCGCTTATCCTTGGACTCCTTCTTGGCGGTTTCGCAGTGGTGGTTCTGGCTTTGGCGACGAACCTCGCAGCAGCCGCACTGTTGGCCTGCACCATCCTCTTTTATATTGTCGTGTATACGGCGTGGCTGAAGCGGACGACACGACAGAACATCGTAATCGGCGGCGCTGCAGGAGCGCTGCCGCCCGTGATCGGATGGGCCGCTGCAACCGGAGACGTCGGGCTCGAGCCGCTTACGCTGTTCCTCATTATCTTCCTTTGGACGCCGCCCCATTTCTGGGCTCTCGCGCTCAATCGCACCGATGACTATGCCCGTGCCGGCGTTCCCATGCTGCCGGTGGTTGCGGGAAAGGCTGCAACGACACGGCAGATCCTGATCTACAGCGGCCTGCTGGCTCTCGCCTCGGAGCTGCCCTGGATGCTCGGGTTTGCAGGGGTGATCTATGGCGTGATCGTCGCGATCTGCGGGGCGCTTTTCCTTCTGCTTGCACGCCAGCTGAACAGAAGCATTGAGGCCGATCGCCGCGCTGCTCACAGGTTGTTCGTGTTCTCCATCTTCTATTTGTTCGTACTGTTTGCGGCCCTGCTGATCGACCATGGAAGTGGCTCATTCTCGCCCATGCGCTCGTCGCACGATGGCCGGACCGTCGGATCGGTGCATGCCGAACTCCAGTCAGGCGCCGTCCGCAGCGCATGCTGCACCGTCAACTTCAGCGAGGTCTAACATGCGATACGGTTTGCTTGCTGTGGTCCTGATCGGTGCCGCGACACTCGGTGGCTGCACTGAAGGCGTGCTCGATCCGAAAGGGCCGATTGCCCTCGCCGAGCGGCAAATTCTGCTCAACGCGCTTGGCATCATGCTGGCGATCGTGATCCCGGTGATCCTTGCGACGATTGGTGTTGCCTTCTGGTTTCGTGCATCGAATGAGCGTGCGCGGTATCGGCCAAATTTCGCGTATTCCGGCCGTCTCGAGGTGCTCGTCTGGTCGATCCCCGCCATGACGGTGTTCCTGGTTGGCGGCGTGGCTTGGGTGGGCTCTCACGACTTGAGCCCGCGCAAGCTGATCGTATCCACCGTGAAGCCGCTGCGAGTCCAGGTCGCCTCGCTCGACTGGAAATGGCTGTTCATTTACCCAGACGAAGGCGTCGCGAGCGTCAATTACCTGGCGATCCCTGTGGGCACGCCTGTCAGTTTCGAGCTGACGTCTTCGGGCGTGATGAACAGCTTCTTTGTGCCGCAGCTCGGTAGCCAGATTTACACCATGGCCGGAATGGTAACCCGCCTTCACCTGCAGGCCGACCAGTCGGGAAGCTATCGCGGAATGTCTGCGCAATTCAGCGGGGAAGGCTTTGCAGATATGTACTTCAACGTCGAATCCGTTGCTCCCGATAAATTCGCCGAGTGGGTAGACGCAGCGCGCAACGTTGGCGTGGAGCTGAATGGCAGAACTTACGCGGAGCTGGCCAAGCCGAGCGCGTCGGTCGCGCCATTCACCTATCGCTCAGTCGCGCCCGGCCTATTCGACAAGATCCGGGTCTCCGAAATGCAGTCCGACGATGCAATGTGCCGCAGCTATCCGACATCAATGAGGGCGGAAAAATGAATCTACTTGGCAAGCTGAATTGGAATGCGATTCCCTTCGACCAGCCGATCATCATGGGCGCGTCGGGCGGAATGGTTCTGGTCATCGTGTTGATCCTTTCGTGGGTCACCCTCAAGGGTTACGTGCCGTATCTCTGGCGAGAGTGGCTCACCTCTGTCGACCACAAGCGCATCGGCATCATGTACATCATACTGGCGCTGATCATGCTGCTGCGCGGCTTTGCCGACGCCCTCATGATGCGGGGGCAGCAGGCGGTCGCAGCAGGCGGCGCGCAGGGATACTTGCCGCCCGAGCATTTCGACCAGATCTTCTCGGCGCATGGCACGATCATGATCTTCTTCATGGCGATGCCGTTCGTGATTGGAATGATGAACTTCGTGGTGCCGTTGCAGCTCGGCGTCCGCGACATGGCGTTTCCGACCCTGAACTCGGTGGCCCTCGGGCTGACTGCGTCGGGCATCCTCCTGACGAACATCTCGCTCGCGGTCGGCGAGTTCTCGAAAGCCGGCTGGGTCGCTTATCCGCCGCTGAGCGAGCTGCAATTCTCGCCCGGCGTCGGCGTCGATTACTATCTCTGGGCGCTGCAGATCTCCGGCGTCGGCACGCTGATGACCGGCATAAATTTCGTCGCGACGATCCTGAAAACGCGCGCACCGGGGATGAGCTATATGCGCATGCCCGTCTTTTGCTGGACGTCGCTCGCCGCAAACCTTCTCATTGTTGCCGCCTTCCCCGTTCTGACTGCGACCTTGGCGATGCTGCTGCTCGATCGTTACCTCGGTTTTCATTTCTTCACGACCGACGGCCAGGGTAACGCGATGATGTACGTCAACCTGTTCTGGGTTTGGGGTCACCCGGAGGTCTACATCCTGGTGTTGCCCGCGTTCGGCATCTTTTCCGAGGTGGTCTCGACCTTCTCCGGCAAGCCGCTGTTTGGCTATCGCTCCATGGTCGCCGCGACGATGGCGATTTGTGTGCTGTCATTCGTTGTCTGGCTGCACCACTTCTTCACCATGGGAGCCGGCGCGAATGTCAACGGCTTCTTCGGGGTCATGACGATGATCATCGCCGTGCCGACGGGCGTCAAGGTCTTCAACTGGCTGTTCACGATGTATGGCGGCCGCATCCGGTTCACCGTTCCGATCCTGTGGTCGATCGGCTTCATGGTGACGTTCGTGATCGGCGGCATGACCGGCGTGTTGATGGCGGTGCCTCCCGCCGACTTCCAGCTGCACAACAGCCTGTTCCTGATCGCGCATTTCCATAATGTCATCATCGGCGGCACGGTGTTCGGCTTGATGGCGGGTTACAACTACTGGTTCCCGAAGGCGTTCGGCTTCAAGCTCGACGAACGCTGGGGCAGAGTTTCGTTCTGGTGCTGGCTGGTCGGCTTCTATGTCGCTTTCATGCCGCTTTACGCGCTGGGTCTCATGGGCATGACCCGCCGCATGCAGCATTACGACGTTGCCAGCTGGCAACCGTGGTTGGTGGTCGCGGCGGTCGGCGTCGTCATCATCCTCGTTGGCATCGTCAGCCAGGTTATCCAGCTTGTGGTGTCGATCCGCGACCGCGAACAACTGAAGGTGACCGCGGACCCATGGAACGGCCGCACGCTGGAATGGGCCACGGCGTCGCCGCCGGCAGCTTGGAATTTCGCCGTGCTGCCGCAGGTGACAGACCTCGACGCTCTCTGGAACAAGAAGCAGCGCGAGCGCACGCAAGCCCAGCCGCCGAAAGAGCGCAAATTCGAGCCGATCGAGGTGCCGAAGAACAGCGCGACCGGCTTCATCACTGCGTTCTTTGCGGTCGTTAGCGGCTTTGCGATGATCTGGCACATCTGGTGGATGGCCGGTGCGGGGGCGATTGGACTCTTTCTGACCATGCTTGCCTTCGCGTTTCGCGATGAGGAGGAAATCGAAATTCCGGCCGAGCAGGTTGCCCGGTTCGAGCAGGCGAACCAGGCGGAGATTGCAGTATGAATATCGCTGTTGCAGTTGATGATGAGGTTCGGCACGAGGCGCGACCGAGTGCCAGCGAGGCCGGTCCCGCTGCCAAGCGGATCGTGGTTGGCTACGGCTTCTGGATATTCCTCTTGAGCGATATCATCATGTTCGCGGCGTTCTTCGCCGCTTACGCGGTGCTCGCGCACGCGACCGCCGGCGGTCCGAGTGGCGTGCAGCTGTTCAACCAGGGCAGCGTCGCGATCGAAACCGGCTGCCTTCTTGCATCGAGCTACACCTGCGGATTGATGTCCCTGGCGATTGGCTCGCGGCGCTATGCCGTCACTTATTTGGCTGCCCTCATCACCTTTGTGCTCGGAGCCGCGTTCCTGGTACTGGAGGTGCGGGAGTTCGCCGGCATGATCGCGGTCGGGGCCGGTCCGCAGCGCAGCGCTTTCCTCTCTGCCTTCTTTACGATCGTCGGCTGTCACGGGCTGCATGTCACCGCCGGCCTGGTCTGGCTGGTGGTGATGATGGCCCAGGTCGCAATCAAGGGCATTCACGGGACCGTCGAACGCCGTCTGCTCTGCTTTTCACTGTTCTGGCATGCGCTCGACATTGTCTGGGTGTGGCTGTTCACGGTGGTCTATCTGATGGGAGTGCTTTCATGACCGACACGCATTACGATCGCGCGCCGGGAGACGCGTCAGCACTTCCCGACGTGGAACAGGGGACATCGTCCGGCGCGCTTGTCTACGCGATCGGATTGGCTCTCGCGGTGGTTCTCACGGCCCTGTCGTTCTGGGTCGCCAATACATCGCTGCTCTGGGCCGGCGGCGTCTCTCTCGGCCTGACGGTCCTCGCGATCGCGCAAATGGGCATCCATTTGGTGTTCTTCCTGCATGTCACCACCGGGCCGGACAACACCAACAACGTGATGGCGCTGGCGTTCGGTGTGCTGATCGTCGTCCTGGTCGTCGTCGGATCGCTCTTGATCATGGCAGATCTGAACGACAACATGATGCCTGCGGCAGAGTTGATGAATCTGCAAATGCAGCACTGAAGCGCGTCGCAGGGATACTGGCTGCTAATCAAGCATGCCTTCCCTGCGCGGTGCGTGACGACGGGCCATTTTTCTTCTGGTGCCCCGGAGGCGACGCAGCGCAAGTGCTGCGAGCCGGGGCCATTCTACTTTGCATGGGGTTGTTTTCGTGATTTTGTGCAGGCCCTGCGGTGGACCGCCCATAGCGTGTCGGAGACGCGCGTGAACACGCTGGCGGAGGCGCTGCGTTCCGTGGTGCGCCGGCCTTTCAGATCAAGACGGAGTCAGATGGAATGCGTCTCAAGCATCAGCCGCCATGGTCGCTCCACGCGCTGTCGGACAGCGCAGACGCAACGTCAACGGTCAGCTTCGGCCAAGCGACAGCGAGTTCGAATGGAGTTGCTGGCGCGATCGATCCGACAAATCCATTCACCACCATCCATTGGGGGTAGCACTCGATCCCGCAATAGCGCCTTGAGGTGGAAAGATCGTGCAAGTAGCCCCGTTCCAGCGGTCGCGAACACTCCGTACAGACAGAGGGGTTGCGCGGCGCCATGTCGTTCACCACGACAAACTTCATTTTGTGAACGGGCATCTCACCGATCCTTATCTTGACAGAGCTCGATACACTCTTGCCGGAGCGCGCGCTTGTCGCGAAACGTCAGAGTTTGTAGCTTTCGACCCCGCTGTAGTCCCTCCGCGTTCCAAAATGGGGGCGGAGCATCGAGCAGATCGGCGAGGTTGCCCGGTTCAGTCGGCTTCGTATCAACGTCGGGTGCGCACAAACCACTAAGTCGTCACACGTTTGTCCAAGCGTTGGGAACAACACCAACGCTAACATTTCATGTTGAAATAATGCGCGGCTGATACGCCACTGGTGGTGGGGACGAGAAATGCTGAAAGGATTCACTGCGCCTCGGTCCCCTCTGGGCGCTGCTGCATTGGTCCCGTCGCCACCCTGGCATTTCGCAGGTGACGTCCTGGCGGTGGAGTTTTGGAATGATCCCGATGTATCAGTCCATACCCTTCCGACGGGCGTCGAGCTTGATAAGAAATGTCCAGGCCACTCTGTTGCACTCTTCACAGACTATCAGTTCACCGCGCAGAACAACGAGTATCTCGATCCTGCCAGATATCAGTGTCGCGGGTTCAGCGTCCTCCTCGACGCGATATGGAAGGGGACACGAATAGCATGGTGTCCATATTGTTACGTCGACAACGACGCTGCGTTGATGAGAGGCTGGATTCAAGGCTATCCGAGAAAGTTCGGTACCGTACACCAGACCCGTACGTTTGCCACTGGGAGCGTGGCTTCGGCACCACTCGCGCACGATAGCCGGTTCTCTGCCTGCATGTCCGCTCATGGTCGGTTGCTGGTGCAAGCCCGTGTTACCTTACGCGAAAAGGCCGAGCGCCTTGTTGGCCTGCTCGACCGCCGGATTGTGGGAAGGCGATATTTTCCGCGGCTCTCCGTCGGCATGCACGACAAGCCAGCTGTCGATGAGCTCGTTCGATGCGTCTCGGACCACCTCCAGATTACAAACATCTGGATCGGCGAGAGTGAGCTCAACTTTCCCGAAGCCTATGGCGAAGAGTTGGAAATGTTGGGGCCGCTGAAGGTGGGGCGCGGATATCGATTCTCGTTTTCCTATTCCGTGACCGATATCGAGATCCTGGCAGACTTGGCCGCCTGCAATCGCGGCTGATGCCAACAAACGCTTTGTGGATCGCGGCAGGAATAAACAAGTCGACGCACTTCAATCAAATCAATTGTGGCTGGTTTCGGTAGCCTCTGTGCCGAAAGTGATAGACGCATCAGGATACGGAAATGCTGAAGGGCTTTACAGTTCCGAAATCGCCATTCGGTCAGGCCGCACTAACTCCGCCACCACCCTGGCACTATGCCGGCGACGTTGTCGGAGTCGAGTTCTGGACGGACGCTGACGCGACGGCAGCGACATTGCCGAATGGTCTTTCCCCAGATCCGAAGTCAAACGGTCACGCCGTCATGATGTTCCTGGATTGGCAATTCACGGCCCAGGACGACGAATATCTTGAGCCGGCTCGTTATCAATATCGCGAGGCGTTTATTTTGGTCGACGCAATGCATCGCGGCGTACCGGTCATGTGGTGTCCGTACATTTATGTCGACAATGACGCTGCGCTGGCGCGCGGTTGGACGCAGGGGTTTCCAAAGAAAATGGGCAGCATTTTTCAGACGCGTTCCTTTGCGGCCTCAGGCCCCGCCGCGGCGCCGGTCGCGTCCGGCAGTCGGTTTGGCGCCAGCCTCTCGGCGCATGGCCAACGTCTTGCGGAAGCCTGCGTCACCTTGCACAAGCCGGTCGAAAACGGAATGTCTCTCCTCAGCCGACCCACGGTCTTGTTGCGATACTTCCCCAGATTGGTGGCCGGCTACCAGGACAAGCCTGCGGTCAACGAATTGGCGATGTCGATCACCGACAATCTCACCATTGCCGGCGCATGGATCGGCACGGGCGAGCTTAATTTTCCTGAAGCGAATGGTGAAGAACTCGACGCTCTTGCGCCGAACAGGATCGAGTCAGGGTTCCGTTACTCAGTTTCTTACTCAGTTAGCGATCTGAAGATCCTCGAGGACCATGGCTCGTAGGTAACTGAAAACACTCCTGCCGTAACGGCGAAGCGTACAGTCCCTCGCTTCGCCGAGAGGGTCTCCGCGGCACCCCCGTCGCGCGGAGACCCTCGGCGGGTAGACGTTCTTGCGATAGTAAGGAAAAGTTGATGAGCAAAACTGCATCCGAATATTTGGTCGAAGCCATCGAGAAGGCGGGCGTGAAGCGCGTCTACGGAGTGGTGGGAGACTCGCTGAACGGCTTTACTGACGCGCTGCGGCGAAGAAAATCAATCGACTGGATTCACATGCGGCATGAAGAGGCCGCGGCTTTTGCGGCGGGGGCCGAAGCCCATCTTACCGGCAGCCTTGCTGTGTGCGCCGGGAGCTGCGGTCCAGGAAACCTTCATCTGATCAACGGCCTGTTCGACTGTCAGCGCAACGGCGTGCCGGTTCTGGCAATCGCCGCCCACATCCCCAGCAGCGAAATCGGGATCGATTATTTCCAGGCAACACATCCGGAAAACCTGTTCAGGGATTGCAGCCATTATGTGGAGCTGGTTTCCAATCCCAAGCAGCTTCCGCAGATTTTGAAACGGGCAATCCGGGTCGCGATCGCCAAGCGAGGTGTTGCAGTCGTTGTGCTGCCTGGCGACGTCGCGCTGATGAAGATTGATGCCGATGTTCCGGAATGGATAGCGCCCACTGCGCCTGTCTTGCGCCCGAGTGAGGCCGATATCGGGCATCTGGCAGACTTTCTCAATAAGGCATCGCGGGTAACCTTGTTCTGCGGCGCCGGGTGCGCAGGCGCGCATGCAGAGATCATCGAGCTTGCCCGCAAACTGAAGGCCCCGATCGTACATGCCTTCCGCGGCAAGGAATTTGTCGAATACGACAACCCCTACGACGTAGGAATGACCGGCCTGGTCGGCTTTGCATCCGGCTACGCCGCCATGAAGAATTGCGATGCGCTCTTGCTGCTCGGTACCGATTTTCCATATCGGGCGTTCTATCCGGAGCAGGCAAGAATAGCACAAGTGGATGTGCGGCCTGAAGCACTTGGCAATCGCTGCTCGCTTCATTTGGGGTTGCTTGGAAACGTCAAGGACACGCTCGATGCTGTGCTGCCTTCTATCAAGGAGAAGACGGATTCAAGCCATCTC
>Ga0257146_1000094_pt1 | contig 10529 bp, 10 predicted proteins | sample CO08A_FD_185958 | JGI IMG/M metagenome (GOLD analysis project Ga0257146, IMG submission 185958) | Soil microbial communities from H.J. Andrews Experimental Forest, Oregon, United States - CO-08-A | ecosystem: Environmental > Terrestrial > Soil > Temperate forest > Bulk soil | place: USA: Oregon...
GAGACTAGAGTTCCGCCAGTCCCAGTCGCTGGTGATGACGCCGCAGCTGATGCAGGCGATCAAGCTGCTGCAGCTGTCGAATCTCGACCTTTCGGCCTTTGTCGAAGAGGAACTGGAGCGAAATCCGCTGCTCGAACGCGCCAATGACGGCACCGAGCCGCCGGTCGCGGGCGAACCGGCGCCGGAACGGGCCGAATTTTCCGACCGCGACGATACGGGTTCCGCCTATGGCGACGACGCTGCCGCCGAGCGTTCCGAACTGGCCAACGGTTCCACCGGCGACGGTTTCGAGCCGGTCCAGGAAGAATGGATGAACAGCGATCTCGGCAGCCGCGCCGAGATCGAGCAGACCCTGGACACCGGCCTCGACAACGTGTTTTCCGAGGAGCCCGCCGAGGCCGCCGCGCGCAACGCGCAGGACGCGGCGCCGACGGCGTACACCGAATGGGGCGGCGGCGCCTCCAATGATGACAGCTATAACCTCGAAGCCTTCGTCGCCGCCGAGATCACGCTCGGCAGCCATCTTGCCGAGCAGCTGGCGGTGGCTTTTACAGCCCCCGCGCAGCGCATGATCGGGCAATACCTGATCGATCTGGTCGACGAGGCGGGCTACTTGCCGCCGGACCTGGGGCAGGCCGCCGAGCGGCTCGGCGCGTCACAGCAGGACGTCGAAGCGGTTCTGACGGTGCTGCAGAAATTCGATCCGCCCGGCGTGTGCGCGCGAAATTTGAGCGAATGCCTGGCGATCCAGCTGCGGGAGCTCAATCGTTACGACCCCGCGATGCAGGCGCTGGTCGAGCATCTGGACCTGCTGGCGAAGCGCGATATCGCTTCCTTGCGAAAATTCTGCGGTGTCGATGATGAGGATATCACCGACATGATCGGCGAAATTCGCCGTCTCGATCCGAAGCCGGGCCTGAAATTCGGCTCGGCGCGGATGCAGACCATGGTACCGGACGTCTATGTGCGGCCCGGCCCCGATGGCGGCTGGCATGTCGAGCTCAACAGCGACACCCTGCCGCGGGTGCTGGTCAATCAGATCTATTACACGGAATTGTCGAAGACGATTCGCAAGGACGGCGACAAGTCCTATTTCACCGATTGCCTGCAGAACGCGACCTGGCTGGTGCGCGCGCTGGATCAGCGCGCCCGAACCATCCTGAAAGTCGCAACCGAAATCGTGCGCCAGCAGGACGGCTTCTTCACCCACGGCGTGGCGCATCTGCGGCCGCTCAACTTGAAGGCGGTGGCGGACGCGATCCAGATGCATGAATCGACGGTGTCGCGGGTCACCGCCAACAAATACATGGCGACCAACCGCGGCAGCTTCGAATTGAAGTATTTCTTCACCGCGTCGATCGCGTCGGCCGACGGCGGCGAAGCCCATTCGGCGGAAGCCGTCCGTCATCACATCAAGCAGCTGATCGATGCGGAAGACCCGGCGGTGATCTTGTCAGACGACACCATCGTGGAACGATTGCGCGAATCGGGCATTGATATTGCCCGTCGCACCGTCGCGAAGTATCGCGAGGCGATGCGCATCCCGTCGTCGGTGCAGCGCCGCCGCGACAAACAAAGCATGCTCGGCAATGCCCTGTCGGCACCTGCCGCCTCGTCCGATCGGTCGCGCGACCCCGCGCCGGTTTGATTGCGTCCCCGTCAATTCGGGATACTGTCCCCGTTCCAGACGAATCGAGGCATCGAATGACCCTCCGAATCTCGGGCAAAAGCATCAGTGTCGGCGACGCGCTGCGCGGGCGCGTCACCGAGCGCACCGATGAAGTCCTGCGCAAATATTTCGACGGCAATTATTCCGGCCACATCACGCTGAGCAAGGATGGTTTCGGCTTCCGCACCGACTGCGCGTTGCATCTGGATTCCGGGATCACGCTCGAGGCCGATTCCAATGCCGCCGACGCCTATAGCAGCGCCGATCAGGCATTGGCCCAGATCGAGAAGCGGCTGCGCCGCTACAAGAGCCGCCTGAAGGATCGTTCAGCGCGAAAATCGCACGCCGAAGCGGTTGCGATGGTGGAATTGACCGCGCCGATCCTCAATGCCCCAAGCTACGTGATCGAGGCGCCCGCGGGAGACGACGAGCACGACGAGACCGGCTACAGTCCGGTGATCATCGCCGAGGCGACGACTTCGCTGAAGCGGATGTCGGTGAGCGAAGCGGTGATGGAACTGGACCTGACCGGCGCCGCCTGCATCGTGTTCCAGCACGGCAGCAACGGGCGGGTGAACATCATTTACAGGAGGCCGGACGGCAATGTTGGCTGGGTCGATCCTCCGGTGGTTAACTCCGGGGGATAGGATTGACGCGCCGAAGGCCCCTCCCTATGGTCCGCCGCCCTTGAGGGTAATAACCGGAGACAACTTTGCAACAGTTGGCACCGGTCTTGCGTTGGAGTAGAAGCCCACGAACTGGGACCCGGATTTAAACCCGCCTCCCCGCCTCTACTTCCTGACGTCCCTCTGAAGCCCATTCGCAACCTGACGGTTAAATTCACCTCGGAACGCCCCATGACGATTACTGATCTGGTCGCACCCGAGGCGATTCTCCCAGCGTTGAAGGTCAACAGCAAGAAGCAGGCGCTGCAGGAGCTGGCGGCGCGGGCCGCCAGCCTGACCGCGCAGAACGAGCGCTCGGTTTTCGAGGTGCTGCTGCAGCGCGAGAAGCTCGGGACCACCGCCGTCGGTTATGGCGTCGCCATCCCGCACGGCAAGCTTCCCAAGCTGGAAAAACTGTTCGGGCTGTTTGCCCGTCTCGAACGCCCGATCGATTTCGAGGCCATGGACGGCCAGCCGGTCGACCTGGTGTTCCTGCTGCTGGCGCCGGAGGGCGCCGGCGCCGATCACCTGAAGGCGCTGGCGCGAATCGCACGGCTGTTGCGCGATCAGGACGTCGCCAAGAAGCTGCGCGCCTCGCGCGATGCGCAGGCGATCTATTCGGTGCTGGCGCTGCCGCCGGCGAGCGCCGCGTAGGGCGATCCGCTGCGCATCGCGTCAAGGTCTCCAATTCGTCGCACCAGAAAAGCTTGTTCGACCAGCCTCTGCAGCCGCTCCGGCTCCAGCCAGGACAGTTCCAGGGCATGCGCGTTGTTGAGCGCGAGCAGGGTTTTGGCCAGCGATTCGTCCCTCGATACTTCGGCTGGCGCAATCCGAGCAACTCTGAATCACTCATGCGGCCCATCCGACGCTCACATAACCATAGCTAGAGCATGATCCTGAAAAGTGGGTACCGGTTTTCCGAAAAGATCATGCTCCAACAAAGGATAGAGCGGGATGACGATTCGAAGAAAAGTCATCCCGCTCTAGCTGGTCGATGGCCGGCGAGCGCGACTTGGATTTCTCAATTCTTCAGCGAAAGTTTGCCAACCGCCTCAGCTGTCGCGGGAGCTTTTAGGGCTGCCTTGCCACCGTTGATGTGGAGCACGCTCGCCCAAGGATCGAATACCCGCACGCCAGCTTCGACAAACTCGCTGACGTCACGACTCACCACGACCAAATCCTGTAGCGCGGCGATGGCTGCGATAAACAAATCAGGTTGACCGAATGTATGGCCGCGCTTCTGACCTTCAACAACCATGCTTTTCCATCGAACAATCACGTCTTCCGTAATGGCAAGAGTGCGGCCGGTAAACAGTGGCCGCAGATTTCGCTCCAGCCACAGACGAAGGTCGGTCCGGCGGGCGGCATCGCCTAATTGCTCAATGCCATATGTAATTTCTGCCAGAGTAACGTCGGTAATAAACAACGTCTCGCCAGGCTGAGCAGCGACGAAATTGACGACTCGAGCATCAGGTTTGGATTTGCGCAGCTCGGAAACGACGTTCGTATCGAGCAGCCATCCCCTCACAGACTGATATTCCGCACTCTGGATTTGACGGTAAGGCGGTCGAACTTCACCTCAGCCAGAGGGGATGCGGCAAGAACCGTGACGATATCCCGGCCGGTCACCGGGCGTTGGAGCCGATCGAACTCATCGGCGCCGACGATAACAACGGCATCTTTCCCGTGAAGCGTAACTCGCTGCGGGCCACGCCGCTGCGCTTCCCGGACCACCTCGCTAAAGCGAGCCTTCGCGTCTTGAAGCCGCCATCGTCCGGGCCGGTGGCCGGCTGCCGACCCTTTCTTGGTTGTAGACATGGATTCGACCCTCTAGTCACGGTGACTAGAATTATAGGGAATGTTATGTCCAACGGCAAGGAAAGCGTGGCCAAAAAATACGCGGGCCTGTCCCCGGCAAAGCCGAAGACAAACTCCCGCGCATCGCGAATCCTATTTGACGTCAGTGACAGCCGCAAACGCTGCGTCAGTAACCGCAGCATCGCGTTGTCAGTGAACGCTGACAGCCTGCAGTTCGTTGCTCCATGCATTCGCGATCGCGGCTTCCCGGCTGTCGGTCAGCATGATCGGCGTGCCGTCGGCGGCATGCAGGGCAAACAGCTTCAGTCCCGGCGCGATCTTCGGCGCCTGGGGAAACAGCCCCGGCACGTCCTCGGAACGGATCTGTTTCACATAGGCGATATGGCCCTCGCCCAGGGTCGCCAGCGCCTCGGTGGAGACGCCTGCATTTTCGAACACTACATTACCTTCAGTCATGGTCTCGACTCCTCTGTCAGACTAAGCGGTCGAGTCCGCTACTCGTTCCATTATTCATGTTCATTGATAGCAATTGTCTTAACGACCTTTTCCGGCTCCGGCCGGGCCAGGTCGATCGACAACAGCCCGTTTTTCAAGTCCGCGCCCAGCACCTGCATCCCCTCCGCCAGCACGAAAGTGCGCTGGAAGTGGCGCGCGGCGATGCCGCGATGGATGTATTGCCGGGCCTTGTCGTCCTGCTGGCGGCCCCGGATCACGAGCTGGTTTTCCTCAATGGTTACATCGAGTTGGTCGCGGGTAAAACCCGCCACCGCCAGCGTGATTCGCAACCGTTCGGGCTGGCCGCCGCTGCGATCGCACCGCTCGATATTGTACGGAGGATAGCCGTCGGCGCCTTTGACAACGCGATCGAGCGCACGCTCGATTTCGTCGAATCCCAGCAGGAACGGACTGGATAACGAAGGAACACGAGACATAATTTACAAAGTCCTCTCGAAGCGACTTTGACGTCCAGGGCCCTTGCGGCACCCCTTTTTGGCCGGCAGGCGGATTTGCCCTCCGGTCAACAGCCAATATGGGCATGGTTTGGGGGGTGTGCAAGCGCCTGCGGGACTTGGCGAATCCCCCGAAAACGTCATGCGGGGCGCGTCTATCGGTCGCGCCTCCCTCAGAGATCGATCCGCTTGCGGCCGTCGGCTGAGAACAGATGCAGCTTCTCGCGTGGCGCGATCGCCCTGATTCGCTCGCCGATGGCAGGCGCGATGGCGCCGGGGATCCGCACAATGACCTCGCCCGGCGGCAATTCCCCGGGATTGGCGGCAACGCCCTGCACTTCCAGTTCCCGGGTACCGTAAATGAAGGTCTCGGCTCCGACGCGCTCGATCGCCTCCACGGTGAGGCCGAGCGCAATGCCGCCCGCGATGGTGTCGCTCGAAATCACAAAGTCCTCGGGCCGGATCCCCAGAATACCGGCGTCGCTGGCGGCGGCGCGGCTGTCGCCGGCGAACTGCGATTTGATTTCGTCCGACCGCAGCGGCATCAGGTTCATTGGCGGCGCGCCGATGAACGAGGCGACGAAGGTGGTCGCGGGCTTCTGATAGATCTCGAGCGGGTTGCCGATCTGCTCGACCTGGCCGCCATTCATCACCACCAGAATATCGGCGAGCGTCATCGCCTCGAGCTGGTCATGGGTGACGTAGATCGACGTCGTCTTCAATCGCCGCTGCAGTTTGCGGATTTCGACGCGCATGGCGATGCGCAGCTTGGCGTCGAGATTGGACAACGGCTCGTCGAACAGAAACACCTTCGGCTGCCGCACGATCGCGCGTCCCATCGCGACGCGCTGGCGCTGGCCGCCGGACAATTGCCGCGGCTTGCGATCGAGCATGGCGCCAAGCTCGAGAATGCGGGCGGCTTCCTGCACCCTGGTGTCGATCTCCGGCTCGGCCATGCGCCGGTTGCGCAGGCCATAGGCCATGTTGTTGTAGACGCTCATGTGCGGATAGAGCGCGTAATTCTGGAACACCATGGCGATGTCGCGTTCGGCCGGCTCGATCTGGTTGACGATCCGCCCGCCGATGTCGATGTCGCCGCCGGTGATGGTCTCGAGGCCTGCGACCATCCGCAGCAGCGTGGACTTGCCGCAGCCGGAGGGGCCGACCAGCACGCAGAACTGGCCGTCGCCGACCTCGAAGTTGATGCCCTTGATGGCTTCGAAGCCACCGGCGTAGGTTTTGCGGACGTCGCGGAGGGTGACATTAGCCATGAGACACTCTCTGCTCCCGTCGCCCTTGCGGGGGAGGGCCGAGGAGGTGGGTAACAAGAAAGATGGTTTCGGGGCTCATCATCATTTTTATTTTTCCGTCTCGACCAGTCCGCGCACGAACAGGCGCTGCATGAACACCACCACCGCGACCGGCGGCAACATCGCCAGCACGGCGGTTGCCATCGCCAATTGCCATTCGGCCAGTTCGTCCGTCGTCGTCAGCATTTTCTTGATGCCGGTGACGATGGTCTGCATCGAGTCCTGCGTGGTGATCAAAAGCGGCCACAAATATTGATTCCAGCCATAGATGAACTGGATCACGAACAAGGCCGCGATCGTCGTCACCGACAGCGGCAACAACGTATCCTTGAAAAACCGGAACGGTCCGGCGCCGTCGATGCGCGAGGCTTCCAATAGCTCGTCCGGCACCGTCATGAAGAATTGCCGAAACAGCAGCGTACCGGTCGCGGATGCGATCAGGGGCAGGATCAGCCCGGCATAGGTGTCGAGCATGTGCAGGTCGGATACCACCTTGTAGGTCGGGTAGATCCGGACCTCGACCGGCAGCATCAGCGTGACGAAGATGATCCAGAACGCGGTCTTGCGGAATGGAAAGCGGAAATACACCACGGCATAGGCGGACAGGATCGAAATGAAGATCTTGCCGACCGCGATGCCGGTGGCGGAGATCAGCGAATTGAGCAGCATATGGCCGACCGGCTCGCGGCTGGTGCGCGATCCGCCGACAAAGATGGCCCGGTAGTAGTTGTCCAGGGTGTGGCTTCCCGGCGAAAGCGGCATGTTGCCGCCGACCACGGTGGCCGCGTCATGGGTCGAGGCGATCAGCGCGAGATAGACCGGAAAGGCGACGATGAACACGCCAAAGGTGAGGATGGCGTAGGCGATGATGTCGTTCCACGGGCGGTGTTCGACCATCAGTATTGCACCTTGCGCTCGACATAGCGGAACTGGATCGCGGTCAGCGCGATCACGATCACCATCAGCACGACAGATTGAGCGGCCGAACTGCCGAGGTCGCCGCCGAGCCGCCCGTCGGCATAGACCTTGTAGACCATGGTCGTGGTCGATCCTGCCGGGCCGCCGCCCGTCACCGCATCGATGATGCCGAAGGTGTCGAAGAAGACGTAGACGATGTTGACGACCAGCAGAAAAAAGGTGGTCGGCGACAGCAGCGGAAACACGATGGTCCAGAAGCGCCGCATCGGCCCGGCGCCATCGATCGCACCGGCTTCGAGGACGCTTTTGGGGATCGACTGCAGTCCGGCCAGAAAGAACAGGAAGTTGTAGGAGATCTGCTTCCACACCGCGGCCATCACCACCAGGGTCATGGCATGGTTGCCGTTCAGAAGCGGATTCCAGTCGAATCCCATCCAGCGCAGCGGCCGCGCCAAGGTGCCGAGCGAAGGATGAAACATGAAGATCCACAGCACGCCGGCCACCGCAGGCGCCACCGCGTAGGGCCAGATCATCAAGGTCTTGTAAACCGGAGCAGCCTTGAGGTTCTTGTCGGCCTGGGTTGCGAACAACAGCGCGATCGAGAGCGACAGCACCGCGACCAGCGACGAGAACACCAGCGTCGTCAGCATGGCCTTGTAGTATTCGGGCTGCGCCAACAGCGCCTGATAATTTTCCAGGCCGATGAATTCGGAACTGAGCCCGAACGCGTCCTCGCGCAGGAACGATTGCCAGACCGCCTGGCTGGCCGGCCAGTAGAAGAATACGAATGTAATGATAAGCTGCGGCACCAGCAGCAGATATGGAAGCAGCTTGCTGTTGAAGAAGGCCGACTTTTCCATTCAGGGCGACTTGCTCGTTCAGATGTCTTGTTCGGAAGTTTTGGAGATGCATGCGATGCGAGACAACTCCCTCTCCGAACACGGAGAGGGAGTTGTCAGGGAAGATTACTTTGCGGTCTTTTCGAACGTCCGCAGCATCACGTTGCCACGCGTCACCGCGGCGTCGAGCGCTTCCTTGGCGGTTTTCTGACCGGCAAGTGCGGCCTCCATTTCCTCGGCCCAGATGTCGCGCATCTGCACCATGTTGCCGAAGCGCAGGCCGCGCGAGTTCTCGGTCGGCTCCTTGTTGGTGAGCTCCTTGAGCGGCGTCTGCAGGATCGGGTTCTTCTCGTAAAAGCCGTCGGCCTTGGTCTTTTCATAGGCAGCCTTGGTGATCGGCAGGTAGCCGGATTCCTGATGCAGCTTGGCCTGGCGGTTGGTGTCGGACAGGAACGCGAAGAACTTCGCGACGCCCTTGTATTCCTCCGGCTTCTTGCCACCCATCACCCACAGCGACGCGCCGCCGATGATCGAGTTCTGCGGAGCGCCGGCAGCATCGGGATAATAGGGCATCGGCGCCGAGGTGAAATCGAACTTGGCGGTGCCTTTCGCGGTCGCGTAATAGCCCGAGGAGGTCAGGAAGATCGCGCACTCGCCGGAAGCGAAGCGGCTTTCGCTGGCGTTGGTGCGGCCGGAATAGTCGTAGGTCTTGTCCTTCTGCAGATCGATCAGGTTCTGCAGGTGCTTGACCTGCAGCGGCCCGTTGAAATTCAGCGCGGTATCGAAGCCGTCGAGCCCGTTCGCCTTGGTGCCGATCGCCACGTTATGCCATGCCGAGAACTGCTCGATATTCGCCCATGTCGCCCAGGCATTGGAGAAGCCGCAGGTCGCGTGACCTGCCGCCTTCAGTTTCTTGGCGGCATCGAAAACCTCGGGCCAGGTTTTCGGTATCTCGGCGATGCCGGCCTTCTTCAGCTCATCCTTGTTGATCCACATCACCATCGACGATGAGTTGAAGGGAAACGACAGCATGTCGCCTTTTGAAGTCGAATAGTAACCGGTGATGGCCGGAAGATAGGCCTTGGGGTCGAACGGCTCGTTCGCATCCTTCATCAATTGATAGACCGGCTTGATGGCGCCGGTGGCGCTCATCATGGTCGCGGTGCCGACCTCGAACACCTGAATGATGTGCGGCGCATTGCCGGCGCGGAACGCGGCGATGCCGGCATTCATCGTGTCGGGATAGTTGCCCTTGAAGGACGGGACGACCTTGTAATCCGGCTGGCTGGCGTTGAATTCCTCGGCGAGCTTGTTGACGATGTCGTTGTTGCCGCCGGTCATGGCGTGCCACCACTGCAGCTCCGTCACCGCATAAGCGGGATTGGCGAGCGCGAGCGTGGACGCCAGCGTGGCTGCAATGCCGTAGTGTCGAAAATTCATCAAAATCCTCCCGGTTGGATCGTCATCATATTGATGCGCGTTAACAGCGCCGGATGACGTGCAAATGACCGTATAAGCGAGCGGATGGTACGGGGGAAGCGGAGCCTAAGGGAAGCGCAAAAATAGGCGGAGGCAATGAGCTCGCGCCAACGGAAACGCTTCTCCCTCTCCCGCGCGCGGGGGAGGGCCGGGGTGGGGGCAGCTCCAAGGAAAGCGCCTGTTGCGGGCAGCATGCGCGCGCCGTCATCTCCCGCACACCTGTTGGGCGATGAGATTTCAGCTGCGCCGAGCTTGAATGAAGTGCCCCCACCCCAACCCTCCCCCGCATGCGGGAGAGGGGGCATGCCGCCGTCGACGCAACTCATCGATTCAATCGACCAAGGAAACTTTTACCGCTTCCGTTCCGGGCCGCAGACCACACCCTTGGCGATCAGGTCGTCGATCTCGCCCGTCGAATATCCGAATTCCGTCAGCACTGAGGTCGCGTGCTCGCTGAATTTCGGCGGCACGTTGCGCAGGCTTGGCTTGCTGCGCGCAAGCCGGATCGGGGAGGCGACGCCCTTGTACCAGTCCTTTTCGATGACGTCGCCGCGATGGACGGCATGGGCGCTGGTCAGCGCCTTGTCGATCGACTGCACCGGTCCGGCCGGCAATCCCGCGGCAAGCAGCCGGTCGCACGGCGGCTCGGCGTCGTGCTGGCTGAACACGGCGGCGAGTTCGGCGCGCAGCGCATCGCGGTTGGCGATGCGGTCCTTGTTGCGCGCAAAGCGCGCATCTGACCCGAGTTCGGGTTTGCCGATCTCCTTGGCCAGCTTGCGGAAGGTACCGTCGTTGCCGACGCCGATGAAGATATCGGCGGTTCGGGTCGGAAAGATCGCGTAGGGCACCAGGTTGGGATGCTCGTTGCCGGTAAGCCGCGG
>Ga0257146_1000095_pt1 | contig 10523 bp, 4 predicted proteins | sample CO08A_FD_185958 | JGI IMG/M metagenome (GOLD analysis project Ga0257146, IMG submission 185958) | Soil microbial communities from H.J. Andrews Experimental Forest, Oregon, United States - CO-08-A | ecosystem: Environmental > Terrestrial > Soil > Temperate forest > Bulk soil | place: USA: Oregon...
CCGAACGTCAGCGAGTCCGCGCTTCGCGATCTCGACGATTCTGGAATCATTCGAATCGGCGCAAGCGTCAAGCCCGGCTCGATCCTGGTCGGCAAGGTTACGCCCAAAGGCGAAACCCAGCTCACCGCCGAAGAGAAGCTGCTGCGAGCTATCTTCGGAGAGAAGGCCGGCGACGTTCGAGACGCTAGCCTTACGTGCCCGCCCGGCATCGACGGGACGGTAGTCGATGTAAAGGTCTTCACTAGAAAGGGCGCCGAAAAGGACGAACGCTCACTTGCTATCGAACGCGCCGAGGAAGAGAAGCTTCTTAAGAACCTGAACGACGAGCGGCGCATCCTCGAAGACGAACGAAACAAGCGAATCTACGAGTTGCTCGAGGGGCACAAGCTCGCTGAGGATCTTTCGTACAAGAACAAAAAGCTCCTGGCTAAGGGTACCAAGCTCACCCTCGAGGACTTACGCGAACTCGAGATGGGCGCGCTTCGCAAGATCGAGATCGCGAGCACCAAGCTCGACGTTGCTGCCGAGATCGCCGACATCGAGAAGCGAACTGAACGGCAGATCAAAGTTCAGGAACAGCTTCATCACGAAAACATCGAGAAGTTGAAGAAAGGCGACGAGCTTCCGCCCGGTGTGATCAAGATGGTCAAGGCGTTCATCGCGATGAAGCGCAAGCTTTCGGTGGGCGACAAGATGGCGGGCCGTCACGGTAACAAGGGAGTTATCGCTCGCATTCTTCCTGAAGAAGAAATGCCGTACTTGCCGGACGGAACGCCGGTCGAAATCGTCCTGAATCCGCTGGGGGTACCGTCGCGAATGAACGTCGGTCAGATTCTGGAAACTCACCTGGGGTGGGCGTCGAAATGGATCGGACAGAAGATCGGGGAAATAGTTGCTGACAGCACGCGGGCGGCCGAGCTTCGAAAGATCTACCGCGACGTGTTCTCGGCGCCCGAGTTGCAGGAGCGTTTCAACGAAATGAGCGACGCCGAGCTTGTCGAACACGCGCGTTCGCTGGTCGACGGGATACCGTTCGCCTCTCCGGTGTTTGACGGCGTGCGCGAGTCGGACATCAAGAAGTTGCTCGACCTGGCGGGCCTGCCCGGTTCGGGGAAGACGGTTCTTTATGATGGAGTCACCGGGGACGCCTTCGAGCAGAAGGTGACCGTCGGCTACATCTACATAATGAAGCTGTCTCACCTGGTCGACGATAAGATTCACGCCCGCAGCATTGGACCGTACTCGCTGATCACGCAGCAGCCGTTGGGCGGCAAGGCTCAATTCGGCGGCCAGCGATTCGGCGAGATGGAAGTCTGGGCGCTGGAAGCCTATGGAGCTGCGCACATACTTCAAGAGCTGTTGACGGCGAAATCCGACGACGTGGCGGGCCGGTCGAAGATCTACGAGGCGATCGTGAAGGGCGAGGCCGACTTCGATCCCGGAGTGCCCGAGTCGTTCAACGTTTTGATCCGCGAGCTTCAGTCGCTTTGTCTCGACGTTGAGTTGATGCGCCGGAGCGAAGAGGTGGCGGTTACTGAGTAAGGAACCGGTTTGGAGTTCCGGGTTCGCCGTTCCGGGTTGCGAGGTCAGGATTGAACTCATAACCCGAAACCCTGAACCAGAAACCTCGAACCGCTTACAGAGGAAGGTACAGCGAAATGTTTAGAACACATCAAGAGAAGACGAACCTGGCACCTGACTTTGAGGCAATCAGAATAAGTCTGGCTTCACCGGAAAAAATCCTCGGCTGGTCCCACGGGGAAGTGACCAAGCCGGAAACAATCAACTATCGAACGTTCAAACCGGAACGCGATGGGCTGTTCTGCGCCAAGATATTCGGACCGGTTACGGATTGGGAATGCCTTTGCGGAAAGTACAAGAGGATGAAGCATCGAGGCGTCGTGTGCGATAAGTGCGGCGTCGAGGTAACGCAATCCAAGGTGCGGCGTGAGCGGCTCGGCCACATCAAGCTCGCCAGTCCCTGCTCGCATGTTTGGTTTTTCAAGGGGCTTCCTTCGCGCATCGGCCATCTGCTCGATATACCGCTGCGCGAGCTCGAGAAGGTGCTTTACTTCGAGTCCTACATCGTTATCGATGCCGGAGACGTGCCCGAGCTTAAAGAGAAAGAGTTGATCGCCGATGATCGCTATCGCCAGCTTGTGCAGGAGTTCCCCGGACGCTTCACCGCGAAGATGGGAGCCGAAGCGATCAAGGAGCTTCTAAAGAAGGTCGATGTCGACGAGCTTTCGCAAGAAATGCGAACTCGAATGAAAGAGGAGACCTCTCAGCAAAAGAAGCTCAAGTTCTCGAAGCGGCTCAAGGTCGTCGACGCGTTCCGCCGCTCGGGCAATCAGCCCCAGTGGATGATTCTGGATGTAGTGCCGGTCATACCGCCGGAGCTTCGGCCGCTTGTGCCGCTTGATGGCGGGCGATTTGCTACCAGCGACTTGAACGACCTTTATCGCCGGGTGATCAACCGGAATAACCGGCTGTCTAAACTGATCGAGCTCAAGGCGCCGGAAGTAATTGTGCGCAACGAAAAGCGGATGCTTCAAGAAGCCGTTGACGCGCTGTTTGACAACGGCCGCCGCGGGCGCGTACTTCGCGGCGCAAACAATCGCCCGCTCAAGTCGTTGTCCGACACTCTGAAGGGCAAACAGGGGCGCTTCCGGCAGAATCTGCTCGGCAAACGCGTGGACTATTCGGGTCGCTCAGTTATCGTGGTCGGTCCCGAGCTCAAGCTCCATCAATGCGGTTTGCCCAAGAAGATGGCGTTAGAGTTGTTCAAGCCGTTCATCTACAACCTGCTCGAGAAGAAGCAATACGCCGCGACAATCAAGCAGGCCAAAGAGATGGTTGAGCGGCAAGAGCCCGTGGTGTGGGACATTCTCGAAGAGGTGATCCGCGAGCACCCGGTCCTTCTCAACCGGGCGCCTACACTTCACCGGCTTGGAATTCAGGCGTTTGAGCCAGTACTTGTCGAGGGCAAAGCGATTAAGATTCACCCGCTGGTCTGCACCGCATTCAATGCGGACTTTGACGGCGATCAGATGGCGGTCCACATCCCGCTTTCGCCGGAGGCTCAGGTTGAAGCGAGCGTGCTGATGCTCGCTTCAAACAACATTCTCTCGCCTGCGAACGGCCAGCCGATCGCGGTTCCGACGCAGGACATCGTTCTTGGGTGCTACTACCTGACCAAGGACAAGAAGGATGACAAATTCTCTGGTCGGAAGTTCGCGGCTATGGACGAGGTGCTTCTGGCGTTGGACAGCGGCGACGTCCACACCCAGACGCCGATAAAACTCATGTTCTCGGGCGACATTCTGGATCTCGAGCACGAGCGCGACGACCAGGACGTGATACGCGCGACTTCGCGAACGTTGAGCAATCGCGTGATCGATACGACCGTCGGCCGAGTGATCTTCAACGAGCATATGCCAAAAGGCATGCCGTATGTGAACGGCTCATTGAAGAAGAAGGGCTTGCAGTCGCTGGTCAACTACTGTCATCTGCGGCTGGGCCATCAGGAGACCGTCAAGATGCTGGACCGCGTCAAGGAACTTGGGTTTCTGTACGCGACCAAGGCAGGCATTTCGATCGGCATTGATGATCTGGTTACACCACCTGCAAAGGCCGGTCTGGTTCAGCATGCTCAGAACGACGCGGTGGAAGTCGAGAATCAGTACAAGGAAGGAATCATTACCAACGGCGAACGCTACAACAAGGTGATTGCCATCTGGTCGGATGTCACCGAGAAGGTCGCTAGCGCGATGTTCGAAGAGATGAACCGTGCGGAGACAGAATCGGGTGAGTTGAACCCAATACTGATAATGGCCGACAGCGGCGCGCGAGGCTCCAAGCAACAGATTCGCCAGCTCGCTGGTATGCGCGGCCTTATGGCCAAGCCTTCGGGCGAGATCATCGAGCAACCGATTCGCGCGAATTTCCGCGAAGGGCTGAACGTGCTTCAGTACTTCATCTCGACTCACGGCGCGCGAAAGGGCCTTGCCGACACGGCGCTCAAGACGGCGGACTCGGGTTATCTGACCCGCCGGCTGGTCGACGTTGCCCAGGACGTCATCATCAGCGAGCCGGATTGCGGAACGATCAAGGGCATCTGGGCTACAGCGATAATCGAAGGCGGTGAGGAGATCGAATCGCTGCGTGACCGAATCATCGGCCGCGTGGCGCTCGACGATGTTCGCGATCCCATCACCGGTGAGGCGCTTGTTGAATCGAACGAGGAGATCACTGAAGATCTCGCTACTCAGATTCAGCTCGCGGGCGGAATCGAGCGAGTCAAGATTCGCTCGGTGCTGACTTGCGAGTCCCGCCGCGGCGTATGCGTTAAGTGCTACGGCCGGAACCTGGCGACTGGTCGAATGGTCGAGTTGGGCGAAGCTACGGGAGTCATCGCGGCACAGTCGATCGGCGAGCCAGGCACCCAGCTTACGATGCGGACTTTCCACATCGGCGGCGTTGCCGGCGGCGTCAGCGAAGTTACAAAGCACGAAGCTCGCACAGCGGGCACCGTAAAGTTTGAAGAGCTCAAGACCGTCCGAAACCGCGAGGGCGATCTGATCGCGATGAACCGCAACGGGCAAATAGTGCTGATCGACGAGCGTGGACGAGAGGCGAGTCGATACCAGATCGTTTACGGCGCGACTCTGAAGGTGGTGGATGGGCAGCACGTCGAGGAAGGCCAGGAGATCGCGGAGTGGGATCCGTTTACCTTTGCGATACTGACCGAAACCGCCGGGTACATTCACTTCAAGGATCTGATAGATGGCGTAACCGTTCGCGAAGAGGTCGACGAAGTGACGGGTCTTTCGCACCTGGTCGTCGTTGACTCGCCCGACGAAAAGCGCCAGCCGAGGATCGAGATCCGCGACGAGAAGAACAAGATGTTGCGGACTTATCAGATGCCGGTGCGGGCCAACCTGCTGGTTGCCGACTACGACGAATGGAAGAAGAAGAAGGGCGGCTCCGGTTCGAAGGCAGTAGAGGAGAAGGAGCACGTCCGTGTCGCGCCGGGCGACATCATCGCCAAGATACCACGCGAGACTACGAAGACCAAAGACATCACGGGTGGTTTGCCGCGTGTCGTCGAGCTGTTCGAGGCGCGCAAGCCCCGCGAGACGGCTGTGATGACCGAGATTGATGGAAATATCAAGTTCGGCCCGATCACCAAGGGACAGCGCCGCGTGATCGTCGAGGCGCCTGACGGCGAGAAGCGCGAGTACTCGATTCCTCGTGGCGTGCACATAAACGTGCAGGAAGGCGACTGGGTCAAAGCGGGCGAACCGCTGATGGACGGGCCGCTGAACCCGCACGATATTTTGGCGGTCCGAGGTATTGAAGCGCTGCAACGCTATCTCGTGAACGAAATCCAGGAGGTGTACCGCCTCCAGGGCGTGACCATAAACGACAAGCACATCGAAGTCATTGTGCGCCAGATGCTGCGATGGGTTCGGGTGAAGGACGTTGGCGACACGGAGTTCTTGCTTGAGGACATGATCGATCGTTTCCGGTTCCAGGACGAGAACGAGCGCGTGCTCGAAGAGGGTGGCACACCGGCGACGATGGAGCCTTTGCTGTTAGGAATCACCAAGGCTTCGCTCTCCACCGAGTCATTCATATCAGCTGCGTCGTTCCAGGAGACTACGCGAGTACTGACCGAAGCCGCCATCAGCGGCAAAGTCGACTACCTCCGCGGCTTGAAGGAGAACGTGATCATGGGCCGGCTGATTCCCGCTGGAACGGGAATGGAGTTCTACCGCAACATCAAGCTCGAGCCGGATAAGACGCAGCAGGAAGAGGAAGAGTACTACCGGGAGGGCGAACTTCCCGCGGGCGAGGACTTGAAAGCAGAGGCTAAGGAAGTAGGCGATTAATCCCGCAGAGATCGAGCCTTGAGGCGCAAGAACGAGGGATGAAGAAACCATTTTCCGGTTTCTTCATCCCTCAATCTTTTTTCAGGATCACGCAAATAAGAGATCACCACTGAATCCATCTTGAGAGCGCTTCAGCAGACCGAAGATCGCACTCAGAGCACCCAGGGGTGAGTCGTTAGACTGGTACATGCGTCCACGCGTACACCTTGAGGATAAAGGATTGCAGCTGTGTGAGAGGAATTTGGTAGCCGGCTATCATTTGAAGACGGCCGCTGCCAGCTCGGTCTGCGGGGTAAACGTGCTGCTCGCCGGGTCTACAAGCCACTCAGCTCGCTGCTTGGTGTTGTCTCTTTCGTCGAAGGAGAATACAACCAATAACTTTGCCTTGTCGCCAGGCGCTCGATGCACGGTCCAGCCTTGATAGCTACGCAGATTGCCTACGCGGCGTGATTTTTCGAGCTCCCGGTTGACCGACTCTTCAACGGTCAGTCCTTCCTGGTTGGAAGGCATTTTCCGAAGCTTTTCCAGTACCAACGCAGCCGTTTGAGGCTCAGGTTCGGATGCCAGCAGCGGCCACAAGAACCAATATGCTCCAGCGCTGAGGAGAGTAAGAAGCACTGGAATGCTAACCGTCAACGCCACTCGCTTAGCTTTCGATGGCGGCCCTACAGGCTTTCGGCGGGCTGTCACGCGCTTCCGAGTTGTGTTTTTCTTGCCAATCTTGCCAAACCATTTGGAAGGCGTATCGTCTTCGCTAGCCGGGCGAGCCTTTGGCTTGCTGAGCCCGCAGCCAGGGCAGCGTATCGAGATGTCAGGCACGTTGGTGCGGCACTTTGGACAGGTCATAAGCTAATCCCTCGAAAGTTTATGTAGGGATCAAAGCACGACACAGACCACTCGCCAACGTCAATTAGGTTGTTCCAGAACAACGTGTTTTTTGATGGTGATCCTCCGAAAAAGCGAGCAGGGACGCATGGGGCATCACGTTTTTTGTCAGAGCCGATGAAAGATTTTGTCATTGAGCGCCTATCTCCTCCCCTGAAACTCTCCTGCAGAGGAAGGACTTCAAATCCACCTGGAGCGGTATTGACAGAGAGCAACAAGGCGTTCAAAGAGAGATGCCGAGCAGCTCTGCTCGGATCGGGTTGACAAAGAAATTAGCCATGAGTATAGTTTGCTGTTTGCAGCGACAGCGTTTTTTGGTTCTGGTGCATGCGGAGCGCTGTCGTAGATGAATCCGGACGCGGAATAAACGTTATTGTGGCGTAAAGGGACACGGCGTATGGCTCCGGGTCCTGAATTCAAAAGCTGGTCAACCTGAGATCACGCCACAGAAAAGTTAGGCCTGGGGAGGCCGGATCCGCAGCAACTTTCAGAACATCCCCACAACATTGGTTAGCAACGGCCGGGGTGGGTCCCACGTTTGGCAAGTCTGTTTTTGTCGACAGGGGTCGGCCTGACCAGAGATTGCGCGGAGCGATCCTCATTTGTCATCGGCTGGGGCGCGCGCAGGCAAAACTTGAGAGGAGCTGGAGAGTGCCGACTTTAAGTCAACTAGTTCGCAAGGGAAGACATGCCGTCAAGTATAAGACGTCTAGTCCGGCTTTGAATGCCAGTCCGCAGAAGCGCGGCGTCTGCACTCGCGTGTACACGCAGACACCTAAGAAGCCGAACTCGGCCCTTCGCAAAGTGGCGCGCGTTCGCCTCACAAACGGAATAGAAGTCACCACCTATATCCCGGGAGTCGGACACAACTTGCAAGAGCACTCGATAGTTCTGATTCGCGGGGGACGCGTAAAGGACTTGCCGGGAGTCAGGTATCACGTCGTGCGCGGCACTCTCGACGCCGTCGGTGTCCAGGGTCGCAAACAGAGCCGGTCGAAATATGGGGCGAAGCGACCAAAGGAAGCGGCCCCAGCAAAGAAATAAGACTGTTTGATGAGGACTGAGCTGCAAGCAACGCGGTCCTCAGTTCTTAGCACTCGGAAGGATTATGCCAAGACGAAGAGTAGCAGCCAAGCGAGAGGTTTTGCCGGACCCGGTTTACAACTCGACGATGGTGACCCGCTTCATCAACTCATTGATGTGGGACGGGAAAAAGTCAACTGCCGAGAGTATCTTCTACGGCGCCATGACGCAGATTCAGGGCAAGACCCAGGAAGATCCTCTGAAGACCTTCAAGAAGGCCGTCGATAACACCAAGCCGAGGGTCGAGGTGAAATCGCGTCGCGTGGGCGGCTCAACCTATCAGGTGCCGATCGAGGTGGATCAGAAAAGCCGTGGCAATAGCCTCGCGATTCGATGGCTGATTTCATACTCGCGCGGACGCGGCGAAAAGACTATGACCGACCGGCTGGCGGGAGAGATTCTGGATGCCGCAAACAATCGCGGCAATGCCGTCAAGAAGAAAGACGATACCCATCGAATGGCGGACGCCAATAAGGCATTCGCTCATTACCGCTGGTGAGGATTGAGCGATTTCTGAGACGCGATTCGAGCACCGGTCGCGCATCACGAATCACATCGGAAGTTTATGTCGAAGCAAGCACCATTAGAGCGATGCCGGAACATCGGGATCATGGCTCACATCGACGCGGGCAAAACCACCACGACCGAGCGCATCCTGTACTACACGGGTGTGTCCTACAAGATCGGTGAGGTGCACGAGGGCACCGCGGTGATGGATTGGATGGAGCAAGAACAGGAGCGCGGCATAACGATAACGTCTGCCGCGACGACTTGTTTCTGGCCGCGCAATGGTGAGGACTACCGCATCAATATCATCGATACCCCCGGCCACGTCGACTTCACGATTGAAGTTGAGCGCTCGTTGCGAGTGCTTGACGGTGCTGTTGCAGTGTTTGACGCAGTAGCGGGAGTGCAGCCGCAGTCCGAAACAGTCTGGCGCCAGGCTGACAAGTACAATGTTCCCCGCATCGCTTTTATGAACAAGATGGACCGGCCGGGCGCCGACTTTGATCACGCGATCCAAACCATGCGAGATCGGCTGAGCGCGAATCCGGTTGCGATCCAGTTCCCGATCGGTGCCGAAGACCGCTTCAGCGGCGTCGTCGATCTGATTTCGATGCGCGCTTATCTTTATCAAGTCGAAGACAAGGGTGCGGAGCCCGAGGTTGTAGACATACCGGCGGATATAAAGGCCGCTGCTGAAGCCGCGCGCGACAAGATGATCGAAGCTCTCGCAGATGCAGACGATCAAATCGCCGAGAAGTACCTGGCCAGTGAAAAAGTGTCCGACGATGAGATTCGCGCGGCCCTCAGGCGCGAGACGATCGCTCTAAAACTCGTGCCGGTGGTGGCGGGAACCGCCTTCAAGAACAAAGGCGTCCAGCCGCTACTGGATGCCGTAGTCGACTTCCTCCCGAGCCCGCTCGATGTGCCGGCGGTTGTCGGAATCAATCCAAAGACGGGAAAAGAAGAAGAGCGAAAGGCAGACCCGAAAGATCCTTTTTCCGGCCTGGTGTTTAAGATCATGGCCGACAAGCACATCGGCCAACTCTCCTTTGTTCGAATCTATTCCGGAACACTCAAGTCAGGCTCGTACACATTGAATTCGACGCGTGGTTCGCGAGAGCGAGTCGGCCGAATAATGCAGATGCACGCGAACAAGCGTGAAGATATCGAGCAAGCCTTCTCGGGCGACATCGTCGCGGTTGCCGGTCTCAAGCAGGTCACGACCGGCGACACGATTTGCGAGGAGTCGCATCCGATCATTCTCGAAGCCCTCGAATTCCCGGCTCCGGTCATCGCTCAAGCCATCGAACCCAAAACACGTCAGGATCAAGAGAAGCTAAGTTTTGGATTGCAGCGTCTTGCCGCGGAGGATCCAAGCTTCAAGGTTGCGACCGATCAGGAGACCGGTCAGACGATCATCAGCGGGATGGGCGAACTGCACCTCGAGATCATAGTCGATCGACTCAAGCGCGAGTTCGCCGTTGACGCAAACGTGGGCCGTCCTCAGGTGGCTTATCGAGAGACGATTCGCAAGGCTGCTGAAGGTGTGGGCAAGTTCGTGCGTCAAACAGGTGGGCGAGGTCAATACGGCCACGCCGAAGTGCGCATCGAACCGTCCGAGCCAGGCGCAGGCTTTGAGTTTGTAAACGCAATCGTTGGCGGTGTCATTCCGCGCGAGTACATTAAGCCGGTCGAGCAGGGCATGAAGGAAGCGATGGAGGGCGGCGTGCTGGCGGGTTACGAGATGGTGGACATCAAGGCCACGCTGAACTTCGGCAGTTATCACGACGTCGATTCGTCCGAGATCGCTTTCAAGATCGCAGGCTCGATGGCCTTTAAGGACGCCGCTAAGAAGGCCGATCCGGTGTTACTCGAGCCGATCATGAAGGTCGAAGTCGTAGCGCCCGAAGAGTACATGGGCTCGATCACCGGCGATATCAACTCTCGTCGTGGCCGAATTGAGAGTATGGCTGCGCGGCCCGGGACTCAGGTGATTACTGCTCTGGTGCCGCTTTCTGAGATGTTCGGGTATTCGACAGATATGCGCTCGATGACTCAAGGGCGCGCGACCTACACGATGCACTTCTATCGTTACGAGGAAGCGCCTCGCAGTGTGCGAGAAGAAGTAATAGCAAAGGTGCAGGGCACCGCGAC
>Ga0257146_1000097_pt1 | contig 10421 bp, 7 predicted proteins | sample CO08A_FD_185958 | JGI IMG/M metagenome (GOLD analysis project Ga0257146, IMG submission 185958) | Soil microbial communities from H.J. Andrews Experimental Forest, Oregon, United States - CO-08-A | ecosystem: Environmental > Terrestrial > Soil > Temperate forest > Bulk soil | place: USA: Oregon...
CGATTTATCGTACCCTCTGAGGAAGGCTACGATCCGAGAAAATGCGTTTCCAAGTTGATAGGGTAGCCTGGGAAGCTCATTGAACGGACCCTGCATTCTGATGGTCGCTTCGATCGGATCAGGCCACCTCATCCGCAGCGTGCCCCACAGACCCCTCGGATCGCGAAAGTAAGTCCTAATGGGGCGGGTGTACGACAGCGGCGGGTACAAACCAGGATATGGAGCGCTCCAGTTTTTCAAAGTGCGCCGCACAAGCCAGCTCGGCAATTGGTTTGCCCGCGGTTCGACAGGGGTGGCTTGAACTTCCGCTCCCAGGAACTGATGAGCAAGTCCGATCGCACACGCGACCCAATCCGCCTTGCGTGCATCCGGCCCAAGACAGCGGTCCCAGTCGAAGCCCACCGATCGAGACTCGACGGCGGCAGCAATGTCGCAGAACCAGAGTGGACGCCAGGCTGAGTGCCTCAGCGCGTGAGTGCACTGAATCCGAAGCTGGTCTTCGACTCCCAACACCCGAACGCTCTCTCCGCCGATCCAAATCGTCTCCGATCTCGAAAGCAACTCCTCGGTGCTCAAGTCATCCAGCTTCGAGAAGCCATCGTGAAGATCCACTTGATACCTGGTTCGGTCGAGTCCTTCAAACGCCGCCGCAGCCCTGCCATAACTTTTTTCTTCAAAGCACAGATCGATGTCACCGTACGGGCGTAATCCCATCTCGGGATACAGCATAGCCGCGGCCCATCCCTTGACTAGCACCGGTTCCGCCCCGGCGTCGCGCGCAACCGTGAGAAGATGCTTGATCTCAGACTCGTGAACAGCGGATTGAAGTGAGTGAAGCCGGTAGGCTTGTTGAAGCTCTAAGGCTGTCGGCGAGTCTCTCAAGTTTGAGTCGCGAACGCGCCACCAGCCAAGCGCCCCCGCTCCGCAGGCGAGCAGCAGAGGTGCAACTTCATCAAGTTCATCTTCGAGGATTTCCAGCTCGGGAGGATTGCGACGCCATGCGCCGCGGAGCACCCGCGCAACTATCTCGCCGAGTGGTGCTCGCACGCGCGTCACAGCAGATTGATATGTCCTGAGGTTTTTTCGATTCTTAACTGCAAGTTAAGTGGTCAAAGCCAAGGCTCACGCACAAGTGCCGCTAGGCGCGCCGGTGCAGACGCCAGAGCAGCACTGTGCAGACGACGTACACGCTTGACCCGAGGCCCTGCAGTTTATGGCGTTCGCCGCTTTCGGCGCAACTATGCTGGTTACCACCGGCAAAGCGATCGCCGCGGCGATTCCGACTCGCCGGATCACTTCGCGGCGCGATATCCCTGTTCCACTAACCGGTATAGTCCGCTCGGTCAGCAGGCGTGATTTTGCAAGTTGATCCAGCGCGAGCCAGACCAAGTCTTCGCCGACTGGTGTTCCGGCATCCTTTTCAAGCGCCTGGGCGATCGCGCCCGCGGTCTTCCTGCCATCGCAATGCTTCCACACCAGAGCCGCTGTGCGGTTTAAACAATGAGCTTTGAATCGCTCCTGGTCGTAGACCAGTACCTCGTCTGCGAGCCGTTGTATGACCAGCCCTTCTTTCCGCGCCCTAGGTGCAAAGTGATTCCTCTTGCTCATCATATGTAGCTCCGTTTCTTAGCAGCAGCTGGCGGAACGCATCTACTGCGAGTGGGTTATACCTGTACCTTTAACTTATGTCAACAAAAACTCACGAGTTAACGACTTAGCGTCTCGAAGATGTAGTCCACAACTTGTCTGGCGTCTCCACGAAAACCCTTTAAGACCGGCGCGCCCGCCACGACCTGATTCAGCGTAGATAATACCCTCTGTGGCTCGCGACGCGCAGACACCGTATTGGCTATCAGCTCGAGGGCCCCTTCCCCCGCAGAAAGCCGTCGAGGCCGCCACGTTGCTCCCTCTCTGTACTTGCTCACGACCACCAGTCCGACCGGCAAGGGCTTGTTGCCCGCGCGCCCGCCCAACGCCTCGACCTGGTACTTCTTCGGCCTTTCCAGGTGACCGCTTTCCCTGATCGAGAGCGGACGCGCATAATGGTGCACGCGGCCGCGCGCATCCAGAACGGCATACTCGTCGGAGTAGTATATGGCACCCGCCTTTACAAGCTCGCTGGTCAACGTACTCTTACCGCTGAAGCTCTTGCCCGGGATCACCACGGCCTTTCCGCGCCAGGCAACAACGCCGGCGTGAACGAACAGCCGATGCGGTGACATCTCCGCGACGTACATCTGGAGATCGGTCTCGAAGGCGTCAATAGCTTGATGAAGTTCCGGCGTCCGCGCGATCCGGTTTGCATTCGCATAAACAAGGTTGAATAGCCGAATGTTTCGGTGAGCACTCTCACCGCCGACGATCACCGAGTACAGCCGGTCCACCACCTGGGATCGCATGGTCTTCCAGCCCGGAGGCAGGGACGGAAGAAACTCCTCCAACGCCCCTTTCTTGGTAGCGCGAAGACCTATCCGCATTCCATAAGCGCGAATTGATATGCCGTCCGCCCAGACCAGGCGGTCAAGTTTCTGCATTCAGGTAGACTCCAATCTGAGTCGAGGCAATTGAAAACTCGGCAAGCTCAAACCTCCCCGGGGACAACCCTCAAATTTCTACACGAGCGCTCCTGCTAACGTCAACGCGCCTTCGGCTGAGCCTAAAGGTCTCTTTATCAAGCGCGCATCGGCGGACTACTTGAGCCTTACGCTTGGATCCCCAAGCAGAATGTACGTCTTGCGAACGTCGGCCCCCATAGTAGCCGCCTTCGCTTTCAAGACAGCCTCGCCGAGCGTCAACGGTTCGCTGCCCGGGCCGCGATTGAACATCAATCGAAACATCTCGAGGTCCATCGCGAGTTGCTCGTCCGCTCCGCACATGCCTGACGAAGCCCACACCGCGGCCGCACCTCCGCGTTCCGTCTTCAAAAGCGACTCAGCCAGACTGTCAAGCGCCGGGTCTTGAAAATACCCGTTCAGACACGTGATCAACAAGAAAAGCGAAGGACTGTTGGCGCTCGCGATCTCACTCACATCCGATGACGTGAGAATCCCGCCTCTCCAAAGATCAACACTTCCGTGGCCGAAGTAACTCACGATGCCCTTGCCGCGCCTGACGCTATCAAGCACCTGGGTTTTCGTTAACCCATCATCGACGCGGCCTCGGACGATCTCCTCTACTCTCACGCCTTCGGGAACCAGCTCTCGAACACGCTCCATTCCTGCTTCGAAATCTATTCCGTCGTTGCTGTCTGACACCAACAGCACACCCTCCGCCGTCGCGCTCTCGTAAGCGATAATCTTTCCGATCAGCAGCGAAACCTCGTTCGCGGTGCGAGCAGGCAGCCGTCCGATCGCAATCTCCCCCAGGCCGTCGCCATCGAAGTCGACCAGCCATTCGTCCGAAGCGGTTTCCATCGTGATCGTATCGACCAGCTTGGTCGGAACCACGTCGAAGTCTCCCAGCCCGAAATGGTTCTTCGGATCGAGGCTCGCGTCGGCGGCTATCAGCGCGAATCGCGGCGGCTTCGACCACCTTGCTTGCGCATAAGCGAAAAAGTCCTTCACTGCTCTCGCTGATTTCTCCCCAAAGTTGAACTCGTCGTAGACGTCTTCCACATCAACGACGGTTACGATCAGTCCCTGACTCTCGCGCAGCCTCACCAGCGGTTCAAGCGCCGGAATGAAATCGCTTCGAGTAACGATGATCAGGTCGGCAACTCGCGATTGATCTTTCAGATTCGAAGTCTGGTCCGCCATCACTCGAACCGGCCGCTTCACTTGATCAGCTGTGAAGACCATAAAGAGCCGCTCGCCGCCCTTGCCCGTTTTGATCGTAACGGCGAATCCGCTCTCGCGTTGAGCGACGCTGGTCTTCACTTCGCTCGACATTGCGGGATCGGTCACGTCCACGACGCGAATGCTCGGATTCGTGAATCCGTCAATAGTCACCACTCTCTTGGCCGAAGCGGTGAATCGCAGAGCATCGCCGTCGGCTGTGTAGGCGTGACGGTAGGCGAGACGAACCGAGTCGACAAGGCTCACGTCGCCGTCGCCTTGTCCGTTGGTTAACGTAACCACGTTCTCACCTTCGCGAATCGAAGCGCGCGGCACGTCGAATTTCGCGCTTCCCTGCTGCTGCGCCGCGTACGCAACCTCGCCTAAATCCCGTCCGTTGAACTTAACAGCAACTCGATGGTCGTTTCCGGTCACTCCTTGCAGAGTCACCTCCAACACGCCGTCTTCTGTTGACGCTCGATCAATGTGAGTCGCCATAAGCGACTGGCTCAGAGGGCTTCGAGCGATTACTGTGCCAAAGAAGTTTTCACTGTCGCCGTTCCGGAGTGAGGAAAAGTAAACCGTGCGATCTCGGCGTTCGACCGTGTATGAGAATCCGGTCGGCGCTACTTTTGAACCTTTTGCTTTAGCCGGCTTGATCCGCAAACCCGGCCGTTCGCCAGCCACGAGCCAGTACACTCGCTTGTTAGTCGAAGGCGCGTCCAAACCGAGTCCGTAAAACTCAATCGCGTCAGCCGTATCAAATTGCCCGTCGCCTTCTCCTTTCACGGTGATTGCTTGTTCCACGCCCTCGGCATAGAGCTGCAATTGCCGCGGATCTGCTGTTGGGTCCAGCCCCGCTGCCAAAAGCTCCTGTTGAGTAACTCGATACCAACCCTCTTCGTCTACTGAAAGCTTGATAGCCTGTCGCGGAGACGTCGCGGCCGCGGCTTCAACTTGCAAACCAGCGGGTTGCTGTTCGCTAGCGGCGCGAGCGACGGGATTTGACGAACTCGCTTGTGTGGTCTTTGCTCCAACTCTACTCAGCGTCAGAGTTCGGCCACTTCCGGTGGGCAATGCTCCTCGGGCTTCTGAAGCGCGAGCCGAAGCGGGACCGAACATCGCGCTTCGCCCGTTGAGATCCAGCGACTCCACCCAATACTTTGCGTCCCCGCCGTTCGGCAGTTCATCCGCCCACGAGTATGAGTAGCCGGACCTGAGCCTGGTGCCTTCGCCGACCATCAGCGCCGACCCTGCGATCATCTCTGAATTGATGCGAACGCGTTGGCCGTTCTGCTCGCGATAAACGTTGAATCCCAGGTTGTCTACTTCGAAGCCGGTGCGCCATTTCAGAAGCACTTTTCCGCCTTCGTAGCGCGTGGCTTCGAACGAATCAAACTTGGCGTCATCGGGCACGAAGATAAAAATGTCGTCGATGCCGACCCACTCATCATTCCCCACGGCATTCGTGGTGATTATTCGAAGCTGAACCAGCGGCTGATTATCTGTGGCGGCAGGCAGGGTTACGCTTACTGGCGTCACAAGCGTTGCGAGGCTCGGCCCGGTCGTAGCATCGGCCACAAAGCCTGCCGGAATGTTTGTGTAATTGCCCGATGAGCCGACTCGAAATTGAAGCGCTACCGGCTGAACTGCATTGTCAGTCGAGCCGTCAATGTCTCGAAGATTGTAAGCGACCCTGACCCCCGAAAAACCGGTCGTGTTGATGCTGATAACGATGTGAGGCGCGTCTCCGGTGCCGGAACCCTGAAGCGCGATGACCGGGTTCGCGATTCCGTCAAACTCTCCGACGCCGCCGCTGGTTTGAGTGTTGGGATTCGCCTGGTTGGCGATTACATCTATTGGCGTTCCTGATCCATCCGCAACAATAGTCTCAGGGTCGGTGCCGGTGGTGGTGGTCAGGTCGTCGCCCCTGAAACCTACAATTCCCGACACGCCCGACCAGTCATCATCGCCGCTGATGAGTCCCGTGTTCGACCAGTTTTGGGTGAACGGGATCGATTGAGGTGTGCTGTCGGCGCAAACCGACTTTGGTGCGGTGAAGAGCGAGCTCGCAGGAAGCAGCGACGCTATCAGAAACAGAACTATTAGAGTCTCAGCAAACAACCTTCTGCGCGCCGATGGGTTGATCTCCATAACTCTCCAATCTTGCGCCATTGAAATGAGAGCGTACGAACGGATGGTTCCGACTTGTCTCACTTCATTTGGAGGCAGTAACGAAGGATATTGAAACCCACGACGAGCGAACTGAACATTCGGCCCGATACAGATCAGCCCAATTCTAGGAAGACCGGCAAGCGATGTCAAACAAAAGAGGATTGAGTTAGTACTCAAACTAACCTGCCGAAAATCGAGCTAATCGGCGAGCGCGACGCTCGCGGAGAATGTTGAAAGAATTGACGCTCCACAGTGTCGATGCTAGATTCCGGCCGTGAGCACTGACGACGAGCAACCGAGTGAAACGACCAGTCGCTTCAAGGGACCGGGTGGAAGTCCCGGCGGAATAGGAATGTTTGTGTTCGGTCTCGCGCTAGCCATCGCAGGCGGCTACCTGATCATGAATCACACCCAGATCGGAAGCGGTTACTGGAGCTGGTGGGGAACCAACACCTTCGGGCTTACGCTCATTCCGTTGATCATCGGGATTGGCTTGTTGTTTTTCGACGGACGATCGATAGCCGGTTGGGTCCTTGCGGGAGCCGGAGCGCTGATCATCTTCGTCGGAATCATCGTTAACCTTCAAGTCTCTTTTCCTCAAACGAGCCTGTTCAACGTCATCGTTATGCTCACACTGTTCGCCGGCGGGCTCGGGTTGATCGCGCGGTCATTGAAGAGCTACTGACACGATGGAAACCGATCGAGCCCACCGTTCCTCACCTCAGGCCCTTCGCTTTTTGGCAAGCTTCACAGCATACGCACTTCTCATTTCTACGCTTTCTGTTAGCTCGACCGCTCGCGCGAAGGCTACTAACGCTTCACGACTCGAACAAAAGATCAAAGAGCTGATCCGCGAGAGCGGCGCTGAGACGGTCGGCGTGGCCTTTCACGATCTCGGCTCAGGCGCCGAGGTGCTGATCAATCCCGATCAGAGTTTCCACGCCGCCAGCACGATGAAAGTCCCGGTGATGATGGAACTGTACCGCCAAACGGAGGCAGGCCAGTACTCGCTCGATGATCGGATCCCGATCAAGAACGACTTTGCAAGCATCGTGGACGGAAGCCATTACTCGCTATCGCCTGATGACGACTCCGATGTGACGCTTTACAAACGAGTGGGACAGACGGCGCCGATTCGAGAGCTGCTCTATTTGATGATAACCGTCAGCAGCAACCTCGCGACCAATCTCTTGATCGAACGAGTCGGCGCGCCGCGCGTGGCGGAGCTTATGCGGCAGTACGGGGCCCGGAACATCCGGGTTCTGCGCGGAGTTGAAGACGGCAAGGCCTTTGAACGGGGTATGAACAACACGACCACGGCGCGCGATCTGATGATCCTGCTGGAACTAATCGCCGAAGGCCGCGCCGGCTCGAAGAAGGCATCCGACGAGATGCTCAACGTCTTGCTGGGTCAAAAATTCAATGAAGGTATTCCCGCCGGCTTGCCCGCGGAAGCGCGAGTGGCCCACAAAACCGGTTCGATCACCAAGGCCTACCACGACGCAGCAATAGTTTACCTGCCGAACCATAAGCCTTACGTTCTGGTAGTCCTGACTCGTGGGCTTGCAGACGAAAACCGGGCGCACAAACTTGCCGCAGACATTTCGCGCGAAGTGTATGAATCGCTCAATGCGCGGCGCGGGGGGCATTGAAGTCTGCCTCGACTCGCAACAAATTGCGCTTGTTGGACACGCCCGCTTCGCAACCTGTCGGACTAATAGTCCCCTCTGCGCAGACCTCCGCGCCTCAGCGTCTTCGATTGGATAATATCGCGGCTATCGTCCAACCGGAGAGACACAAACACGCCGAGTTTTCGCAGAGTTAAGGCCGCGTCTGTCAGACTATCGGAGGCGAGTCCGTCTAACCACGTGGCTTTTGAGCTGACAAGCCGCGATGTTAGAATGCGCTCTCCACGCGACCGGACATCTTACCTTGTTCACGAGTGAGCGCATGCCGAACGGTTACGGCGCCGAAGCCGAGTTAGACGCGGGCGGGCTCGACAATCTGAGCGACGAGGAACTTGTAGACCTTTTCCTCGCGCGCTCCAGGAGCGATCGGCCGAGCGCCCACCTGTGCTTTGAAAAAATCATAGCCCGCTATCACTGGCTAATTGCCCACGTCGTGCGAAGCTCGCGCTTTCGGTATCCCGCGTGGGACTCGGCGGACGATGTAATTTCACGCGTCGTCTTCAAGGTCTATCGCGGTCTGGCTCAATGGCGAAGGCAAGGCAAGCTCTCGAGCTTTATTGCCCGTATCGCTTCAAGCGAGATGATTGACACCATCAGACGCGTAGGACGCGACAAGTCGTGGGACCAGTACGCAGCCGCGGTGGATCCCGACTCGGACGCGCCCACCGCTGTGGACCTGGCGCCGTCCCGCGAGCCTTCGCCTGAAGCGCAGTTGGTAAGCAACGAGCAGCGCGAGATTGTGGATCGCTTGCTGACTGATGTTTGCAAGGATTGGAAGGACAGCGTGATCGTAAACGAATACATCATAGGAAATCAGAACGCGAAAGAAATATGCGCGAAGTACGAAATGTCTGAAGACCTGGTTTATCAACGAGCTCGGCGGCTCAAGGTGCGATTGCTGAAATGGCTCGAGGAGCGAGGAATCACATCCGCCGACTCGTTGCTCGGCTCCGGTGGTTCTAAAGGCGCGTAGCGGGCGAGTAAGAAATGGCAAGGAAGCCGGCACATCCGGACACGCAGTTGTTCGATTATCTCAGCGGCGCGCTCGACGCGTCAGCGGTTCGGGAATTGGAGGCGCATCTCGACGCGTGCCCAGACTGCGCCCGCGCGGCGCAACTCCTTCGCGCGCTCAAGTCAGCGCGACACGTCACTGTCTCGGCGGTCTCCGAGCATCCCGACACAAGCGAGATTGCGGCTCTCTTCTACGGCAAGTCGTCACGCGCTCGCGCGCAGACTCGCGCGCACGTTGCGACGTGCCAGAGCTGCGCTGAAGAAATCGCCGAGTACGCGCGGGCCGAAGCCTACGCGTCCGAGTACAATCCGGCTGATCACGCTTCGGGTGAAGTTCCCAGCGCTTCGTGGGAGATGATTCGCGAGTGGGAGGAAAGCAGCTTCGCAAAACCACGGGCCTCAAGCGAAGCGATCAGCCAGGACTTGCTCGCAAAACTCTTCAAGCTGATTGGAGAACGTCCGGACTGGCTTCGCGAGGCGCGACGAACCGCGACCGAGGCGGCTGCAGGAGCCGCTTCCAGGGGCGTGCCAGTCATTGTCGTTGACCGTAGTGGCGCCCTTCGTAGTGTAGAGATGTTCGAGAGGATGACTGACGCCAGCGGCGCCGGAGTTCTCAGACACGCGACTAAGTCCGAGCGCTTCGACGCCAGACCGGTGCACGCGTTGCACGAAGCCGACGGCCGGCAACGCGTCGTGTCATACCGGATTCGCCTCGACACAATTCGACTGGAAGACGCCAGAGCCGCTTCGGAGATGGCCGACTATTTCATCATCGAAGAATGAGGTGCTTTAGTACGGCGGGGTATTCCCACATCGCACGACGACGTCTGCGTTACCTCTTCCTCGCCGCCGATGCGCTGGACGCTGTGATGATCTTCTCGATCGCGTAGATAGGCTTCCCCTGAGACTCGAAGTAGGTCCGGCTTAACATCTCGCCGATTAACCCCGACGAAATCAATTGAACCCCTGCCAGGATCAACACCGCACCAAGAATCATGAGCGGCCCATGCTGGTCGAACAGAGCTGTGCCGTAGATTACCTTGTCCGTTATCAACCAGAGATTGATAAGAAACCCGAACATAAGACTAAGCAGCCCGATGGGTCCGAAGAAGTGCAGCGGACGCGTAACGTACTTGAGCAGAAACCTGATCGTCAGCAGGTCGAACAACACCCGCACCGTCCGAGACAAACCGTAGTGCGAGCGCCCGCCTGGACGTTCGATGTTCCTTATCGGCACTTCGACGACGGTTGCGCCGTTCCACGAGGCTAGCGCGGGAATAAATCGGTGCATCTCGCCGTAGAGCTTGATCTGCTTTATGGTGTCCTTGCGATAAACTTTGAACGTTGTTCCGAAGTCGTGAATGTTCACCCCGGACAGCCTGGACATCAGCCAGTTGGCGACACGCGACGGCGTGCGGCGAAACAGAAAGTTGTCGACCCGCTTCTTGCGCCAGCCGCTCACGATGTCGCAGCCAGTCTCTTCAAAAGTCGCAAGCATCCGCGGGATGTCTGCCGGATCGTGTTGCAAGTCGCCGTCCATCGAGATGATCACGTCGCCGTCCGCATAGTCAAAACCCGCCGCCAGTGCAACGGTCTGGCCATAGTTCCGTTTCAATCGAATCGCCACCACTCGCGGGTCCTTTTCCGCGATGCCTTTCAAGATGTCGAGCGTCCCGTCAGTGCTGTGATCGTCTATGAAGATGATTTCCACCGGCTCGTAGCGTCCCGCCATGACTTCGGACAATTGACGGTGGAAATCATCTTCATAGACGAT
>Ga0257146_1000099_pt1 | contig 10392 bp, 12 predicted proteins | sample CO08A_FD_185958 | JGI IMG/M metagenome (GOLD analysis project Ga0257146, IMG submission 185958) | Soil microbial communities from H.J. Andrews Experimental Forest, Oregon, United States - CO-08-A | ecosystem: Environmental > Terrestrial > Soil > Temperate forest > Bulk soil | place: USA: Oregon...
TGCGCCGCCGCGCGGCGCGCGCTATGGCTGTCGCCGACGGCGGCGAACATGATCAGCCGTCCGCCGATCACCGCATAGATCGCCGCGAACGCCAGCATGGCAAATCCGACGCGGGCGCGTGCTTTCGCTGATCGGTCGACGTTGCGCCCGTACAACAGGCTGCGGATCAGCCGTTGCCGCCATGGTTCCAAAGGCCTGACGGTGGCCCGCATCCGACCGGTCATCGCCGATCCTCCGGCGCCGGCACCGAACCCGTCACGGCAACGGAACCGATGGTCTGGATCATCGCGCCGATCGGATCGGAATCGCCCGGCTTGACAAAGCTCGGCGGCCGCTCGGGCAGGTTCTTCAAGGAATCGTACTGGGTGGCGACAAGCGGCTTCAGCGCCAGATGGCGGTCGGCGAGACCCTGCAGCCGCAGCGGCGCATCCAGCTTGGCCCATTCCGCGCGCAACGCGGCGATGGCGTCGCGCTGCTCGCGAATTTCCGCATGCAACCGCAGCACGCGCTCGGTACGCGCCGTGGATTCCATCTTGATCCGATAGACATAGGCCGCGGCGAACACCAGGACGCCGATCACGAGGAGATGGATGATCCGCATGGTCAGCCTCCCCTCATCACGTCGTCAAGCGACGGCCATGCCGGCAACGCGGCGGCAATGTGCGCGGGCGCAGCGGTACGCTCAGCCGCGCGCAGCTTCGCCGAGCGCGCGCGCGGATTGACGGAAATCTCGCCGTCATCAGGGGTGACCGGGCGCTTGGTCAGGATGTGAAAGCTTGGCGCAGCCTGCGCGACTTCCGGCAGATGCCGCGATCCGCCGCCGGTCTTGGCGCGCTCACCTAAGAAATTCTTGACGATGCGATCTTCCAGCGAATGAAACGACACCACCGCCAGCCGGCCGCCCGGTTTCAGCACGCGCTCCGCCGCCGACAGCGCCAGATGCAGTTCGTCGAGTTCCTCGTTGACGAAAATCCGCAAGGCCTGAAACGTCCGGGTCGCCGGGTGAATTTCACCCGGCTTGGATCGCACCACCCTGGAGACGATGTCAGCCAGCGCCCGCGTGGTCGCGATCGGCGCTTCCTTGCGCGCGGCGACGATGGCGCGGGCAACCCCGCGGGAATGTCGCTCTTCGCCAAAAATGTAGATGATATTGGCGAGATCGGCCTCCGAAGCCCTCGCGATCATGTCCGCCGCGGTGGGGCCGTCATGGCCCATCCGCATGTCGAGCGGGCCACCGAGGCGAAACGAGAAGCCACGCTCGGCCTCGTCGAGCTGCATCGACGACACCCCGACATCCATCACGACGCCGTCGACCGCATCAATTCCCTGGGCGGCGCAAATCCCGGCGAGATTCGAGAATTTGTCCTCGACCAGGGTGAGCCGGCCGTCCGATCGATCGACGAGATCGAATCCGCCCGTAATGGCCGACCGGTCGCGGTCGATGGCGATGATTCGGGTTCCGGCGGTGTCGAGGATCGCCCGGCTGTAGCCGCCGGCTCCAAAGGTGGCATCGACATAGATGCCGCCGTCGCGGGGGCTCAGCATCTCCACCGCCTGGCGGCCAAGGACAGGAATATGGCGGATGGCCGACGGAGTCATGCGCCGGCTCCGGAAGCGGTCCGGCCGAAGAGATGGAAATTGGACGCGAACGGGCCCATTGCACCTCAAATGTCTGCGCTTCGCCGGGCTTTTCGTCTCGAAAAGCCCGTACAAGGCACGATTTCCGGTCCCTCGCGGCCCATATTGCAAGCCCTGAGTTCCACATGGAATTTGCTGGGCTGCCATGGGATTTCGAGCGTCAATAGGTTCGCGGCCGTCCCCCAAACCGGTTCGGCTCTTCACCACTTAGTAACGGCAGTTAGCATTAAGAAAGCGTTGATGCGCCCGATACAAAAACCCACGGCAAGGTGGACCCGGGTTCCCGGCCGAAAGCTGGACTGGCCTGCCCCGGTACCAAACTTTCCCAGCTTGTCCCAGCGGGTCGGGACGACATCGATAGCTGGCATCAAATATACTGGCATCAAATAAAAATGTGCGATTCCTCCGCATCGGTGATGCGTGCCGCACACAGCCGGCTAAAATGCGAAGCGGCGACTGGTTCTCCGTTGCGCGGATCACACTGCGGGGAAATAGTGCGAAAGATTCGTCTCCCAAAAAATGTGCCGTTCTCCTGCCCGGTTTGAGCTATCGTATGCCGCCAGGTTCGTCCGCATCTGATAGTTTTGATTCGAAGCGTCAACGTGCCCTCCCGATCGCAAGGGCCAACGCGAACATGAAGACCTTCACTCCCGATTCATCGATCGCTTCCGACGTCATCGCGTCGGCGAATTATGGCGACCGCAACATGGATCGTTTGCCCGACATGATCGTGCTACACTATACCGGCATGCCGGACGTGGAAGGCGCGATCGCGAAGCTGTGCACGGCCGGCACCGATGTTTCGGCGCATTATATCGTGCTGGAAGACGGCCGCATCATTCAGTGCGTCCCGGAAGCCAAACGCGCCTGGCATGCCGGCGTGGCATTCTGGGGCGGCGAGGAAGACATCAATTCCTGCTCGATCGGCGTCGAGATCGTCAACAAGGGCCATGACTGGGGCTATCCGGAATTTCCGCTGCGCCAGGTCGCCGCCGTGATCGCGTTGTGCCGTGGCATCATGCTCCGCCGCAAGGTGCCGTCGCATCGCGTGCTCGCGCATTCGGATGTCGCTCCGTTCCGCAAGAAAGACCCCGGCGAGAAATTTCCGTGGCATTCGCTGGCCAATTCAGGCGTCGGCCATTGGGTGCAGCCGGCGCCGATCGTGCGCGGCGAAACGCTGAGGCTCGGCAGCGCCGGCAACGACGTTCGCGACCTGCAGCAGGCGTTGGCCAGATACGGCTACGGCGTCCCGGTCAACGGAAAATACGACACCGCGACCTTGGAAGTGGTCACGGCCTTCCAGCGCCATTTTCGGCCCGGCCGCGTCGACGGCATCGTCGATCATTCGACGTTGACCACGTTGCAGTCGCTGCTGGTCAGCCTGCCGACCGACGCCAGCGCCGTCGCGGCGCGGTAGACTCAGGCGTCCGTCGCCCGATCCAGCTCCGCCAACCTGCGCGCGTAAAGCCGCCGCAGCGGCTCCAGTTGCGTCGCCGATGTCGCCGCAAGATAGGCGTCGCGTGCCGCATCGCGCCGGCCGAGCCGGCGCAACAGATCGGCGCGCACCGCCGGCATCAACTCGTAGCCCTTGAGACTGCCGCGGGCTTCCAGCGCATCGATCAGATCCAGCGCCCGCGCCGGCCCATCGACCATCGACACCACAGCGGCGTGATTGAGCTCGATCACGGGCGACGGACTGATCCGCAACAGCACTTCATAGAGGCCGGCGATTTGCGGCCAGTCGGTATCTTTATAGTTCGGCGCCCGCGCATGCAGTGCCGCGATCGCGGCTTGCACCGCGTAGGATTGCGGCCGGCCCGGCAACCGCAAGGCCTCTTCCACCAGCATCAAGCCTTCGGCAATCTGGCAGCGGTCCCACAGCGTGCGATCCTGCTCTTCCAGGAGCACGATGTCGCCAGCTGCGGTCTCGCGCCCGGCGCGGCGCGCATCGTGCAGCAGCATCAACGCCAGCAATCCCTTGATCTCGCCCCGTCGCGGCATCAGGGCGTCGAGCAGACGACATAGTCGGATCGCCTCACGCGTGAGACTGGGGCGCATCAGGTCTTCGCCCGATGTTGCGGCATAGCCTTCGGTGAAGACGAGATAGATCACCGCGAGCACACCGCGCAGCCGCGGCTCCAGCGCGTCGCGGTCCGGCACCTCGTAGGGAATTCCAGCAAGGCGGATTTTCTGTTTGGCGCGGACGAGGCGCTGCGCCATGGCGTCCTCGCTGGCCAGAAAGGCGCGCGCGACCTGCAAAGTGGACAGCCCGCAGACCGTGCGCAGCGTCAGCGCGACCTGAACCTCCATGGAAAATGCCGGATGGCAACAAATGAAGATCAGCCGCAGCATGTCGTCGTCGAGCGCCATCATATCGGCGGTTTCGTCGGAGGCTGTGGCATTGAGCAGCAACTCGTGCGCCAGTTCGGTCTGTTTGCCGCGAAACGTGACCTGACGGCGAACCCGGTCGATCGCCTTGTTGCGCCCGACATTGACCAGCCACGCCCGCGGATTGGACGGCGGATCGGCGGCGGGCCAGCGCTCAAGTGCGGTGGCAAATGCGTCCTGCAGCGCGTCTTCGGCGAGATCGAAATCGCCGACCAGGCGGATCAGCGTTGCCAGCGCCCGACCCGCCTCGTCCCGGAATATTTTTTCGATTTCGATCGGTGTCATGCGGCCCCGCGTCATTCCGGAGCGTCCGAAGCACGAACCCGGAATCTCGAGATTCCGGGGTCATCGCGATCGCGATGCCCCGGAATGACGACAATAGCCGTCAATTATAGACCCTGATCGGCCTGACCTCGATCGAACCCGTCTTGGCGCCGGGAATGCGTGCGGCAATGGCGACCGCGGCGTCGAGATCCTTGGCCTCGACCAGATAGTAGCCGCCGAGTTGCTCCCGCGTTTCCGCGAACGGACCATCGGTCGTCAAGGTCTTGCCGTCGCGAACGCGCACGGTGGTCGCGGTCGTTGTCGGCTGCAGTGCATCGCCCGCCTTGAAATTGCCGCTCTGGATGATGGACTGGGTAAAGGCACCGTATTCCTCCATCATTTTCTTGCCCGTTGCCGCGTCGATTTTGCCGTACTCGGCCTCGTTCTGATAGATCATCAGCAAATACTGCATCTTGCCAACTCCTGTTTGACCGGCGCCATTCGCCGACATCCAGTCGAACGGGCCAATCGCAAAACGACATCTTCAGGATTAATTTATTTTGACCGATGCCGTGGACACAATCGCTGCGAACCGCCTTATTGTCGGAGCCTAGTCGCCCTGGCCCGGATTCGCCGAGAAATGTTCCTGCAGCTTGTTGGGGACGCCGTCGAAACTCTTGGCGTCAGCCGGCGCTTCCCGCCTGATCGTGATGTTTGGCCAAACTGAAGCGTATTCAGCATTCAGCTTGAGCCAGCTTTCAAGACCCGGCTGGGTGTCAGGCGAGATGGCTTCGGCCGGGCATTCCGGCTCGCACACACCGCAATCGATGCACTCATCGGGATGAATGACGAGCATGTTGTCGCCCTCGTAGAAGCAGTCGACCGGGCAAACCTCTACGCAATCCATATACTTGCATTTGATGCAATTTTCCGTGACGACGAAGGTCATGGCGTTGCCTCCAGTGGCCACGGGCGGTCCGGTCGATAGAACAAGGCAAGCTTCAGACTCTCGGCGATGCGCGCGGCCTTGGCACGAAATTCCTCGCTGACGCCATCATCAAATAACTCGCCGCAGGTTTCATTGAAAAGCGCGGAAACATGGCCGAGCTTCGCCGCCGAAGAAATCATATCGCAAGCACCACCACGACAACGCCGAGCACGGTCCAGAACAGGGAGTTGATCAGCATGCGGAACAGATCCTGGTGGCTCGAGAGGCCCAGGGCGCTGCAGGCGAGATTTCCGGGCAGCAGCAATGGCCTTGCCACGGCGTCACTCATCGAAATGGTGCTCTTCATCGGAGTCTCCTTGAAGATGTAACACCCCTTATATGTCCGCACTTGCCGTAAAGCAATATTTATAATACTTCTTTAAAGAGCAGCATTCCCGGGGGAGAAAGCACGTGCGTCTAACTGTCTATACCGACTACGCGCTGCGTCTGCTGATGTACCTTGCACTCAAGGAAGATCAGCTCGCAACCATCGCGGAGATTGCCAAAAGCTTTGCAATCTCCAGGAACCACTTGATGAAGGTGGCATATCAATTGGGCGTTGCGGGTTATGTTGAAACCGTACGTGGCAGGGGTGGCGGCTTGCGCCTTGCAAAGCCAGCCTCGACGATCGGGCTCGGCGACGTGGTCCGCTGCACCGAGCCGGACATGGCGATCGCGTCGTGCTTCAAGCCGCTCGAGGCTCCTTGTGCCATCCGCCCCTGCTGTATGCTGAAGCGCGCGCTGGAGAAGGCGCACCACGCCTTCGTTGACGTTCTCGATGGCTACACCCTGGGCGATCTGATCCAGCCGCGCGGGCGGCTCGTCAACCTGTTAGGTATTTCGCAAGGCGCAAGGCTCTGATGCAGTCGGCGGTAGCGGCTTTGTTCGTCTTGATGGCGCGATTGGATCCGGCCCGGTGCCGTTATCGGCTTGACGCGGCGGCCCGGAGCCCCCATGCCTAGCGCATCAGTCGGCCGGACGGCCGCTCCTGCTACGGCCGAAAGGCTGCGGGAGAGGAAAGTCCGGGCTCCATCGACATGCGGTGCCGGATAACGTCCGGCGGGGGCGACCCCAGGGACAGTGCCACAGAGAACGAACCGCCCGCCTTCGTCCTTCGGGACTTCGGCGCGGTAAGGGTGAAAAGGTGCGGTAAGAGCGCACCGCGGGTCCGGCAACGGAAACGGCATGGCAAACCACACCGGGAGCAAGACCGAATAGGGACGGCAACGCGGGAATGTTCGCGCAAGCGATAACACCGCTGGGCGATGTCAGGCTCGCCGTCCGGGTAGGTTGCTCGAGGCAACGTGCGAACGTTGTCCCAGAGGAATGGCCGTCACGTATCGTCTGCGCAAGCAGCGATGCCCTACAAAACCCGGCTTACAGGCTGGCTGATATTCTAAGAATGAGGGGTTCGGCGCGACACGCCGGACCCCTCGCCAATTTTACGGCCGCTCCGCGACGATCTTGTTTTCCTTGCTTGTTTGACGGTCGATGAAAATTAGTTTGGGATACTACTGACTCGTCGCGTGCTGTAAACGTCGACCCATCCAAGCCGTCATTCCGGGGCGCGAGTGAAACGAGCGAACCTCAGATGTGCAATTGCACATCAAGGTTCGTGCGGAGCCTGTCATCGGGCGGCGCTGAGCGCCGACCCGTTGGCACGCCCCGGAATGACAGTGAAAAATCCGGAATCTCCGATGAGCACGGTCGGGTTGATGCTGCTTTTTCTCGGCGCGCTGGCCAGCGGCTTCGTCGCCGGCCTCGCCGGCTTCGGAACCGCGCTCATGGCGTTGGGGATCTGGCTCTATGTGTTGCCGCCTTCGATCGCGGTGCCGCTGGTCCTGATCTGTTCGGTCGTCGCGCAAACTTCAACGCTGCCGTCGCTTTGGCGGTCCTTCGACCTCAGGCTGGTGTGGCCATTCCTGATCGGCGGCCTCGCCGGCGTGCCGTTGGGCACGATGCTGGTCGCGCATGCCGATCCCGGCATATTCAAATTGAGCGTCGGCGTACTCCTGCTGGTGTTTCCGCCTGCGCTTTATTTCAACAAGCCGATGGCGTTGAGCTTTGGCGGCCGTGTGGCGGACGCGGCAATCGGATTTGGCGGCGGAATCCTTGGCGGCCTGGCCGGTTTGTCCGGCGTGCTTCCAACGCTGTGGGCCAGCGTGCGGGGCTGGGGCAAGGATGAGCGGCGCGGGGTTTTTCAGATCTTCAACTGGACCGTACTGGCAGCCGCGTTGTGCCTGCAGGCGGGCACCGGCCTCATCGGCATTGAAGTGGTTTGGCTCGCATTGCTGGTCATGCCGACAACGATATTCGGCGCCTGGCTCGGCGGGCGAGCCTATCGCGTGCTGAGCGACGGAAATTTCCGCGACGTCGTGCTTGGCCTGCTGTTTCTATCCGGGATCGGTCTGGTCTGGAGCAGTCTCGGGTTGCGGTAGCCTTGCGTGGCCGCCATGCGGAGCGCGCAAACGCTGTACGCGGGCGAGCGAACCAGCTACGTCAGGCATCATGCCCTCCGCCCCATTTTCTCGCGAACATCTCGGTCTGTTGCTGGGTTTTATCGGCATGGCGATCTTCGGCGGCACGCTGCCGGCGACGCGCCTTGCGGTCTCGGGATTCGATCCGCTGGCCCTCACGGCGTTGCGCACCGCGATCGCCGGGCTGTGCGCGCTCGTCTTGCTGCTGGTGTTGCGACGGCCGCTGCCGCCGCGCAGGCTTTGGTTCCAGCTCGTGATCGCCATGCTCTGCGTGAGCATTCTGTTTCCGTTGCTGATGGCGCTCGCGGTGCAGACGGTCGATGCCTCGCATGGCGGTGTGGTGATGGGGATTCTTCCCATCGCCACCGCGCTGGTCGCCGTCGCCATTACCCACGAGCGGCCGAAACCGCTGTTCTGGATCGCATCCGCGGCCGGCGCGTCGCTGGTGATCGCGTTCGCCCTGCGCCAGGGCGGCGGCACGCTCTCGGCCGGAGACCTCCTGCTGTTCGCCGCGGTCGGCGTCGCGGCGATCGGTTATACCTTCTCCGGACGGCTCACCGCCGGGATGCCGGGATGGGAAGTCATCAGCTGGGTACTGGTGTTGGGCTTGCCGATCTCGCTGCCCGCCGCCGCCCTGACCATGCCGGCGGATCTGACACAGATCGCCTTGAAGCCGTGGCTTGCGCTGCTCTATGTCGCCGTGTTCGCGCAATGGATCGGGTTCTTCGCGTGGAATGCCGGCATGGCGATGGGCGGTATCGCACGCGTGTCGCAGGTACAACTGCTGCAGCCCTTCATCACGTTCGCGCTGGCGGCGCTGTTCAACGATGAGACAATCACGCCGCAAATCCTGCTGTTCGCTGCTGCCGTCGTCGCCACTGTCGCGATCGGTACGCGCACGCGGGTTCGGCAAACGCCGGTTGTTCAGGGTTCACCTTAACCACCCTTGACCAACCCTGGGCGGCGGCATCAGTTCGCCAACGGACTGGAAAATGCGGCGGCGAGCTTGACAAGATCGGCCTGGCGGCTGGAGCCTGTCTTGAAGAATACGCGGTGCAAATGGGTCTTGACGGTGGTTTCGGCGACACCCAACGCCAGCGCCGTCTCCGGAACGCCGCCAACCTCGACGATAGCCAGCAGCACACGCAGTTCGGCCGGCGTCAGTTCGAACGCTCGCGCAACGAGTTCGCCACAGGGGCTGTCCAGCGCCACCTTTCGGACGAACAAGGCGGCGACGGCCCGGTAGGTCATGCCGATCCGGGTCCGCGCCGCCGACGTCAGCGGCAACCTGTGCATGACATAACGCTCGCCGTCACGCGCGGTCAGAGTCAAGGCCGCGCCCTTGGCATCGAGCGCGTTGCGGTGATCGGCGAAGACTTCGCGTAAGCTCCGATTGGATTTCATGTCGCGAGCGACCAGTTGGCCCCCGATCGAACTCAGAACACCGTCCGCGCTCAGCATGTCGTGGCCGGCCGCATTGGCATGGACCAACCGGCAATCGGCGTCGACGAGGAATATTCCGGCACTGAGACCATCCAGCGTAGCGGCAAATGTCGCGGCTTCGGAATCTCTGAGATCGATCGTCCGGTTGATGAGCAGCGCCCGCTGGACATGTGGCACGATCTGCGCGATACGCCGCCGCATTTCGCCATCGATCATGCGCGCGCCCGAAAGCACGGTGAGCAGAACCGCGCAATTTCGGCCTGATTGCTCGAGCACAACGTTGGCCGCGTCGACACAGCCCTGAGGTCGCAGCCACTCCTGATAGAAGCGTCCGCCGCGATATTCATCATAGTCGACGAGATCCGGAATGCTGACGACCTTTCCCAGCGGTGGCAAGGTCGTGAGCGGATCGAATCTGGCATGGGTCTCCGAATAAAGCCTGATATAGTGCGGATCGGCACCGCAGTAATAATGCGTCAGTCCGGATTGGCTGCTCGAATCTTTCGAGAAAATCCCGCAAGCCTGGCCGCCGACAAAATCATTGATGCTGACGACGACATTATTCCACAACGCGGGCTCGAGCGCCGCATCATAGATTTCCTCAATAAGATCAGGAAGTTTCTCGGTTCCGTGCATAGGGTTGATCAATCGCGTGGCCGACCGGGTAGCGTTACGACGAGCGACCTCATCCTCCGAACGGAGGATGCGATGACCGGCCCGTTCCGTACATTGGTCAGCGGGACAGTCCTCAAGGTTCATTTCGGTGCGTCAAGTAATTGACGTAGTTCGACAATGATCGTCATTCCGGGGCCGCAGATGCGAACCCGGAATGACTGACTTGCCGCTCGCAAGAAAGCTCGCTGCAACGGGACGCGAATGTTGGAATCGGACCACTAGCGTGCGCGGCAACCAGCTTGATCATCTCGGTCTGCCGGTTGGTGCCGGTGTTCGCAAACAGCTTCGACATGGATTGCATCGAACGAACACCACCGCCACGACGTCGCCGCCGGAGGTGCCGGCGGCGCAGGATGCGGGGAGACGTGCTCCAGAGCACTACCAGCTCATCCGCGCGCCGCCCTTGGCGGCAAAGGTGTGGGTGGAGTCGTTGGTGCCGGTGGCCTCGCCGGATGCGAACAGGGTGACGTTGCCCATCTGCCAGTCGAGGCCGGCGCCGCCGAAGGCGCCGCTGATGCT
>Ga0257146_1000102_pt1 | contig 10286 bp, 11 predicted proteins | sample CO08A_FD_185958 | JGI IMG/M metagenome (GOLD analysis project Ga0257146, IMG submission 185958) | Soil microbial communities from H.J. Andrews Experimental Forest, Oregon, United States - CO-08-A | ecosystem: Environmental > Terrestrial > Soil > Temperate forest > Bulk soil | place: USA: Oregon...
GGAATCCGGATCCAAGAGGCGGCCCAGTTCCTGAATCACGGATTCGCCCATTGAACCCGCGAAGTCCAAAACCTTGCTGCTTTGCGGGCCATGGGCTGCTCTCACCCTCAGCGTGCCGTCGTCGTCTGCGAGCAGCAAAACACTCGTCTGCGCCGAAAACAACTCGGCCGAGTTAACTACGATCAGTCGCAGTACTTCATCAAAATTGAGGGAGGTGGTAATGGCTCGGTTGATCGCAACCAGTCGCTCAAACCAACTCTTCCCGGTAGATTCTTGCTTATCCATGTATCGAAACAGTACGCAATCAGCATCACGCGCTATTGGATTACGACTCCTCGATTCGAGATTTCGAATGGACGCTCCCTGTGATCGTGAGCGCTGCCTCGAGTCTTAATAATGCGAACGGTGCGAGCCATCTCCACATCGCGCGTAAAACGGAGCAAAATCACGTTGTCGCTCATATTAGAAATCTCTTCGTCGCTGACGGCAGATGACTCGAACAATTCATGCAGCTCGTACATCATCATGCAAGTAACGTTCTGAACCGCGAACCACTGCGTTAGCGCGTACATGAAATCGGAAAACCGTTGTGGGTCCGAGCTGCTCTTTTTTAGATCACCCAGCGCGTCGATCACGACCCGCTTGACTCGCCCTTCCCGAACATGCGCGAACAAGTCGGTCGCCACCTCGTCCAGCTGCATCTCAACCGGCGAGCGATACAGCAGCTCAAACGCGCCGCCTCCGAGCAAGGTCGCAGGATCCCAGTCGAAGTGCTGCATAATTCGCGCCAGTTGTACCGGGTTTTCCTGAAACCCGGCGTAAATTCCAGGCTCCCCGTTAAGCGCGCCTTCGCGGACAAACTGAAGCCCGATCATCGTCTTGCCCGACCCCGTCGGCCCGGCCACCAGCGTCGTGCTGCCACGCCAGAAGCCCCTTTCGATCATGGCGTCCAATCCTGAGATTCCCGTGTTAACGCGTTCGACATTGGCCGTGTAAACCGGCGCGATGGTCGGAGTGAGCAGGCGGGGAAACACCTCAATTCCACTCTGCGAGATGTTGAAGGCATGCATACCCGGGATTGAACCGGAGCCCCGCAGCTTTTCGACTTTCAGAAATCTTTGCTCCCGCACCCCTGTCGCTTCCTTTATGAGTAACAAGATCGAATCGGCGATCGCGAACTCGGGGAGCTCGGTCATCATCTCGCCGGCATACTCGCCGACTAAGAATGTCGTGCAGCTATATGAAGTCAGCACGCTTGCCAAATCAAAAAGTATTGTGCGGCGATCGCGCGAGCCATCGATCAGCTCGCTCAACGCTTTGAAGGAGTCGATCGCGATGATACGCGGCTTTAGCCGAGCCAGCAGTTCGGCGACGATCTCGGCCAGCTGATTAATGCCTCGATCTCTCACCGTTACGCCGAGATCTTCATAGAGAACTGACTCGCCGATCTTGGCGGAATCGAAGAAACCATAACTCTGTCCGTGAGCTATGAACTTGTCGAGTGGCTCAGACAGCGTGGTCAAATATAGCGCTACGGATTTGGGACCAGCATTCGCAAACACCAGCTGCTCGACAAGTATTGTCTTGCCGGTCCCGGGCGCACCCATGATCACATTCAATGTGTTAGCCGGGAAGCCGCCCTTCACAACCTGGTCCAGCTCATCGCTTCCTGTTTTTACTCGTTCGATGCCCAAGGTTAAACTCCTTTGCGACGAATCTCGAGCAGTCGGGATACGGTCTCTGTTAGCAGTTCCTCGTCGATTGGTTTGACCAGGAAGGCGTCCGCACCCGCTTCAAGGGCACGGTCTTCGGCGTGCAGATGACTGAAGATGAGAACGACGATCGACTTCGTTTGAGGATCCGACTTGAGTGCTCGACACAGACCAAACCCATCGAGCTTCGGCACCAGAAGCTCGGTGACTACAAGGTTCGGCTTCAACTCGCGAGCACGTTCTAAAGCGGAGAGCCCGTCACTTGCAAACTCCACGCTGTATCCGGCTTGTTCGAGAAGAAAGCGCTCCAACCGTTGGACAGCCAAACTGCGTTCGACCACCAGGATCAAGGCTCGCCTACTTGAATCAGTGTTTGAAGGTGTGATGGTGATTGCTTAGATCCTCATAGCCCGCCCTATTTCCGGACCCGCTGCAAGAAAACTGCAGCTTAGGTGCGTATGAAGCTTTTTGACTCTAATGGTGTTAGGGCGCCGAGTCTACCCGTGTTTTTCGTTATCCCGGAAGATTCCACAGGTCCCCGGTGTCAGTGGGATTGTAGCAGCCGATTGGTAAAGGGAGAAGCGGCATCGAGAGCGGTAGTGGGGTATTAGTGTGTTGGTCTTTCTAGCTCGTATCTTGCTTCCGTAGAATACGCGGATGCAAAGACGCCCCAAGTAGAATCGGCGAAGAAAAAGGGCTGCAAGCGCGGCCCTTTCTGGTTGCCCTGTTTTGGCCTGCTTATACCCGCTTACGTTTGCTCTTACTCGCTTTGGCCTTCACTGTCTCCGTCTTCGGGTTTACCTTTGAGGCGTCTACCGTGATGTTGTTTTCCTCGCTGCTCCTTAGTAGGCCGACGCTCTTTACGGGCACGATAGCTGCGGGCACGAGTTCCTTGGGTTCCTTCGTTGTATTGAAATTTGCCGCGCCAATCCCAAACTCGATATAAATTGACCACAGCCCTTCATGAAGTCCCTGCTTCTTCACCAGAGCTTCTGCTAGCTCCTGAAAACTGAAAAGATGTTTTTCTTGAGTTTCTGCCATTGGGATCTAGTTGCCCCCCTTTGTAAGGTCTTTAAGATCCAAGCCGGGAGCGAAAACAAGCTCTCGCTCAGTAGACACGGTTCGTTCCTTAAAGCTGGGCCTGCCCCAGCCTAATGAAGCCAGCGCAAGTTTGTGATCGTCCAAGAGTTTTTTCATTTCTCCAATAGCTCGCCGCACGGAGAAGTCGCCGCTAACAAACGATTGGCAAGCGCTAACGATGATCGAGTTCAAACTGGTTTCGTCGATTTCGGCTCTACGTGCCAATTGATAGTGAAGAGACTTAGGGAACCGGACTCTTATTTGACCACTGTACTGCTGGGCTTTATGAGGCTCTGGCAGCGGCAAGCCTTCTTCCTCGTACGTCTCCATGAAAAGCTGAAGCGCTACCTGCGCTTCGATCATTGCCTTTTCTGGCGTCTTGCCGAACGCAGATAACCCTGGGAACTCTGGTGAAACCGCGATGAATCCTTCATCCTCATCACTCCAAAACACATTGAAGCTATATTTATTCATGACTGATCCTCCAGGTATTCAATCGCTCTAAGTAGTTGACGGACTTGGTAAGCCTTAGCCTTTCCGTTCTCTGACTGAAAGTTCATAAATCCGCCCATGGCTGAATGCAGCGAGGGATGTTTGTACATCGCATGAGAGCCCGTTTGACGCAGCGAGACAAAGCCATGACATTCCGCAAGCGCGCATACCTCTTTAAAACTCAGACTCCCCGGCGCGCCCTGAGCGCGCTGCAACAGCTTATTGCACTTGTCCATGCGTGTTTTCCTAATCTGGGTGACATAGAATATCGCAAGGTACTCGTATGGTACCGCAGGTGGAACCGCATGGCAAGGAAAATCTTGTCGGTGAGTTTTAAGATTTTCGCCAGCGGGCGTCGGCGGCTTTCTTAGCGATCTGTTTTCGCTTGCGCTGGTGAGCGCAGCGGCTCTAGCCTTGCCGCCTTTCAATCCACCAAGGCGACCGGCTTTGACTCCGGAGGGAACCTTTTCAGGTTTGGGAATAGGTTCTACTGGTAGGCGGTCTCGTTCGGCATCGCGTCTGAGGATTCCTTGAAGTCCATCGAATGCGGTTTGGTTTTCGTCTCTACGTCACGCCAAGGGTTGATTATGCCACGGGCGAGCCGCGAACGATCAAACTGTTTTGAAAGACCAACACACTAATACCCCACTACCCGAGAGCCGACCTAAGATATTGCGTCGCAGTGAAGCGAGGGCCTTTGAGTAACGTGCCGCTGAGCATCGAATCTAGCGTCGTAAAGACCGTTGCGAAGGTGCAGCTCCCCGCTCGATATGGCAATGAAGAGTCGCAACGACTCGACCCCAGTCGCGCAATCCAGCGAATCAAAACGGCAAAATGTCACCGCTGTCTGTGCGTCCGTTATCGCCGGCGCTTTTGATCGCCTCGGTCGCCTTGTCCCGCCGGCACTTTGCTCTTTGCCTCGTGCTTAATGTCTTGGGAAAGCGACTTTCCGACATCGACAACCTCATCAAATTGACCCTTCTCGTTCCGGCGTACATATCGTTTGTCTTTGCCCGTGTCGATTAATTCTCTCTTACTCGCTTTCTTGCTCATGATCACTAATCCTCCTAATTCACTCCACAGAGTGATGAACTCGTCGAAGCTATCAAGCTCGACCGTCCGGCCGTGGCAGCAAACAAGTCCCGAACCAATTCAGAGTTTACTTGCTTCTTCGCTTTAGCAGCCGCACCAGCGCCCTTTCCGCCTTGTGCGGTTTCATTCCTCGATGATTTACAAGGTCCCCGACGCTATCAAAGTATTGTTCGATCACCTCTCCGTGCTCGAAGCTCCTGAGAACCTCCGGACAAATGTAGGAGGATCGACAAACCGTGGGAGTGTTTCCCAGGACCTTTGCGGTCTCCTTGACCGCGCTGACCAGTTTTTTCTTCCTCGAAGTTGAAGACTCCTGGACCTCTGCACCCTCCCTGGCCAGAGCGCACGCGCATATCAAAGTCCCAGCCCAGGTGCGAAAGTCCTTGGCGGTAAACCGGTCGCCCATGACCTCTTTGATGTATGCGTTTATGTCTCTCCTTTTGACGTCTGTCACTTGTCCGTCGCCGTTTTGATACTTAAACACTTCCGGCGCTCGATGCTTGAGAAGCTCGCTTACCACTCTCGCGACCGGTCGATCCTTTAGCTCTCTGCGCTGAGCTACCTTGCTCTTGCCGGGGAAGTTGAATTCGATGGTGTCACCTCGCACGTTAACGTGTTTCGGCCGCAACGTCGCCAGTCCGTAGCTGCCATTCTCGTTTGCATAGACCTGGCTGCCGGGGCGCATGAAGCACGTCGCCAGGATCCGGAGAATGCAGGCCATTACGCGTTCGCGCCCTAAATCTCTCCTCCTCAGATCCCGACTGACTACTCTTCTCATTCTCGGAACTGCTTCGGCGAATCTCACCAGCCGCTTGAACTTCTTCCGCTCGCGATTTCTGATGTGGCGTTCGTGATAAATATACTGCCAGCGCCCAGCCGCGTCCTTACCAACGGCCTGCAACATTCCAGAGGCGGCCCGACTGATCGCGACCTCATTCCAGCCCGGTGGAATCTTGAGGGCCTCGATCCTGGCGAGATCATTGCGACTGACTTGAGTGCCATCCGCGCCGGCATAGCGAAAGCGTTTCTTTCTTCCCAGCCGTAGGATCCCTCTCTGCTGAAGTTTCTCGATTCGAGTCATTAGTCAAGCACGCGAGTTGCACGAGCGCGGCTAACGGCGCGGAAACGATTGCGCAAGTGCGTCGCTCATCCGGGTTCGAGAGTATCAATTTGCATTCCAGGTCGATGCGCGCCGGCTCAAGGTGGCCGAACTAAGCGCCGTAGCGTCCATTCGTCTCAGTTCTTTGGCGCTGTTTGGGTATCTGAAGGATTTAGTTAATCTCGCGGAAGTCGGACCGAACTTGATCTGTCCGATAAGTAGACATTTGAACCTATCGGACAGTCCTAAAACGACACAGCCAATTTCCTGCAGTAAGAGATCAACTTCGAGTGTGACTGCGAGGGGTTACCGGGCAGACTGAATTCAGAAAGTCCTTTGCGACGAGCGCGTTCAAGACTTCGCCACGCCTGACTCCAGCTCGCCGCGCAATGCCGATGCCGAATTTGAGATTCTCGAGATCCGAAATGGAGTGAGCGTCCGTCGAGACGACGAATTTGATGTTGCGCTTGCGAGCCTCCCTGGTCCACCGCGGCTCCATATCCAGCCGGTGCGGGTCTCCGCTGATCTCGATCGCTGCGCCTGCTTCCGCAATGGCATCGAGGATTTCTTCGACTCGGCACGAAATCGGCGGTCTCCGCTGAAGCAATCGTCCTAACGGATGACCCCAAACTTTGAAGAACGGATTCTTCATTGCGTCTATGACCCGCCTGGTCATCTGATCTTCGTCCAGCTTGTAGCGATTGTGAATGCTCGCAATTATGACATCGAACTGTTCGAGGATGCGGTCGGGATAATCGAGCGAGCCATCGCGCAGAATGTCGGATTCGGTTCCTCGCAGGAGTTTGATAGACACTCGCTCTTGAACGCGACCGATCTCATCCCATTGCGTCTTCAATCGATCGACTTCTACACCCCTGGCGTAGTGCGCTGTTGGTGAATGATCGGTGATGGTCATGTACTTTATGCCCATCGACTGGGCTGCAAGAGCCATTTCCTCGACTGTATTTCGGCCGTCAGAATAAGTCGTATGGCAGTGGATCATGCCTTTAATGTCTTCGATTGTTATCAAGTCATCGGGAATCGAGTGAGCTAGCGCAGCCTCGATCTCACCGATGTCTTCTCGTAATTCGGGAGGCACGTATTGCAGACCGAGATGTTGATAGATGTCCTCCTCACTTTCGACTTTCAGGATCTTCCGCTTGCCGATCAGTCTCATTGACGCGGGAGCCAGCTCGATGCCTTTTTCTTTTGCCACACCCGCAAGCTTCTTCAAATGAGCCGCGGAACCGGTCTCACGATGAAGCAAATTCCAGTACCTGTCGGGAGTAGCAACAAATAAACGAACGGTGACGCCTTCGATCAGCCTTGCGGTCGCCGCGTCATTAGTTTGATTTTCAACTTGCGCGATCAACGGAAACAGAAGAAAGTGCCTGATAAGTTCTCCAGCATCCCCGGAAACTGCAGCGGTAAACCGAATCGTGGATACCGTTTCTTTCCAACGGCGCGCCGACCCCGCGAGATCGACGTAAACCAGGTCCGAATAAGTTCGCATATATGCGATCACTTTCTCGGCTATCTTCAATGCATGAACCAACAGCATTCGATTATCGCGGTTCTCGTATCGTGATATCCGTTCGAGTAACACGCTTTCACTCTTCTCTCCAAATCCCCGGAGCTCTCTTAGCTTGCCGGCCGCGATCGCCGCCTTGAGGTCGTCGATGTTGCTGACGCCAAGCGCTTTGTCGAGCTTCTCGATCTTCTCTAGAGTGAGACCGGGTATCTGCGACAGTGTTGACGCGCCACGCGGTACTTCCGCTCGCAGCGTTTCGAGCAGCGACGACCGGCCGGAGACATAAAGCTCCTCGATCGCCGCGGCAAGTGATTGTCCGATGCCCTTGATTTCGGTGAGCTGATTCTGCTCGATTAGGGTCGCGATATCTTTCTCGACCTCGACAACCGCCTGGGCGGCTTTGGCGTATGCTCGCGCGCGAAACGGATCCCCGGATTTCAGTCGCAACAGCGAGCTTATCTCTTGGAGCGCTGAGGCAATTTCAAACTTGGTCATCCCTGTTTTGCCCGCTTTATTCTTTTCACGCATGTTGTCGGTCATTTTGTGTAGCGTCCCGGATCGGTTCTCAAGCAACTCCCAAGGGAGAGTTACGATGTTAACACGCTGGGCGCGAGATCCAGGCCGCGCGAGAATCCGGGTAGTGTCCAAATGGGTGTTGGTGGTAGTTCGAAATTGCTTCGATGGACCACGGATTGGGCGGATTAGACGGATTTGCGCGGATCTGGATCTGTGAGAATCCGTCTAACCCGCCCAATCCGTGGTCAAAATCCTAATCGCTCGCGCCATTCTGAGACTCCTGGGGTGTGACCTCGAAGCTCAACTTCTCCGTGCCTCTTATGACGACCAGAGACGATTTTCGTCCGATGCGATCCTCTGACAGCAGCTTGTGAAGATCATCGATGCCTGCGGTCGGGTGATCGTCAAAGCCAATGATGATGTCCCCTTCGCGCAGACCAGCGCTCCTTGCAGGGCTGTTCGCCTCGAAAGACACAACCAGGATTCCGCTCTCGGCCGCGAGGTCGTAGTAGCGCACGATTCGGCGCGGAAGCGGAACGTTTTGTCCGGCCAGGCCGATATAGCTACGACTGACCTTACCGTCGCGAATCAGCCGGCTCGCTACGAACTTGGCTGTATCAATCGAAGTGGCAAAGCAGATCCCCTGCGCTGGAAGAATCATCGCGGTGTTGACACCGATGACTTCGCCTCGAGAGTTAACCAGCGGTCCACCCGAATTGCCGGGATTGAGCGCGGCGTCCGTTTGAATCACATCGTCCATCAATCGGCCCGACTGGGCGCGCAACGACCTGCCGAGGGCGCTCACAACTCCGGCGGTGACGCTGTACTGAAAGCCATACGGATTACCGATTGCCACCACTAATTGCCCCACGCGAATCTTCTGCGCCTCTCCCAGATGAGCAGGCACCAGATTGGCTGCAATGATTCTGATTACCGCCAGATCAGTGTCAGTATCGTCACCGATCAACTCCGCCTGGTGCTTGTGCCCGTCTGAGACAGTCACTTCGATTCTCTTAGCCCCGTGCACGACGTGGCTGTTTGTGAGAATGAAGCCGTCTGGCGTGAAGACGAAGCCCGAGCCGCTGCCCCGAGCTTCCTGCGGCATGCGCGGAGCTGGTCCCCTTCTGCTCCTGACAGCCTGCTCGACTTCTATATAGACGACAGACGGACTGACCCTTTCCGCAGCCGTGATGACCGCGCGCGAGTACGCGTCCAGGAGGTCCTCGCCCGTTTCCGAGTGCGCCAAATCGTCTCTGGTCGTCCGCGTCTCCTCCGACTCAAACCGTTCGTCGCTTAGTAATTCAATTTCGTGCTTCATATCGATCAACCCCCACCCCCCAGTTTGCTGCTCGTGTTGTTGGCAATGCCCGAAATTATTTTCCTCTGATTCGGGCCGCGGACAAGAGTGCAATCGCGTCTGCGCCGGTTAATTCTCAATCGTCGTAGCTTTCCCGTTTCCGGCGAGTTCCGCGACCAACTCTTCGAGGCCCTTGCCGCCGCGCGAGTTGCTAAGCGCAACCTCATGCCCGGCGCGCGCGAAAAGCCGGGCGGCTTTTGCTCCGATGTTTCCAGAACCGATGATTCCTATTTTTATCTCCGCTTTCGTTCCTTTAGTTGTCAGCCTGCCTTGCCGAACAGACTCTGGAACCCGTGTGCCGTTTCCCGAGCCTTCTTCCGGCGCAATTCGCTCACCCATTCGGTGACGATGGTGAGCGCATCTCGCTTTGTCTCTTCACTGGTTGCTTTCTCAGATGAGTCAATCGCGTGAGAGTCTCTCCGCTGCGCGCGTTTGACGATCTTGATTTGCTTTCCGCTGAGCATCACCAATCCCTCCATTTCAATTCAGAGCTGGCTCTTGCCGCCTGATATCTCCTTCTCACTGTTTCATTCACCTGGGGTCCCAGCGCGCGCGTCCGGCGCCTCCACGTGTTTTGGAACATACGTTCCAGAACAGGGCAAAAAACTTACTCCAACACCGAGAGCGTCACTTTCACAACGTCTTCCAGGGCCTTGCGATTCTGGTTGGCCTTCGCCATCAGCACCAGACCTTGCATGCTGCTGTAGAGAAAACGGGCAACGGCGCGAGGATGGCGAACCCCTTTGAGTTCCCCCTCCTTCTTTCCGCGCAGCAGCGTCCTGTAGAAAGCTTCCTCTGTTGCAGCCACGTTGCTGCAAGTCCTGGCGGCGGTCTCCTTACAGCGGCCAGCCAGCTCCGACATCGCGTTACCCACGAAGCAGCCGCGCCGCTGCTCGTCGCAGAGCGCTCTTTCGACGACGCCTTCAAACAAGTGCCGCAGAGTTTTCTTTACCGGGCCCGGCCGCTCGAGCAGCTCGAACAGCTTGCGGCCCTCCACCTGGCGGTAGCAGTCGAGGGCTTGCAGATAAAGCGCATGCTTATCTCCAAAGGTGTCATAAAGACTCTGTCGGTTGATTCCAATATGCCGGACCAGGTCCTGGATGGATGCCGCCTCATAGCCGCGCGCCCAGAAGACCTCCATTGCCTTATGGAGGGCTTCATCCCGATCGAACTCTTTTGGCCGCGCCATCCTACTTTCCTCTGGCGCAAATATACTCTTTCTGGAATGATCAGTCAAGAATGGTGAAAATCTGGCAGTGGCTTAATGTCGTCGTCTTCTCTGCGTTGGCTTTGCGTCTCAGCGTCTCGGAGGTTAGATAGCCTTGAAGCCTCATAACCGCAAAGACGCCGAGACGCAGAGCCGACGCCGAGAAATGGAAATTAAGACACCGCCGAAACCCGGCGAGG
>Ga0257146_1000103_pt1 | contig 10257 bp, 9 predicted proteins | sample CO08A_FD_185958 | JGI IMG/M metagenome (GOLD analysis project Ga0257146, IMG submission 185958) | Soil microbial communities from H.J. Andrews Experimental Forest, Oregon, United States - CO-08-A | ecosystem: Environmental > Terrestrial > Soil > Temperate forest > Bulk soil | place: USA: Oregon...
CCCGCCGACTTCTTTGACCGCGCTGATGACCACGTCCTTGTAGCTGCCGGGCCGGCCTTCAGAATCCCAGTGCTCGAGCTTCTTGTGCGTCTGCTCGACAACAACGATCGCCGCGTCCACCATTGCACCGATGGCGATGGCGATTCCGCCGAGGCTCATGATATTGGCGGTCACGCCCATCAAGTACATCGGAATGAACGAGATGATGATTGTGACCGGGATGGTGATGATCGGAACGAGCGCCGAAGGGATGTGCCAGAGGAAGATCATAATCACGATGCTGACTATGATGATCTCCTCGATCAGCGTGCCCTTAAGAGTCTCGACGGCGCGGTTGATCAACTCAGCGCGATCGTAAGTGGTCACGATCTCCACACCCGGCGGCACCGACGCCTTCATTTCCTCGATCTTGGTCCTCACTCGTTCGATTACTCTTAGTGCATTCTCGCCGTAGCGCATGATCACGATGCCGCCTACGACCTCGCCCTCTCCATCAAGCTCGCCGACGCCGCGCCGCATATCTGGACCAAGCGTGACCGTTGCCAGGTTCTTAACCAGAACCGGCGTACTGCCGTTCTTGCTTGTGCCGACCACTATGTTTTCAACATCTGAGAGCTGCTTGATGTATCCGCGTCCCCGAACCATGTATTCGCGACCCGAGAACTCGACCAGCCTTCCGCCGACATCCTGGTTGCCCTGTCGCACGGCGCTGACCACGCGATCAATCGGGATGTCGTACGCCAGCAGCGAGTTCGGATCGACGTTGACCTGGTACTGTTTGACGAAACCGCCGAGCGGCGCGACTTCGGCAACACCGGGCACGGACTGGATCGCGTAGCGCATGTACCAGTCTTGAAAGCTTCTCAATTGGGCGAGATTGTTCTGCCCGGTCTTATCGACAAGCGCGTATTCGAAAACCCAGCCGATTGCTGTTTCATCGCGCGCAAGTTCAACGTTCACGCCCTGCGGGAGTCGTGGCAGGATGTTGCTCAAGTACTCGAGTGTTCGAGAGCGCGCCCAGTAGATGTCGGTTCCATCCTCAAAGATGATGTAGACGTATGAATAGCCGAAGTCCGAAAAACCGCGAATGTCTTTAACTTTCGGGACCCCCAGGAGTGACGAGATGATCGGATACGTCACCTGGTCTTCCATGATGTCGGGGCTGCGGTCCCATTTCGAATAGATGATGACCTGCGTATCAGACAGATCGGGTATCGCGTCGAGCGTGATGTTCTTAATCGACCACAGCCCTACGAGTGTCAGCATCCCGACAAACAGGAGAACGATGAACTTGTTGTGCGCGCAGACGTCGATAATCTTGTTGATCATTGCTTCGACTCGACCTCCTCGATTACCTGCGAGAGTCTCAGCAAAGAACCGCCGTTGCTGGAGGCAAAGGCGCTGGCTTCCTCTTGACGAGCGAAGGCAAACACGCTGGGCATGCAGCGATCGAATACCATTTCGTAAGGCCGTTTTGCCGGATCTACGAGTCCCTGATGGTGCTCGCAGAGCATCACACGGCTGCCCTCGACGTAGTAGGCGGCATCCGGCGCAAGCGGCTTGCCTGAGTTGTAGTCGGTAACCTCAATTAGCCGGACCTGCTGGTGCTCCTGTCGTTCGATCGTCAAACCACAACGAACGCAGCAAACCGGCTCGCGCTTGCCACTCACTTCCACGACCGCCCGCGCCTTCTCGCTTATGTGGCGCTCGCAAGCAGCACAGAGTTCGGGCTGGCTGCGCAAGACAAACCAGTAGCCGACGACCAGAACGCCTGCCACCACTACCGCACTGAGAAGGAGAATCACGTTTCTCTTTGTGACCATGTCCAGTCTCCTCAATCTAGACTCACTTTCCATCCGCGTACTTTGGAAGGAGGTCCATTCCGCAATCTGGAGCTTTGCCCGGCTTGTCCGCTTTGTACGTCGGGTGCATTGGGTCGTAACCAAAAGAGCACCTTGCGCTCAGGCTTGGCTTGACGCGTTGAGCTGTCGGCCGCTTCCTTAGTCGTCTCGTGTTGAGAGTGATCAACCGGCTTTACTTGAAGCTGCGAGCGATCTTCAGCCGGCCGCTTGTGTTTAGAGTGGTCTTCGACCTGCGGCTCGGCCTTTGGCTTGGGCTGATGCTTCGAATGATCTTCGACCTGCGGCTGGACCTGTGGCTTGACCTGATGCTTCGAATGATCGTCTTCAGCCGGCGGAGGCGCTGCCTGCGGCTGACCGCCCTGCTGATGTTGCGAGTGATCAGGCTGAGCCGGCTTGGCGCCTGCAGGAGCGCCGCCGCCACTCATGCCTGGCATCCCCGGCATTCCCAACCCGCTCGCGGCCGACTTCAATTTGCTTTCGGAATCGATCAAGAAGTTGGCGGACGTGACGATTCGCTCGCCCGGTCTCAGCCCAGCGAGGACGATAACCTTGTTGTCGACTCTGCCGCCGAGTTGCACCTTGCGCGCCTCGAAGTAACCGCCTTCGAGAGAGACGAACACAGTTTGATCCGAACCTGAATCGAGGACCGCTTCTTGAGGCACAACTAGTCGCTTGCCGTAGTCAATTTTCAGCTCGACATTCGCGAACATGTCGGGCTTCAGCGTGAAATCAGGATTTGGAAACTCGATGCGCACTTTCAGTGTCCTCGTTGCGGCGTCAACCTGTGGAGAGATGTAGCTGACCAGGCCTCGGAATGGTTTTCCGGGGTAGTAAGAAAGGGTCATCGTCGCAGACTGTCCGATCTTGATCTCCGGCGCTTCGTACTCGTAAACGTCGGCTATCGCCCATACCGTTGAGAGATCCGCGATTTGATACAACTCGGTCTCCGGCGTCACCCGTTGTCTAGGGAAGGCGTTGCGCACTATCACAAAGCCGTCTGTCGGAGCGAAAATCGTCAGCGCCTTGTTTGGAGATCCGCGCTTTTCCAGGTCCTTGATCTGCTGATCGGTAATGTCAAACAGCTCCAGCCGCCGGCGTGAAGCTTCATACAACGAATCAGATCCGATGGCTGCTTCTTTGAAGGGGCTCTCGCTCAATTCTGTCCGGCCCTTGATGGCAAGCAGATACTCCTGCTGAGTAGAGACCAGGTCGGGGCTGTAGATGCTTATCAGCGGCTGGCCCTTCTGAACCTGCTTGCCCGTGAAATCAACATAGACATCCTCGATCCAGCCCTCGACCTTCGGATGGATTCGAACGGTCTTTGTCTCGTCGTATGCGAGCCGCGCAACGGCACGCACCGTCTTCGACATCTGGCCGTAAGATACCTCGCTGTAGGTCACGCCGATCAGTTGCTGCTTTTCTGAGCTGATCTGAAACGCTCCTTCTGGCAGGTTGGAAGCGGCCCCGGCTGCGTTCTCGTAGATTGGAACCAGGTCCATACCGCAGTCGGGCGCTTTGCCGGGCTTGTCGGACGTGTACGCCGGATGCATTGGGTCCTGCCAGTACAAAACTTTCAAGTTGGCCTTAGCCGGAGTAGCATTCTCGCCCGAAGCGTTCGATTCGGCCTTGAGCAGCGAGTCTCTCTTAATGTAGACCACGGCAATCAGACCAATGATGACAAGAACAACCACCACGCGGGTGATGTGGCGGTTCCTCTTCGGAACTTCAAGAAGCTCGCCTTGCGAGGGTTGCTCGGCGTCTTGGACCGGAGCCGCTTCGTCTACGTGCTGCAATTCAGGTGGCGATTTAATCGCTGCTTCCGTGTTCTCGTTCGCTTTCACTTCTTCAGTCATATTCCGTCCTCCAACAATCTCCGTTCACGGCCTGAGGCCTACGCCAACCAGCGGCTCCATCGAGGCCACCGCCTTCTCCACATTGCTGAGTTGTTCGTAGTAGCTGAGTTCGTAGTTGAGCAGCGTTACGATATTGTCCAGCAGAGTCAGAAAGTCGACTTTGCCAACCTCGTAACTGGCGATCGCAGATTCAAGCGACAGCGAAGACTGCGGTATGATCGTCGTTCCGTACAGACTCACCAGCTTCTGTGCTGTCGTTGCGGCGAGATACTTGTCCTTGAGCTTGAAGAACAACAGCGTCGTCAGGTTCTCAAGTCGCTTCTGCTCTGCAGCCTTGCTTGCAGCCGCTTCGGCAACAGCAGGCCGTTGCTTCTGCCAGAGGTAGAGGGGGATCGTTACGCCCACACTGACGCCGTACATCTCAGGTAGCTGCGGCCGATTCTGATAGGTGAATTTAACATTGAAGTCGGGATAGAATTCCTTCTCGGCAAGCCGAACGCCGAGTTGTTCACGGTCTATCTTGCGCCGCTGCATCTTTAGAGTCGGATAGTTTGCGAGCGCCAGTTGATTCAGCTCAGTTAGCGTCTGCGACAGGCTCTGTGGCTTGATCTCCTCGGGGTTTCCCAGAGGGAATTCTGGATTTCGATAAAGCAGACTGTTGATTCGCGCGATTGCGGTATCTCTGCGCTGCTCCAGCATCGTTGACTGCTCGATCAGCTTTGAAATCTCAACCTGGGCCTTCAAGACATCTTGCTGGATGCCTTTGCCGACTGAGTACCTCGCTTCAGCGATCTTGGCGAACTTCCCAAGCAGGTCTTTGTTCTTCGTTACGGTCTCAAGAGCTTTAGTGAGATAGAACAGATCGAAATACGCGTCCTTGACTTCAGCGATGACGTTGAGGCGCGTCTGTTCATAGTTCCACCACTCTGATTCGGCTTCTCTCGCGGCCATCTGACTCTTGAGCGCGAGCTTTCCAGGGAAGGGTAGCTCCTGCGAAAAGCTCAACATTCGAGCGCTCGATGGGTCGCCCTTCTGAATGTCGAATGGCGGGACCGGATTGATGTTGCCGACGTAGCCGTACTCAAGCATCGGCTCGGGCAGCGCTTTGGCCTGCGGAATGCGCTCGCGCATCGCGTCGAAGCTGCGCGCCATCGCTTTGATCTCGGGATTGCGCTCGAGTGCCTGTTCGACGAGATACTTCAACGCAACGGAAGACTCGCCCTCCGGTCGCGCCCCTGGGTTGTCAGACGTCGCCTTCGCTGAATTCGAAAAGAGGGCTAAGTCGGTTTGCTGAGTCTTGCTGGCCTGCTGCGCATACACGCTGATGTTGGTCAGCATCATCACTATGGCCAGCACGCTCGCAGTAAATACAATGGTGCGCCTCGATTTCATGCGCGCTTTCTCCTCGCCCTCAGGGTTCACGACCCGTGGGCTTGATTGCTCGCTCCGGTTTGCGTTCGTAGAACAACGCAGACGAAGCCCCTACTTCAGTTCAGAAGAAGAGGAGAGAAAGGAGTAAAGGCGCAGTTAGATTAAGAAGGATGAAACCGTGACGTAGATGGGCCGGGACGGCGGAGGATGAAAGACGAAGGCTGGTATGAACGTTCTTACTGGCGCGCTATCAAACACGACGTGCGTGGAGTCGATCGATAAGTCTGCGCTGTAAATCGTAAGCGAGGCAGCCGGGAGATTGGCGGCCGGCATTATGTGACAGCAGGACAAAGTCGCCGGTGTTGCACCCCCATCGCTCTGCGAAGTACTCGTTGCGGCCTCGAGCTTTGCCGTAGGTGAAGTCTTAGAAGGCTCGTTGTCGCGTGAGGTGTCGCGCCCCGACGGTGGCTGGGTGTCATTCGAGTGGTGATGGCCGCACGAGGGCTCCGAGTGTTTCCGATTTGCAGCGCCGTGTGAACCTTGCCCGTGCTGGTGTTGAGCAGAGTGTTGGTGAGTTACAGCGCTCTCCGCCTCTTCGCTCTGTTCCGGCTGAGCATCGAGTTTGTGAGTCGCGAGACTGTGCGCCGCTTCGCATTGCTGATGTGCGGCAGCGTGTTTATTGCAATGCCCACTAGAGGAAGATGAAGGGTCCTGGTGATTGCAGGCGCAGAGGGCTTCGGCCCACACTTGCTGGATGGAAAGGAGCGACAGAATAACTCCTACCGCCGCCAGCGCTCGCGCTGGCCCGGTAAGAGTCTTATTCTTTTTCTGCCGCTTCCCGTTCATCGCACACTTCCCATCAGATAACACCGCAGTCTAACGCGGCGCCCGCTATCTCGCCGTGACCGGCGTCACCCGTGTTTGTGACCGCTGTCACTATCTCTGACACCAAGACGATCATCGTATGGGCAATCATCGTGCCGGGGCTCAGGCCCTCGGAATCAAGGCGACTTTATAGCCAGAAGCCCATCTCTGGGAGATTTCCCGCAACCAACAGGAATTCTTATGGGTATACAGCCTCAGAAAACCTCGCCGCAGGGGTGCTGCAACCTCCATGCGAGATCAAGATCGACTGGTCGGCAAACGCCTCCTTTAGTTCAACTCTTTCCCCCGAACAAAGTTCCCGTGCCAGGTGTGATACCAGACTTGGGCAGTTGAACCGTTGACGCTCAACATGCCGTACTTCGCGCCGGTCGCGGCATCGTTCACGTCAAAGTTGTAGTAGCCAAAAAACTCATCAGGCATTCCGTCCACAACCAACGCCTTTCTGAAGCGTTCGCGGAGGAACTGATTGGCAGTGGAGGTTGCCGCTTCAGGCGTGACCGTGAATGTCGGGTCCGTGATCTTGCGATCGCGTCGGTTCATGTGCCCCGGCATTCCATCCGTCATCGAGTTCATCATGCCGCCGTATTTCTGATTCCACATCATACTTGGACCCGGCTCAGGCATTACGGACCCGGTCCACTTGTCAATGATCAACTGAAACGCCTTGTAGTTTGAAGGCCCTGCTTCTTTCACGACAACGTAGTAGTTGAATTCCCATTCCTCGACTTCATCGAGCGCAAGCGTGCTGTTGCCCAGCGTGTCCATGAAACGACCGGCAATATCGACGGCGTCGCCCATCGTTGCCATCGCACCATCATGTCGGTAAGCGTTAGCGCCGCTCAACAACATCATTCCGCTCATGCTGCCCATATTGCCTGTGTTCTGGTTGTTTTCCATTCCGCCCCCCATGCCTCCGCCCCCCATTTGGGCGTGACTGGTCGAAAGCGAAAGCAGAACTGGCACTGCCACTAGCGCCAAGATTGCCAGGGTCTTAGTCAGTTTATTAGTGCTGGACATTCCAAATGCTCCTTTTTGTTGATCTCTAGGTTAAAATCCGTTCTCAGATGATCGGCCATTCACAACAAACTATATCAATGCAATTGTAGGGACGCCGTGACCACCGTCACGTCTGAACGTGACCGCTGTGGTCAGACTTCCGGAACGCTTCGTAACGGCCGCCGGCTGTCACAGCGGAGCCGAATTAGCGCTATGATCGAATAGCACAGTGATTGGCGTCACTGATGTACAGAAGGGGGCGAGATATGATGTGCTCTAACCTCGTTCGCTGGCTGTTGGCTAAACTGTTGGTGGAGCGTGTCGCTTATGGCAAGTAAGACGCATTGGGAAAGGATTTATAGAACCAAGGACGTCGCTGAAGTAAGTTGGTTTCAGGAGCACGCCGCTCAGTCCATTGAACTCATCAAGAAAACCGGTGTAAGTCTCGCGGCAAAGATCATTGATGTAGGCGGTGGCGCATCCACACTCGTTGATGACCTTGTTGACCAGGGATATTCAGAAATCACCGTGCTCGACATTTCAGGGACGGCCTTGCGTCGATCTCAACACCGACTTGGGCAGCGTGCATCTCTAGTCACTTGGCTGGAATTAGACATCACTAGGGCAGAACTCGCCCACGACTTCTATGACGTATGGCATGATCGAGCCGTATTTCATTTTCTCACCAACGAGACCGACCGTGCGCAATACGTACGGGCGGTGCGGCGATCCGTGAAGACGGGCGGCCACATCATTGTTGCCTCCTTTGGATTGGACGGCCCAGAGAAGTGCAGCGGACTGAACGTCGTGCGCTACAACGCTGAGAGCATGCACCAAGAGTTTGGAAACGACTTCAAACTGGTTGATACCAGAACGGAAGCGCACCACACGCCGTTTGGCCCAGATCAACAGTTCCTATACTGCTACTGCCGAAAAACCTAGGCGGTCTAAGAACGCGTGTGAGGTCCAGGTGTCACCAAGAGTATTCATTGAGGAGCTTAGATATGAAGCTTTCCAAGAGAACGAGGATGTGTGGAACCAAATGCACTGTTGTTTTGGCCATGGTCACGGCGCTCATTGGGCAAGCGCAGAGCGGGCCAACTGCTTCACAGGAGCGCCCATCTCAGGCACGCCGGGCGCAGACGGAGGCAGCGCTCGCAACAAACGAAAGTCGAAGATCTACTCAGCAAAAGGCCGAACCTCGGCCTGAGGATCCCTGGACAAATGAACAGCTCATACCTCCTGAAGAGTTGCTAAAACGAATGTCGAGCGCAGAGAGGCCTCTGCTCCTTCACATCGGCGTGGCGTTCCTGTTTAAGAACGGTCATATCCCTCGATCCACATATGTCGGCCAAACCTCAAAGATCGAAGGGATTGAAAAACTCAAGAAGGCCATGCAAGAGGTTCCCCTGAACCGGGAAATTGTTCTCTACTGTGGGTGTTGTCCTTGGAAAGATTGTCCCAACATCCGCCCCGCTTTTAAGGTCCTGCGCTAGATGCGTTTCACAAAAGTAAAGCTGTTGCATCTGCCTACCAGTTTTGCGCAGGACTGGGCGGAGAAAGGACTCCCTGTTGAGGAGGGCGAGACCGGATGGAAACAAACTGATTGTCGCCAATTCATGAAGAGACCGCGGAGGATATCGTTTTCTTTACGATTAGATAAGCCGGATAGCTTAGTGGCAAATCAAACGCACCCTAGAGGTACGAAAGCTCGGTTTCCGGCCGCGGGTCCGAAGAGCCGGCACTTATGCAGAATACTCTAGAGTTCCACCTTGCGCAGCCGCAACGCGTTTCCGATCACAGATACAGAACTGAAGCTCATAGCCGCGCTCGCGATAATCGGACTGAGCAGCAGACCGAAACCGGGTAGAGCACTCCAGCCGCTATTGGGACCCCCAGAGCGTTATAGATAAACGCGAAAAAGAGATTCTGCCTGATATTGCTCATCGTGGCGCGGCTCAGCTTTCGTGCTCGTACAATGCCCCGAAGGTCGCCCTTCAACAAAGTCACACCGGCGCTCTCGATTGCCACATCTGTGCCCGTGCCCATCGCGACTCCAACTTGGGCCTGCGCCAAAGCCGGAGCGTCGTTGACCCCATCACCTGCCATCGCGACCTTTCTTCCTTCCGCTTGAAGGCGCTTTACGACCTCGCCTTTCTGCTCAGGCAGAACATCGGCCTGCACTTCATCGATGTCTAACTTGCGAGCTACAGCCTCTGCGGTCGTGCGGTTATCCCCCGTGACCATGACTATGCGTATCCCGTATTCGTGAAGCGCTTTGATAGCCTCGGCAGTAGACTCTTTGATTGGATCTGCGACGCCGATCAAGCCGGCTGGTTTTCCATCAATGGCGACAAACATCACCGTCTCGCCCTCTTTGCGCAGAGCGTCCGCTCGATCGATCAAGCCGGCCGCCTCAATATTCAATTGCTCAAGCAATTTGCTGTTTCCGAGAGCAACTTGGTAATGATCAACTCTGCCAACCACGCCCTTTCCGGTGACGGATTGAAAATCTTGCGCTTCCGAGAGCTTTAAGTTCCTCTGCTGTGCGCCAGCTACTATCGCTGCTGCCAATGGGTGCTCGCTTCCTCGCTCGATGCTAGCAGCCAGGCGTAGCAGGTCTGATTCACTCACCCCATCTCCTGGAACTACTGAAGTGAGGCGCGGCTTACCTTCGGTGAGCGTTCCGGTCTTGTCCACAATGAGAGTGTCTATCTTCTCCATCACTTCAAGGGCTTCGGCATTCTTGATGAGTACGCCTGCCGTGGCCCCGCGACCTGTTCCCACCATAATTGACATCGGCGTAGCAAGCCCGAGCGCGCAAGGGCAGGCAATTATCAGCACGGCAACCGCATTGACGATCTGGACGCTCCGGTCGCGCGTGCCAGGCGCGGCTCAGGACCAATAAGGCTCCAAACAACAAAGGTGATGAGAGCGGCCACAATCACCGCAGGAACAAAGTAAGACGAAACAACATCCGCGAGTCGCTGAATGGGAGCGCGGCTACGCTGAGCTTCGCTCACCATGCGAACGATCTGAGCAAGAAGCGTTTCGCTGCCTACGCGCTCCGCCTGCACAATGAAGCCGCCTGTACCATTGACCGTGCCACCGGTGACCTTGTCGCCCTTCGTCTTTTCTATTGGAATAGACTCACCTGTGACCATCGACTCATCTACTGAACTCGTACCTTCGAGTATAACTCCGTCCACCGGAACTTTTTCTCCCGGGCGAACCCGGAGCTTATCTCCCGGCTTGATGAGATCTAGAGAGATCTCTTCTTCCCTACCGTC
>Ga0257146_1000104_pt1 | contig 10257 bp, 9 predicted proteins | sample CO08A_FD_185958 | JGI IMG/M metagenome (GOLD analysis project Ga0257146, IMG submission 185958) | Soil microbial communities from H.J. Andrews Experimental Forest, Oregon, United States - CO-08-A | ecosystem: Environmental > Terrestrial > Soil > Temperate forest > Bulk soil | place: USA: Oregon...
ATGCCGCAACTGGAATGCCGTTTGTGACGGTGAAGTTTGCCCAGACGCTCGATGGGCGCATCGCCACCGCGACTGGAGACTCGCAATGGATCAGTGGTCCTTCGTCATTGAAGCTTGCTCACCAGCTTCGCCGCGAGCACGATGCGATAATGGTGGGCATCGGAACTGTATTGAGGGATGACCCACGCCTGACGGTCAGGCTTGTGGATGGGCGTGATCCCCTGCGCGTGATCCTCGATAGTAGACTGCGGTTGCGAGCCGATGCTCGCGTGCTTGCAAATGGGGCCGCGCGGCACACCCTCGTGATTACCACTAACGCAGCTGATGCCGATCGCGCGTTGGAGCTCGAGAGTCTCGGCGCCGAAGTCCTTAAACTCGAATGCGCCGCTGACCGCGCCCGCGTCGATGTGAGAACTGCAGTCGAGAACCTGGGTCGGCGTGGCATCGCGTCGGTGCTGGTCGAAGGGGGAGCCGCCACCGTTACTTCGCTTCTTGCGGCGAGGTTGGTTGACCGGTTGGTCATCGCAATCGCTCCAAAGATCATCGGGAGCGGAACTGAGGCCATCGGCGACTTGGGGATCGAACGTCTGAGAGATGCGCTTACGTTTTCGAGCTTCAAGACTCGCAGGCTTGGCCCTGACGTCATCGTCGACGCTCGGCTTGATTGGGAAGGAAGCGCCTAGAACTGAGTCTCGGGATCGAGCGAGGGCCGCTCGATCCCCCTTAGATCTCGTCCGAAACCAGGCCAATAGTTGCAACTCCAGATCCTTTTGCGAGGTCGATCAGCAAGACAACGGAATCATAGTTGATCAGCCGTGGCGCTTTTATGAAAAGAGTTCGCGCGTCGGTTGAGCGATGATCCATCAACTCCGTCAGCAATGGCAGGAGTTCATCAAGCGCCACTGGTTTCGAGTTCAATGCAAGTTGAAACTCGCCCGTAACCGTCAGCATCAACGTCTCGGGCGGAGCGTGGGTGGCGGGCGGAGCGGGCGCGGGCGCTCGGACCGGCAGCTTACCTTCTTTCTGCGGTTGGATCACCATAAAGATGATCAGCAGAACCAGCAACACGTCTATGAGCGGTGTCACGTTGATAGTGGGAGGAGCAGACGTCGAGTGCTCGGGTGAGTTCGGCTTATCCAAAGCGGTTTGCCTCGATTCGGATCGTAGGCGCTCGGAATGTTTGACACCACTCGATCGGCAAAGTTCCGGGCGCAATGAACCTGATTGATTGACGAACCAGCCGGGTAGCATCAATACTAGTTATTTACGGACAGTCTAAATCGCCGAGAGCTTTCATCTTCAGTATGCGAAATTCCAGGCTGGAACTCGGAGCCAGCGAGGCAAACCAATTAACCCGCGGCCAGTGTCGCGGACTACGACAACTCAACCAACAGGAGCTTTGATATGAACAGAAATCGCGTTCTGCTAACCCTTCTAGTTTTGTGTGTTCTCAGTCTGGCTGCTGCAAGCGCCGGCGCATTCGCCGACCCCCCGGCAGTAGGCAATCCCGCTCCCGGCTTCAGCTTGATGAGCCAAGAGGGCAAGAAGGTCGATCTGAAGGACCTTAAGGGCAAATGGGTAGTGCTCTACTTCTACCCGAAAGACTTCACATCCGGCTGCACGATCGAGGCAAAGAACTTCCAGCGCGACATCGCGAGCTACGAGAAAGCAAACGCCACAATACTTGGCGTGAGCGTCGACGACGTTCAATCTCACAAGAGCTTTTGCGAAAAGGAAGGTTTGAACTTTAAGCTGCTCGCTGACACCGATGGCAAAGTGTCTGAGTCCTATGCTTCGGTGATGGAGTACGGCGGCAAGAAGCTCTCGGCCCGTAACACCTTCATCATCGACCCCAATGGGAAGGTCGCCAAGGTTTTCATGTCCGTCAAGCCTATGCCGCACAGCGAAGAAGTGTTGGCCGCGCTTGCCCAGCTTAGTAAGAAATAGGAGACAACCAACGAGCACTCCGACGCGGATCGTCAGACGCCCAACCTGACGATCCGGCGGAGCGCTCTACCTATTGATGCTTTCGATGAATTGCTTCAAGCTGGCATCTTCCCGCCGTGGCCGCATCAACTCAATTGATGAAGTACTCACCTGCGTTTGTCTTCTGCTTTCCGCCTCAACCGTCGCAGCGGCGCAAGAAAAGAAGCTGGAGATTCCAGAGCTGCTTTCGAGACACCTCGAAGCAGTCGGGAGCGCCGAAGTTCGCGTAGCAATCAAGAGCCGGTTCGCCGCCGGCACGGTCAAGTATGTTTCGCGAATCGGCGGAGGCGGTAACCTCGAAGGCACAATCGGCTATGTCTCGTTGGGTCCGAAAACTCGTTTCAGCATAAAGTTTCTCAACCCACAGTATCCTGGAGAGCAGCTGGCGTATGACGGAAAGAACCTGGAGTTGGGTGTGCAGCCTGCAGGAAGGCGCTCCGATCTCAACCTATTCATTGACCAGCAAAACCTACCGATAAAAGACGGGCTTCTCGGCGGCGTGCTTTCGACAGCCTGGCCTCTCTTGAAGGATCCGATCCCCGCGCGGCTCGAATACAAGGGAACGCGAAAAATCGATGGCCGGCCATTGCACGCCCTGGTCTATCATCAACAGAAGGGATCGCCCGACTTGAAGGTCACGCTGTTCTTTGATCCGGAAACGTTTCGGCACGTGAGAAGCGAGTACGAGTTTCAAATTGGTGCCCGAATGGGCGTCGGCCCAAACCAGTCGACCAGGATTCCCGAGAGCCGGTATCTGCTCTCGGAAGACTTCGAGGACTTTCGCGCAGTGGATGGATTGACACTGCCGCACAAGGTCAAACTTCAACTCAGCGTGCAGGCATCGGCAAGCAATAGACTGATCGACTGGACCCTCTCGCTGGACCAGATAGTGCATAACCAGCCGATCGAAGACAATGTGTTCTCCTTGAAGCCGTAACCCGCGTAAGTCTGCTCTGGTCTTGATTATCTCCGCATCGGCGGGTCGATTTTTGCTACTCCCTCCACAGACCAAAGACTCAAGGGCGTCAAGGCGCATAGTTGTTGAGGGTACCAGTCTCTCGGTTTTTAGGCAGTCAGGCTTCGGCGTTCGATGAGCTGCTGGTGTAGAATCACTACGTCGACGGTTCAGCGCGACTGTAATTTCTAGAAACCAGTGTCAACGATGGACAGATACTCACGACAAGTGCTTTTTCGCGAGATAGGCGAAGATGGTCAGGCGCGTCTTGGTCGATCGACTGCCGTTATCATCGGCTGTGGCGCGCTTGGCGCTCTGCAAGCCGAGACGTTGGCGCGCGCAGGCGTCGGCAGGCTTGTGTTAGTCGATCGCGATTTCGTCGAAGACTCGAACCTTCAGCGGCAAATCATCTTCGAGGAAGCCGATGCGCGCGATCGGTTTCCAAAAGCGGTAGCCGCCGCGCGCCGAATCGGCCGCGTGAACTCCGAGATCCAGGTGGAACCAATCGTTGCCGATGTGACATTTGAGAACATCGAAGAGTTCATAGGCAGCGCCGACCTGATTATGGACGGCACCGACAACTTCGAGACTCGCTTCCTGATAAACGATGCATCTGTTAAGTCGGCTAAGCCGTGGATTTACGGCGCAGCCGTAGGGTCGTACGGAATGACGATGACCATCGTTCCGGATCAGACCCCCTGCCTTCGCTGTGTGCTCGAAGCCGTGCCCGATCCCGGCTCCGGCCCGACTTGCGATACGGCGGGAGTGATCATGCCGATAACTTCGATCATCGCGTCCATTCAATCCGCCGAAGCTCTCAAGCTGCTCACCGGTCATGCCGACACGCTTCACCGCTCGCTGCTCAGGATGAATGTGTGGGACTTCCAGATGAAGCGCCTGGATCTTTCCAGTTTCGAACGGCGAGATTGCGCGACCTGCGTGAGGCGCGAGTTTGAGTTCTTGCTCGGTTCGAGCCGCCAGGTGACGACGACGCTTTGCGGCCGCAACGCAGTACAGATCGCAAAGTCGGGGACGGGGCAGGTTGACTTTGCAGCTCTCGCGCAGCGGCTGACCAAGGCCGGGGAAGTTCAGTTCAACGATTTCCTGTTGCGCTTCCGGGTGGAGGACTACGACATCACGGTGTTTCGCGATGCACGCAGCATAATCCGGGGCACAACAGATCCGGCGGTCGCTCGCGGTCTGTACGCACGCTACATCGGAGGATGAGGTAGTTTCAGTGGTCAGTTGCCAGTTGCCGATAATCGGTGGCAGTTGGCAGCCCAATGTTGAGCAAAGTGTTAGTGAACGTTCCTGACCTCTACCATTGGCAACTGACAACTGGTAACTTGCAAGCGCTCATGTACGCAGAGAATGAAATTCGAATAGCCGCGGCCGGCGAAGTCTTCGACCGCGAGTTCATCGGAGCATGCGAAGTCATCGTTCGCCGCGAGGGTCACAGCCGCGCGCGGCATATCTTCTCAGTCGGCGGCCGTACCATCGCGCGATTGCGGTGGCGAGGAATGCGCCGCGCCGTTTACGAGGCTGAAGGCGCCCGTTTTGATATCAACGTCGGGCCGCTCGACCGCCGCATCTCAATCATCAGCGAAGATGGAAGCGAGTCGTGGCTGTGCGAGCGCGCGAAGGCCAATCTGAATCGAGAGGGGTTGCGTGTAGAAATGGCCGAAGGCGATAATTTCTGTTTGATGCGCTCGTGGGACAGCCGGTTCCGCTCGCAAGTCTTGATAAAGGTCCACAAACAGTTCTACTCTTCGACCCTCCTGGTCTTCCATTTCAATGCGCGCCGACGAACTCAGACCACCGCGCGGGTGAACGTTAATCCGGTCATGAAGTGGGAAGCCCGGTTTGTACACCGCCTGCTTGCGCTGATTGTCAGCCGGATCATTCTGGAGCGCCGCCACTCGGGAGCACGTCCCCTCAGGGTAAAAGAGGAACCTCGCGGGTTCGCGGGAAGCGCCCGCGTCCGCGAGCGCGGACCGCTTCGTTGAGCTGCAATCGAGCACAGATTCGTGCTAAGCTTGGGCCTGTCATTCACAGCACCATCGGGCAACTCAGATAAGTCGAGGAACCACTATGTCACGAATCAAAAAGCAAACAAGCAAGCGCCGAAGCCGCGCTCCGCTGGCCGCCGCGGCGGTGCTTGTAATAGCCGTGGTCATCGCGGGGTGCGCGATGATGTCAGGCGGGGGCGGCACCACCAGCCCGAGCGCTGTTTCACCGATACCTGTGTCGACCGAAAGCGTACAGCAGAGCCTGGAGGCTTACCGCGGCAAAGTTGTCATCCTCGATTTTTGGGCCACCTGGTGCGGGCCGTGCAGAATGGAGATCCCAGACTTTATCGCGCTCCAGAACAAATACCGCGACCGGGGTCTGGAGATCGTCGGAGTGTCGATAGATCCCATATCACCGCGTGGAAATCCCGGCGGCGCGCCTGCGGTGGCGCCGTTTATGAAAAACAACGGCATCAACTACACGATCCTCATGGTCAACAGCGCGAACGCGCTCCGTGGATACGATGTCAGCCGCGGTATCCCGACTACATACGTGCTTGATCGCAGCGGCCGAGTTGTCAGGACCTACGTCGGTGTTAAGTCGAGGGAAGTATTCGAGAGCGATATCAACTCGTTGCTCTGATCGACGGCTTAAGACCGCGAACTCCAAGGAAGGCATCGCGAAGTTCACGCGGGCCAACGTATTGACTCATTAACAAGAAATATCGCCCCCGCCGCAAAGCCGCCTGCGAGTTCCGCGCTGGTAGCTGCGGGCGCTTACTCTGGCCGATCTGAAACGCCAAGCCTCGAATGAAACCGGTCACCCAGCAATCCAAGCCTCCGACCAGACACCCCGACCTTCGCTGCACCCTTGAAGCAGTCACGCTGATCTCCCGAGATTACAAGACTGCCTCCGAATTTGTCCTGCGGGTGCTCGACCAAAGCTCCTCGAGTTTATGAGTCTACTTCTACTTCACAATGCTCGAGTCGTTCGTGAAGACGGCATTATCCATGGCGGCGTGTGGATAGCCGAAGGCCGCATCGCGCAAGTCTTCTCACACGAGCAGACGCCTGCCGGCATAAGCTCTCGCGAATCAATTGATCTGAGCGGAGCGTTTCTCGCGCCCGGCTTGATCGATATTCACATTCACGGCTCTGCCGGCATCGATGTACAGAACACCGATGCGAGTGGGTTGGCAAAACTGTCGGAATTCTTGCTTAACGAGGGCGTCACCGCCTATTTCGCGACCTTCGTTCCCACCGATGATAACGGCTACCGCGAGGCTATCGCTAACGTCGACTCCTACATCGCCTCCCAAGAGCAAACGACGCGCGGTGCTCAGATCGTCGGCATACACTTTGAAGGTCCCTTTGTAAGCCACAACCGGTGCGGAGCGTTGCAGCCCGAATACTTCAGAACATACGACGGCGACCCGCGATCGATCGAAACGTTTATCAACAGAACGGAGCAGCGACGATTGATGACGCTCGCGCCCGAAGTGGCCGGCGGCATCGAACTAACTCGCGAGCTCACCCGACGCGGGCTGCGAGCATTCGTCGGCCACAGCCAGGCTCAACCCGCAACTCTCGATCTTGCCTTCGAAGCTGGTGCGCGGCACATCACTCATTTTCCGAACGCGCTCGACCCGCTTCATCATCGGAAGCCAGGAGCGGTTGCGTGGGGTCTGCTTCGCCAGGATGTCAGCATCGATTGCATAGCCGACTTTCATCACGTCGATCCAACGATGCTCCGATTGATCTTTCGCGCGAAGGGTGCGAATCGAATTGCTTTGATCAGCGACGCGATACAACCCGCGGGCCTGGGAGACGGAGATTTTACAGTGTGGGGTGCAAAGATCGCCGTCCGCGATGGCCACACTGCTCTGGTGGAAGGCCCTTCGGCGGATGCTATTGCGGGCTCGGTGATCTCGATGCTTCAAGCGATGAAGAACATGGTTTCGCTAGGGATTCCGCTTCACGAAGCGATCAAAATGGGTTCCTTGATTCCCGCGCGAGCAGCCGGTCTCGACCGCGAACGTGGATCGATTGAAATAGGGAAGCACGCCGACCTGATCAGCTTCGACGAAGACTTGAATATCGCTCTGGCGGTCACCGGCGGGAAAGTTCGGTTCCGACTGTAACTGAGGAACTCGCACCGTATTTTCTGGCTTTTGCGCAACCGGGCTGATAGCGTTGACTTAATCCATCCTGGAGGTTTAACCTCGACTCTGCAATTTGATCTCCGCCGTCTTCGAGACATTCCCTCCCAGACTGTTGGCGGAGACCGCACGATAGTTTGCTTCCTCAAGCAGGCGGCACACGCCCGACCGGCTTGCACTCCGCGACTGATAAGGCTGAGGCAGCGGCGGAAAGGAGCCCCATCATGCCCAAAACCTCAAGAAGCAAAAAGCCAAGTGAAGACGTTCCGGTCTCGGCGCCGCCAGCGGAACAGACCGCGCCTGCCGAAGTCGAGCCGTCCCTCGAAGCGATCGCGAAGCGCGCCTACGAGATTTATCTCGCTCGCGGCGGCGCCCACGGAAACGACACGGACGATTGGCTCCGAGCCGAACTCGATCTAAGGGCCGACAAAAAGTGACATTCGGGAACAAACTTCTGCTTTAGCGGAAGGTTCGAGTAGAGCAGCAGCGGCCGCTCACGGGCGCCCGCGCCGCGGATTGAGCTTGTCTGCCCTTTGCGCTCACCGATCCGGTTGTCGGCTTTGACAGAACTGACAGAGCCAACTAGGAGGAAGCGGAGGCCCGTTCCAAAGGCACTGAAGTATGAAAGTCAATCCCTTGCTCGAAATACCTAAGCTCGGACAGAGCATCTGGTACGACAACATTCGCCGGGCGTTGATTGAGAACGGCGACCTGGCGCGCAAGATCGGCGAGGACGGCTTGCGTGGCGTAACCTCGAACCCGGCGATCTTCGAAAAAGCAATCGCCGGCAGCGCCGATTATGACGAGCAGATGCGCCGCCTGGTCGCAGAGGGCAAGACACCACAGGAAATACTCGACGCTATGGTCATCGAGGACATCCAAAAGACCGCCGATCTCTTTGCCCCAGTGTTCAGCACCACGAACGGCGTAGACGGCTTTGTAAGCGTCGAGGTCTCGCCGATTCTTGCAAACGACACTGACAGCACCATCGCCGAAGCTCGCCGCCTGTGGAAGCTGGTCGATCGCAAGAACGTTATGATCAAGATCCCGGCGACGCAGGCCGGCATCCCCGCCATCGAGCAAACGATCTCCGAGGGCATTAACATCAATGTCACACTGATCTTCGCGCTTGGATTTTACGAGAGAGTAGCCGAGGCTTACATTCGCGGGCTCGAGCGCAGAGCCGCTGCGGGGTTTCCAATCGAGGGCATCGCTTCGGTGGCGAGCGTCTTCGTCAGCCGCGTGGACACTGCGATCGACAATCAGCTCCAGTTTCGAATTCGCCGCTCCAGCGACGAAGATGAAAAAGCAAAGCTCGCAGAGTTATTGGGCACGAGCGCGGTCGCGAACGCGAAGCTCATCTATCGGCGCTTCAAAGAAATATTTCACGGCAACCGCTTTGCCGAGCTCGCCCGGGAAGGCGCGTTGGTTCAGCGTCCGTTGTGGGCCAGCACCGGAACCAAGAACGCGGCTTACAAGGACACTTATTATGTCGAGGAATTGATTGGGCCCGAGACAGTCGATACCGTTCCGCCGGCTACCTACACAGCGTTTCGAGACCACGGCATTGCGCGGCTCATGCTTGAAGAGAATCTCGATGAGGCCGGCAACACGTTAAAGAAGCTCACAGAGATCGGCATAAGCCTCGACGAGGCGACTCAGCAGCTTCAAGACGAAGGCGTGAAGGCGTTCATCGATTCGTTCCACACTTTGCTGGAAACCATCACTTCCAAGCAGGCGTCGATAATCAGCGGCGTGCTCGAGCGCCAGTCCGCCTTTCTGGGTTCATACTCCGAAGCGGTCAAAAACACGCTTGAGCGGGCTGAGAAAGAACAATGGATCCGCCGCATCTGGAACAAAGACGCAACACTCTGGAAGGCCGACGAGGCTCACCAGAGGATCATCGCCAACGCGCTAGGCTGGCTGACGGTGGTTGATCAGCTCGTGGACGCGTCGAAGGAGCTGTCCGCGTTCAGCGAGCGCATCCGCAACGACGGCTTCAAGGACGTGATGCTTCTGGGAATGGGCGGAAGCAGCTTGTGCCCCGAAGTCTTTCGTCGCACGTTGGGACGCCGCGACGGCTTCCCCGAGCTGCACGTGTTGGACAGCACTGATGCCGCGACGGTCAAGAGCTTCGAGGAGCGCGTCAATCTCGCGCATACGCTGTTCATAGTCGCAAGCAAGTCGGGCACAACGACCGAGCCATTGATGTTCTATAAGTATTTTTTAGATCGAATGCGCCAGATCAAAGGTGATCGGGCGGGCGACAACTTCGTGGCGATAACCGATCCCGGCACGCTGATGGAAGCCATGGCGACGGGCGACAAGTTCCGCCGGATTTTCCTGAACCCGCCAGACATCGGCGGGCGTTACTCTGCGCTGTCGTTCTTCGGAATGGTGCCGGCCGCGCTCCAGGGATTCGACTTTGATACTCTGCTCGCCCGCGCCGAACGAGTGATGCACGCCTGCGCTCACCAGGTCCCGACTGCCGACAACCCGGCCGCGCGACTCGGCGCGATTCTGGGAACGCTAGCGCTTGCGGGCCGCGACAAGCTCACCCTTTCGGCTTCGCCTGAGATTTCATCGGTCGCCTTGTGGATCGAACAGTTGATCGCCGAAGGCACCGGCAAGGAAGGCAAAGGGATTATTCCGATCGCGGGCGAACAGCTCGGCGCGCCAGGCGTTTACGGCGACGACAGGCTGTTTGTTCACATCAACGTTGGCACGATCGATCCGGAAACTGACTCGATGCTTCGCGCGCTGGAAGGCGCGGGGCATCCGGTGATCAGGCGAACGCTTCACGATACATTAGATCTGGGCGAGGAGTTCTACTTATGGGAGCTCGCCACGGCGATCGCTGGCAAGGTGCTTGGAATCGATCCTTTCGATCAGCCGAACGTGCAGGAAAGCAAAGACAACACCAAGCATTTGTTGGAAGTCTACAAAAAGCAACGCGAGCTTCCCGAGCAGGATCTTATCGCGCAGGATCATGGTCTGAAGGTCTACTGCGACCCGGAGACGCGAGATCACCTGGACGCGGGGCTATCACTCGACGCGATCATTGCCGCCCATCTACGCCGCGCGAACGCCGGGGACTACGTGGCAATGCTCGACTACGTTCAGGAGAAGTCCGAGCACGAACAGATCC
>Ga0257146_1000107_pt1 | contig 10146 bp, 8 predicted proteins | sample CO08A_FD_185958 | JGI IMG/M metagenome (GOLD analysis project Ga0257146, IMG submission 185958) | Soil microbial communities from H.J. Andrews Experimental Forest, Oregon, United States - CO-08-A | ecosystem: Environmental > Terrestrial > Soil > Temperate forest > Bulk soil | place: USA: Oregon...
CAGTCGTGGATACACCGGCCGGTACATTGAATGTAAGTTGGAAAGTTATCGCCGGCCCCGGGACCACGGGCGATATGCGCACTATAACAATGAAGGTCGTGCAGGTGGGCGCCCCGGCGCGTCTTGCTGACGGCGTAACAATTACGATGATCATCTCGCAGGGCTGATAGGGCATTATGAAAACAACATGCAACGAAGAAGGATTCTCGCTAATGGAGGTCGCCATAGCCCTGGCAGTGATGACGATCGTAATGGGCGTGGCATTCCTATTACTCAATGGCTATCAACGAACATATCAGCGTGAAGAGGCGTACGCGGACGCTGCTCGCAATGCGCGGTTCGCGGTCTCGCGGATCGAGGAGATCGTTCGCAGCGCAGGTACCAACCCCACTGGCAAGACTGCTGTGAACTGGCTGACCTTTGTCGATTTTGGCGGAGGAGATTCTGGGCATTCGCTGCACCTGATTAGTGACTTGAACGGAGACGGCGCAACTACCTCCACGATAGCGTCGAACTCAGACGTGATAATCACCTCTGAGAACGTTACTCTGCAACTGAACACAGCAAACAACACCCTAGTCATGGTCGACAACAATCAGCCCATAGACTCCACACGACGCACGGTTCCGATCGCCGAAAACATCCGAGAGCTGACGTTCAGCGATCCTGACGGCTTCCGTCGCGAGGTCAATGTTGATCTCCGTGCGGTGCCGAGTGGTGTCCCGTCATTGGATCCCCGGTACCGCGAGGTGCACTTAACCGCAAACATACGACTCAGAAACCGATGAAGAACGATAATCATCGATCGGAGAAGGAGCGGACATAATGAAGTATGAAATGAATGATAATGGTGAAAGAGGCGCGGCTTTGATTATGGCGCTTCTGATGATGGCACTGATGCTTGCGCTCACAATGGGAATTAGTATGACTGCGATTTCCGAGCTGGGAGTGAGCAATACGTATGCCAACCAGACGCAGGCGTTCCAGGCTGCCGAAGCTGGGCTTTACCACGCGACGCACCTCGTTAGGAACTACACAGGTACCGGCGCAAGCACGGCGGGTTTTACTAACCTACTCGCCGAGCGCACGGACTACCCTACCGGTAACAACAATCCATTTACAGACTCCACAAAGTTCACGTCCGGTTGCGTAATGATTGATGACGATCCAGATAATCCGACAAGAGGGCATTTGCTCCTTAGCGCTAACCTCGATGGTTCAGGTAATCAACTTCCGGTGCCTGGCGTGCACTACCGCGTGCGGATGCTTGATGACGAGAAAACCGGCAGCGGTGCAGCGATCACAATCCGAAATTTCAATCCAACATTTGCGTGGGAAGATGGTAACGCAGCTTCCGACACAAACAACAGGGTCGTCGTATACTCCACAGGCACCTATGGTAGCTCTTCGGTGACTTTGGAAGGATGGATAGGTTTTGTGCCGTACCCGGCATTAGTGGCCCAAAGAGACGTCACGGTTGACGGAAACGCCAACATCGAAGGTGCCTACGGTGGTGTACACTCGAATCAAAACCTGTCGGTAACGGCGAGTGCCCATGTTGAACAAACCGCAACTGCGGTGGGTACGTTCACGCAGAGCAACTCAACAAGCGTGGGGGGCTTCCACGGAGGGGGGCAAGAACCCTTATACATTCCAAAGTTCGTCACCGAGCCTACCGCTACTTCCAGCCCTCATATCCAGGATTACCTGGTACAGAAGGCGGACGTGATCTTGCTTGACCCGGGCTTTGCAGATGGTGCCACGAGAGATTTCACGGGAACCGCGACAGCAACATTGCGGCTTAAGAAACTTGCAGACAGTTTGGCCATACCAAGCTCGCAGTACACCGCGTTTGCAACCGCAATCGACACGAACTCTTCGGGAAACGTAGACCAGAGTAGCTCTGAAGCGGTGAGTATCAACCGCGCGACCAACCCGATAAGCTTCACCCACGCAACCACGGATCTATCGACCTATGGATGGAACTACTCCGGTAGTAGATGGAGCATCCCCAGCAACTCGACTGGCGCTGATAACCACACTTTTTATGTAGTTGGCCTTGACAATTACAACACTACTGCCGCCGTTCAATCCGATGGTTTGCATGTGCCCCAGAACGGAGGCAATGTTGACATCCAGGGCAACGCCGGCTCGCTTGCTGCCCCAATTCGCACTACGATACTTGCGACCGGATCTATCACCATCAGTGGCAATCCGTTCCTCGAAGGAAGACACTCCGGACTGACGGTTGGATCGGTTACCTATCCAAGCCCAATCCAGACACCCGAGCTTCCTCCTTTTGTTCGCATCAACCCGCTGTTGATTGCCGTGGAAGACCTCGAAATTAACGGCGACGTCGGCGCAGGGGCGGGTAACATACGCTTCAGCGGAATCTGTTATGCTGGTGAGCAGGTTTACCTAAGCGGAAACGGTGAAATCCAAGGTCAGGTTCTCGCCTTGAATAACCCGAATGTTCACGGAACTACCGGATCAAACGGATCTCCTGTGGATCGAAATGATAACGAGGTTACCGGCAGTTTCGTGCTCAACTTCAACGGCGGGCAGGCGGTCGGAAAGATAAAGCTCATGTCCTGGCGGCAAATCAAGCAGTAACCGTCACGTCCCCAAAGTAAAGTTGCTTCGCGACTCCGCGTCTTGTGGCTAAAGTCATCGCAAGGCGCGGAGTTTCTTTTTGGTTCCATCTACCAACCGGGTTCCACCGTTATGTCCGGGTGTCCTCGGAATGAGATATTTGGTGCCAAGCCCGCGAGCCTATGATGATTGCCAGCGGGTTTTGTGCTCAGGTAAGAATCGTTAACTCCGTAGATTAAGGGATGGCAATCGACAGTTTTGTAGGCGACGCCCGGGATGCCCCGATCGAGTCGTCCGGTCTTTGACACAGGTTTGTCCTCGCGGTAATGGTATCTGATTTGCGGGACATAAATGCCGCCGGCTACCCTATGAGCCGCGCCGCTCCGGATGGAAGCGTGATAAAGAATAGGGCAAGCCGCGCGACTAAGCGCAGCTTGGCTCACCGGAGCTGCCTCTTCCCTCGGGCAGCTCCGGTCATTTGCCGGCCTCCGTACCTTCGCTTGAACGTCACAACCCGCGATAGTATCATCGATCACCGGTGGAGAGTTTCAGACAATAACATCCGCGCAAAGCAAGGGAGAATCTGATGACTCGACGACTCATGCTTCGTCCCGCTCTGGCGATTGTGATTTTGATTGTGTGCCTTGCTCCTGCAGTTGCGCAGGACGCCTCGCAGGCGCTTCGCGTATCGGTAGGTTACGGTACTTTGAGAAACACGCCGGCGATCATGGCTAAGCTTACGCCGGAGGTTCGCGCGGAAGTCGATAAACTTGGTGAACTTGCGAAGGCTGCGAACGCGGCAGGCAAATATGGCGACGCACTCAAGCATATGTATCACGCGATGGCGCTCATGCGAGGAGCTGAGTGGACCGCCGCGCGTGCGCTAGGTTCAGCCTTGACCGTGAAGCTCGACCGCTCAATGCTCGATCCAGGTGAAACCGTTTCGGTCAGGATCGGCCAGATCTTTGCGCTAGACGAGAAGCCTGCTGGAAAACTGGCCGCCTCGATCCCGCTCCTCAAGATGAAGGGCGACGAAGTTGTGAAAGAGCTGAAGACTGTGGAGGGACTCGATCCCGACTTCATTGCGCATCCTCTCTCCGCCGAAGTCGCGGTGCCGGAAGTAGAGGCCGGAAACTAGCGACTTGCTGTGCAACTCAAGCTGACGGTCGGCGAACCCGTCATCAAATACGCGACCGTTCATGTCGAACGCGGGCTTGCGGCAGACTTCGCAGCTGCCAAGTCACGTTCAGCAAAGACAGAAGCGGCATTGAAGTCGAAGCGGCAAGACTCGCTCCTCGCGGTCTTACCGACGGCCGAGTACCGGATATCGCTGTTTGAACTCGCCAGAGCGGGCGAGTTCAACTTCGATCGCATGGATTTCCGCGAGGCGCTCAAAGAGGCTAACGCGCTGCTGGACGCGCTTGCGGCAGGCAATGATCCGTTGGCCCAGAGGCGCGGTGAATTCAAGAGAGCTTACCTCTCCAAAGTCGACAATACATTTCAGCCTTATCAGATATTCGTGCCGTCAAGCTACGACAAGTCGAGAAGGTTTCCGCTGGTGATTGCGCTTTACGGGATGGGTGGAGACGAAAACAGCTACTTTACGGCCTACGCTCAAGGCGCATTCAAGACTGAAGCAGAGAAGCGCGGCTACATCGTTGCGTGTCACAAGGGCCGAAAACCTGCTTCGATGTATCTGGGCGATGCTGAGAGAGACGTGATGGACGTGCTGGCCGAAGTGCGGCACGCTTACAACATCGATGCGGATCGGATCTACTTGACCGGGCACTCGATGGGGGGCTTCGGTACGTGGTCAGTTGCGATGAATCACCCCGAAGTGTTCGCGGCTCTCGCGCCGGTCTCGGGCGGAGCCACTCCTGAGAGCATGTCAAAGATAGCGCACATCCCGCAGCTCGTCGTGCACGGCGACACCGACCCGACTGTGCCCGTCGAGCGTTCGCGTGTGATGGTAGCGATGGGCAAGAAGCTTGGCGTGGAGATCAAATACATCGAAGTCCCGGGCGGCGATCACGGCAACGTCGTGGCGCCGAACTTCCCTGCGGTGTTTGACTGGTTCGACACGCACAAGCGCAAGAGCGGAGATGCTGCTGCCGCGGCGAGCGGATCGAAGAACTGAAGACTCGGTCTACCACTTGGTCCGGGCTTGCAGCTTACTCTTGAGAGCAGCGGCCGCGGGCATTCTGCTTTCGAGTTGAGAGCGTCGTCCGAAGCAAGCACTAAGCGAAGAGATGAAGCCAGTGCTCCAAGTTACATCGTCATCAGCGCGGCGAAGATTTCAATCCCATCCCACAGGTTCTGAAGCCTGAGGTTCTCGTTCGAGCTGTGCTGGTTGTTGTCATGATTCACGATCGGCACTCCGATTTGGGGCGCGCGCGTAGCTGCCTCGAGAATGTACAGCGGTACGCTTCCGCCAAGCGTTGGAGCAAGAATGGGTCGCGAGCCAGCGCCTTGCGTTGCGGCTCGGATGATCTTCTGCGACATGGGAAGGCTCATTGAAGTTCGCACTGCGCGATAGCCGGCTGAAGTTGTCACACGACAAATCATCCCATGCTTTAGCCGCATCTCCCGGTCCGGAGCCTCGCTTGTGACAAAGTAGCCCTGCTTCTTGATGTGAGCGATTACCCGCTCGATCTGCTTCGTGGGATCGATGCCCTTCACCAGTCTCAAGTCGATCGCCGCCGTAGCTTCCGACGGTATGATCGTGCGAGCTTCTGCTCCAACGTACTCGCTTCGAAGTCCGTCGATATTCAGCGAAGGTTCATTGATTAACTCGGCCAGCGAACGCTGGGCGCCTTCAGTCGAAGTGAGAGCGTATTCGCCCATCAACTCCCGATCTGTCACCGGCATTTCAAGCAACGCCTTCTTCTCTTCGGCGCCCAGGGGTTCGACATCATCGTAGAAGCCTGCGATCAACACCCGACCCGTGTCGTCTTTCATGCTCGACAACAGCTTTGCCAGTCGCATCGCTGGGTTCGGCGCCCAGTTGCCATAGTGCCCGCTGTGCAGCGCGCGGTCCGCTCCGTAGACGGTCACATTCACGCTCACAACCCCGCGCACTCCGAAGTAGAGCAATTGCTTTCGCGTCTGATGAATCGGACCGTCCGCGCAAAGCCAAACGTCGGCCCCCAGAAACGAAGCGTTGCGATTCACAATGTCTTCCAGGTGAGGCGAGCCGGCTTCCTCTTCGCCGTCGAAGAGAAACTTGAGATTGACAGTCGGTTTGCGGTTCGAAGCCTTTATCGCATCGAGCGCGGCGAGCATCGCGATGATCGGGGCTTTGTCGTCGGAAGCTGAGCGCGCGTACAGACGCCACTCGGGATCGAAGATACCACCGCTGGTCGGGAACGAAATCTCGCGCCCCCCTGCTTCGAGCGGCTTATCTCGCAGGGTGGGTTTGAAGGGCTCGCTCGTCCACTTCGAAGCGTCCACCGGTTGTCCGTCGTAGTGCGCATAGAGTCCAACGGTGGTCGTCGCGCCGGGAGTCTTCAACTCGCCAAAGACGGCCGGCGGCCCATTTCCTTCGAGAAGTCGAGCCTCGACGCCGCGGCTGGCCATCATCTCGATCAGTTTTGCGGCGTTGCGGCGAATGTTCGGAGTGTCCGACGCTACGTTAGGAAGCGCCAGTAATTCGACCAACTCGCTGATGATCTCAGCTTCGTGTTTGCGCCGGTACTCGCGGATGCCTGAGGTGGTCGTTTGGGCTGGAAGTATCAACGGACTCCCAATAGCTAAGATGAGAAGAGTAAGAACCGCCTGCGAACGTGGCTTCATAGTGCCTCTCGTGAAGACGGCCGGTGCAACTCAGCGTTGCGCCGGCCGAATCTGTCAACCGCAAGTGCTGTGTCTCATTCGCCCACAAACAGACGAGTCGGAAAGAGGTGATTACTGCGTTGCGGGCTTGTTGAATTTCGCCTCGTCGATCGCGACATTGTGCTTCACTTCGTCCAGCTTAATTATGATGGTAAACGCTGGGGTCACTTGCCTTACGGTGAACGGCACCTTCACTCCATCCACGTCTTTGTAGTCCTCTTGAAAGACCTGAATTGCGAGCTTGCCCTGAGGCGACTCGCGCTCGATGTCCATCCGCGCCAGCAATCCGCTCGCGACTTCGAAATACCAGGTCTCGGTCGCTCCGTCAGGGGTCGTCGCCTGCAGGACATAGGCGTCCTTGTCGCCGAGCTTTTCCTTGCCTTTAACCGTGATCTTGGGGTAGAGCTGCCTGAGTCTCAGCGGCTTGTTGAACTCCGCATCGAGCTTCTCTCCCGCGAGCTCTGCGCCGGTCTTCTCGCGCAACCCGCTCTGCGGATCTTGAGACCAGGCGACCATTCCGTTGAACGCTTGCTGGACGATGCCGAAGCCCGGTATGTCCAGCTTCAACGCAGTTTTGTTTGGCGCTTTTTCCCAAAGCTCGGCGGTTCCGCTTGCGCCGAAGGTCGGGAGCTCGAATGTACCCTTCGATGCGGTGCTGGTGATTTTCTCCATTGCGGCCTTACCGCCGAGCGCCTGCACGTACTTGTCCAGAACCTGATCGACGGTGGGCAATGCGTCAGTTGAAGTCGCCGCCGGCGGCTTCGCGGCCTGATCGGCCGGCTTTTGCTGCGCGGTAGCGATCGCGGCGATCGCCAGGCAAAACATCACGAGCATAAGTGTTCGTTTCATTGTTTCGTCCTTTCTTGTTGCGAGCGATAAGCAGGCGGGATGCGATGAGCCAGGATTAGCTTGTGAGCCGACACCCGCTCCAATTTTGAGTGTTTCTGATTAATGATGCCGATAGCAGCGTCGAGCTGAGGGTCGCGACCCTCGAGTAGCGCACCGCGCGTGAGTTTGACTTCGATGTCGGGTTTCACGCCGAGTCCTTCGATGAGCACGCCGGCCGATGTTTTGAAATCGGCTATCGCGTATTGAAATAGCGCTCCGGTAGGGAGTTTACCAAAAACCGACGGTAGCGCTGCGCCCATTGTGCGCTCACCGATTATCGTGGCCCGTCCGATCTCCTTGAGCCCGGCCGCAAAGATTTCGCTCGTCGAAGCGCTGCCGCCGTCAACCAGTATCACGAGCGGCCCAAGATATGGGTCTTTGTGCGGGAAAACTATAAAGGCCTGGCGCCCCGAGCGCATCTTCATCACACCGAGTGATGTTTGCTTTTCTTCAAGCGCCCCGGCGATGCCCGACGCCATACCTCCAAGTCCGCCGGGGTTGCCTCTCAAGTCGATGATTATTCCTGGCGCGTCAGACATCGAGCGAATTGCGGGTCGAATCTTCTCCATCACCGGTGTGACAAAGATGTTGAACCTGATGTAGCCGATTCCACCTTCGAGCCGCTTCGTTTCGAACTCGGTGTATTGGGGCGGAAAGTTCCCGAAGCGCGGCGACATCTCACCTTTCAGCTTCTCTCTCCCGACGATCACCTCATGCGGCTGGTCACGGTCGTCGAGGTACGCCAGTCTGACGGTCGTTTCAGGCTTCCCGTTGATTCGCCCAATCACCGTACGAGTTATTCGCGTGCGGACAATCGCAGGCGACTCGGTGCTCTTCGAAAAACGCTGAATGATTTGGTCCACCGAAGTGTCGTCAATCTTTTTGATGATAAAACCGGGCCGCAAACCCGCCGCAGCAGCCTTGGAGCCTGCCTCCACCTTGTTGATGATCGCTTGCCCATCGATCAGCCGAATGTCCAATCCGACTCCCCCGCCTTTTGGCTCTTTCGAGTCATCGTCAACGATCGCTTCGGGCGGGATGATCTGAAAGTGCGACTGATGAAGCTCGCCCAACATCGCTTGAAGCAGCGCGTAGAGCTCCTGATTGGTCTTCACTGCCGCAACCTTGGGCGCGTATTGCTCGCGCACCTTGTCCCAGTCAACGCCCCCGAAGTCGGGATCAAAGTGCTTTTCCTTTACGGTAGTCCAGACCATATCAAAGGTTTCTTGCCGGACGTTGCTAGTTGCTGCTGCCGGCGCGGTGGCGACGTCGGACTGCGCGGGGCCTTGAGTTTGCGCCGCCGCGCCCAAAGATAACAGCGCGACTAAAAGGATGAGCCGGGTTAGCTTCTTCAACTTCGCTTCTCCAATCGAGAATAGCTGAGGGTAGCCATGTGTACGACAACATCAGGCTCTCGGGTTCATTGTGAGGGCCGAAATCAAAGTCTATCGCACCGCCGAGCGGCGGAACAAGCTCGGTGTCCTCCGGGGTCAGGCGAATTGCTGCTGCCGGCTCCAGCCTGGCTAATCACCCCTGTTGTGAACCGCAGACTCCCGGATTAAACTTCAAGCCTGGAACAACTAGGAAAAAGATGGCCACCACTCGACAGATGACCGAAGCTGAGCTGGAGCAACGAATCGCCGACGAGTTCGGCGTCAACGCTGACTACGTAAGCGAGCTCTTGCGCCAGTTTGAGAGCAACGCTGCGGCGGTTGATGAAGAATGGAGCGCTTACTTCAAGGACTTGCTTGGCGGGAATGGAGCAGCTGCGACCGCTGCGAGTGACCCAGCGACTCATCTCACGTCGGGGGGCCAGGCAAAAAATGAACCGGATCGGGGCCTGCACTCGACTTATGAGTGGGGCTCGCTGCCTACAACCGACCAGGCGCCCCAACCTTCAACTCAATCGACCCCAACGATCGCGTCTTCAACTCAACCAGCCACTCGAGCTGAAACGCCGGCGCCTCAGCCGAGCGGCGTAGCGGCTACGGTTGCCGCCCCAGAACAGATCGAGCGCATACCGATTCGCGGTCCTGCCCTGCGGCTCGCCGAGAACATGGAATCGAGTCTGGCCGTTCCGACCGCCACTTCTCAGCGGCAAATACCGATCAAATTACTGGACGAAAATCGCCGGCTTATCAATCAAAACCTCGCGGCGTCTGGAAGGAAGGCCTCCTACACTCACTTGATCGCACGTGCCATCATCAAAGCGCTCGAGACCTTTCCTCAGCTCAACGATTCATTCGAGCGCGTGGATCAATACTCGTACAGGGTAAGGCGTAACTCTGTGAATCTCGGCGTCGCAGTTGATGTGGCCAAAAAGGATGGGTCGCGGACTTTGCTTGTTCCGAATATCAAAGGCGCCGACAAGCTGAAGTTCGGGGAGCTGCTCGATGCTTATGACGATGTAATCAAGCACGCTCGCGCGAGCAAGCTTCAAGTCGCGGACTTTCAAGGGACAACGATCAGCCTCACCAACCCGGGAACGATCGGCACCACCGCTTCAAACCCCAGGCTGATGTCCGGTCAGGGAGCCATCATCGCGACTGGCGCAATCGAGTATCCGCCTGAGTATCAAGCGATGTCGCCTGAAGCTCTTTCCCGACTCGGCATAAGCAAAGTCATGGTGGTGACCAGCACATACGATCACCGCATCGTCCAGGGTGCGGAGTCTGGTGCATTCCTCGCGCTGATCGACGAAATGCTGCGCGGCCAGCGCGGATTCTACGACGATATCTTTCGTGACCTCGGGATTACGTTCCGCCCGTACCAGTGGGCGATCGACATCAATCCGGCGATACTCGGCGAAGACCGAAGGCTAGACGAGGTGCGCAA
>Ga0257146_1000108_pt1 | contig 10089 bp, 6 predicted proteins | sample CO08A_FD_185958 | JGI IMG/M metagenome (GOLD analysis project Ga0257146, IMG submission 185958) | Soil microbial communities from H.J. Andrews Experimental Forest, Oregon, United States - CO-08-A | ecosystem: Environmental > Terrestrial > Soil > Temperate forest > Bulk soil | place: USA: Oregon...
GTGGGAAGAGGCGATCGTTGCTTTAGAGAAAGCGATAGAGGTCTCGGAGCGTTTTGAGCAGCCCAGCCCTGAAGCAACAGCGCGAGTGACGCTGGCGCAGATACTGTGCGCCAGGGGGGAGTTCTCCGAAGCGGAGAGGCATCTTCGAAGGAGCCTCGACTTGATTGAGGGCGCTGACAAATGGCTTGAAAGTAATGCGTTGCGGGTGCTGGCCAGCATCGATCGCTCATCTGGTCGTTCGGACTCGGCGCTCAAAACGCTCCGACAGGCCTTACAGCTTTCGACCTCAATCGGCGATCTGCACGGAGTGACGCTCGCACAGGTTAGTCTGGCCGATCTTCACTTCTCGCAGAGTGGTTATGATCAGGCGCGTGAATACGTGGAACTCGCTCACGAGAGGTTGAAGGAAGAGAAATCTCTTTCTATGTCAGGTCTCATACAGCGGCTGACAGGAAAGCTCGAGGCCGCTGCGGGACGACTGCCAGAGGCAAAGCAACACATCGCGCAGAGCATCTCCATTTTTACCACCACTGAGATCGCTTATGAGCTCGCGCTTAGTCACTATGAGATGGGTCTGCTACTGAAGAGCGCGCGCGACCTGAAGGGTGCCGAGTCTAATGTGATTCAGGCTCTTGCGATCTTCGAGAGACTTGGAGCGGCCCCTGCGAGTGAGCTTTGTCGCAGGGCGCTCTCGGCGCTAACGGAAGGTGATGACGGATCTCAGACCCTCAGAGTCAGCCCTTTGAATGACGTGTTATTGATGCAGAGGTTGATCGAGGCGTCGGCGTCTCGGGAGCTGTTGGTTCGGGAACTCGCGGCGGTAGTTTCGGAGAACTTCCCCGTAGAGCAGGTAGCGATATTTAAGGTTGATGAAACGGGCATAGCAGAGCCGCTTGCGACGCAAGGCATTGCCCGCGAGGAAGCGATAACGCTTGCCGGTTCGTTGGACCAGGCAACGACTGATGCCGTAAGGCGATCAGCTAACGGGTATGTCATCCGGATTGGAGATAACTCGCGCGCGCCAATAGTCGTCTATATGAAAGCAAACGACTCATTCGACGTTGGACGCCTACAGCCACTTCTGAAGCAAGCCGAACTGGGGCTTGAAACTTGCTCTTTGAGGGCGGCCGCAACGAGTGGCCCCATTCGTGATCGGGAACTGCCTTTTCAAACGATCATGCCTGGCTTCATCGTGGCCAGCACCTCGATGTTCGACGTTATCGACAAGATTTACAAGATCAGAACGAATGATGTTACCGTGCTGATCACTGGTGAGTCGGGTACTGGAAAAGAGCTCGTTGCGAGATATATACACAATCAGTCAGCGCGAGCTCGTGCGATCTTTCTACCCTTTAATTGTACCGCCACGCCGAAGGATATAATTGACAGTCAGCTGTTTGGGCACCGACGAGGAGCCTTTACAGGGGCCACAGCGAACTACCCTGGAATCATAAAGGCAGCGGACGGCGGCACACTGTTTTTGGATGAGATCGGCGATGTCTCACTCGAAGTCCAGCCGAAACTAATGAGGTTCTTACAAGAAGGCGAAATTCAACCTCTCGGAGAGACCAAGCCTCTTCGTGTAGACGTGCGAATTCTCGCTGCGACAAATACGGACCTCGAGCGCGCCGTCGAAGATGGTCGGTTTCGTGAGGATCTGTTTCATCGTCTCAATATTATTCGTATTCACGTGCCTCCACTCCGGGATCGGCGAGAAGAGGTTGCAGTGCTGGCGGCGCATTTCATGGAGCACTTTTCGTCGCGATCCGGCAAACAGGGCATAACAATTACTCAGGAGGCGATCGACGCGCTCTCGAATCACGAGTGGTCCGGGAATGTCAGACAACTAAGGAATGAACTCGAGCGTGTCGTCGCATACGCGCTCGATGGCGCAAGGATCTCAGTCGACGACCTCTCGCCCGACGTATCAAACCCACGCCGGCAGATGCGTCCAAACCGCGACCAACATGAGTACACTGCCTTTCCTGGGATCAACGGAAGAATGTCTGTCCAAAGGGGAAACGGGAACTATTCGAGTTTGCGGCCGACAGAGTCTGGCGTGGTCAAGCTAAAGATTGCTACAGCAGAACTTGAACGGAGACTCATTCAGGAGTCGCTTGATCGGAACCGAAACAACCTCTCGCGAACGGCGGTGGAGCTGGGCCTGTCCAGGAGGGGGTTGAGGCTTAAGCTTGGACAATTGGGGATTCTGAGAGAGAATCGGGCCTAGAGACGCATGGGAGTACGAGGTCAAATGACACTCCGGTTACGACCCCCGAGGGGACAACAAGCTTGACAGGAAAAGACTTTGCCAATATCATCGAACCCCGAGAATTAAAGAGACCCCGTTTTTAGTAACGAGCTAATCGAGCGCCTTACGGCGTTGGTGACTGTAGGGTCAGAGTGCGAGTTTGAGGTTAACCATTCAGGATCTAAGCTACGCGCTCAGACCGCACAAGCGCGCCTAGAGAGGGTCACATCACATGAGCAAGAATAGACCGGCTTGGCTTCGATTAATCGTCCGTTCGATAGTTGTGGCTGCGCTGTTGGGCAGCTTGTTCAGCTTTGCTTCCTACTCGCCTCAAGCCGCGGGAATCACGATGTCCTATGTTGAGTTGGCCGGTGTGAATGGCGGTCAAAACAACGTTGTGTTTGCGTTCGATCGCTACGTCCTCATTGCGCCATATGCCCCGAAGGGGCCAGTTGAGGAGAACGGCGACCTGGGTCAGCTGGACAATCACTTCTTATACCTAATTGACACAAAGAAGCCGGGCGTAGTTTTGAAGAAGGACCTTACGGCTTTTGCGAGCTCTGATTCTCCGAGAACAATTTACTACCCCACGAAGCTTACCTTTGACTCGGCAACTCAGATTGTTTTCGTACGAGGAACAAGGTTCGAAGAACAAGCTGGCGAAGTAGAAGCAATAGAAGTCATCGCTTACCTGCATTTGAATCTGGGTGACAATGGAAAGCCCATCAGCGATTCGACTGTAGTATCCTTTGACATCCAGGGCGTAGGAGCAGAGGTTCACAGCTCGGATGCACCCACAGACATCGCTCTGGGAGCAAATGGGAATCATCTCGTCTTCACGAACGGTGCCTCGATTTTTACCTACAGCATAGACCAAGGATATCTCTACAAGGTTGACCTCGTTCATCCGAGCGAATACGGCCCGAACAACTTCATTTCGTATCTGGCTATTGATCAAGACAGCAGCGTATTAACAGTTTATTCCAACAGGAAGGTTTCGGATAAAGAAAACGTTCCTCACGACCAATCCGAGATATCGTTCTACAAGCTAATAGGCGATGGGACGCTCACGCTGCTCAAGCGCGCATACCCGGAAGATCTTCCGCAAGGCGCATTCTTAACACCCGGCAGCAATATTGTTGTCTACTCGGAGATTGAAAAGCCGTTTGCTATCTTTCTAACGAGCGATGGCTCACTTTGTCAGGTTGACCTCCATACCGACGGGCTATCCGCCAGCGTCCGGCAATTGGTGGTTTTTCCCGAATTGGCTCAACAAAGTGCTGACGATACGAGCCCACGCCTTGTTAAATACGATCCGGCGAAGCGTGTAGTAGGCATCGTGACCCAAGGCTACGTCGCACAGATCGGTCGGCCCGGCAATGGACGAAAGGGTCGTATCGGTCGACCAGGCAATGTCCACGTCCTCACGTCGCAACCGATGCTCGCGATGGCAAGGTTTGGCAAGAAGAGTAAGGTAGCCTCGCGCAACGTGTTCTCGGAGGACTTCAGCGATGAAGGCGGGCTGTCTGAGCTGCTCTCAGTGAAAGATAACGGTGAGTGGTTGATGGCTACCTACTCAGGCAAGCTACTTTCGATTACTACGGCAGGCGATTTCGAGGAGTCGAGCCCATTATTGATCGACAGTATTGCGCCTCGGATCGCGCGACTCGACTACCTTACCAGTCGCGAGAGTCTGGTAGCCGTCCAGTCTTGCTCACCAGATGATGAAGGAACGCAGGCATGGCAACCAGGGTCAGTGGCGGTGGGCAAGTTGATCTCGATCAACGGAAAGTCTTTTTTTGCAACGGCGACGTCGCTAACGGCGTTTTCTTCTTCGCCCGTGCTCAGGCAGGCGCCTGCGATACGTAGACCAGGCAATTTCAAGCGGTGACATTGAAGAAATTGGCTGAGCGCCGAGTTGATCGGGTGGCGCATCGCTTCGTATCCGTACCACAACATTGTTTGAGCCAAGAAAGGACCATTTGTTGGTCCTTTCTTGGCTTGGCGCACTCACCTTTTGCTCATTGCTCAAACCGCGTGGATGAGGGCGCGGCTCGGAGATTTGTTCAGCTAGAACGACGAGGGCGGAAAACATGGGAGAAGGGACCACGTCTAGACACTCTGCAGCTGCACTAGACACTAACGATTCTTCAACATCACCACATCCATCGAGGAGTCTTCGATCGCGCTCTAGGGGATATGGAATCGGTTCAGGTTATGAAAGGCCCTATCGATCAAGACCGCCGGCAACCCCTAGCAGTCGATTAGATGAATACGGTCCAATTCCGCACGCCGGCTACTATGGCGCCGGCGATTCAGACCGCCCATTCAAACAGGGGCAAGCCGGTTACAGTAAGGAACTACTTTGGTATCCACCTCAGTACGGGGAACGCACAAGCGGGTACAAGCCAGCGGAATAAGCGACTCTTCATCGGCAACGGTCAAATCGATCACCCATGTTTTCGGATCTTTTCCCCAGAAAGAAGTATGCTCGCGTCGTCCGCCTCCTTAGTGTATCCCGTGCTTTTCTCGACCTGCCATCCTTCTCCGTCTCGGTTTAAGATGTAACCGAGGTATTCTTTCTTGAAGGTCCCGTCGCTTCCAGCAAAATTGTGTGTCACTGTTGCTGAAATGTATGCCTTATCGGGAAACTTGGGATCTACGTGGAACAGGTCAACCTTAACATCACGAATCCCTGGACTCTTCAGGTGCTGCTCTAGTGCCTTCTCTGCCGAGGACCGCTGGCTCTTGCAGGAGTACGCAACCAAAATGAGCCCGCTTACAAGCAACAGAATCGAGAAGCGTGAAATGAATCTTCGTATTTGTCTCGTCCGCATAAAGAGTTTCTACCTGATGACTTTCAGGTTTTCAAGCGCTCCGCAGGAGTCGTATCATAAGCAGTGAGCCGGGAGAAAAGCGGTATGCCTTTGTACCTTAAACAGCTGCTGGCGGGACGAGACTTCGCAACAACTAATAACTTTGCATCTCAAATGGCAAACTTTGTCTATTTGGTTGGTGATGAGGAGCAACGTATTTGCATGGTTGTCGATCCGGCTTGGGACATACCAGGCATTGTAGAGTTCATTGATCGAGAGGAGATGGAGCTGACGGGTGCTCTTATTACTCACTACCATCCCGACCATGTTGGAGGGGAAATACTCGGTCATAGGATAGCCGGCTTGAGCGAATTGCTTGCTATTCGGGCGGTCAAGGTCCACGTCAACGAGGTTGAATGCGAAGGCCTAAAGCAATTGACCGGCCTTTCCGAGAGCGACTTGCGGAGACATCGAGGCGGAGACGTTGTCACAGTAGGTGGTGTCAAAATCGAGCTGTTGCATACACCGGGACATACTCCAGGCAGCCAATGCTTTCTCGTCGACTCTGCCCTTGTTTCTGGCGATACCTTGTTCATAGGGGGATGCGGGAGAGTTGATCTGCCTGGTGGCGACTCTACGCAGATGTACTACTCCCTCACCAGGGTCCTTAGCAATCTGCCTGATAATACCGTTTTGTTTCCTGGGCACGACTACGCGCCTAAGCCTACAAGTACGATCGGTGAGGAGAAGAGACAGAATCAGTGTCTCCGGATGCAGAGCCTTGAAGACTGGATGAGCCTGATGGGCGAGGTTTAGTTGGTCTTGGTCCCATATGTGCCAAGGCGGCCCTCTATTCTTCTTATCCGTAGCATAAAGAATCGTCACCGGCGCGGGTTATGTACGCAAAGGAAGTCGTAGAATAGTATTGACTGCTAATCCTAAATGCGCATAATAGGCGCAATCCGGCGTAGGCTTGGTTTAGGTACTGCTCCCGTCCCGTGCCCCATAAAGGTCATCGTTACGCACCACAGAACCCAGCATTTAAGCCTGCCCCTTTCCGACAACACCACAAGTCAAGCTCAACCAGCCTGAGGATTTGCATGCAGCTCGAAGTGCATTCGCCCTAATCGCTACCAGCTCTTCAGGCTTACGATCAAGAAAATGGTGAGTACAAATGAACTCGACGGACGAAAGTAGTAGTGTGGGAGATCGTGGTTCGTATCCTCTCGCAGTTCTGGGCCGAATCGGGCTTAAGTCTATCGCGCAGAGGCTGACTGCTCTGTCGTTAACGTTAGCGTCGCTGCTGAGCCTGATAGTGTTCGTTTCCGCCTACCTTCTGTTTAACAGCTCGGCTCCTCAACAAGTCCTTCAGGCTGCTACGATCAATGCTACAGCGGCCGGCGGGATCTCCCTGCTCGGAATGCTAGCCCTTTCGCTGATCTTCTCAAAAGGGGTCAGAGCCAGCGACGATCGCCTTCGAAAGCTGGTCGAGGAGCGTAATCAGTCGGATTTGCTTCACTCAGCGTTATATCGGATTGCGGAAATGACAAGCTCTGCAGAAGACCTTCCAGCTTTTTACTCCGCAGTTCACAAGATCGTGGGCGGGTTGCTGAATGCTGAGAACTTCTTCATCGCTGTGCACGATGCGTCCACCGAACTGGTCAGCTTTCCTTGCTATGTTGACGTCGTCGATACCACGCCTCAGCCACGGAAACTGAAGCGGGGGATGACCGAGTACGTATTACGGACCGGCGGGCCGCTTCTCGCTACTCGCGAGACGCTAGAACCGATCATTAGACGCGGCGAGATTGAAGTGATAGGAACCATCCCGGTTTGTTGGTTGGGCGTTCCTCTTAGGGTGGGGGAGGAAACGATCGGCGTGCTTGCAGTGCAGAGCTATCGACCTGATGTACTGTTTGGTGAGAAGGAAAACGAAGTCCTGGCCTTCGTCTCTCAACATGTGGCAACGGCGCTGAATCGTAAGCGCGCCGAAGAGGCGCTGCGAAGGAGCGAAGAGAAATACCGCACGATTCTCGAAAGCATCGAGGATGGTTACTACGAAGTCGATTTGGGTGGCAATCTAACCTTCTTCAACGATCCAGTGTGCAAGCTCCACGGATACTCGGCCGAGGAGCTAAAGGGTATGAACAACCGCGAGTACATGGACCCGGACATTGCACGCAACGTTCATCAAGAATTCAATAGGGTGTTTCGAACCGGAGACCCGAGCGGCGAGTTCTCATACACGATAAACCGTAGAAATGGTGAAAAGAGACATGTCGAAGCATCGATTTCCTTGGTACGTGGTCCAGGAGGCGAGCCAAAAGGTTTCCGCGGGATTATACGCGACGTAACCGAGCGCAGACGAATAAAGGAATCCTTTGAGCGGAGCATGGCGGAATTCCTGTCCATAGTGTCAAAAGTTTCGGAGGGTGATCTTACCCGGCGCGGCGCCGAAGGCGATGACACTCTGGGTAGGGTGGTGCAATCAGTTAACAAGATGCTCGACCATTTCAGCACCATGCTCACCGAAGTGAAGCAGATCGGGTTGTCGGTTTCTTCAAGCGCGACGGAGATCCTCGCAGCCGCTGAGCAGATAGCCGTAGGCTCGCAGCGTCAGGCCGATGAGATAACAAACACCTCGAGCGCCGTGGAAGAGATGGCAGCGTCGATGAATCAGGTTTCAAGGAATGCGGAAGCGTCCGCAGGCGCCGCTCGTCGTGCGCTCGACATGGCCGAGCACGGAGACAGATCTGTACGTGATACCTCAGAGGCTATGTCGAGGATTGATTCCGCGGTTCTCCAGACTTCTGACAAGATGCGACTACTCGGCGCTCGTAGCTCAGAAATCTCCGAAATCATCGACCTGATCAACGACATAGCCGCGCAGACCAATCTGCTGGCGCTCAACGCTGCAATCGAAGCCGCTCACGCCGGAGAGGCGGGACTCGGCTTTAGCGTCGTGGCTGAGGAGATCAGAAAACTTGCTGAACGATCGGCACGCGCGACGAAGGACGTTGCCAGTTTGATAAAGTCAATTCAGAACGAAACAGCGGAAGCGCTTCTGGCTATGGAGGCTGGTATGAAGGAGGTAAAAGGTGGAAGTTCCCTAGCCTCGCAGGCCAGTCGCGCGCTCCAAGATATTTCCGCCGCCGTCCGCCAATCATCCGAGCTCATCGAGGAAATCTCTGCAGCGTCCGACGAGCAAGCGCGCGTCACCACAAATCTGGCTGGCGCGATGCAAACCATCTCGAGCATTACGCTCGAGACATCCGCTGGAGCTCACGAGACGGCACAGACGATCCAAGGTATGGTGGGGCTCTCGGATAGGCTGAACCGAGCCATTTCCCAGTTCCGAGTCAAGGACGACTTCATTCATCCATTCGCGTACGATGTGCCGGCTTCACCCGCAGGAGCTATCGGACACGGCCCGCACTCAGTGCGATACCCTCAGGCGGACTGACTTTTTAAAGGAGTCAAGAATGGCGCCAAGACGGCAAGTCGTAGTGTTCAAAGTCGGAACGGAGGAGTTCGCGGTTGACATACTGCTTACGAGGGAGGTTGTCGTTCCACGCGAGATTACACCTGTACCGGATACGGAAGAGTTTGTTGAGGGGGTGATGAATCTCAGAGGCAGTCTTTTGCCGGTAATTGATCTGCGAAAGCGGCTGAGGGCGCGCGCCGCAACCGCCCAAGGAGAACAACGAATTCTCATTGCGAACATCGATGACCGCATAGCTGGTCTCATTGTAGATGGTGCTTCAGAGGTTGTTAAGGTCTCCGAGGAAATGATTGAGCCCGTGCCCGACATCATATCGGAAATGGGGGCGGGGTATATCGATGGCATTGTCAATGTGAAGAATCGATACATAACACTGATCGATCTCCGCAAGGCCCTTTCTTCCGAGATTCTCAGCGAACTTGATTGCGTAATCGAAGCGCTATCGAGGCACCGGGAGCTGCCGACTCCCGCGAGGGCTCAGTGACAACTTGACGACATTCTCGTTCGTGAGGCCTTAGCCAATGTATCAGTTTGGATCCGAGTTGGGCCACCTGGAAATCCTTTCCGACAGCGAGTTTAGGCTGTTCAAGGACTTGATCTATTCTGAGTGTGGCGTCAGCATCGGAAGCGAGAAGCGAACGTTTCTTGAGTCAAGGCTTCGGCGAAGAATGGATGAACTCGGTATCCGTAGCGGCTACGAGTACTACTGTCTTGTGAAGCACTCGCAGGTAAGATCGCAGGAACTTCCTTCGCTGCTTGACACACTAATGATCTGCGAAACCTCGTTCTTCAGAAATCAGCCGCAGTTTGACCTGCTCAGGCAAGTGGTTCTTCCGGAGATTATTGAGAAAAAAGAACGAGCCGGCACTCGTCTGATTCGAGTGTGGAGCGCCGGCTGCTCGACCGGCCAGGAGCCTTACAGCGCAGTCATCGCAATGCTCGAATCGGTTACCGAAGTGGAATCATGGACGCTCCGAGTGTTTGCCTCAGACCTTTCTTTCACGGCGCTCGAGCGGGCGCAATGCGGAATCTACCGGGAGGACCAACTCAAAGGCATTGAGCCTAACTGGATATCGAAATACTTTCGACGGGAGAATGGCCACTACGTGGTGAGCGATGCGGTGAAGAGGCGCGTCATCTTCGACTATCACAATCTGAAGCACGATAACGGACTCCGCGGTCTTGATATGGTCTTTTGCCGAAACGTGATGATCTACTTTGACGCGGACGAGCAGCGGCGTCTTGTAACTCGTTTTGGTAGTTGCCTTGTCCCTGGGGGCTATCTGTTCCTCGGGCACGCTGAGAGTCTCCAAGGTCTGTCGAGCAGGTTTTCAATGGTGCATCGCAACAAGGGCATAGCCTACAAGCTCGAGTCGTGAGCGTTGGATGGATGAACTGAGCAAAGACGAGCTGGATCAGTTGCTTGCGGTATTTCGCGAGCAGTCTGTTCGTATCCTGGATGAGATGGCCGACGATCTGCTCGCGCTCGAAGCAGGAGGAGCCGACCCCGAGGTAATGAC
>Ga0257146_1000109_pt1 | contig 10048 bp, 13 predicted proteins | sample CO08A_FD_185958 | JGI IMG/M metagenome (GOLD analysis project Ga0257146, IMG submission 185958) | Soil microbial communities from H.J. Andrews Experimental Forest, Oregon, United States - CO-08-A | ecosystem: Environmental > Terrestrial > Soil > Temperate forest > Bulk soil | place: USA: Oregon...
CTTGTCGGGCATCCGGAGGCCTTCGATGACGCATTTCGCCTGATGATCGAGCGTAGCTTATGAATTTCGGCTACTGAATCTCACTTCCCGGTGTCCTGCGCTACGGAGTCTCCCCCGGAAACCAGCGAGTAGAGGTAAACCAGGATCCCTGCTGCAATCAATAGCCCGCCGGCAGCAATAAACAGGATGAAAGCGATGGGATGGGACCACAGAAGGCTGGCCAGTTCGATCAGCAAGCCCAACCCAATAAGCATGCCCGCGATGCAAAGCCGGCGCTCCATCCTGGTCACATTTTCCATTACTGGTTGCTCTCTGCACCGGCGTCTTTGGCGGCGCCTGCATCATCCTTCTTCGCTTTGTCCGGCGACCAGAAAGTTAGATTGGGCAGGTTCTTCACATCGTGAGTAGCTGAGTGGCAGCCGGTCGACAGACAAGACAACTTGTTCGCCTTTATCAAATCCAGGCGACCTTCTTCCACGTTATGTGTTGTGCCTTCTTCAAACGACCTTGCGCCCTGGTGACAGTGAAGGCATTCGCGGTTGTTATAGGGGTTGTACAGCTCGATCTTATCCGGAATCTTGCCTACATACTGGGAATAGACATGCCGGAGACCCCTCAGCTTAGCTCGGAAGCCGCCATACATCGCGTAGTCGGTATGGCAGGTGTAACAGGCCGAGTCGCGAGGCACGCGGTTGTTCTGAAAGTGGCCGGCCGGGATGTATGAGGAGTCGTCGATGAGGAGGCTCTTGCCGTAGTCCTTCATCACGTGGCAAGACGTGCAGAACTCAGTGTTCTTCGATCGCTCGACGTGTTCGGAGATGCCCATAGATCCCCCCAGGACCGGGAACACAAACAGAGACACGAATGCGAGGATTTTGCCTCCTCTGGTAACCGTGATCGAAGGCTTGAGGACTACCAGTGCGATCAAGACTACGGCGGTGATGATGATGGCGATGAGGATGGACGTCGGGCCAAACATTGAGGTCTCCTTTTGCTTCGCCAGATCAATCGCGGCCGCGATCCGCCAGCTTGCATGTGAAGACAACGCAAGCTGGCGATTGTGCTACCTGGTCCGCTAACCCGACCTATGTCCGGAAAACTTCTCAATCCGGTCTGGTTGGGCCAACCTGTCAGCTTTTGCGCTCAACTCAGAGGCCTGACAGGCTTCACTTGCCGCCGAGTTTGCGGATATGCGCTACAAGCGCCTTGCAAGTGTCGGCGCCGAGAGGCTTCTCATAACCCGGCATCTTATCTTTGCCCTTGGCGATGATCTCATAGAGCTGGGCGTCCGACTGTTTTTGCACTTCAGCGGAGCGAAGGTCGAGGACCTTGAGCGATTTCCCGGCTGCCGTGCTTCCGCTTCCATCAGCGGCGTGACAGCTTGCGCATTTGGCCTTGAACGTTGCCGCCGCGTCAGCGGCGTAGCTAGCCCTCGCGTAGGCGCCGCTGCCAGGCAATGCCAATGCAGCGCTGCTGATGAGCGCTGCAACCGCCAAGCTCGTCTTAATCTGGTTTCTCGTCGTTCCCATTTTTGAGGATGTTCCTTTCTCTTAGATCTGACTGCAAAGCTGCGTCGCGAGATAGTTAACACCTGATTCAGTCGACGCGCAACACGGTGAGCAGAATATTCCCGAAGCAGCATATTCGCCTACTGGCGACGCCCGAAGTGAAACCTCACCGACGTATAGGGAAGGTGTGCCTGGTATCGCTGCAGGTTCGGGAAGGCCTCCTGATAATCCCAGTATTGATAGCCAGCTATCCAATCGATGCGATTAGCCAACTTTACTACAAACTTAAATTCCGGCGACTGAAACTGGTAGGGAAAGCCTCCGACGATTTCAGTTGGCGTCGAAACGCGGTCGCTTTGTCCCGGATCGTTATGAATTCGATATGCTCCATAAAAACCGACCCTCGGAAGAATTTGCCAATAAGCAGTAAAGAATGCGAAGTTGTCATTCATGAAGTAGCGGCTCTCCCCGCGAATCCGGACGCTGTTTACAAAGAAGATGATCGACGCCTCGCTTGCCACGTGCATGAAGGTGTAGCCGCCGGTGAGCGAGAGCTTCTCATTCGGCGTCCAGTCGGCCGAAGCGGTGACGGTTCGCGTCTTGATGTTAGCGCCAAAGTTCTGTGGAGGATTGTCCTCGGTGACTGATGGGTTGTTGTTATCGCGAGTAATAAGGGACGCATTAATCGTGATGTTCTTAGTCGGCCGAAGAATGCTACGCACCCGGAAGTTCGTGACGTCGTAATTCGCTACCCGCGTAAAGACGTTGTCCGCGGTGCCGCGTTCCATATCGAAGTAAACCGACCAGATTCGCACAGGCTTGGCCTTGAGGCCAAAGATAAATGAGTTGGTGTGATTGTCAAATGTCTCCATCTCGGGATTGGGCGTGCCTCCCGCATTGAAATCACTCACCCCCAGCTCGATGTGCCGGTTGGTGTATCTGTAGCCGGCGTGAATCGACAACCGTCTGTTAATGTCGTAGTCGCCTTCAATGAGATTGAAATAGCGCAGGTAGTTGGTGTTTCGGAAGAAGAACTGATCCAGCGAAGTTGTGGGCAGCGGCACCCCTGCCGGATTTGTTCGAACCAGTGTCTCAAACAGTTGCTGGCCGCCGTTGATGCGGAAACTGTCGACGCGGAACGTATCCGAAATCCTGAAGTTGTCGTTGACGAAGAAAGTCGCCCCGACGTCTCCCACAGCGTGAGGCCGCTTGGCATTTCCGCTGATATTGAACGTGTCAGATTTGATGATATTTCCAGAACCATCCTTGCCGGTCGCCGTCTCAAACAGAGTGTATTCGGTGTTACCGCTGGAATAGATGTAGCGGCCGGTGAAGTCGAGCCTTTTCGCCACCAGCGTGTGCAGGCTGAACCTGGTATACGGCGACGTCCCTCGAGTCGGAAGATCCCGATGGAATGTGTTGAGCACAGGCGCGTTGATTTTGTTGTTGCCCGCCTGAGCCGTGTCGATAAGATAAGTGGTGTCGTCTTTATACGTCCTCCACCCTTGCATGAACGAGATGTCAAACACCCACAACTTCGAGTCGAACCCGATTCGATAATCGTCAGAGGAGACATGGGTTGGTGCAAGCACCGGATACTCGTCACGTTGATAATCATATGTCGACAGCGCAGGGCCGGTGTTGCGATTCAGGGAGTACCCGAGGTTAAGTCGGAACTTTTGACTGTCGGGGAAAATGGTCAGATCGAAATCACCTTGCCGATATTCGGTGTTCGAGATGTGTTGATTCAAGGCAAGGTTGGTAAGGCTGTTGAAGTAATCAAACCGCCGGTAGTTAACATCAAACCGGTAGACTCCAGCCTTCTCGGCGTTGACGCGCAACAAGCGATTGGGATCCTCTGCGCGGTAACCGCCACCCGGAATGCCCCACCCGTAAGAGCTGACCAGCAGCTTGTCAAAGAGAAACCCCTCGCCTTCCTTTGCTTGCATCAGCAAGCTGGAATCCAGAATCCTAAAGCCCGGCGTGTAGTTCAAGTCGCTTCGATATTTGTCAGCATTGCCGTTGATGGCGACCCCGCGGACGCCGAGCTCGATGCTGGACATGATCGTGTAGGGTCCGCCTTGATCCTGTTTTTCCGCCGGCTTCTGAGGATCCGTACCGCTGGCGGGCTGTTGAGCTCGCGCATCACCGACCAGGAGTACAAGACCCAGCACGACTCCTGCCAGGAAGCCAAGCGCAAATGTGAGTTTGCTTTTCATCACTCTTCCTCCACGCCCAACGCCCTCATCGGAAGTAGACCGGGTGAACGTTCGAACCATGAATCTTGACGTGGCACGTCGTGCAATTCTGAAATCGCAAAGTTGCCTGGTTGTGGAAGCTCGGAGTGCCGGGGGCGCCGGGGGGAGCTATCTCGCCAACCTGCGCCGCAATCTGCGAGTGGCACTCAAGACATAGCTGGTTCACATTGTTTCGTTTTAGAAGACGTGGATTAGCTGAGCCGTGAGGGTTGTGGCAAATCGAGCAGCCCTCGGTCTTCAGCGGCGCGTGCTCGAACACGAATGGTCCCTGCTTGTCGGAATGACATTTCAGGCATGCCGCATCAGCCGCAACCAGCCGGCCTTGCTTTGATTCGAACCCGCCATGCGGGTTATGGCAATCGCTGCAGTTCATCGCACCTTCGAGCACGCGATGATGGAAAGGCTCCGTGAATTGGGACTTGGTCTCGTTGTGACAAGTCATGCACAACTGCGTCTGGGAGTTAACCAGCATGTGCAACGGAGCCAGGTCAGTCGAGTGTGCCTTACTCGGACCAACGGGAACGTTCGAGGAAGGGGCATCCTTTGGTTGATGCGGCGCAGTGAGTTTGTCGGCGAGCTGCTTTGTGAAGTGCGGGGAATGGCAGTCGGTACAGCCTATGTCGTTGCGCCAATGCTCGCCCCTCCGGTAGTTGTTGTGCTCTTCTTTCCCGGCGTGACACACGAGGCATTGCTCCGAGATCTGTTTCGGCGCCTCGTTTTCGAACGTGCGAATCTTGGTCTTGTCACCGCCACCCTCCACGTGTGCCTTCCCCGGGCCGTGGCAGGATTCGCAACCTTCGTTTTTCCAACCTGCCTTTGCAAGTACTATCTATTACATTTGGTTACGAGTCGTACATGGACAAACCGGCAGATTGCGATGAATGTCAATTCGAGGGTGTCCCAGAGAATCAAGGAATCTATCCGAATCAACCCCCCGCGTCGGATCGCGAACGCTTATCCGTGAGGCGTTGCGCTGACATCCGACGCAAGAGGTATCGTAGTGGAGGATGATCACTCGGGTGACGAGAGTGACTTCAGATACTCCACGAGATCATGTTTTTCTTGATCGGTTAGTCCCAGGTTAAAGTGGATGTTGTAGTGATTCACTACATCCGACAGGGTTGCGAAGCGGCCGTCATGAAAAAAGCGACCCCTGTTCGACTGCCTCATGAATAGGCCGTTTTCACGCACAAATACTCCCGCAAGATTCGCGGTCTTGTAGACATGATCCGGCGCACGGTCTGCCTCGAAGCTGTCTATCCCGATCGAAGCGGGTGTATGCAGATTCCAGCCAGGCTCGGTCCATAGCGGCTCGACGTGACAGTTGTTGCACTTTGCTTTGCCGCTGAACAACTGGTCGCCGCGGTCTGCTGCCGCCTGATCGAAGTCCTGTCCCGCTTGAGGCTTTGGCGCTGGAATCGCAAGCTGATAAAACTGCAGCGCGGGAAGCTTCTTCGTCACCAGATCCTCGTCGGGATCGATGTGCGGGAGGTTGCCAAGATTGTGCGCGGCCGCCACCGGAAACTGATCCGCGTTATTGAACCGCGGATCGAAGAACCTGCCCTTGCCGTTCAGTCCGATAGTGGCTACGAAAGCGTCCCAGTAGGTGACCGTTCCCCATGCGCCCGTCCAGGTATGGTTGTTGAAACCCGCCAGGCCGAACGAGTTCGGGATTAGAGTTGCTCCGGGGACGTTTGTGCCTGTAACAATGCCATGAGAAACCTGTTGAGGATTGAACGCCTTGCCATCCAAGAAGACTTCCGCGTCGAATTTCCCCGGTCCCCAACTGTTGAGCACCGTCTTAACGGTGTCGACGCTGACGCCCAGAAAATCAGCCAGCGGCTGCAGGTTTGGTGCGGAAGCGACGATCGCACCGGCGTTGATATCGTGATTGGCCCACCCGTCCAGTCGATGGCCGACCCCAAAAGCCAGCGAGTTGTCGACCGTCGAATGACAAAGTGCGCAGGTGAGCCCGACCGACGTAAGCGAATTGCCCTGAAAGATGCCCTTCACGCCTATGACTGCATTTGCCTTGAGGAGCGCCAGGGTGTTTGCTGGATCATTCAGATCGAATCTCCCTTTATCCAGATCATTCTCGATGGATTTAGGAAGTGCGTCTATGTCGACCTTCAATCCCAGGTCGATTGCTGCCTGGGGGCTCACACCGGGGCCGACTCCGCCAAACCGGCTGCCTTCGATCGCCTGGTGCAATTTGGCGACGTCACCCCAAAAGGCCTCATCTCCAAATGTATCGAAACGAAAAGTATTCTTCCCCTGCTCTATCATGCGCGCGACGTTATCGTTGATCTCGGCGTCGAACTTGCGCACCTTTGATTTGTTGCCCTGAGCCTCAACCGGGGATCCACCCTCGGCGTGACCTCTATCAACAGAGTTCACGCCAATCAAGACCCCCACGAACATTGTTATCGCTAAAGACAATGTCTTCTTGAAGGATATACGAGCCTGTCTGTTGCGAGGCCTTTCTGTGACCTCGGTCGCTCTTTCTATTTCGTTCATTCGATATTTCTCCTTTTGTTGTTCGAAGCTTGCTTCAATAAAAGGGTGCCGGCTTTTTTAACGTAAACCGACAAATGGCCATCACGTTTGGCCTTGTCGCGAGAATGGCGCAACCAGGGCCCGCCCAATTGCCGACATTGCTTTCGGCATGCTGATCCTGAAGAACCTGATAAGATTAGCCACTTCGGTTGGCGTCAAATGGTGTTCGGCTCCTATGCCAAGCGGAATCAAGTAGGTCCTTATACTCCACACGGAGCAGGGCAATTCAATACTCCAGAGTCTCTATGAAGAGTTTTCGCTCCGATGCCTCCATCAAGACCAGCATCTCACCCACTGACTCCTTCAACTCGTCCGCATCGAGCTCCCGGAAGCTCGCCATTTTGAGTTGCTGTCTGTCTTTAGGCATAAGCTCTCCGACAGACCCCTCAACCGATTGTTGCGTGACCTTCTTCGTCGCGTGACATTAGACTCCAGGATTAAAGCTGCGATCTCGGGATGATCTTCTGATCACGGTCGCAGGTTAATCCTGGTGAGGCGGGAGAGTCATAAACGTGGGGTAATTGTGCCGTAATTTTTCGGTAATGCAGTCCGATTTCGGAGGAAACTGGATGACGAGGGCGACAAATCTGCTCGATCGAAAAGGGCCCACGGTTGTAAATGGTGGAAAGTAAAGGTGCGCCCGGAGAGGCTCGAACTCCCAACCCTGGGGCGTAAAAAGTATCACCACCCGATTGCATGGCACAACTATCGCGGAGAAGCGCTGTGGACACTAACTGTTGATTTGGAGCGGATATCGCCATCCGAAATGCGGCTGGATCTGCGCAGTACCGGCCAGTCAGTTAATCTGCACTCCACTGGCCTGCAGTTCGGGGGAGTGCGATGGTGGTTCAATTGCCCAGGCTGCTTTCGGCGGTGTGCGTGTCTGCATTTGGAGGCGAGCGCTATGAAGTTCTACTGTCGGTTGTGCCTCAGTTTGACATACAAGAGCTGCCAGGAAAGCCACACCTCTGACTACCTCTACGCCGAGATTGCATTCCGGATGGGAGGTATTTCTGACCGGCAGGTAGAGCGAGTGGTCTCAAGAGCCAAAAGAGCGCACAAGAGGCCCTGGGTTCGAAAGCGAGATCGGCGCTGGAACTATAGGTCGCGGTGGATCTGTCCGATGTATCCGCACTGCGCGCACGACTAGATTGGAGCTGCGACAATGAACTACATAGGATCCAAGTACACTCTTCTGCTGTTTCTTGAGCAAGTCTTTCGCGAGGTTTGCGACGGTAGCGAAAGAGTCCTTTGTGACATCTTCGCAGGGACCGGGGCCGTGGGACGGCTTTTCAAACATCTAGGGCTCCAGGTCATAGCAAACGACATTCAGTATTACTCCTACGCTTTGAACTTGTTAACTGCCATGAGCCACGGCGGTGTCAACGATCCACTCCAACGGTCGCGGCTGAAAATTCAGTTCGCCTTTCGCCTTGGCATTCGATACGCCTCGCATCTGAGTCCCGTAGTAAACCGAATCCGCACCACTCGCTTTCAGAGCATCCTCAACCGATATCTGCGGCGGTGGTGGAGCATTCAGCCATTGAGCAAACGCAGGGAGCCATTCGCGCACCGCTAAGGGTTGATCATTCGCAATCAGATAAACCCCAGGATTGCCTTGCTCTGCTGCCGCAACGGTGGCAATCGCTGCGTCCTCAATGTGTAACCACGACCAGACGCCTTCGCCATTCCCGACGATCGGGAACTGTTGCTGTCGCACCTGTTGGGCAACGTCGCCATCGGGGTTGAACCAGGTGCCGGGTCCATAGAAGAAGCCAAAGCGCAGGGCAATCCCTTCTATGTTGGGATTTCCTAGTAAGCGATGCTCAAGATCAGTTACCAGGCGGGCATCTGCTGCAACCGCAGGCGAGGCGTCAAATGCTAGAGGCGTTTCTTCATCTGCCAATCCAGGACCAGGAACCGCCCAGAATGCGATCGACTGCCTCAGGTAACGCCGCACACCCACCGCTTGCGCGGCTGCCAGAACATTGGCGCCTCCTTCTAAACGGATGCGAGTGTTGAAGGCGGCGGCGGCACTCATTGACTCACGAGTGTAGGTTCTGGGTAGGGCGGTGAGTTGTTCAATCACGACTTCCGGCTGAGCGCGACTGACAACCGCTTTGACCGCATCGGTATCAAATACATCGGCGATCGCAGGTTCTATGCCTTGTTCCACCAAAGCCTGAGCTTTTTCTGGAGAACGGGTCAGAGCAACTAAAGCGTGTCCTTTGGCAAGCAATTCCGCGATCAGCGGCCGCCCGATCGCTCCCGTTCCCCCTGCAATAAAAATCTTCATCTGTGAACCTCCTGTGTTGAAGTATGGAACTATTGATGAATAAGACAAACCGGGTGCTTGGCCGCGAGGTGAAAGCCTGCGGACCAGGACCTCGTCCGGCCCGGACAGGGTGTCGGTGCGTCCTGCGGAGTGACTCGGGCCCGCCGCGAGCCTGAAGTCGAATGGCTTTCACGAGCGCCCTCCGGGAGTTCGAAGCGCAGCCGATCGTTTAGCCCCACGATCCCTACTCATTGCCCTTCTCCGGGACCGTCAGTTCCTTGGCGTCGCGGGGGTGCAGGAGCACCGCCAGGAGCCGGGTCTTGGTCTTGTCGCTCGGGTTCCGGGCCACCCGGTGCTCAGACCCCGACGGCTCGTAGAACGTTTCCCCAGCCTTGTAGGTCTTGACCGGCTCGTCGCCGATTGCACGCTCGTATTCGCCCTCCAGGACGTAGCCGAACACCGGGGCGGCGTGGCGGTGCGGCGAATCCTTCTGGCCGGGTTCGAAGGACACTTCTCGCACCGTCGCACTGGCGAGCGCCAAAGCAAACGGCCCCGATAGTTCCCGCTATCGAGGCCGTAGCAAACCCACGACTACCGACCTAAAGTGGTAAGGCCCGATGGCGGACTTATACCACTGCCGCATCTAGGCCGCAACTCGGAAGTGTCGGCATGATCGTCGAGATCCACCAACAGAGGGTTGGTGGAGTCAACGCCTGTTTCAGGCGCCTGCTATGGCGCGGTCTGGAAGCAGTCTTTTGTCGGCGGGTTGGTCATCGAATCGATGAGCCTCTCGGCTCTCCGCACTGCGGCGTGTTGGCTACCGAGGTTTCGAAGAAGGTGTTATAACCCCTAGCGTCGCATGATCGGTGAAAGACTCTCCCACTACTACATCATTGCTAAGCTCGGCGCAGGCGGGATGGGTGAGGTGTACCTGGCAGAGGATACAAAGCTGGATCGCAAGGTCGCCATCAAATTCCTGCCCTCCGAATCAGCCACAGAGGAGCACGCGAAGGAGCGGTTCGTCCGTGAGGCCAAGGCGGCAGCCACACTGGATCATCCGAACATCTGCGCAATATACCAAGGCGGTGAAGAGCAAGGTCATAGCTTCATCGTGATGCAGTACGTCGAGGGCGAAACTCTCGCCAAGCGGATTCAACGGAAGCCGCTGGAGCTGCGCGAGTCGCTCGATATCGCCGTGCAAGTTGCGGACGCGCTCGCGGAGGCCCATTCGCGCGGAATCATACATCGAGACATCAAGCCGCAGAACATCATGCTCACTACGCGCGGGCAGGCCAAGGTGATGGACTTTGGGCTGGCAAAAGTGATTCAGCAGAAATCGCTGATAGAGAGCGAAGCAGAAACTCAGAATCTCCTGACCGAGCCGGGGATGATCGTCGGCACAGTACCTTATATGTCACCTGAGCAAGTGAAAGGTGAAACGCTAGATGCTC
>Ga0257146_1000110_pt1 | contig 10033 bp, 8 predicted proteins | sample CO08A_FD_185958 | JGI IMG/M metagenome (GOLD analysis project Ga0257146, IMG submission 185958) | Soil microbial communities from H.J. Andrews Experimental Forest, Oregon, United States - CO-08-A | ecosystem: Environmental > Terrestrial > Soil > Temperate forest > Bulk soil | place: USA: Oregon...
CCGCCGCGGTCTTGACGTTGTCCATAAGCTTCTGACTGGTCGGCCCAAGATTCGTTCCGCCCGAAGCGGTTCCGTCGTAGCCGGTTCCAGCCGCAGACGGACGCGAATGGAAATAGCCCGGGCCGGCGAATGGCTGGCCGATCAAGCTCGACCCAATAACCTTGCCGTTTTTTTCGATCAGGCTGCCGCCTGCTTTCGCGGGGAACATCACCAGTGCCAGACCAGTGACAGCGAGAGGGTAAACGATTCCCAGAAGCACCGTAAGCACGACGGTCATTGCGATCGCAGGGTAGATCTGTTTGAGTATGTTCATGTCTTCGTCCTTGGCGTCATCACGCCAGACCGACCGCGGTGATGATCAAGTCGATGATCTTGATCCCAATGAACGGAATGATGATGCCGCCGAAACCATAGATCCAAAGGTTGCGCCTGAGCACCGCTGCCGCTCCCATCGGGCGATATTTGATGCCTCGCAGCGCAAGCGGTATGAGAGCGACGATGATCAAAGCGTTGAAAATCACAGCGGACAGGATCGCCGATTCGGGAGTCGCCAGCCTCATGACGTTTAGCGCGGCAAGCGGCCCGCTCTTTGCGCCAGCAAGCATGTAAAGCGTCGAAAACATAGCCGGAATGATGGCGAAATACTTGGCCACATCATTGGCAATCGAAAACGTGGTCAACGCGCCGCGGGTCATCAGCAACTGCTTGCCGATCTCGACGATCTCGATCAGCTTGGTCGGGTTCGAATCCAAATCGACCATGTTGCCGGCCTCTTTTGCCGCCATGGTTCCGGTGTTCATCGCGACGCCCACATCGGCCTGAGCGAGAGCAGGAGCATCGTTGGTTCCGTCTCCGGTCATCGCCACGAGCTTCCCCTCGCTCTGCTCGCGACGGATCAACGCCATCTTGTCTTCGGGCTTTGCTTCGGCGAGAAAGTCATCCACGCCGGCCTCGCGAGCGATGGCAGCGGCGGTCAGCGGGTTGTCGCCGGTGATCATCACCGTTTTGATGCCCATTCTTCTCAGTTGATCAAAGCGCTCCTTCATTCCGCCTTTGACGATGTCTTTGAGATGGATGATCCCAAGCGCTTGATTGTGATCTGCGACCGCCAGCGGCGTGCCTCCCGAGCGCGCGATGCGCTCGACTGTCTCTTTCATTTCGGGCGGCACTACGCCGCCTTCGGTGCTGATGAATTCCGTAATCGCGTCGACTGCGCCCTTGCGAATCGCGCGGCCGTCGATATCGACTCCCGACATTCGGGTCTGGGCGCTAAACGCAATGAATTGGGCCTCGTGAGCCGCCAATTCGCGGCCTCTGAGGTTGTATTTTGACTTCGCGAGCACAACTATCGACCGGCCTTCGGGCGTTTCGTCCGACAGACTTGACAGCTGTGCGGCATCGGCCAATCCCGTCTCCGAGACTCCATTCATAGCGATGAACTCGACGGCCTGTCGATTGCCAAGCGTGATCGTTCCAGTCTTGTCGAGCAGAAGGGTGTTGACATCGCCCGCCGCTTCGACTGCTCGACCGGACATCGCCAGCACGTTGTGTTGAATCAACCGGTCCATTCCTGCGATGCCGATCGCTGAGAGTAATCCGCCAATCGTGGTTGGGATCAAACAGACAAGCAACGCGACAAGCACCGTGACCGTCGGAGGTGACGACGGGGCGAATCCCGCAGCGATATCCGAAGCGTTCACGCTGTAGATCGCATACGGCAAGAGCGTGACTACAGCCAGCAGGAAGATGATCGTCAGTCCCGCTAGCAGTATGTTCAACGCGATCTCATTCGGGGTCTTCTGACGTTCAGCGCCCTCCACCAGCGCAATCATCCGATCGAGAAATGTTTCTCCCGGGTTCGAAGTGATTCGCACCTTGATCCAGTCGGAGATCACCTTGGTGCCCCCGGTTACGGCGGACCGGTCGCCACCCGATTCGCGAATAACCGGAGCGCTCTCGCCGGTGATTGCCGACTCGTCCACTGATGCCACGCCTTCGACGATCTCGCCATCGCCCGGAATAAACTCCCCGGCGCGAACAAGAACCAGGTCGTCCTTTCTTAATTTGGGTGCGGCGATCGCTTCAGTGGTGAATCGCTGAAGGAGGGCTTCGGGGCCTGCAGTCGCTTCCTCAAGAGGTCCCAAGCGCGCTGTTTGTACAAGGTCCTGGTTCACACTGCGCAAGCTCGCAGCTTGCGCCACGTCGCCTGAATCGTGAGTTATGCGATACGCGATTGTTTCTGTCTTTGCCCTGCGAAGAGTGTCAGCCTGAGCCTTGCCTCGTCCTTCAGCCATCGCCTCGGCGAAGTTCGCAAACAACACCGTGAACCACAGCCAAAGCGTTACCTGCACGGTGAAGAGCAAGTGGCTGGTGTTGCCCTGAGCGATATCGCGAACGATAAGCAGCGTTGTGAGGATGCTGCCGATCTCGACGACGAACATCACCGGGTTCTTCGCCACCTGTCGCGGGTTCAGCTTTACGAACGCGTCCTTGATGGCTCGTCTGACGATCGCCGGATCAAACAATTGTCTCTTTTGTGCTCTCTCTGACATAACTCCTCTGGTTCGTGGTTCCTGGTTCCTGGTTTCTGGTTTGCGGATTCTCGTTTCAGGTCTTATTAGTGCTCGGAATCACGAACCAAAAACCAGAAACCGCAAACCAGGATCAGAACATCGTCCCCCCGTGCATCAGGTAATGCTCCACTATCGGTCCGAGCGACAGCATTGGGAAGAACGTCAGCGCCCCGACGATCAGGATCACGCCGATCAGCAACGCGACAAACAGCGGCGTGTAAACCGGAAAGGTTCCCGCCGACGGTGGAACGATCTTTTTCATCGCCAGATTCCCGGCTATTCCCATCATCGGGATGATCATCAGGAACCTCCCGATCAGCATCGCAAGCCCCAGAGTCGTGTTGTACCAGTAATTGTTCACCGTAATGCCACCGAACGCCGAGCCGTTGTTTCCGGTGGCTGATGTGTAGGCGTAGACAATCTCCGACAATCCATGCGGTCCATTGTTGGCGACCTTGGAGGCGCCGTAGGTCGCTACGCTCGACCACGCTGAAAAGCAGAGGATCGACAGAGCGAACACCAGCACATAGAGCATCGCCATCTTCACGTCTTTCGATTCTATCTTCTTGCCGAGGTACTCAGGGGTCCGCCCGACCATCAATCCGGCGATGAACACCGTCAGCACGATCATGACCAGCATTCCATACATACCAGCGCCAACGCCGCCGAAAATAATCTCGCCCAGCATAATATTCAGCAGCGGGATCATTCCCCCAAGCGGAGTGAATGAATCGTGCCAGGAGTTGATCGCGCCACACGAAGCATCGGTAGTGATTGTCGCAAACAGCGCCGAGTTGGCGACGCCGAAGCGAACTTCCTTCCCTTCCATGTTTCCGCCCGCCTGCTCGGCGCCACTTGTTTCAACGGCAGCCTGCTTTACCCCGTATTGGTCGAAGTTCGGATTGCCGCGAGCCTCAAAGTAATAGACCACCAGGAAGCCGCCAAGAAAAAGAATCGTCATCGCCGCGAATACCGCCCAGCCATGCCTTTGATTGCCCGTCATCCGCCCAAGCGTATAGGTCAAGCCGGACCCGATCGCGAAGATCGCGAGCAACTGGATGAAGTTCGTCAGCGGAGTTGGGTTCTCAAACGGATGCGACGAGTTGGCGTTAAAGAAGCCGCCGCCGTTGGTCCCAAGTTCCTTGATAATCTCCTGTGAGGCGACCGGTCCCTGAGCGATCGTCTGGGCGGTCTGTGTCTCGGTCTTTTCTTCTCCGGTGTCGGCGTCGGGCTTTGTGAGCTGCTGCGGTTCTACCAGCGTGGCCTGTGTGTAGGGTTTGAAGTTCTGAACGACGCCTTGCGACACCAGCGCCAGTGCCCCGATGACGCACAGCGGCAACAGCACATAAAGCGAGCACCGGGTAAGGTCAACCCAGAAGTTGCCGATCGTCTTTGCCTCGCGCCGTGCAATGCCGCGAATGAATGCGATTGCAAGAGCTATCCCGGTGGCTGCGGACACAAAGTTGTGGAACGCCAGCCCGGCCATCTGAACGAAATAGCTCATTGTCGATTCACCGGAGTATGCTTGCCAGTTTGTGTTGGTCGTAAAGCTGGCCGCCGTGTTGAAGGCGAGGTCCGGGCTGACACCTGCGAACTGCTGCGGGTTTAGCGGCAAGTAATACTGCAGTCGCTGAAGCGCATAAAGGACCAGCAGCCCCGCAACGCTGAACATCAACATCGCCGCGGCGTATGAAGTCCAATGTTGTTCGCTCGCAGCATCGACGCGGCACAAGCGATAGATCAGGCGCTCGACCGGGCCAAGCACCCGAGACATAAACGTCTTCTCGCCGGAGAAGACTCTGGTCATGTAGACGCCAAGCGGTTTGGTCACCGCAAGCAGCACCAGAAAGTAAACAGCAAGTTGTAAGAATCCGTTGAACGTCATCTCGTTCCCTACCTTGTAGGGGCGTCCCTCCTTAGGAACCATCCCCGTAAGCTGTTGATTTCATTAGACAGCTTACGGGAAGGGTTTCTACAGCGGCATTGGCTCGCAAAACGAGCTTGGTTGCTCCGTGGCCGCCCCTCATCCCGCCGCTTGGGCCGGTGATCGAGCGGGCGCGCGCCTATCTCTCATAAGCGCCCGTCAAAACTTCTCCGGTTTGAGCAGCGCGTACATCAGATACACGAGCAGTAGCAAGGCGATGATCGCGCTCACTATGTACTCCGTGTTCATTGTTTCCTCCGCGAGGCCCTTTGCGCTCCACCCTTGCGTGGTATTCCAAAGAGCACGATCGTATAAACCACAAACAGGATCAAAGCGATGATGCCGAGTCTTGAAGTTTCAGGGTCCATATATCTCCGCTACACGCGCTCGCAGAAGCGGACGTACCAAAACGCTATGCCGAAGAAAACGAAAACCAAGGCAATGAAAATCAGATCCAGCATTCGCTCGCCCTCCACGCTCAGATTGTCGTCACTACTGACTCTAACTCAGCCCGTATAAGGTTGGGATAAAGACAAAATAAAATTTTCATAAAGCTCCCAGCAGCCCATGCGAGTCACGATCTACGCTGCTTTCTTCAATATCGATGGCCCACGTCCGCCTTCACCCTCAGTGAAGTACTTCCACCAAACCATCGTTGGGCTCGCGATGGCGATTGAATCATAAGTGCCGAGTACGATACCTATCGTAAGAACCAGACCAAAGCCTCTAAGCACCGGGCCGCCAAACACTACGATTGCAAGCACCGATATAAACGTCAGCCCTGACGCGATTACCGTCCGCGAGAGCGTTTGGTTGATCGAGTCATTTACGATTTGAACCAGGCTGTCCTTGCGCCGCGTTCGTAGGTTCTCCCGTATTCGATCGAAGATAACGATAGAGTCGTTCATCGAGTAACCCACAAGCGTCAACAGCCCGGCGATGACCGTCAGGTTGATCTCCCACTGGAAAAGACTGAAAAGCCCAAGCACGATCAGGATGTCGTGAAAGACCGCAGTGATCGCCGCCACACCGAAAATCCACTCAAAGCGGAGAGCCACGAAAATAAGCATGCCCCCCATCGCGGCCAGCGTTACATAGATCGCCCGGTTGCGTAGATCGGCTCCCACAACCGCGCCTACGACATCCGCGGAAAGAATGGCGAACCCGCCCTCCGTGAAATAGGGCTCCATTTTTTGCAACAACGCCGCCGACACGTTCTGTACCTGAATCAAGTGAAGATCGTTTATGACGCCGTTGCTCTCCTTGCGGTAGCTTGTGATTGCTTGTGCAGCTTTCGCATAAACGTCGCTGCCGACCCCGACGCCGAGAGGATCGATGCGCGAGAGGGCGTCTTCGATCTCGCCGGTGCCGGCGAGATTCAGATCTATCTTGCCAGCATAAAAACGAGCTGCGAGAAACGCCTTAATCTTGCTTTGATCAAATTCGGCATAATTACCCGCTGTGAGGTTAAGGCCTTGCAGCGAATCTATGCTCTGAAGAAATCCCTTACCCTGAGAATCGCGATAGAAAACGATCTGGTCGCCGACCTGGCGATACGGATGAGCATTGGCGAATTGGCGCGCATTGATGGCGAGCGGGTCGATCTGTCGAAGCTCCGCCTCGATGCCGCCTGCGTCAATCGAATTGATATTCACCTTCCCGGCCGGGTCGTCTCCGCCGGGATTCAGGCGCTGAAGCGCGGATGTGATCGTCCGCTTATCCTGGTCAATTCGGCGTTCCGCTTCGCTGCCGCCGGCGAGTTGAGGCGCGTGAACGAGAATCTCCGTCGGACGCGTCACCACCGGTTGAAGCGTGACTTTCGATATGTCGATGCCCGATCGTCCGAGGGTCGCGCGAACCTTGTCGAGGTCGGGCGGCTCCTTGAACCGGACCGTCATCAGCGTTCCACCGGTGAAATCAACCCCAAGGTTGAAGCCACGAACCTGCATCGAGATCGCCCCCACCAGAAGCAGAAAAATCGTCACGGTGATGAAGTACTTCTTCGCCGCGATCCAGTTGAGGCGAGGATTTCTGAGTAGCTCTACCATGTGATGTGCCTTGAAAAACGCGACCCGTAGTGAACACGCGCGGCCAGCCGCCACCGTCGTAGCGCCAGTAGAGACCAGATTGCCTCCACGAGACCGAACGGCCAGGCTCCCTGAAGAAAGCCGTAGACCGAGGCCAGCACACATGCGCCGGCGAATGCCAGGATAAATCGCGGGCTGCGATCCTCGAGCGCGTAGCACACTAACATCGCCGCAACCGCAAACAACCCAAATGCCTCAAGCCTGTCCATAACCCCTCTCTGCGAATTTACTTGACCCTCATCGTTCCTTTTGAAGGGAAACATTCCTCCAATTCCGCGCGTTGGCGAGTCCAAGATAATTCTCTGCCATTGGTAATAATCAGTGTCTTCTCTCTCCACGATGAAGCAAGCCCCGCCAAGCTTCGAAACGACGGGCCACCGCCGTCAAGAGATGGCCGGGGAGCGCCAACCATCGTGCGAGCCCTTCAGAGTTCGATCCGACAGGCGGAGATCCTTGACATTGTGACTGGATGAAACTTTCATGTTCTCGCCTGTTCAGATCGCTTCGATACTCCTTCATGGTCTTCCGCATTTGTCCTCTCCAAGCGCATCGTCAATCATCACTACCAAGAGCCTTCTTTGCGGCCGAACCACCAGATCAACTACCTGTTAGTGGTCGAACGTGAATATCAACCCGAAAATCAGGAGGTGTTGAGCTGGAGTCAACCCAATCACACCTGGCCGAACTTCAGCACCTCTGAAGAAGCCTCCATCTGGTCCTCGCGAATCATCCCAGCGATGCTCCAACCGCAGGATGGTGCTGGTTTCTTTGTACGGGATTCGATATTCGAGCGTCGTCGTGATCGCTTTGACGGTTTGTCTTGCTAACGTCCACCGGCCATCGCGATCCCAGAAAACCTCGGGGCGAATGCTTGCACGCCAGCGCTTGTTCAAGGCCCAATGCACCGGCAACTGGCCGGCGATCATCAAGGCGCGGGGACGGCCAGGGGCGTCAACACGTTCCGTTGAGGTTATATATTCGAATGCTACAGTGACTCGATCTGTTTTGCGTTCGACAATGCTGTCCGAAAGGAAGCGCCAAAACTTGAGCGAGGTGTTGGACTGATGCGGTCCGTAGAGAACCGTCTCCTTCACCGTCACGCGCGAACTCGCCTTATAAGCGAATTGGCCACCTGAACTTGGAACACTGTTCGCGTTGGCGAGATGCCAGTACCCATTGACCACGAAGACTGCCCCGGTGAGCTTATCGTTAAAGGGATAACTCGCGTTCACGCCCATCATCAAGTACGGTGTGAAGTCGGCCCCCCAGGGTCTCGTGTAGTTGAAATTGTCCTTGGCGTAGAGCGAATCGTACCCGATCAGGCTGGCGACGATTCCGCCTTGCAGCGTGAGCCCCTTGCACAAGGGCGCAAGATAAGACACATTGGTCGGACCGAGGTGACGCAGCCCCTTGATTAGCGCCGAACTATTAATTGTTTCTTCTCTTTCTTGTTTGCTGCTCTCACCTGGCTTACTTGCCACGGTTTGGCCGATCTCATTCGAGGCTCGCGAAGCCTGTCCAGCAACAGAATGGCTTTGCGCTTTGACTCCTGCAGTCGACACGAAAACGATGGCTCCAACAGGAAAAACTGTGGCGATGCGACGGATAATCGAGCCGCAATATGGAGTGAGCACGCAAGCGCCGGGCGCTTCCGCGAATTCAGCGGTTTTTTCTTGAAGGCATTTCATTATTCGCATTGCATCGCCGGTTCTTGTTTTCTCTGCGTCAGGATCACAACTTGACCAGCAAGGCGATGGTGAACCTTCGCTCGTACTTGCGAAGATCCGGCGCGAAGCCCGGGACAAACGAGCCGGGAGGACCGGTGTTGCCGCCCGGTGGCGTAACACCTCCTTCGCCTGAGAAGTACGGAACGTTGGCCGCCCGGTGGTTGTACTCGAAACGGAACGTCGAGAACTGTGTGGGCATGTAGTCGAAAGTCACCGACGCATCCCCTGCTCTGTACTTGTCGCCAGGTGCGGCCGTGAAGTAGGGCGTTCCCGAGAACGCAGTCGCGCCGTTGATTGGAGGAATCAACACCAGGTAGCGTCCCGGGTTCGTGATTGCCCCGCCGCCCAGCGTCAAACCGAACAGATCCTTGTGAAACCAGAGGCGGTTGTATGCCATGAAACCAAGGAAGTACTGCGACGGACTGTCGGGAGTACCGCCCTTGCAGCTCACGCCGCTGTCCTTGCCGTATTCACATCCCGCATCAAACGTAAAAGTGAATGCACCCTTGCTCAGGGCTGCTCCGGGCTTGTCGAGGTACTTGACCTGGATGCTGTCGTCGGTGTGTATGCGCTTGCGGCCCGGGATGCCCAGCGTATCCGTGCCCCAATACTGATTGCCGAGGACCGAAATATTGGGGTTCGGACGCCACAGAAGCTGCAGGCCCACACCGGGCGCTTTGTTGAACTTGCCGTACGACTGCCAGCCGTTGACGATCCACGGCTCGATTTTCAGCTTGTCGCTCGGGAAGATCTGAATCCGCACACCGTTGAAGAACCACGGCGTGTTGGACGAAACGTACGAGGGCTGGTACGCCCAGTTGTCGAATTGGTAGTAACTGAAAAGGCCGACGTACGACATGAAGATTCCTGCGTCGACGTTGATCCCGTTCAATTTGTCAAAGTGATACCCGCCGTATGCTTCTGAGATGTAGCGGTATGCGTTGTCGAGGTTCCACTGACCGCGTCCGGGACTCGCGTCATTGCGCGGAGTAGTTTGCGAGTACATCCCAAACTGCGTCATCAGTCTTCCTCGAACGTTGTTGTAGTGAAAATCTCCCCCGACGCCGATTTGCGTGACCTGGACCTCGTTCGATCTAAATACCTCGCTCGAGCCGCCGATAGTGTGATCCTGCGGATGGTTGAAGGAGTAGTGGTAGGCCGTGTCGAATCTGATCTCGCCAGTAAAGACTTCCGTATTGATAGGCGAGTCCTTTGTCCGGGGGTTGCCGGTCAACCACGTAAAGTCTGCGAATGCAAACGGCTCCTTTTTCTTGGGCTCACTAGCCTGAGAAGGTGACGTGCCTAGCCCCGCAGCCGCAACGGCCACCTCCACTGTCGTATAATCTGGTTTTGCAGACGCCGTGGGCGAAGCCGTCGCCGCAGTTGTGAGAACGGGTTGAACCGACTCACTAGCCGGTTTGGCTGCGGAGCGGGACTCAAGGTCGGCGAGTCTTTGTTCGAGCTTGCCAATTCGCTCCAGCAGCAACCGCTCACGCTCGCCCGGCTCCGAGGCTTTGTTACTTTCAGGAGAACTCCCGTTCACGGCTGGAGAAGCCGCGCCGGTGGTACTAGGAGCGGAAGCTACTACTTGTTTGGTCTTATTGCCTTCCATCTGCTGCGCGATTGAATCGCCGGCAAGCAGCGCTGAGAAGATGGCTGCTACCAAGAAACGACTGATCATTTTCACATTGACCTCCGATCGTTACTTATTGACGACCTCAA
>Ga0257146_1000111_pt1 | contig 10029 bp, 6 predicted proteins | sample CO08A_FD_185958 | JGI IMG/M metagenome (GOLD analysis project Ga0257146, IMG submission 185958) | Soil microbial communities from H.J. Andrews Experimental Forest, Oregon, United States - CO-08-A | ecosystem: Environmental > Terrestrial > Soil > Temperate forest > Bulk soil | place: USA: Oregon...
CGATACTCTTAAGCAGAACCTGTTTGGGGATGGAGTGTTGCGCGGGTCCGGGCGATTGAACAACGCCGGGGCCACCAGCATCAACTGGCGAGGATCCGATGGGAGATCGAACTACAATGCGCTGATCCTATCGATTGACAGCAACAACCTGGGCAACAAAGGTGTCCGAATGACGGCTCGATACACCTATTCGAATGCGAAAGACAACCTTAGCGACACCTTTAGTTCGCCCGCCAACCAGTTCAACCTTGGCTACCTCGATCCGTTCAATCCCGATTTGGATTACGGATACGCGGACTACGACGTGCGCCACAGGTTTACTGGCACCTTTGTTTGGGATATCCCACATGTCACCAGTGCCAAAGGCTGGGTCAATCAAGTGGTCAATGGATGGGAGTTGACTGGCATACTTAACCTCAGGACCGGGACGCCGTTCTCTCTTTATGACAGCACCAACGCTCTCGCTGCTGTCATGCGGGCTGAACTGAACGGTCCCATCAACAAGAACGGATCTGTCAACCGCAGTTCGGTTGGTGCCGGATTCAACCGTTACAATTTCATTGATCTGCATGGCCTGACCCCCGGCCAGTTCCTGGACTCGAATCTTCTGGCCGAGTTTCCGCCGTTCCCAACCGACATGAGCAAGCGTAACGAATTCCGGCGTCCGGGATTCTGGAACCTTGATTCGGCGGTGTACAAGAACTTCAAGGTCACCGAGCGGGTAACGTTACAGATGCGCTTTGAAGCCTACAACGTCTTCAATCACGCGAATCTATACGTTTCGGGTGGTGAAGCTGACGTCGCAACAACTAGCTTCGTACCTGCCTGCTTCGGTCGCCCGGAATGCCTGTCGACCAATACAGCAGAGCGTCGCAACATTCAGATTGCGGGCAAGGTAATCTTCTAACCTTCGCGCAATTAAGAATCGTTTTGGGGAGCCATCCGGCTCCCCCTTTGTGTTTCAGCCCGAGGACAATTTCGAGCAAATCATCCAGGTGCCGTTTTGGCAATCTTTCAAATTTGTTCGGATAAATGTAAGTATGCTAGGCTGACTGCATTCCGGGAAAAACCAGATTGTTGCAGGAGGAAGTCATGAAAAAGCATCGAGCCAGCCTGTGTCTTCTCGTTCTTCTCGCGTTACCGGCCGGGGCTGCTCTGGCAGATGGCAATCAATCAATGACCGGCGCTGAGATAGTCAGTAAACACCTGGCGGCTGTCGGTGGCAAAGAAGCTCTCGAAAGGATAAAGAGCCGCGTCGCGATCGGAACGGTGAAAAAAGAAAGCGAGCCTGATGCGCAGATGGCCATAATGTCGGAAGCACCCAATCGAGTCTCTGCCATGTATGTATTCAAGGATTTCACCTGGCAGTTGACGTACGACGGCGGCAATGTAATTTTCCGGCCTACCATCACCAAGGAGGGTTCCCTGGTAGAAAAAAAGTACCGGGAGATGCTCACTACTGGCGCGCTTTTCAACAGCATATCCCTTTACAACATTCTGATTCGCGGCGAATCAGGTGACGTAAAGTTCGAGGCGAAGGGAACGAAAAAGGTCAAAAACCGCACGGCATACGTCGTGGAAATCCAGCGCCCTAAATTGCAACCGCTGCGCCTTTACTTCGACACTGAAACCTTCATGTGGATCCGCACCGACTACGGCAGCGTGAGCTACGCCAAAGCCATGGGCGGATTCACAAACGATGTGGTTCAGCACGGCGAAGACCAGAACAATGTGGACTTTGTTTTTGAGACGTCAGACTTCAAAGAGGTTGACGGAGTAAAGCTCCCGTTCAAGTTCGAGCAGACGGTGGCGTTTCCACTGATTAAGCAGAAGAGCGCCGGCACGATCACCGGGATCATAAAAGAGTATCGCCACAACGTTGCGATCGATCAGAAGATGTTTCAATGAGAACAATGGGCCCTGGATTATGTGCCCTGCTGCTGGCCGGGCTGATGGCGCCGACTGGCCAATATGGGCAGACGCGCCCGCAGCCATCCATCCGTAAGGCAAGCTATATTTCTTACGAGGACGCTCGCCCGATCCTCGATCAGTTGAACGAAGCTGCGCCCGCCGAATTGAAGGCGGCAGGGCCGGCTGATATCGCTTCCGCGTGGTCGAAATGGGTGGCGAAGCGCGATGCGGAGATACGGATTCGCCTTGTTCAAGGCGATGAGGATTCGCTTGTTAACTTCTTGCTGTTTGGTACCTCCTACACCCGCAACCCCCGAATCACGCTCAAGGAGCTGGCTCAAGCAAAGCAGAACGTGAGTTCGCCTGAAGCCGCAGCGTTCGTCGAAGCAATAAAGGAGCGCGCAAGCGATTTGACTCAAGGCATCTCCGCGCCGGGCAATAACGAGCGGTTGCTGTTCGCGCGATGGCTCGTGGAGGCGAAAGGCTTCGACGTTAAGACCGACGCCGAGCGCGCACGGGTGAGGCAGTACCTGCTCAAAAGCTTTACCCGCGTTCTGGACGAGCAGGCGAGCTACGCGAAGATGCTTGAGTCAGCGCGCATGCTCGGCGATCCAACCCAGGAGTTCGCAGAACGATCGCGACTCTTCCGTGATCGCGGTCTGTCGTCGGACACGTCGTTGACGCCTAACTTCGCTATAGAAAGATCTCTCGCATCGATAAAAGCAAAAGGCCTGCTTGCCGGGGCAAGCGTGCGCCGCGTGGCCATTATCGGGCCGGGGCTGGATTTCACGGACAAGCAGGACGGCTACGACTTCTATCCCCAGCAGACGATTCAGCCCTTCGCGATCATTGATTCGTTGCTGCGGTTGGGGCTTGCGCGGCCCGGCGACCTGCGTGTGACCACGCTCGATCTGAGCGAGCGAATAAACGATCACCTGAGCCGCGCGCGCTCTCGGGCAGCGCAAGGAGCCAGCTACGTCGTGCAGTTGCCCCGCGATTCGCGGTGGAAACCTGAGCTTGCGGACTACTGGACGAAGTTCGGTGACCGCATAGGTGAACCTGTTACTCCCGCCGTCGTGCCCTCCGCCCTGGGGGACATTAAAGTCCGCGCCGTAAGGATTCGCCCCGGCGTGGTTACTTTGATCTCGCCAGAAGACTTGAATATAGTCCTGCAACGGCTCGCCCTTACCGTTGGTGAGCAGTTCGATCTGATGATCGCCACCAACATCCTCGTCTACTACGATGTGTTCGAGCAGAGCCTCGCCCTTGCCAATGTCGAGAAGATGTTGCGCCCAGGCGGCCTCCTGCTTTCAAACAATGCGTTGCTCGAGTTGCCTGGTTCCCGAATGCATTCGGTAGATTACGAGACGGTGATCTATTCCGACCGTGCAGACGACGGCGACCACATAGTCTGGTATCGGCGCGCAGAAAATTAGCCGGATCCTCACTTGTCACGCGACCTGGGCTACCCTGGAGACGTGTATTTGCGCCGATTGAGATGCTTTATGGCGCACCGTTTTTGTGGTAATATTGCTCCGGTTTTCGCATCCGCCAAGCCGCTTTCAACAAGCCATCGCTCACTTCAATTCAAGGAGGTCGGGATATGATCCTCTCGTCACTCGCACCGTTTCACTCGCGCGGGTTAGCGACTATCAGTCGGTCCGTTCTTTGCGGGTTATTGATTGTGCTTTGCGCCGGTTCGTCGTGCGCCCAGGTCGGAGGGATCGACCCTGACCCCGGCGACCCCGGTACCGGAGGACGGAACACAATTCAGGGCACAATTTTTGTTTCGAACGGGCGGCGGCTGGACAGACGAGCCAAGGTCAGGCTCCGCAGCATAAACGGCGACCAGTTCATGATGTCTGATGACAGCGGTGCATTCAGTTTCCGCCGCTTGAAGGGCGGCACCTACACGCTAACCGTTGATGCCGGCAGCGACTTCGAAGTCGCATATGAAACGGTCGACCTGATCGAGCTTCCGAGAAGGCGAGGCGGCGGCGAAGGGCAGACGCAGACAGTCCAGATAACGCTCAGCACCAGGACAGGTATAGTAGGACCCTCCGGGACGGTTGACGCTTCCACGGCTGGAATTCCGGAAGCGGCGCGGATGCTCTACAAAGACGCCTTGGAAGCTGCGCAGGCGGGTGACGGGAAACTGGCCATAGAGAAATTGGAAGCGGCACTGAAAATTCATCCGAATTACATGTCCGCGCTGAACGAGCTTGGATTGCAGTACATGAAACTCAAGAAGTACGACAAGGCGGAGGAATCGCTGCGCCAGGCCCTTAAGATTGCTCCCGAAGCCTTCACCCCGCGCCTCAACTACGGCATCCTGCTTCTGCAAAAGAAAGACTATGTAGCAGCCGCCACTGAGTTGCAGCGGGCAACGCAAAAGGACAGCTCATCTGCAGCGGCGCATCTTCACCTTGGAAGGGCCTTCGTCAACCTGGCTATCTACAACAAGGCCGAAAAAGAGTTACAACAGGCCGTCAGTATCGGGGGCGCCGACGTGATCGAAGCGCACCGCTACCTCGCGGCAGTCTACATCGAAACACGCGAAAACCTCCGCGCCGCAAACGAATTGGAAAAGTATCTGAACCTTTTCCCAGCCGCAAAAGACGCGGACAAGGTTCGGGAGATAATAAAGCAACTGCGCGCCCAGAACTAAGATCTCGTAACCGAGCAGAGTCAGCAAAACAAATCACCTTTAGTCTTGGAGAAGGTCAAAGATTTAAGAGGGGAACCTCCATTCTTTTGGAGATTTTCCGAAATTCTGAAATCCCTGCGTAAATGTGGGCTACAAGATGTAGCAGTTGCTTTTGCCTAACTTTTGCGATTGTAGAGTTTTACTCCCGATGCCGGTTTATTCCCCACTTAGGCCCTTAACTTGCCTCTGGATAGGGCTCGAATGATCACACACTCTTATCAGAGGATAGACCGGTGCTATGGGAATCCGTGGTCCGCTGGGCAAGATCCTAGCAAATAGGCTTGAACAGCGGAGTAAAACGTCTCGCTCAAGAGGCGGGAACAAATCGTTAAGAGTTAATGAGCAGTGGAACGACGAGATGTTCGATCCGAATGTTTTGTCCCAAACGCTTGATGGTCGGTCCACCCAAAAAGATCGACCCTGTGAGTCTGAACGCAGACTACCTGAGAACACCAACCGAGAAACAGCTGATGCGCAAGGACGCAGGAGCAACGTCGTATTGGCTGTTCCAACGCTCGGTAAAGTAGTCGATTTTCTGACGAGGGGATCGACAATATAGGTAGCCCCAGAATGCACTAACTCGATTGGGTGGTCAGCGACCGGAGGCTACCATTTCACTCATTGAAGAGAGAGCGCGATGGTTCTGTTCCGCTTCGTGGTAACAAGTACATAGCTCTTCTCTTGAGAGATGGAGGAAGAAACATGTCGAAAAATCTTTACTCTGTAGCGGTTGCAATCCTGCTTGGGATCTCTTTGTGCGCACCTGGATTTGCTCAGAGCGCAGGAAAAGCGGCCTTAACCGGTACGGTAACCGATCCGACTGGAGCCGCGATCGCTGGCGCAAAGGTCTCAGCCACAAATCTGGCAACGAACGGCTCCTTTGACACGCTAACAACCGAGGCCGGGCTGTTTCGTATCCCCGATCTGTCGGTCGGAACCTATGTTGTCTTGGTGGAGGCCCCGGGTTTCAAGGCAGCCAAGATTGAGAATCTAGTGGTGACCGTAGGCCAGACGGTTTCGCAAAACGTAACGCTGGAACCTGGGGCACCAACTGAGAGTGTTACGGTCACCGCCTCCGGTGAACAGCTCGTACAAACTTCGGAGTCTAGCTTGTCAACGCTTCTGAACCGTAAGGTTTGGGAAAGCTATCCGCTTGAAAACCGAGACTCAAACGAGTTCATAGACCTGCTTCCAGGCGCGGTGTCCGACGCGATTGCGGGCACTACTCGTGGCGCCGCGGTCAACGGCGCACGACCCGGCATGGGTAATTTCATGGTGGACGGCTACGATAACAACGACCAGGGTCAAGGTGGCCGAGGATCCACCGTAGCAGGTGGCATCACCAGTATCTCGCCAGAAGCGATTCAGGAGTACCGCATCATTACAAACACCTACTCGGCGCAGTACGGCAAGGCCGGCGGTTTTGTCGCGGACACGGTGCTAAAGTCTGGAGGCAACAAGTTTCACGGCTCTCTGTTCGAGTACAACCGCGTGCAGGCGCTTGCCGCAAACGATTTCTTCTCTAACAGAGACGGAGTCAAAGACTCTCTGGTTAGAAACCAGTATGGCGGCTCGTTCGGCGGCCCGATAAGAAAAGACAGGACCTTCTTCTTTGTCACCGCTGAATGGCACAAGCTGCGGCAGGGCTCACCTCAGACGACGACGAGTTTCACCCAGCAGTTCTTCAATTTCGTCAATAGCGGAGGTTTTGCCAACTTCTTGGAAAACGATCCGCAGTTTTGTGGTGGCCAATGTCCAGGAGCCTTTTCAGGATCGAGGACAGTCGGGCCGCTGTTCAAGAAACTGGCTGCAGTAACATTTCCCGGCGGCATACCGTTCGCGACCAGCCAGTTCAGTAATGTGGGTGCGGGGCTATTCACCGAAGGAATAGTCTATCCGGTGCCAGTTTACGGACAGGTGTCGGTAATCTCACAGAACATCTTCGATCAGTACCGGATCAGCACCAAGATCGATCACAAGTTTTCCGAAGCTGATCGTATTAACGGAACCTTTATGATAGAGAACCCGGACACGACGACGACAGTGGTTGGGGGTGATTCCGCCATTGGACCTCCCATTGTCAATGACGCGCGTCGGATCAATATAGGGATAAGCTTTACTCACACGTTCGGCCCGACGATCGTCAGCGAGTCGAAGCTGAGTTATCTCCGCAACCGATCGGACTTTCCTCAGTTGGCTGGCTTCGACGGCATTCCGTCAGTCGTCACGGGAATAGATCCCCTTGGTCTTGCATTCGGCCAAGCAAGCGCATTGCCACAGTTCTTTACTGACCGGCAACTTCAAGTCCAGGAGCACCTGTCCTTTGTCAAAGGGGTTCATAGCTTTAGGGCCGGCGGAGAATACCGGCGTACTTTTAACGCTTCGGCTTTCGAGGCCACCAAGAATGGGTTCTTCCTGCCGCACGGAGTGGAAGAGTTGCTGACCGACGGGTTCTTCGGAGATGAAGCTGACGCAGTATTCGGTACGGCCTTCGGAGCCTTTACGTTCGCGCAAGCGTCCGTTAATCCCCTTACGGGAGACCTGCCCGAATTCTATCGCGGTTACAGGGCGAATGAGATGGGCTTCTATTTTCAGGATGACTGGAAGCTTCTTCGCAACCTAACGGTTAACGTGGGTCTCCGGTGGGAGTACTTCGGTCCTCCTCACAATTTCCGAGAGGGAATCGACTCGAACTTCTATTTCGGATCGGCAATCCTTCCGGTTCGTAACCCAACATCGAACGTATTCTTCCCGTCAAACAGCCCTCTCATCGCGCGGCTGGTTAATGGAAGCTTTCAACAACGCGATCACAGCATCTGGGAGAAGGACAATAACAATTTCGCGCCGCGCTTGGGTGCTGCATGGGATGTTTTCAACAATCAGAAACTCGTCGTTCGAGGCGGTGCGGGAATGTTCTATGATCGCATTTGGAACAACCTGTTCGAGAACATCCGCTTCAATGCGCCGTTTTTCTCCTTCGCCACCGTCGGTGCATTCGGCGGCGGCTCTGCTCTGCCGGCGGGCCCGCTGTCGACGCCCGGGCTCTACAGTGTGCCCTTCACCACAGCGAACACTGCTGCGTTCAATAATCCTTTGTTCCAACCGGTCCCGTCGCCGCGCCACATGGACCAGAATCTGGTGACGCCGTTCAACTACCAGGGGTTCGTGGGCGTACAGTACGAGTTCGCTAAGAACAACGTTGTAGAAGTCAATTACATCACCACGTTGGGCCGTCAGTTGACGGGAGTTGTCAACATCAACACGTTCAATGGTCGTTCGGGCGGATCACTGGGGACCACTGGCAGAGCGAATGGAAGTTCCCGTCGTCCGAATCCGGCAATCGGGAGCGACAACTTCCGTACTAACGCTTTCACGTCAAGCTATCACGGTGGTCAGGTTATCTTGCGACACCGCGTTGGCTTTGGGTTGCAGTTGAATGCCAGCTACACGTTTTCCAAAGCGATTGACACAATCAGCGACGCGTTCAACGCCCGTTTGGGTCTGAACCCGGTGAACAACTTCAACATCGATCTCGATCGAGGCCGGGCAGACTTCGACATTCGCCACAAGTTCATAACGGATTTCAACTATGAAGTCCCGTTCTTTAAGGACAACCGGTGGCTGGGCGGATGGGAAGCGACTGGAATAATTACGGTCCAGTCGGGTGCGCCGTTCAGCGTCTTCAATAGCAGTTCGAGTGAGGACGCCAACGCCGATGGGATCTTTAGCGATCGGGCGGTCTTCCTTGGCAGCGGACCTGTCGACAGCGTGATCGATCATAGCAAGAGTCCGGCGGACGGCTACTTCGATCCTACACAGTTCGTTGGCATGGTTACGCGCGCCAAGGCCATTGGTGCCGCCGCAGCGTGCGGTCCCAACAATGGTGTTGTCATCAGTAACACCCAATGGTGGTGCGACGGTACGACGGGTCGAAACATTCTGACCGGACCAGGGTTCGTGAATTTCGATCTCGGCGTCCACAAGCGCTTCAGGGTAACTGAGAATAGCGCGCTCCAGTTCCAGGCTAACGCCTTCAACCTGTTCAATCACCCAAATTTCGGGCGGCCCTCTGGCAACTTGAATAGCGCCTCCACCGTCGGCAAGTCGACCTCGACATTTGGCGCGAGGGTTATGCAGCTTGCACTGAGGTTCGATTTTTAGTCGGCGTAGACCGATCCTGAAACATTTTGGGGCGGCTGCTCGCCGCCCCTTTTTGTGTCTGGAATTGGTGGCTGGCTAGGCCTTCGCGTTCAACGAATCGTCGGAGGTCGCGAGCTCCGCTCGACGCCGGATCAACCGAAGATCAGGTCAAGGAGCGGTTCCCCTGGGTTCACTTCTGATGTTCGAAGCTATCGCGCAACTTTGCTCGCGCCTTCCCGCACGGCCTTGGTGAGGGCTATCACCTTGGCGAGATTCGTACTCGCCTCCATGGGCAAATCCTTAGTGGTATCAGTGCCCTGGCGAAAGAGAGGGTTCGTTACAAAAGCTCGGACGCTGGTATCGGTCTCGCTAATCTGACTCATCAACGCATCGAGCGAATCAGCAGGAGCGATGTCAGTCTTTTCCTTAGTCTTTGGTAGAATGAGGTTGCTCTTCAGTCTGACAGCGATTATGTTCATCTTGCTCGCGGTGTCAACTATCTCCTCAACCGGAATAGGTTCATTTTTCGATGCGCGACGAAGCTTGTAGTTCAGCTCCTGGATCTGCTTGAAGTCCTGCATGGTCTGCTTCGCGTCCGGCGCACGTATTACGCTCCTTTCGCCGACGCTCTCTTTCGTTACTTTGTCTTTTCTGAATCCAACAGCATCGCGACCCGTGAGATCCCCTATCGGGGCTTCACGTTGAGTCTGAGCCCCAATTGCACAAGCTGTTTCCGAACTAATGCTGGTAAGCATCAGTCCAACGAACGCAAGCGACAAAATACTTTCTAGCTTCATGAGAGTCTCCGTCAATTCTCCAAATCGAAACATCAAAGGCTGGTGTTCGCTATCGAACTAGGGTTGCAACGATCGTGAAAAAGATAGATCAAGCAGGAATCGAAGTCAACGCGCAATTCCCAGGCTCCGATTCCTAGAAGTGTCATTCCGGGACTACTTCGCCGACACATCTCAGGCCGAAGGCTTGTTAGAGCTGGTTCACTTAGGGTGGACAAGTCCTCCGTTCGATGACGACTCCTAGGCCACGAAGCGGGCGATCGCAATCCTATTTTCCAGTTTTTCGTAAACAATTCCAGAATCTTGGAGAAGTCGAACAATGGCCCGCGGCGGTTCACCTCGTTAATGGCTTATCTGCCTAGGTTTTGACCCGTCTCGCTCCTGCGGTATCAAGATTGCACTGTTCAATCGCGCACATCCTTAGAATCTCTACCATTCTGTTCTGAACTTGAGCGAGGTCGCCACCCGGGCACGGTG
>Ga0257146_1000112_pt1 | contig 10026 bp, 10 predicted proteins | sample CO08A_FD_185958 | JGI IMG/M metagenome (GOLD analysis project Ga0257146, IMG submission 185958) | Soil microbial communities from H.J. Andrews Experimental Forest, Oregon, United States - CO-08-A | ecosystem: Environmental > Terrestrial > Soil > Temperate forest > Bulk soil | place: USA: Oregon...
CCCGCGAGAGCCTGAAAACCTGGCGCCCATTGCGGGATGTCGCGGATCGATCCGTCAGTGACGACACCGAGACAGCCCAGCGCCTTGTGGACCGAACTTTGAACCTCGCCCCAGAACGCACCATAGCCTGCGTCAGGGCCGTCGATATCCTGAATCACGCTGATGCGCGGACCGTGGCCGGTGCCGACATATTCGTAATAGGCGGTCCGCCGCTTCTGCTGCTCGGCGGCCGGAAGCCCGGAAGCGACGACCGAGCGGATCGTCACCGTGCGCGCATAGCCGACGATTGGCGGCAAATCGGGGAACGGACAAACCAATGGCTTTGTCGTGTAGCCGATCAGGCGGCGCTCCGGCGCGACAATCTCCATCGCATTGCAGATCGTCGGGGTGTCGTAGCGCGCCAGCGCTTCAAGGACCGATGCAGGCAGCAGCGCGGATGCGGAATTGGTCACGGCGGTTTCTCCAGATTTCCAGAACGGCTTGTTTGAAGACGGCCATTTTGAAGCCGTCCATTGGTCTGGCTATACCCGACTAAAGCGCGATCAGCAAAAGCGGAAAATGAGATGCCGGCGTTTCGCGCGGGGGCCGCTCAATTCAGCCGGGCCGGCCGATTGTCCTGTTCCGGATCTGCGACCACCGATGCGAGTGGCGGGGCCGGATTTGACGGGGCCGCATCGGCCGGCGTTGCCGCGGCCTGGGCGACGGCGGCAGCGTTGCGCTGGTGGTCGCGGTAGGACTTCCATCCGGCCGGCAGGCTCAGGAGATACAGCACGGTGCAGGCGGAAAGAATATGCCAGGGATATCCGATCAACAGCGCGATGAAGAAGATCACCGCGACAAACACCGGCAGCACCATTTCCGGCGGCACCCGTAAACGCACCGTCTTGCCCGAAAATACCGGCAGCCGCGAAACCATCAGGAATGCAATCAGCAGCGTATAGAGCGCGGTCAGCGTGGCCGGGGGTGTCGGCATGCCCAGGAATGCGAGGTAGATCGGAAGCAGCACGAGGATCGCGCCGGCAGGTGCCGGAACGCCGGTGAAGTAATTCGCCGCAAACGCGGGCTTGTTTGGATCGTCCATGGTCGCGTTGAAACGGGCCAGCCGCAGGCCGCCGCTGATCGCGAACACCATCGACGCAATCCAGCCGCCATTGTTCAGATCATGCAGCTGCCAGAAATACAGGATCAGACCCGGTGCGACGCCGAAATTGACGAAATCCGCGAGGCTGTCGAGCTCTGCGCCGAATTTCGACTGGCCCTTGATCATCCGCGCCACGCGGCCGTCGAGGCCATCGAGCACGGCCGCGAACACGATCGCCGCCACCGCCAATTCCATCCGTCCCTCGGTGGACAGGCGGATCGCCGTCAATCCCGCGCAGATCGCGAGCAACGTGATGACGTTGGGCACCAGCATACGCACCGGAATCGGGCGAAACCGGCGGCGTCGCATTTCCGGAGATTTGGGATCAACGGGCATCTGCATGGGCCACATATAGCAAGCGCAGGCCTGCTCCGCCATCGCGGCTATAAGCCGCCGGTTCCGCAGCTCAATGGTTAATCGGCGCGGTAAGTCCGGCCGCTGTCACCAAGCTTGAAATCGGCCAGAATGGTCTCCCCGGCCACCGCGGTCTGACCTTCGGAGACCAGCGACTTGGTACCTTCGGGCAGATATACGTCGAGACGCGACCCGAAACGTATCAGTCCGAACCGCTCTCCTGCGCCGATCGACTGCCCTTCGCGAACGAACGACACAATCCGTCGCGCCACCAGCCCTGCGATCTGGATCACGCCGATGCGGCCATTCGGAGTCGAGATGACAAGTGAATTGCGCTCATTGTCCTCGCTCGCCTTATCAAGCTCGGCGTTGATGAAGATGCCCGGCCGATACGCAATCCGATCGATCCGTCCGGCTACCGGACTGCGGTTCACATGGCAGTTGAACACGCTCATGAATATCGAAATGCGCGGCAGCGGCTTGTCGCCGAGACCGAGTTCGGCCGGCGGCAACACCTGGGTCACCATGGAGACGCGCCCGTCGGCCGGCGCCACGACAATGCCCTCGCGCACCGGCGTGACCCGCACCGGATCGCGGAAAAACAGCGCGCACCAGACTGTCAGCAACGTGCCGATCCAGCCAAGCGGCGTCCAGATCCAGAACAGAATCAGACTCGCAAGCGCAAAGCCGCCGATAAACGGATAGCCCTCGGGATGGATCGGCGGAATTTGCGCGCGGATGGAATTGGTGATGGACATCAAGTTTCACTGTCATTCTTCCCCTCTCCCCTTGTGGGAGAGGGTGGCGCGCCGCGAAGCGGCGTGCCGGGAGAGGGGTTGGTGCAAGCGGCCATGATCGCGTCGAGAACGCCATCGGTGTTGCTCAGCACCTCATTCATTCCGCCGCGGCCGGCGTCACCAGCGCGTCGTCGACCGGCGGCGGCGCCCGGTTCGGCGCTTCATTCTCGTCAGCGATCCGCGCCAGCCGCTCCCGCGCCTCCTGGGCCTCACGCTGCCGGTTCCACATACTGGCATAAAGTCCGTCCGTTGCCAAAAGCTGGGAATGAGTTCCGCGCTCGGCGATACGGCCTTGATCCAGTACAATGATTTCGTCGGCACCCACGATGGTGGACAGCCGGTGCGCGATCACTAAAGACGTGCGGTTGCGCGAAACCCGCTCCAGCGCATCCTGAATTTCCTGTTCGGTATGGCTGTCGAGCGCCGATGTCGCCTCATCGAGCACCAGGATCGGCGGCGCCTTGAGAACCGTGCGCGCGATCGCGACGCGCTGTTTCTCGCCCCCTGATAATTTCAGGCCCCGCTCTCCAACCTGGGTCTCATAACCCTTCGGCGACATCCGGATGAAGCCGTCGATTTGCGCCAGCTGCGCCGCCCGTTCCACCTCGGCATCATCAGCGTCCCAGCGCCCGTACCGAATGTTGTAACGGATGGTGTCGTTGAACAACACGGTGTCCTGCGGCACCATCCCGATCGACGCCCGCAGTGAAGACTGCGTGACGTTTCGGATATCCTGGCCGTCGATCAGGATCTTGCCGCTGGAGACGTCATAGAGACGAAACAGCAGCCGCGAAATGGTCGATTTGCCGGCGCCGGACGGCCCCACAATCGCGACCGTCTTGCCGGCCGGCACTTCGAAACTGAGACCCTTCAGGATTGGACGCTCGGGATCGTACGAAAATCGCACATCGTCGAAACGCACGTTGCCTGTGGTCACGATCAACGGTTTGGCGCCGGGCACATCCTTGATCTCCGGATTCCGCGACAGCACGCTGAACATCTTCTCGATGTCGATCACCGCCTGCTTGATCTCGCGATAGACCATGCCCATGAAATTCAGCGGCTGGTAAAGCTGGATCATCATGGCGTTGACCATGACAAAATCGCCGACCGTATTGGTTCCGTTGCGGACTCCGATGGCGCACATCAGCATTGTCGCCGTCAAGCCGGCGGTGAAAATGACGGCCTGCCCGGTATTGAGCACCGCCAGCGATGTGTAGGTTTTCACGCTGTTGCGTTCATAGCGCTCCATCGAACGATCGTAGCGCGTGGCTTCGCGCTCCTCGGCGCTGAAATACTTGACCGTCTCGTAGTTCAGAAGCGAATCGATCGCCTTGGTGTTGGCCTCGATGTCGGAGTCGTTCATCTTGCGGCGAATCTCGATTCGCCATTCGGTCGCGACGTAGGTGTAGTACATGAAGATCACGACGGTAATCATGGTAACGAGCACATAGCGCCAGTCGAACTGCCACAGCAGCACGCCCATCAGCAGCGAAACCTCGACAATGGTCGGAGCGAGTTGCAGGATCACCATCCGCACAATCACTTCGATGCCGAGCCGCCCGCGCTCCAGCACGCGCGTCAATCCTCCGGTCTTGCGCTCGAGGTGAAAGCGCAGCGACAGCTCGTGCATGTGGACGAAGGTGAGATAAGCGAGCTTGCGCACCGCGTGCATCGCCACCCGGGCGAAGATTCCGTCGCGCCATTGGGTCAGGACCGCCATCAGCACGCGGATAGCGCCGTAGCTGCCGGTCATGATCAGGGGTGACGCGATCAACCACATCGTCCAGTTCGTTGGCTGCACCGGGGCGCTACCCGCGCCGGTCAGAGCATCGATCGCCCATTTGAAGGTGAACGGCACCGAGAGCGTCGCGAGCTTCGCGATCAGCAGCAGCACCATCGACCAGACCACGCGCATCTTGAGATCGACGCGATCGCCGGGCCAGATGTAAGGCCACAGGTGCAGCAGCGTCCCGATCAGGGTCGCCTGTTCGATGGACCTGTCGGAAGAAGCCTGCGCTTCGCCGGCGCCTCTGGACGAATCAGTATGAGCCATCAATAAGAGCCTGAGGAATCGCTGTCGCGCGCCTGTTCTTGGTTGATCTGCATTCTGCCCGTCATATAGAGCGTTTGAATGCCGCTTGCACCCTCGCGGAGCAATTCTTTCGGTATTTTCAGACACTTGCGGATTAATTCAGCTGCCGTCGCCAATTCAATGGACTTGACCGATTTACGCTGCAGTGCCACATGGCAATCATGAACAAGATCAAAACTGTCTGTGTCTACTGCGGCTCCGGCCCAGGCACCAATCCCCACTTTGTTGAAGGCGCGACCACGCTCGGAAAGATCTTCGCCGAGAATGGCGTGAGCCTGGTCTATGGCGGGGGCTCGAACGGCTTGATGGGTGCCATCGCCAAATCCACACTGGATCATGGCGGCAACGTTATCGGTATTATTCCGGACTTTCTCATTGCCCGCGAAAACGCCCTGGCACGCGTTCAGGAACTGATCGTCACGCCCGACATGCACGAACGCAAGCGGCTGATGTTCGAGCGTTCCGACGCGTTCGTGGCGCTGCCTGGCGGAATCGGCACGCTGGAGGAACTGGTCGAGCAATTGACCTGGCAGCAACTCGGCCGCCACTCCAAGCCGATCCTGCTCGCGAACATCGATGGATTCTGGGAACCACTGCTCGCGCTGCTCGCACATATGCGTGCGACGCAATTCATTCGACCCAATCTGGCCGTGGAAATTCTCAAGGCGGAGCGGGTCCAGGATATCTTGCCGAGCTTGCGAGTTGCCGCGGCCCGCGCGCCTGAAGGTACAGAGCAGATGACGTCGGAAATCGTTAAACGGCTTTAATGTCTTGCGCCCCCGGATCACAGGTCCGGGGGCGTGCCTTTGCGGAATATGCGCTAGCGGCTTAAGCTATCGCGGCGATGCCTCTGCATCATCCTTCGGGAATGTCACCGCTTCAATGCGGTTGCCATCGGGATCAAACACGAACGCTGCGTAATAACGTACCCGATCGTGCGGACGTAAACCCGGCGCGCCGTCGGAGCGGCCTCCGGCCATCAACGCCGCGGTGTGGAACGCATCGACGTCGCCGGCCGATTTCGCCCGTAGGCAGATATGCGCGCCGCTCCCCGGCTGAACCGCCGGCATACCGGCACGCAGGTTGATCCAGAACTCGGGATAGCTCTTGCCGAAACCGACCGTCGCCGGCCGCGTCACCAGCCGCGAAAGCCCGAGCGGCGCCAGCGCCAGTTCATAAAATCGCGCGGCACGTTCGAGGTCGCTGACGCCAACGGAAACATGATCAATCATGAGAGATGCATCCCGCCTGACATTAAAAACGTCATTCCGGGGCGACGCGACCCATCACGCCGGCGCGCTGGACTTGACCAGCTTGTAAACAACCGAATCCATCAGCGCCTGAAACGACGCGTCGATGATGTTGGGCGAAACGCCGATGGTGGTCCAGCGCTCGCCCTGCTCGTCTTCGCTCTCGATCAGCACCCGCGTTACCGCCTCGGTGCCGCCATTGAGGATACGGACGCGGTAGTCGATCAGCTTCAGGCCTTCGATGTATTTCTGGTATTTGCCGAGATCCTTGCGCAGCGCCACGTCAAGCGCGTTGACGGGACCGTTGCCCTCCGCCGCCGAGATCAGTTTCTCGCCGTCGACGTCGACCTTCACCACCGCCATTGCCACCGTGACGCGCTGACCGTTGGCGTTGTAGCGCTGTTCGACATTGACATCGAACTGTTCGACCCGGAAATATTCCGGCACCTTGCCAAGCGTACGCCGTGCCAACAGATCGAACGACGCGTTGGCGGACTCGTAGGCATAGCCCGCGGCCTCGCGCTCCTTTAGTTCCTCGACCAGACGGGCCAGCTTTGGGTCTTTCTTGTCGTAGGCAATGCCTGCCCGTTCCAGTTCGGCGATCACGTTGGAGCGGCCGGCCTGATCGGATACCAGCACCTTGCGGTGATTGCCGACCGCCTCGGGCGACACGTGTTCATAGGTCTGCGGATCCTTGAGCACTGCCGAAGCGTGAATGCCGGTTTTGGTCACGAACGCGCTTTCGCCGACATAGGGCGCGTGTCGATTGGGTGCACGATTGAGCATGTCGTCCAGCGTCCGCGAAACCTTCATCAAGGTCGCCATCTTGTCCGGCGACACGCCGATCTCGAAGCAATCGGCAAACTCGCGCTTGAGCCGCAGGGTCGGAATCAGCGAACACAGATTGGCGTTGCCGCAGCGTTCGCCGAGGCCGTTCAACGTGCCCTGGATTTGCCGCGCCCCGGCGCGCACCGCGGCTAGCGAATTGGCGACGGCCTGCTCGGTGTCGTTATGGGCGTGAATGCCGACGTGGTCGCCGGGGATATGCTTCACCACCGCGGTGACGATGGTCTCGACCTCGTTCGGCATGGTGCCGCCATTGGTGTCGCACAACACCACCCAGCGGGCGCCGCAATCATAGGCGGCCTTGGCGCAGGCCAGCGCGAATTCGGCGTCTTCCTTATAGCCGTCGAAGAAATGCTCGCAGTCGAGCATGACTTCACGGCCGGCGGCCTTGGCAGCCTTCACGCTGTCGCGGATCGAGGCCAGGTTTTCCTCGTTGGTGGTCTCGAGCGCGACGCGTACCTGATAGGCCGATGATTTCGCGACAAAACAGATCGCATCCGCCTTGGCCTCCAGCAGCGCCGCGAGACCTGGATCGTTCGAGGCCGAACGGCCGGGACGGCGGGTCATGCCGAACGCCGTGAAGCTGGCGTGATCGAGCTTCGGCCTCCGCGCAAAAAATTCGGTGTCGGTGGGATTGGCGCCGGGATAGCCGCCCTCAATATAATCGATGCCGAGTTCATCGAGCATCTGCGCGATCAGCTGCTTATCGTGCAGCGTGAAATCGACGCCGTTGGTCTGCGCGCCATCGCGCAACGTGGTGTCGAACAGATAGAGGCGTTCGCGAGTCATGTCGGAACTCCTGACGACGTGCCATCGGCAAGCGCCTTCTGCATGGTGGTGTTGGCGAGCCATTCGCCGTTGACGGTCACGGTGTTGCGCTGCTTGCCGACGTAGCCGCGCTTCTCGAAAAATTCCTGCGCGTTGTCGCTGGCGTCGACCGTGAGACTCTTGGCGCCGCGGCCGCCGGCGAGTTTTTCCAGCGCCTCGACGAGCATCGAGGCCACGCCCTGCCCGACCGCGCTCGGGTGAACATAGAGCATGTCGATATGATCGGCGCCCTTCAGCGAAGCGAATCCGACCGGCGAATTCTGCAGCGTGGCGATCAGTGTGAGTTCACCGCCTAAGCGCTTGCCGAATTGCTCTTCGTCGTCGGCGGCGCTGGCCCACGCCTGCTGCTGCGCTTCGCTGTAGTCGTCGCCAGTCAACTCCTCGATCGCGGCAACAAAGATTGCGGCCAGCACGGGGGTATCCTCGCTAAGAAACGGCCGCAGCGCGGGTTTGGGGAGGGCCTGTCCCATTGCCTCAAAATACTCCCAATAGCTTCAAGGCGAGCACGATGGCTGCGGCGATCACCGCCCATTTGATCGCGATGTAGTAGCGCCAATGTCTTGGAAACGGCGTGTCGGGTTTCGTCATCGCGCGATCTCCCAGGTGGTGCCGTCCTTGGAATCCTTGATGACCACGCCCATCGCCGCGAGTTCGTCACGAATGCGATCGGATTCCTTGAAGTCTTTTCGCGCGCGGGCGGCGGTGCGATCTGAAATCAAACCATCGATTTGCTTCGGGTCGACGCCGCTCGCTTGCTGTTTTCGGCCCTTCCATTCCGCCGCACTTTCGGACAGGAAACCGAGAAGCCGCAACGAGGCCGCAAACTCCTTGCGATCTTGTTCTGCTCCGGACGCGGCCCTGTTGCGCAGGCTGTGCAACGAGGTGATCATTTGCGGCGTATTCAGGTCGTCGGACAATGCCTCGATGACGGCATCCGAGGGCGTCTCCCCCTTGGCGTCCGCAGCGACCCAGTACCAGTCGTCGAGCGTCTTCGCGCTTTCTTCCATGGCTTTTAGCGTCCAATCGATCGGCGATCGGTAGTGCGTCTTCAACATGCTGAGCCGCAGCACTTCACCCGGCCAGTCCGCCAGCAACTCCCTGATGGTGACGAAGTTGCCTTCGGACTTGGACATCTTGTCGCCTTCGACCTGCAGGAAGCCGTTGTGCATCCAGACATTGGCCATGCGGTCGGCGTGAAACGCGCAGGCGCTTTGCGCGAGTTCGTTCTCGTGGTGCGGAAACACCAGATCGATGCCGCCGCCATGAATGTCGAATTGTTCGCCGAGGTGCTTCCACGCCATTGCCGAGCACTCGATGTGCCAGCCCGGACGGCCCTCCACCGTGATGCCTGAGGGCGACGGCCATGACGGCTCGCCCGGCTTCGCCGGCTTCCACAGCACGAAGTCGGTCGTATCGCGCTTGTAGGGCGCGACGTCGACGCGGGCGCCCGCGATCATCTCGTCCAGCGAGCGGTTGGAGAGCGCGCCGTAGCGCGGCAAAATGGAATTCGCGGCATTCATCGCCTGCGGCGAGAACAGCACGTGGTCTTCCGCAACGTAAGCGAAACCGCCCTGCACCAACTTCTCGATAATGGTCCGCATCTCGGCGATATGTTCGGTGGCGCGCGGCTCGACGGTCGGGCGCAGGCAGCCGAGCGCATCGACATCATCGTGAAATTGCTTCTCGGTAACCTCCGTGACCTTCCGGATCGCCTGGTTCAGCGGCATGCCGGGGAAATCCCGTGCGGCGCGATCATTGATCTTGTCGTCGACGTCGGTGATGTTGCGGACATAGGTGACGTGATCGGCGCCGTAGAGGTGCCGCAGCAGCCGGAACAGCACGTCGAACACGATGACCGGGCGCGCATTGCCGATATGGGCGAAGTCGTAGACCGTGGGCCCGCAGACATACATGCGCACGTTCAGGGGATCGAGCGGCACGAAGGCGCGCTTTTCCTTGGTCAAGGTATCGTAGAGTCGCAGGTCCATGGATATCCCGTCCCTTGCGGCCGGGCGTCCAGTGATCTCGTGTGAGAAAAGACGGCCTCAGCCAGCGAATCGCTAGCTCATAATCTCGCGGCAAATGCCACAGATGGCGAGAGAACCGTTCATGCCAAATACCATGGGCCAGCTCGGGTAACGGCGTCAAGAGCCGTCAAAAAGCCGATTTCGGCCATCAATCCGCCCCGGCTGCCATGGTTAATCATTATTAACATTTTGAGTCTATCGAATGAGGGGCGCTCCCCTCATTTTTTTTCGGTGCAGCATGCGATCCCTTCCCGCGTTTTTGGCCCTCACCTTCGTCCTCTCGGCATCGGCGGCATCGGCCGACAGCCGCGTCTTCATCATCGCCAACCAGGCGGACGGCTATGGCGTCGACGAGTGCCTCGCCATGGGCGAAAAATGCGGCGCCCACGCTGCCCGGTCCTATTGCCAGTCACGGGATTTCGCCCAGGCCCTGTCCTACCGGCGCATTGACCCGGATGAAGTAACCGGGTCAATTCCCACCACCGCCGCGGCAAACTGCAATCATGCCGGCTGCAACGACTATGTGGCCATTACCTGCCAGCGCTAACAGCCACCCCCGGCGGCCAGATCGAAAGCCGCCTCTGCCACACCGGCGCCCCGGAAACGACGTGACGGTGCCCCGAGAAGCGGCTATGTCAGGCCCCGCGATGGCCGCGCCTTTCGGTTCAAATCTGCGCGGAGTTGCTCT